>MTEX01004556.1_pt1 | contig 32185 bp, 28 predicted proteins | sample 1042691 | NCBI WGS metagenome assembly MTEX01 (sample SAMN06185810, study PRJNA358809) | soil metagenome | isolation source: soil biostimulated with molasses as carbon source | place: India | collected 2015-05-23
TCTTGTTGCCGTACTTCTGCTTGATCGGCCACAGCAGGCGCCGGGCCTTGTCCAGGCTGACGTTGTCCGGCCAGCTGTTGAGCGGGGCGAAGCGCTGCTGGCCAGAGCCGGCACCGCCGCGGCCATCGCCGATGCGGTAGGTACCGGCGCTGTGCCAGGCCATGCGGATGAACAGCGGCCCGTAATGGCCGAAGTCGGCTGGCCACCAGTCCTGGGAATCGGTCATCAGGGCGGTCAGGTCTTGCTTCAGGGCCTGGAAGTCGAGGCTCTTGAACGCCTTGGCATAATCGAAGCCCGGGTCCATCGGGTCGGACTTGGAGGAATGCTGGTGGAGAATCCTCAGATTGAGCTGGTCAGGCCACCAGTCACGGTTGGTGGTGCCGCCACCTGCGGTTTGATGGAACGGGCATTTCGATGCGTTCGACATCTGCGTGTACCTTCGGGTCGTTTATCCAGATTTCCGGTCTGTGCCAGGTGTTCTTTCAGCCGAGCGCGTGCGCCCGTGCTACCCCTCATCAGGTCTGTACGAGGGCCTGCGAAACTGCCACGGCAAGCGCCGGCGGTCTTGCACACAAGTGCTGACACAGCGCCCGCTCGCGCAATTGGCGAAGCCAGAGAAAAGACTAGCCGAGCCTGGGCAGAGATCTAATAGAGTGACTGTTAGGGGCTGATAGGCTGGCTCTGTCAGCTTGCAGGCTCGCCGGCTCCGCGCCACAACGAGCCGCCCTGGCAACTCGAACCCACGGAGCGCTGCGTGTTCTGTATGGTTAGCGGCCAGGGCAAAGCTGATTTCCGGAGACAAGCATGCTGCGTATTTTTGAACGATGGCTCGACCCCTTCCCCCCCGACGAGGTACCACCGCCACCGGTGGGCCTGCTGCGCTTCATGTGGGCCTGCACCCGCGGCGCGCGCGGCTACATTCTGGCACTGGCCTTGCTCAGCGCCGCGGTGTCAGTCTACGAAGCCTGGCTGTTCGCCTTCCTCGGCCAGGTGGTCGACCTGCTTGCGGCCTGGCAGGCCGGTGATGCCGCAAGCCCCCAGGAAAGCCACGTACTGTGGGGGATCGGCATCGTCCTGGTGACCAGCGTCGGGCTGGTGGCACTGCGCACGATGGTCCAGCACCAGGTACTGGCGATCAATTTGCCGTTGCGCCTGCGCTGGGATTTCCACCGGCTGATGCTGCGCCAGAGCCTGTCGTTCTTTTCCGACGAGTTCTCCGGCCGGGTCACCACCAAGGTGATGCAGACGGCGCTGGCGGTGCGTGAAGTGCTGTTTACCGTCATCGAGATCCTGCCCGGCATCGGCGTGTATTTCATCGCGATCATCGCCCTTGCCGGTGGCTTTGCCCTGAAGCTGATGCTGCCGTTCATTGCCTGGGTGCTGCTGTTCGGGCTGGCCATGCTGTATTTCGTGCCGCGCCTGGGCGAGGTCGGGCAGGAGCAGGCCCATGCGCGGTCGTCGATGACCGGGCGGGTGTCGGACGCCTACACCAACATCACCACGGTGAAACTGTTCTCGCATTCCAAACGGGAAGCGCATTTTGCACGCGCCGCCATGGAGGACTTCAAGCACACCGGCTTTCGCCAGATGCGCCTGGTCAGCCAGTTCGAGATCGTCAACCAGGCACTGGTGGTGGGGCTGATCCTCGGCGCAGGCGGCTATGCCCTGTGGCTATGGCACCAGGGCCAGGTCGGCACCGGCGCGGTGGCGGCCATCACCGCCATGGCCTTGCGCATCAACGGCATGTCGCACTGGATCATGTGGCAGATGACCTCGCTGTTCGAGAACATCGGCACCGTGCAGGACGGCATGGCCACCCTGACCCGCGGCCCCAAGGTGCAGGACGCGCCGGATGCCGGCGAACTGGTGACCCGCGGCGGCGCGGTGACCTTCGACAAGGTCAGCTTCAACTACAACGGCGAGCGCCAGGTACTCAACGACCTGAGCCTGCACATCCAGCCTGGCGAGAAGGTCGGGCTGGTCGGCCGCTCCGGTGCCGGCAAATCCACGCTGATCAACCTACTGCTGCGCTTCTATGACGTGGACAGTGGCGAAATCCGCATCGACGGGCAGAACATCGCCCGGGTTACCCAGGACAGCCTGCGCAGCGCCATCGGCATGGTCACCCAGGATACCTCGCTGCTGCACCGCTCGATTCGCGACAACATCGCCTATGGCCGCCCTGATGCGAGCGAGGCGCAGATCCGCGCTGCTGCGGTCAATGCGCAGGCCGATGGTTTCATCAGCCAACTCAGCGACCGCCAGGGCCACAGCGGTTACGACACGCTGGTGGGCGAGCGCGGCATCAAGCTGTCCGGCGGGCAACGCCAGCGTATCGCCATCGCCCGGGTGATGCTGAAGAACGCGCCGATCCTGTTGCTGGACGAAGCCACCAGCGCGCTGGATTCGGAAGTGGAAGTGGCGATCCAGGAAAGCCTGGACGAAATGATGCAGGGCAAGACCGTCATCGCCATCGCCCACCGATTGTCGACGATCGCGGCCATGGACCGGCTGATCGTCATGGATGAAGGGCGCATCATCGAGCAAGGTACCCATGCGCAGTTGCTGGCGAAGAACGGGACGTACGCACGTTTGTGGCAGCACCAGAGCGGCGGGTTCCTGGGTGAGGACCAGGGCGTGGCCGAGGCGGTGGAATAGGCGCAAGGCAGGTGGCGCGGTGGATGGCACCGGCTGCGCCGGTGATCGCGGCTGAAGCCGCTCCTACAGGTACCGCGTCAACTGTAGGAGCGGATTTATCCGCGAAACAGGCGACGCGGTGCCTGGCACCCTATGCTGGATCCGCAGCCTAACCAAACACATGCGAAGGCCGACGCAGCACCGGGTCGAACGGGTTGATCCGCTCGCCTACCGCCGCCGCCTCGCGCTTGAGCAGTGCCACCACGGTCGGCATGCGGTTGGGGCCCAGGCGGTCACTGATGGTCGCCACACTCAGGGCCGCCACGGCATGCCCATTGCGGTCGAGAATCGGCACCGCCAGGCCGGCCATGCCGTCGAGTACACCGGTATTGCGCCCGGCATAGCCAAGGCTGCGCACGTTGTCGATTTCGGCGCGCAGCATGACTTCGTCGTAATGGTGGAAATCCTTCAAGCGCGGCAGGTTGTAACGGATCACCTCGTCACGTTCCTCCTCGGGCAGGAAGGCCAGGATCGCCAGGCTGCCCTGCCCCACCCCTAACGCCACACGGCCGCCGATATCCCCGGTGAAGGTACGAATCGGGTACGGCCCCTCACTGCGGTCCAGGCACACCGCATCGAACCCCGAGCGCGCCAGCAGGAACAGCGAGTCGCCCAGCGAGGCCGACAGCCGCAACAGGCTGGGGCGCACTACGTCGCGCAGGTTGCCGGCCTGCCCGGCCTTGGCCGCCAGGGCAAAGAAATCCAGGCTCAGGCGGTAGCGCTTGCTGGTTGCGCACTGGTCGACCATGCCCTCTTCGATCAGGCTGCGCAGCAAGCGGTGCGTGGTCGGCTGTGCCAGGCCGACCCGCTGCGCGAGCTGGCTGACCTTCTCGCCCTCGCCACCACAGTCACCCAGCGCGCGCAACACGGCGAACAAACGGGAGACCGCACTGACGCCAACTTCCTTGCCTTGCGTATTTCGCTTATCGGAATCCATTTTCCCCTAAACCCCTAGGCAATTTCATTCAGTGGAATAATTTCAAAATAGCTGTCACTCAGTGAAATTAGCCTTTGTCGCCATCCTAATCAGTGCCCTACTCTCCGGTCCATAGGGCGATATCACAACATCGGCCGCCGCCACTGCCGCGAGCGCCAACGTCCGTAAAAGCCTTGCTTTTCGCCGCTGGCGCTCTGCCCACCCTGAAACTGCCGGTTGCCCCCGGTTCCGTTTGCGATGGAGCACAGCCATGACCTTTCTGTTGATCGACAAGCTTTGCAAGCGCTATGGCGCCACGGAGGCAGTGGCCAGTTCGTCACTGGCCATCGACAAAGGCGAGTTCGTCTCCCTGCTTGGCCCTTCAGGCTGCGGCAAGACCACCACCCTGCAAATGATTGCCGGCTTCGTCGAGGTCACCAGCGGCCGCATCGTTCTCGATGGCCGCGACATCACCCATGCCAAGCCGGCCAGCCGCGGCCTCGGGGTGGTATTCCAGAGCTACGCGCTGTTCCCGCACATGACCGTGCGTGACAACGTCGCCTTCGGCCTGCGCATGCGCAAGGTGGCCAATGCCGACATCGCCCGTCGCGTCGACCAGGCCCTGGCGCTGGTACGCCTGCAACAGCAGGCCGGGCGTTACCCACGCGAACTCTCTGGCGGCCAGCGCCAGCGTGTCGCCCTGGCCCGCGCCTTGGTGATCGAGCCGCCAGTGCTGCTGCTGGACGAACCGCTGTCCAACCTGGACGCGCACCTGCGCGAGGAAATGCAGTTCGAGATCTGCCGCATCCAGAACGAGGTGGGCATTACCACCTTGATGGTCACCCACGACCAGGCCGAGGCCCTGTCGATCAGCGACCGGGTGGTGGTGATGGAGGCCGGGCGCATCACCCAGGTGGACGACCCTTACCGCCTCTACGAGCACCCTGGCACGCCATTCATCTCCGATTTTGTCGGCAAGGCCAACCGCCTGCGTGGTGTGACCAGCCCGGGCGGGCAACCGCAGGCGCAGGCCCAGGGCCCGTTGACCCTCAGCCTGCGCCCGGAAAAGATCAGCCTCGGCCCGCTCGGCAGCGGCAAGCTCGCCGGCTGCATCAGCTGCCGCTACTTCCTCGGCAGCCAATGGCTGTATCGGGTCGACACCGCCCTGGGCAACCTGGCCGTGGTGCGTGCCAACGATGGCAGCATGCCGCTGGCTGAAGGGACCCAGGTCGGCCTGGACTGGAACGATGCCCTGCTGCGCGTGCTGAACGCCGACGAGGTGGTGGCATGACTACGGCAAAGCTGCGCAGCAGCGCCTGGGGCTACGGCCTGAGCAGCCCGGCCCTGCTGTTGTTCCTGGCCTTGCTGGTGGTGCCCCTGGGGCTGACCGTGCTGCTGTCGTTCAACGCCTTCGACTACAGCAGCGGCATCCAGGCCGGCCAGTACACCCTGGGCCACTACCTGAGCCTGATAACCGATACCTACTATTACGAGATCTTCTTCCGCACGTTGTGGATCAGCGCCGTGGTCACCCTGCTGTGCGTACTGATCGGCATTCCAGAGGCGTTGGTGCTGAGCCGCATGGGCCCGCCGTGGCGCTCGATCTTCCTCATCCTGGTGCTGACGCCGCTGCTGATTTCGGTCGTGGTGCGGGCCTTTGGCTGGAGCCTGCTGCTGGGTGCCGATGGCCTGGTCAACCAGGGCCTCAGCGCCTTGGGCGGGCAGCCGGTAAAGCTGCTGTACACGCCGTTCGCGGTGATCATCGGCCTGGTCCACGTGATGCTGCCGTTCATGATCATCCCGGTGTGGACCTCGCTGCAGAAGCTTGACCCCGCTGCCGAGCAGGCCGCGCTGTCGCTGGGCGCCAGCCAGTGGACGGTGTTCCGCCGCATCGTGCTGCCACAGATCATGCCCGGTGTGCTGTCGGGCACGCTGATCGTGTTCGGCCTGGCCGCCAGTTCGTTCGCCATCCCCGGCCTGCTGGGCGGGCGCCGGCTGAAGATGGTCGCCACCATGATCTACGACCAGTACCTGGCCGAACTGAACTGGCCGATGGGGGCCACCCTCGCCGTGGCCCTGCTGCTGATCAACCTGCTGGTGATGCTCAGCTGGAACCGGCTGGTCGAACGCCGCTACAAACGTGCACTTGGAGTCTGAATTCATGACCCGCAACGGCCCATTGGCCCTGTCCTTTCACACCCTGGTGATGCTGTTCATGCTGGCCCCGCTGGTAGTGGTGTGCCTGGTGGCCTTTACCCCGGAAAACACCCTGAGCCTGCCTACGGCCGGTTTTTCGCTGCGCTGGTTCCACGCTGTTTTCGAACGTGCCGATTTCCTCGATGCGTTCTACAACAGCCTGAAGCTGGCAGCGCTGGCGGCCTCGCTGGCCACCCTCATCGCCGTACCGGCGGGCCTGGCGCTCACCCGCTACAGCTTCCCCGGCCAGGGTTGGCTCAACGGCCTGCTGCTGTCGCCGATCATCATCCCCCACCTGGTGCTGGGCGTGGCCCTGCTGCGGCTGTTCGCCCTGCTCGGGGTCAATGGCAGCTTCGCCTGGCTGGTATTCGCCCATGTGGTGGTGATCACCCCTTACGTGCTGCGCCTGGTACTGGCCGCCGCCATCGGTATCGACCGCAGTGCCGAACAGGCCGCGCAGAGCCTGGGGGCCGGCCGCGCCACGCTGTTCTGCAAGGTCACCCTGCCGATGATCCTGCCCGGCGTGGCCGGCGGCTGGCTGTTGGCATTCATCAACAGTTTCGACGAAGTCACCCTGTCGATCTTCGTCACCTCGCCCGCCACCCAGACCCTGCCGGTGCGCATGTACGTGTACGCCACCGAATCCATCGACCCGATGATGGCCGCTGTTTCGGCACTGGTCATCGCCGTCACCGCGCTGACCATGGTCGCCCTGGACCGGGTGTACGGCCTGGACCGCGTGCTGGTGGGCAAGCAATGACAAGGAGTGCCCCTATGCCGCTGTTCAAGCGCGTGGCCGAACACGACCGCGAGCCACTGCCGTTCCTGCTCGACGGCCAACCGGCCAGGGGCATGCGTGGCGACACCCTGCTGACCGCCATCCTGACCAATGCCGGGCACCTGCGCGGCAGCGACTTCAGCGCCGAGCCACGCGCCGGCTTCTGCCTGATGGGTGCCTGCCAGGATTGCTGGGTGCGCCTGCAGGATGGCCGCCGGGTGCGGGCCTGCTCGACCTTTCTCGAGCCTGGCCAGTGCGTGACCCGCGACCCGGGGCGCCAGGCATGAGTGCAATCGTGATCATCGGTGCCGGCCCGGCGGGCATTCGCGCCGCCCAGACCCTGGTAGCGCATGGCCTGCGCCCGGTGCTGCTGGACGAAGCCAGCCGCGGCGGCGGGCAGATCTACCGCCAGCAACCGGCCAACTTCCAGCGCCCGGGCAAAGCCTTGTATGGCTTCGAGGCGGGCAAGGCCCAAGCCCTGCACAGCACGCTCGAGCAGTTACGTGAACACATCGACTACCGCCCGGAAACCCTGGTATGGAATGCCGAACGGCAGGTGCTCGACACCTTGCAGCAGGGCCAACTGGCCGACCGCCTGGCATTCGACCGGGTGATCGTCGCTACCGGGGCCACCGACCGGGTGTTGCCGATACCGGGCTGGACCCTGCCCGGGGTCTATACCCTGGGCGCGGCGCAGATCGCCCTGAAGTTCCAGGGCTGCGCCATCGGCGACCAGGTGGTGCTGGCCGGCAGCGGGCCGCTGCTGTATCTGGTGGCCTACCAGTACGCCAAGGCCGGCGCCACGGTCAGCGCGGTACTCGATACGTCGCCATTCAGCGCGCAGGCGCGCGCCCTGCCACGCCTGTTGCTGCAGCCGGGCACCTTCGCCAAAGGCCTGTATTACCGCGCCTGGCTGGCCGCCCACGGTGTGCCGGTGCATCAGGGCGTGACCCTGCTGGGCATCGACGGCCAGCAACGCGCCAGCGGCGTGCGTTGGTCACGCAACGGCCAGCACTACCACCTGCCTTGCGACGCCGTGGCCTTCGCCCACGCCCTGCGCAGTGAAACCCAGCTGGCCGACCTGCTGGGTTGTCAGTTCGCCTGGAACGCCCTCAATCGCGCCTGGCTACCCGTGCACGACGCCCAGGGCCGGGCGTCGCGCCCCGGCGTCTACCTGGCGGGCGACGGTGCCGGCATTCTCGGTGCCGACGGCGCCGAGCTAAGCGGTGAGCTGGCCGCCCTCAGCCTGCTGGCCGACCTTGGCCAGCCCGGCAACCCGCAACGCCAGCAGCAGCTGGAAAAGCGCCTGGCCACCCTGCAGCGTTTCCGCCACGGCCTGGAGCAGGCCTTCCCGTTCCCCGAGCAGTGGGCCCGGCACGCCCCGGACCAGCTCACCGTGTGCCGCTGCGAACAGATCAGCGCCGGCGAAATCCGCGCCACGGTGCGCGCCGGGCACTGGGACATCAACCGGGTCAAGGCCATGTGCCGGGTCGGCATGGGCCGCTGCCAGGGCCGCGTGTGCGGTGCCGCCGCAGCCGAACTGATCGCCTGCGAAAGCGGCCGCCCACTCGACCAGATCGGGCGTTTGCGCGGCCAGGCGCCGGTCAAGCCACTGCCGTTTGGCCTGGAGATAAAGCCATGACGCTGATCGAAGTGGACGCCATCGTCGTCGGCGCCGGCATTGTCGGCAGCAGCGCGGCACTGAACCTGGCCCGTGGTGGCCAGCGGGTGGCGTTGCTCGAACGGGACTTCTGCGGCTCGCATTCCAGCGGGGTGAACTACGGCGGTGTCCGCCGCCAGGGCCGCTCGCTGGCCCAGCTGCCTTTGGCGATGCGCGCCCATGCCATCTGGGGGCGCCTGCACGAGTGGATCGGCATCGATGGCGAATACAGCCGCAGCGGCCACCTGAAACTGGCGCGCAGCGAAACCGACTTCAATGCCCTGAAAGCCTATGCCCGGCATACCCAGGCCTTCGACCTGCGCCTGCAATTGCTGGAACGCCAGGAACTGCGCCGGCGTTTCCCCTGGGTCGGCGACATCGCCGTTGGTGCCTCGTACTGCCCCGAGGATGGCCATGCCAACCCGCGCCTGGTATCACCGGCCTTCGCCCAGGCGGCCCGCGACAGCGGCGCCCGGCTGCACGAGCAGTGCGAGGTGCTGGCGGTAGAGCACGACGGCCAACGTTTCCATGTGCGCACCAGCACCGGCCAATGCTTCAAGGCGCCCTGGCTGCTGAATTGCGCCGGTGCCTGGTCGGCACGCCTGGCCGAGCAGTTCGGCGAACCGGTGCCGCTGAGCGCGGCCCACCCGGCCATGCTGGTCACCGAGCCGCTACCGCTGTTCATGACCGCCAGCACCGGGGTCGAAGGCGGCGGTATCTATGCCCGCCAGGTGGCCCGGGGCAATTGTGTGCTCGGCGGCGGTCGCGGCTTTGCCTTGACCCCGACCACCTCACGCCCGGGCCAGGCGGCGCTGCTCGACATCCTGCGCAACGCCACCGAGCTGTACCCGGCGCTGGCCGGTGCCCAGGCCATCCGCACCTGGAGCGGCACCGAAGGCTACCTGCCCGATGACGAACCGGTGCTCGGCCCCAGCCTGCGCCAGCCAGGCCTGTTGCACGGCTTCGGCTTTGCCGGCGCAGGTTTCCAGATTGGCCCGGCTGCCGGCGAAGCATTGGCGCAATGCATCCTGCTCGGCGCGCCGGCAATCAGCCTGGCGGCCTTTTCCATCCAGCGTTTTCAGCCCAACCACCACTACAAGGAACACCTGTCATGACGCACAAGCAACGTCTGTTCGCCCTGTTCAGCACCGTGCCCGGCCTGTTCGCCTGCCTGCCCGCCATGGCCCAACCCACGTTGTACCTGGGCATGAACGGCGGCACCATGGAACGGCTGTTCAGCGACAGCATCCTGCCCAGGTTCGAGCAGGCCAACGGGGTAAAGGTGGTGATCGTTCCCGGCACCTCGGCAGACATCCTGGCCAAGGTCCAGGCCACGCCGGACAAGCCGTCGGTGCATGTGATGGTGCTGGACGACGGCATCATGTACCGCGCCATCGGCATGGGCCTGTGCAGCACGCTCAAGCCCAACCCGACGCTGGCGCAGTTGCCGGAAAAAGCCCTGATCAAGGACAAGGCCGCCGCGGTCAGCCTGGGCGTGACCGGGCTTGCCTACAACAGCCGGCTGTTCAAGGAGAAAGGCTGGGCCGCACCCACCTCGTGGAACGACCTGGCCGACCCGCGGTTCAAGGACAAGGTGGTTTTCCAGTCGCTGGCGTCATCCACCTTCGGCCTGCACGGTTTCCTGATGTACAACCGCCTGCAGGGCGGCAGCGATACCGATGTCAACCCAGGTTTCACGGCGTGGCAGAAACAGGTTGGCCCGAACGTGCTCGAGTACATCCCCAACTCGGCCAAGCTCTCGGAAATGGTCCAGACCGACGAAGCCGCGCTGTTCCCGCTTACCCCCACCCAGGTGACGGCACTGAAGCTCAAAGGCATCCCGGTCGAATACGCCGCGCCCAAGGAAGGCGCCGTGGTGCTCAACCAGGCAGAATGCGTCACGACCAACAACGACCAGCCCGAGCTGGCGCAGAAGCTTGCGGAATTCCTGCTCAGCCCCGAGGCGCAGGCGCCGGCCCTGGAGCTCGGTGACCAGATCCCCTCCAACCCCAACACCCCCACCAGCGACAAGACCCGTGGCCAGGTCGAGGCCATGCACAGGTATCTGCAAACCGCCGTGACCATCGACTGGGACCAGGTCAACAGCCAACGCCCGGAATGGAACGCCCGCTGGAATCGCCAGATCGAACGATAGCCAGCCAGGCCCGTCCGGCAGGGTGCTGCACGCCGCAGAGGTCGCTGCAGTACCTGCTGGAACGGGCCTTCAGCTCAACCCAGCACCGGCCGCAACAACACCTGCGCCTCATACAGCCTGGGCAGGTAGCGCAAGCGGATTTCATCCACACTCAACCGCGAAGCATCGGTGGTAATGGTCAGCGTCGCTTTCAATAGGCCGGCGCGGTCCAGCAGCGGCACACCCAGTACGCGCATGCCGATTTCAAATTCCTGGTCGACGATGCAGAACCCCTGCTCCCGGACTCGCAGCAACTCCGTTTGCAGTTGCCCGCCGTCCGTCTGGGTATAAGGCGTCAATGCCTGTAGCGGGTTGCGCGCAAAGTAATCCGCCCGCGCCTGCTCGTCCAGCCAGGCCAGCCAGATCCGCCCGCCAGCCGTGCAATACATCGGCACCCGCGAGCCCGGTCGGATCGACAGCGAGGCCACATGGCTGTAGCGGCTGCGTACCAGGTGAATGATCTCGTCGCCATCACGGGTACCCACCGACACATGCTCCTGGGTCTGCCGCGCCACCTGCTCGACGATCGGCCGCAGCATGCGCGGCAACTGTGCCGAGTCCACATAGGCCTGGCCAATGCGCAAGGCTTTGGGTGTCAGCCAGTACTCGCGGCTATCGGTTTCGGCAAAGCCCTCGTGCACCAGCGTCAGCAAGAACCGTCGGGCGGCACTGGGAGTAAGGCCGGACAGCCTGGCCGCCTGCGGCACGCTCAGGCGCGGCTGCTCGGTGCTGAACAGCTGCATCAGGGCCAGGCCTTTCTGCAAACCTGCAATCAGGTCGCGGGGGTGGATCACTGAAGTGTTCATCTATTCGACTCGCAGGCAGGAAAAACAGCAACCAATGCGATAAACGCAGCAGCAATGCGATTATCACATCAAAACGGCGACAAGCGCATTGTTGACGGTTCACCCCTGCCGCACCCTTGCCTCCATAACAACGCCAATAAGGAGGTCAGCATGATTCGTGGTTCCACTGAACTGGTCGCCATCGTCGGTTCGCCCATTGCCCAGGTGAAGTCCCCGGAGAACTTCAACACCTGGTTCACCAACAACCATTGCAACCTCGCCATGCTGCCCATCGACCTGCAGGCAAGCGCGCTCGATGCGTTCATCAGCACCTTGCATGGCTGGCACAACCTGCGCGGTTGCGTGGTCACCGTGCCGTACAAGCAGGCCGTGGCCAGCCGCCTGGATGGCCTCAGCCAACGCGCAGCCGCGCTGGGCTCGGTCAATGTGATTCGCCGCGAGCGTGACGGTCGCCTGCTCGGCGATAACGTCGACGGTGCTGGCTTCCTAGGTGCCGCACGCAAGCATGGCTTCGAACCGGCGGGCAAGCGTGCGTTGGTGATCGGTTGTGGCGGGGTCGGCAGTGCCATCGCCTACGCCCTGGGTGCGGCGGGCATCGCCAGCGTGGCGCTCAGTGACCCCTGCACGGCCCGTATGGGCGCAGTGTGCGAACTACTCGGCCAAGCCTTCCCTGAAGTTGCGATCGCCACCCGGGTCGACGCCCTGGAAGGCTTCGATCTGCTGGTCAACGCCTCCCCCGTCGGCATGGGCGGCAACGCAGCGCTACCGCTGTCGGCCGCCCTGCTCGCCACCTTGCAGCCAGGCACGCTGGTCGCCGACGTGGTCACTTCGCCGGAAATCACGCCGCTGCTGAAACGCGCACGCGAAGTAGGCTGCAAGGTCCAGACCGGACCGGAAATGGCGTTTGCCCAACTCGGCCACCTGGGCGCCTTCATGGGCGTCACACCGTTGGAGATCTGAGCCATGCCCACGCTTGAACACGCGCAGCATCAGTTTGACCTGGTGGTGCTTGGCAGCGGCGCCGCCGGCTTTGCCGCGGCCACCACAGCCGCCTGCCTTGGCCTGAAGGTACTGGTGGTGGAAAAAGCCGCGCAGTTTGGCGGCACCTCGGCCATTTCCGGCGGGGCGGTGTGGCTGTATGGCACCGACCAGGCCCGCGCCGCCGGGGCCGAGGACTCCGCCGAAGCCATTCGCAACTACCTGCGGCATGTGATCGGCGACGGCTACGACCCCGTCCTCGTCGATGCCTTCATCGAACACGGCCACCAGGCGCTGCGCTGGCTGGAGCAGCACAGCGAATTGCGCTATGCGCTGCGCCCGCACTCGCCCGACTATTACCCGGACGCCCCCGGCGCCACCCAGTTCGGCCGGGCGCTGGAGATGGTCGAGTGTGACGGCAAGCGCCTTGGCCAGCACTTCAAGCACCTGCAAATGCCCCCGCCAGGCATGCTGCTGTTCGGCGGCATGATGGTCAACCGCGTGGACATCCAGCACTTCCTCAGCATGCGCCGCTCGCCCCGTTCACTGTGGCACTGCCTGAAGCTGATGACCCGCTACGCGGCCGACCGCCTGCGCCATCATCGCGGTACGCGGCTCACCACCGGTAATGCCTTGATCGCGCGCCTGGCGACCAGCGCCTTCGAGCATGGCGCCCAGCTGTGGTTGCGCAGCGAGGCCTTGGAGCTGATCGTCGAACGCGGCGTCGTCAGTGGTGTGGTGGTTCAACGTGAAGGGCGCGTCGAACGGGTGCTGGCCCGTGGCGGCGTAGTGTGCGCAATGGGCGGGTTCGCTGCCGGCGCGTTGGCCGCCAGCTACCGGCCAACCCAGCACGAGCCGCACCTGAGCATGTCACCGCCCGGCAATGACGGCGCAGCCCTGCGCCTTGCCCAGGCCGTCGCCGCGGCCCGGGGCCAGGACCTGGCGGCCAATTTTTTCTGGGCGCCGGTATCCGAACTGCGCCATGCCAACGGCGAGCGCGAACGCTTTCCGCACCTGGTCACCGACCGCGCCAAACCGGGAGTGATCGCGGTGACAGCGGGCGGACGGCGCTTCGTCAACGAATCCGACTCCTACCACCACTTCGTCCACACCATGTTCGGCAACGGCATCGACAGCTGCTGGCTGGTTTGCGATGCCACGGCGATGAACCGTTACGGCCTGGGCCTGGCGCGGCCCAAGCCAGTGAACAATCAGGCACTGATCGACGCCGGCTACCTGCACCGCGCACCTACCGCGCAAGCCCTGGCCCAGGCCATCGGCGCCGACCCGCAGGTGTTCATGCAGACCCTGGAACAATTCAACGCCGATGCGCGTAATGGCATCGACCGCGCATTCGGCAAAGGCGGCAACAGCTACAACCGCTACATGGGCGACCCGCAGCACACCCCCAACCCGTGCCTGGCGCCACTGGCCAGCCCGCCGTTCTACGCCATCCGCCTGCACACCGGCGACCTTGGTTCGGCCTGCGGCCTGGTGACCAACGCCCAGGCCAACGTGCTGAACCGCGATGGCCAACCAATTGCCGGGCTGTACGCCGTGGGCAACGACATGAACTCGCTGATGAAAGGCACCTACCCAGGCCCCGGCATCACCCTGGGCCCTGCCCTCACCTTTGGCTGGCTCGCTGCCAACCACATCGCCGCGCGCCTGCAGGCGCCGACCACCGCCACGGAGAACCCGGCATGTACTACGAACTGAGAACCTACACCCTCGACCCGCTGAAAATGGCCGACTGGCTGGCCCTTTACCAAAGCCATGCGCTGGAGGTGCAGCGCGAGCACCTCGGCCATCTTGTCGGCTTTTTCACCAGCGAGTTCGGCGAAGCGAACCAGGTGCTGCACATCTGGGGCTATGCCAGCCTCGACGAGCGTATGGCACGCCGCGCCGCCATGGCTGCGGACCCGCGCTGGGCAGAGTTTTCACGGCGCAACCGCGAGCTGGGTGCGGTGCTGCGCTTGCAGTCGCGGCTGCTGCGGCCTACCGGCTTTTCACCGCTGCAGTAGCAGCTTCTTCCACCGCCAGGGCGATACCATCATGCAACCCCTCGAATGTGACGTACTGGTCATCGGCTCCGGCGCCTCTGGCCTGGCCGCCGCCGTTACTGCTGCCCATCACGGCCTGCAAGTGATCGTCGCGGAAAAAGCCAGCCAACTGGGCGGCACCAGCGCCTGGTCGGGCGGCTGGCTATGGATACCGCGCAACCCGTTGGCGCTCGCCGAGAGCATCGTCGAGGCCGACGATGCCGCGGAGCGCTACCTGCGTGCACAAACCCATGTCGGTGAGCTGGACCCGCGCCAGCGCGCCTTCCTGCGCCATGGCCCGCAGATGGTAGCGTTCTTCCAGCAGCACACCGCCGTGCAGTTTCAATCCGGCAGCCGCATGCCCGACATGCGCGAAGGTGATGGCAGCGCACGCGGTGGCCGTTCGCTCTGCGCACTGCCCTATGACGGGGGCCTGCTCGGGCCCTGGCTGCACAGGCTGCGGCCACCGCTGGATATCGTCAGCCTGGCCGGCATGGGCATTGCCGGCGGTGCCGACATGGCCGCATTCTTCAATGCCACCCGCTCGCCCACGGCGGCGTTGCATGTGGGCAAGCGCCTGTTGCGCCACGGCCGCGACCTGTTGCTGCACCGTCGCGGCCGGCAACTGGTCAACGGCAACGCCCTGGTGGCCCGCCTGCTGCGCAGCGCGCTGGACCTTGGCGTAACGCTGCTGACCGACAAGCCGGCCAGCCACCTGCTGGGCGAAGGGCGGGTCAGCGGCGCACGCTTTACCGACGGCCAGGTGATCCATGCCCGCCGTGGTGTGGTGCTGGCCTGCGGTGGCTTCCCGCATGACCGTGAACGCATCGCGCAACTGATGCCGCACGCGCCGGACGGCCTTCGGCACTACTCCGCCGCGCCGGTTGAAAACACCGGCGATGGCCTGCGCCTTGGCGAACAGGCGGGTGCGGTGGTTGATACGGCACTGGCCCATGCCGCTGCATGGGCGCCAGTGTCCAGGGTACCGCGTGGCGATGGCCGCTTCAGCCATTTCCCGCACCTGATCGAACGCGGCAAACCCGGCTTCATTGCCGTACGCCGCGATGGCCGGCGGTTTGCCAACGAAGCCGATTGCTACCACGACTTCATGAACGCACTTTTTACCGCCACCCCGGCAGGCGAACCGGTGGAAGCCTGGCTGATCTGCGATCACCGTGCACAGCGCCGTTATGGCCTCGGCTGGGCCAAGCCCTTTCCCTTCCCGACCGGCATCTATCAACGCCGTGGCTACTTGCACACTGGCGCCAGCCTGGCACTCCTGGCCCTGCGTTGCGGGATCGACGCCGCACAGTTGCAGCGCACGGTGGACGCTTTCAACCAGCATGCCGCCGCCGGCGACGACCCAGCCTTCCAGCGCGGCGTATCGGCCTACAACCGCGCCCAGGGCGAACCGACGCAAACCCCAAACCCGTCGCTGCGGCCATTGCTGCACGGGCCCTTCCATGCGGTGAAACTGGTGCCGGGCAGCCTCGGCACCTTCGCCGGGCTGCGTACAGATGCCTCGGCCCGCGTGTTGGATCACGCGGCCCAGCCGCTGCCCGGGCTGTACGCGGTGGGCAACGACATGAGCAGTGTGATGGGCGGGTACTATCCAAGTGGCGGCATCACGCTTGGCCTGGGCATGACCTTTGGTTACCTGGCCGGCAGAGCATTGAGCGGCTTGCCGGCGCAAGAGGATCTGGCCGACAGCTGATTCATAAAGCGTGCGCGTCCGAGACCGTCGCCTGCGCCACATTGACTGGCTGTTGCAACAAACCGCGCGGCAAGTGGAAGCCTTTGAACGGTTGCTGGGTGATGGGGTTGAAGGCTTTTTCCGCGTTCAGCCGATAGCGCATCACGCCATCACCCGTGCGGAAGCTGAGGTCCACGCTGGTGGCGGTACGCCCATTGAGCGCGCCGCGACTGAGCAAGCGGAACATCGACCACGGCCCGCGGTACCCCAAGCTGCTGCTATTGCCGTTTTGCCTGAGCAAGGTCAGGTTGCTGCGCACCTGCTGCCCCAGCGTATTGGGCCAGACGATGCCGGTGATCTGACTCGGACCATGGGTGTAGGCAATCAACTGACCGTCCAGGTCCAGCAGGCTCGTACGCTGGTTCGCGCTCAGCCCCAATGGCTCGATGCTGAACTGCACGCTCAGGTTTCCGCGTTGATCGAAGAACGTCTCGCGGATGCGGTCTGCCAGCGCCAGCTGTTCGAGCACATCGCCGCGGATCAAGGGCTGCTGGTGTCCGGCTTGCAGGGCTTCCAGGTTGTCCTCGAGGAACAGCTTGAGGTACTGGTCACGGAATTGCTGCAGCCGCCCCTTGGGCCCGAAAAACGCTTCGAAATCCTCCAGGGAAGCATCCGGTGCTCTCACCACGAAGGGGTATCGCCCTGCCAGTCGTTGCTGGAAGAAACTGTAGACGTCAGCATCCCAGCGGCGCTCCAGCTCAAGCAGTGCTTGAATGTTCAGCACCTGCGCAGCCTGCTCCGCGACCTTTCCGAGCTGCTGGTTGAGCGGCTCCGGCAAACCTGCCGCCAACCGCTGCAAGGCGCCAATCGGGTCGTGAGCGGTCATCGAGAAGCGCTGACGCACAGCCTGCAGCGCCGCCTTGCCGCGGTCGGGACTGTCCTGCACCGCCTTGGCATAGGCGTGCACCGCCACCAGCGCGGCAAGGGTTTCTTGGTAGCCGCTTGGCTTGTCACCTGTCGCTTGCAACATGCCACTGAGCCCGGCGAAGGCGCGCTGGATGGCCAAGGTCTGCTGCTGTTCAGGGGAGCGGCCAACTGGTAGCAGGACAGCTGTCTCGCCTGGCACCTCCAGGTCTGCTGGCGACCACAGCGTGGTGTTGTCGTTCACTGTATCCAGCAACCGTTGCAACGGTGCCGCAGGCCCGGTCAATTGCTCGAGGACTGCGACCGCATGGTCCAGATCACGGAAATCCACCAGCGAGAACGCGCTCAGTGCCCGTCGCCAGCTATCAATGTAATCGCTGCTGTACAGGCTGCGCAGGCGAGCAGCAAGCACCTCCTGGTCGGCATCGGAATATTCGATTTGGCCGCGCTCGCCCAGCGCCCATTGGTCGATCATCGCCATCTCGACGAAGCGCTGGCCGAGCGGTGCAACGTACGCCTTGAAACCTTTGGCGGTGAGCATCGGCGCAATTACCACGCCAGCCTCCCCGTGCATGACACCGGAAGCCGGCTGATAAACCACATCGAAGGCTGGCCCAACCTGGTGACGCAGGTCCAGGCCCTGGTGCAGCTGTTCGTGAGCGCGCTGCTTGAGGCCCGCATAGACCCGCTCCGGCAGCGGCAATCTGCGCAGGGTCTGCTGTACTTCGGCAACACGTTGCTGGTACTGGGGCAGCTCGGCGTCGGCATAAGCCAAGGCATAGCGCAGATGTCGCATGAGATCGCGTTGCAGCTGCCCCTGGCCCGGGAAGGCTTGCTGCCACTGGCGGGCCATCCAGTCCTCGACCCATTCGGGGCGGCGGTTCTGGCGATCCTCAAGCATTCGGTAAACCCTGAGGGCGGCCATCTGCTGCTCGCTGCCAGGGGGCGCGGCGTCCATCGCATCGACCATACCACTGGCCAATGCCGGCAAGAAGCGTCTGCCGAGCAAGTTCAGATAGGCCTCGTCGACACGAGGACCGATGGCGTGCCCCTGATAGAGGCCCGCATCAGCAACAGCTGGCCAAGCAGTGCGATAGTCACCAAACACCGACACTGCATCACCAAGCTGATCCAATCGCTCCAGCAGGTTGCGCCCTGTCGGATCAAGCTGCTGGTCCAGCTGCCGGTGGCTGTACTCGCTGCTCTTGGCGAGCACGCTGGCGGCCTTGGACGCATTGCTATCGAAGTAGCGCTGCCAACTGGCGACTGCGACACAGAGCGCCAGCATGCCTACTGCGCAACCCACCCGGAACAACTGGCGCTTGCTGCGCGCCACCCTGACGTTATCGCCGGCGAGACCGACTTCCCGATAGATGACGCGCCTGAAGGCCTGCTGGATGAAGTAGACCAACGCCTTGCCCTGCGCCTTGCCTTCACGCAAGGGCAGTTGTGTCTTGTAGGGCTGTGCCGCCTCACGGACGAACGCGTTGAGCATATCGCCCTGCTGCACCACCGACGACCAATACAGCCCACGCACCAAGGCGGGCGTGGTAAAGCGGTCACTGCCCAGCGTTTCACGCAGAAACGACAGCAATATCGGCTGCAATCCAACCAGCTGCGCATGCAAGGAGAACAGGCGTGCGCGCGCCGGCGCCCTGTCAAGTCCGTCAAGCTGATCGAACACCTGCTCGAACAGCAGCCTGAGCAAACGATCGTAATGGCCACGGCATTCGTCCAGCCAGGCATCGGACGAACCGGCCGCATCCAGTTTGAAGGTGAAGCCCAGCAACTCCTCCCGGCTGGAAGCCGAGAGCCTGCCATAGAGCTGATCGAAGCCATCGAGCAAGTCGAACTTGGACAGCACTACATACAACGGCAGCCGCGCGCCCAGCCGGCCACTGACCTCGTACAGGCGCGCGCGCAGCATACGGGCCAACGCCAGGCGCTGCTCGGAGGTACCATGCAACAGGGCAGGCAGGTCAATGACCAGCACCAGCCCATCCAGCGCCCTCTGACTGCGGTTGTTCAGCAGCCATTCCAGCAGGTGCTCCCACAGCCTGGCCGGGGCTTCAGGTGGCGAGGAAATTTCAGCCTGCTCAGGGCCAGGCAACGAGCCCGCCGCTGCAGCCTGATTGATGAAGACGCCCGGAGGGTCGATGATCACTGCGTCGTTGCTGACCCACCAGCCTACTGGGTAAGCCAGCGCCTGAGCTTGCACGCCACGGGCCTGAGCCCTGTCGATGCGCGTCAGGGAGAAACTCTGGTCGCCACGATCAATGAAACTGCTCTTGCCAGCCTGTACGTCACCCAATACCAGATACCATGGCAGCCGGTACAAGGCGCTTCGCCCGCCAGTATTGTCCAGATAGCAGGCAAGCCTCTGGTCCAAGGCGTACTCTTGTGCCTGGACCAGCGCCAGCGTGGGGTCCAGCGCGACAGCCACGGCCTGCTTGCGGGCCGCTTGCAGGCGGCGAACACGTCTGCGCAACACGATAAGCCAGCCCAGTAACGGCACCACCACCAACCCCAGGCTCGCAACAACACGATGTGCGACGTTGGCCAGCGGTTGTTGTTCACGCCACGTCCAATGCGGGCCGAGCCACCAGAGGGCGATCAGCATCAGCACGGCGCCCAGCCCAAGCAGCAAGGGCATCGCCAGGCCGATACGGATAGCAAGGCGCAAGCCCCAGTGTTTCAGTTGTTTGCGTAGTAGGTTCATGTGGGCTCCGAATCTTTGTTCTGAGCTGCCAATGCGGTGGATGTCGCGTAGTGCCGGAGCCGCTGGAATACCTCGGGCTCCCACGCATCGGCAGTGGTTTGCTGCATCGTCCGCGCAACGCCGGCGCATAGGTCCCGGGCCAGCCAGGACACGCCGCGCGCTGCCAGCAGATCAGCGGCGATGAGCGTGGTGTGCGAGCGCTCGCGCGGCGAGTTCAGTTCCGCCTGAAGCCCCTGCAACCTCAAGAGCACGGGCTCTACACCCGTGCCGTCAAGTTGGCCCATGAGTTCCTCTCGCAGGCTGCCGAACTCCTGGGAATCAGCGCCGTGGGCTGATGCACCCTGACAACCGTTCAGCCATGCCAGGGCTTGATCGTCGAGGAACGGCGTGCCATCGCTGAAGCACAATTGCTGCAACGAAGGCAGGCGCTGGACAAAACGCGCGGTCGTACTGCGAATGGCCTCGCTGACCTCGTTCAACGCCAGCTGAGACGCTACGCTTGCCGCCAGGAAGCTGCCTCGAAACCAGTAAGGGGCTGCCGTGAGGCTCTTCTCGATCCGATGCAGTAGCGCGACGTCCACCGAAGTACCCGCTACGAGATTTTCGTAGCCCGCAACCACCTCTGGCGGCACCGCCATCAGGCCGGTGCAGTGCCGCTGCCTGACGGCTGGCGCCGCCTGGATATGCGACCACAGACCGAAACGACGTAACTGGTAACCGGTCGGATCGTACGGATCCTGTTGATTGATGAGCTCGGCCATGGTCAATACGGCACGCCGTGTTTCCCGCTCGCTGCCAATGGAAACCCGCGACGCTGGCATGGCAATCATGTCTGCCAGTGGCACGGGCTGCCTGCTTGCAGCGGTCGTGGTCGGCGCAACAGCCTCGCCAACACCGTTGGCCAACTCCGTTTGCAGGTGTAACAAGCGTTCCAGTTCGCCCAACCCCGTTGCATCGAGTTGGGCGCCGTCCTGCTGTTGCTTCAGCCGCGTCAGGGCCGCCTGCGCCGCCGCTGCATGGGCAGGGCTGTAGGTGAACCGGTCAAGGCGCGGTAGCGCGTCGATCAAGCGACTGAGTACAAGGCCGACCAGCTTCCGTTTGCCGAGCAAACCTGTAGGTCCCGGCTTTGGATGAGCGCTTTCCCAGTAGCCTTCGACCATGCCGGCCAGCAACGCCAGGGTGTGCCCCCAACGTTGCCAACAACCGCTGCGCAGCCACGCAGCGCCCAGGTGCGCAACGATCCGCATGTGCTTGCACTGTCGGCACAGGTACTGACAGGACGCCTCTTCGATGTAGGCCCAGTCGATTGAAGCCTCCTGCAACCCGCCCAGCTTGACCATCTCCTGGTCTATCGCCTGGTAGGTTTCATCCTCGATATCGAATAACCCAGCCGGGGCCGCTGGCTCGATCGGGGCGAGCAGCCGACTGATCTCATCCGCTGATGTCTGTACTACCACCGGCATGCACTTCGCGCCTGTGCGATCAACGGACCCAGGCCCTGGGCATCGAACACCAGCCCGTCGACCTCGCTGCGATCGCTCGCCACCACTATCCGGTGGGCACCGATCAGTTGCCTGATCTGTTCGATTGCGGGCAAGCCGCGACCGGCGTCGAGTACCTGGCCGTTTTCCATTACCCGCCACGGCGTGTTGCGGGTGGTGCCACCCTCGCTTGTCAGCCTCACGGTCACCCAGCTCGCGTCGATGGGCCGCGTGGTAATCAGCTGCAGCCGCGATATTTTCTGTATGCAGCTGATGGCGAGATAGGGGCGCTCGTTGTTCGAGGCTATGGCAGGCGCCGAGATCACCAGCTCGGATGGTCCTGAGCCGGCTTCACTGCCACTACCGATGCGAAACGTCAGGTCATCTGCCGCTCGCGAAGCCTCGTTTGCCATTACCCGCACCACCGTGGGCGCTTCCTGCTCCGGTGCTGACCACGGTCTGGCTGCCGCATGTGCCGGAGTACCCGCAGCCCGGTCAAAACACGCCAGGCGCTCGATGTCGGAGACTATCCGCGGGCAGTCGCGATCAAGGTCAGCCAACACCGGCTGCAGACAGAACAGCAACGGCACGCATGCGTAACATGCACGGCGGAATATCATTCCAGGTTCACCCGAACGATTGATACATAAGCCCTGCACGGCCATGCACACTGTTTTTCTGACAAGTAAATATCCACTTACACCCTCACGTGCTTAACCACTCCAAACGAAACCGGCACGAGCCTAGTACATCGCGTGCCGCGCATACAAAACAAATATTTATTTACATCTTAACCCTCGACCAAGGGGAGTTCTTCCATGCATGGTTTTTATAGGCACGGGGCAAGTAAGGGAGCCAAAAACACCACACATGAAACCTCCTACAAACAGAATCCACAATAAATAAAACAATTCGGAAATATCCTACAACCTGATTAGAGAGCCATGTGCCGATGTCTAAAAACTCGGGATCCGTTGCACCCAAAGAACGTATAAACATCAAGTACGTTTCAGCCACCCGTGATGAACAGGCCGAAGTGGAGCTGCCACACAAGATGCTTGTCCTCGGCGACTTCGGCCTGGATGACAGCCGTGCGCTTGAAGACCGTTCGGTGATGCGCATTGACAAACACACGTTCAACAACGTTTTGCACGACGCCGACGTCAGCCTGGCCATGTCCGTACCCAACCTGCTCAGCACGGCAGCCGACACAGAGCTGGCGGTCGATCTGCAATTCAGGTCCATCAAGGATTTCGGCCCAGACCAGCTTGTCCAGCAGGTACCAGAACTCAATAAGCTGTTGCAGTTGCGCGAAGCATTGGTCGCCTTGAAGGGGCCACTTGGCAACGTGCCAACTTTCCGCAAACACCTGCAACAGCTGCTGAATAACGAGCAAGCGCGCAAACAACTCGCCGAAGAACTCGAATTGGCGCTCGCGGCGCCACAACAAGATTGAGACAACGGAGCGTCCGATGCCAAAACCAAGCAGCACTACCCAAGCAGTTGAAACAACCAGCGAAGCGTTGAGCAACGCTACCCTGCTCGACCAGATCATGGCCGAGACCAAGTTGGTACCCGCGCAAGAGGGCTACCAGGTAGCCCGCCAGGGTGTTTCTGCTTTTATTGCAGAAATCCTGAAAAGTAATGACCCGGACCAACTGATCAACAAACACCGCGTTGATCAGATGATTGCCGAAATTGATCGGGTGCTCAGCAAGCAGATGGACGCCATTCTTCATCAGCCTGCGTTCCAGCAACTGGAGTCGTCCTGGCGCAGCCTCAAACTTTTGGTCGAGCGCACGGACTTCCGCGAAAATATAAAGCTCGAAGTCTTGCATGTCAGCAAGCATGACCTGCTCGAGGATTTCGAAAATGCTGCCGATATTACCTGCAGCGGCCTGTACAAACACGTTTACACCGCAGGTTATGGCCAGTTTGGTGGCGAGCCCGTGGCGGCCATGGTCGGTAACTATAGCTTCGGGCCCTCCTCTCCCGACATCAAGCTGCTGAGCTACATGGCCTCGGTCGGCGCCATGTCGCACGCGCCTTTCCTGGCCGCGCCATCCCCAGAGTTCTTCAACCTCGGCAGCTTTGAGGATCTGCCCAACCTCAAGGAGATCAAGGACCTTTTTGCCGGCCCGCGCCATGCCAAATGGCGTGCCTTCCGCGAAAGCGAAGACTCCCGCCACGTCGCGCTGACCGGCCCGCGCTTCATGCTGCGCTCCGCCTACCACCCCACGGAACAGTCGATTGAAAGTTTCAACTACGAAGAAGACATTGCCGGGTGCCATGACAACTACTTGTGGGGTAACTCCGCCTTCCTGCTAGCCAGCTGCATCAACGACAGTTTCGCGCGCTACCGCTGGTGCCCGAACATCATCGGCCCGCAGTCGGGCGGCGCCGTCGAGGGCCTGCCAGTGCACCTGTACGAGGCCATGGGCCAGTTGCAGGCGAAGATTCCTACCGAAGTGCTGATTTCCGATCGAAAGGAATTCGAACTCGCCGAAGAGGGTTTCATCGCCCTGACCATGCGCAAAGACAGTGACAATGCCGCGTTCTTCTCGGCCAACTCGGTACAGAAACCCAAGAACTTCCCAAAGACGCCCGAAGGGCTGCAAGCCCAGACCAACTACAAGCTCGGTACGCAGCTGCCCTATCTGTTCATCGTCAACCGGCTGGCCCATTACATCAAGGTGCTGCAGCGCGAGCAGATCGGCAGCTGGAAGGAGCGACGCGATCTCGAAGCCGAACTCAACAAGTGGATCAAGCAGTACGTTGCCGACCAGGAGAACCCCTCAGCGGATGTCCGCAGCCGCCGTCCACTGCGTGCTGCCCGGGTTGAAGTCTCGGACGTTGCCGGCGATCCGGGCTGGTACCAGGTTTCGCTCGCCGTGCGCCCTCACTTCAAGTACATGGGCGCGAATTTCGAGATCTCGCTGGTCGGACGGCTCGACACCCAATGACTGGCTTTTTTGACCGTTTGACGGCTGATCAATCCACTTTCAGCGGGCACTCCCGGCAGGAAAACGCCTTTGACAAGATCGCCGGCATCAAGCGCCATCTCGAAACACTGCTCAACGCCCGACAAGGTTGCTCACAGAGCAGCCCTGAGCTGGGCCTGCGAGACTTCAATGGACACGATGCGAGCAGCGGCGACCTGCTGGAACAAGTGAGCCTTGATATCCGCCGCACCATCCGACGCTTTGAACCACGCATACAAGTCTGTGCGCTTAAAGCCGTGCCCGATTATTACACCCCGCTGGAGCTGCATTTCCGGCTGGACTGCCAGGTACAGGTCAATGACCAGGCAGAGCACTTGCAACTGGAACTGCTGGTCAACGGGCACAACCGCTTCACCCGAGTGAGGTAACCCATGTCCCTGAAGGACAGATTCAGCGAAGAACTGCATTACCTGCACGAATTGGGAAACGACTTCGTCAAGGACAACCCACAACTGGCGCGGTTGCTTGGCAACGGGGGAAGCGACCCGGACGTCGAGCGCCTGATGGAAGCGTTCGCATTTCTCACAGCCAGGTTGAGGCTGAAGCTGGAAGACGACCTGCCGGAATTGATCCACCCCATGCTGCAGTTGCTGTGGCCCAACTACCTTCGGCCCCTGCCCAGCGTGACGATTATCCAGTTCATGCCACGCATGCAGGCGCTCAGCCAGGCACAACAGATTGCCAAAGGCTCGCGGCTGTTCTCAAAGCCGGTGGACGGTGTCGCCTGCGAGTTTCGCACCTGCACCCCGGTGAGTATCCATCCGTTCGAAATCGACGCGGTTGGCACAACCCAGACCCTCGACAGCGCAGTGGTCCGCATCCGCCTGCAAACGCTGGTCGAACGCCCCCTGGATACCCTGGGCTGTACCAGCCTCGACTTTCACCTCGGCGGCGATCAGCGTACCGCCCGTACGTTGTACCTATGGATCTCGCAGTACCTCGAGCATGTCTGCGTCACCGTCAATGGCCAAGTCCGCCGGTTGCCGGCCAGCAGCCTCGTTTTCCCCGGTTTCAGCGCTGATGAAGCCCTGCTGCCTTACCCGAAAAATGTCTTTGATGGTTACCGGATCCTGCAGGAATATTTCATGTTCGCGCAGCGCTTCCATTTTTTCACCATCACCGGGCTGGACAGGCTTTGGCCCGCAGAGCAAAGCAAGCAGGTCGACATCGAGTTCCACTTCAGCCGCCTGCTACCTGATTCGCTGCGTATCGGCAAAGCAGATTTCAAGCTGTTCTGCACCCCGGCGGTCAACCTGTTCGAACACAGCGCCGAGCCCATCGACCTGTCCAGCAGCAAGGCCCAGTTCGAGCTCAAGCCCAAAGGCACGGAGCAGTATGCTCACGAGATCTTCAGCGTCGATGCGGTCACCAGCACCCGCACCACCGCAGACGGGAGCATCGGCGAACACCTCAGAACCTTCAGGCCATTCGAGTCGTTCGCCCACGAAATCGAACACGTTCAAGGCCGAACGGCGTTGTATTACCGCTACACGCTCGAAGAATCCTTGCGCGGCCATGGCGTCACTCACCGCATCGCCTTTGTCCGCGCGGATGCCAACGCCTATATCGGCGAGCTGGAAACCGCGTCCATCGACCTGACCTGCACCAATCGCGACCTGCCGCTGGCCTTGGGCATCGATGACATCAACGTGCTCACCGAGGCCACGCCTCCTCTCGCCACCTACACCAACATCTGTGCGCCGTCCCGCCCTTATCGCCCGGTGCTGGACGGACAGTTGCAATGGGCGTTGATTTCCAACATGTCACTCAACTACCTGTCGCTGCTATCGGTCGATCCACTGAAAGCGGTGATACGCGCGTATGACTTCGCCGCTCTGCACGACATCCAGCACGCTCGCACCACGCGCAAGCACCTCGACGGCATCCGCGAGATCCATACAGAGCCCTTGGACTGGCTGATACAAGGGCAGCCCATTCGCGGGCTGCTTACCCGCCTGAAGCTGGACCAGGCTGCCTTTCTCTGTGAAGGCGACCTCTACCTGTTCAGTTGCGCGCTGGCCCACTTCTTCGCGCTGTACGCCAGCATCAACTCCTTCCACCAACTGGAAGTAATCAACATCACCAACAACGAGCACTACACATGGCCACTGCAGACCGGCAAACAACCACTGATCTAGCCGACAGACTGCTCGCCGATGCGCACCAGTACAACTTCTTCCAATTGCTGGAGCGCTTGTACGGACTGCACGGCGATGACCTTGAACCGCGCTGGCCAAGCGAGGCCACCCGGTTGCGAGTGCGACTTGCCAGCGACCCGCGGCTGACCTTCCCCGTTTCGGACGTATACAAGGCCGAACGCATGCCTGGCCAGGAACAGCGCTACCGTGTGTGCACTACCTTCATGGGCTTGCACGGCACCGACTCGCCGTTGCCGACCTATTACCTGGAACAGGTGGCGTACGAACATGCACAGGGTATCGGTATACGCCCGGCATTCTTCGACTTCTTCAACCATTACCTGCTCAGCCTGCTGCATCGCATCTGGCGTAAATACCGCTACTACATCCGTTTCCAGCCGGGAGCCACCGATGGCTTCTCACAGTACATTTTTGCGCTGCTCGGCCTGAACGACAGGCAGTTGCGGGGAAACACCGCGCTGCCGTGGAGCCGCCTGCTCAGCTTCGCTGGAGTCATTGCCAGCCGCAGCCGTGCGCCAGGAACCGTCGCCGGCATCATTGCCCACTGTTTCGACCTCGAGCAGGTCCACATTCGCGAGTTCGAAACGCGTTCGGTATCCACCACGCTGAAGCAATTGGCCTGCCTTGGTCGGCGTAATGGCGAACTGGGCCGCACATTCATGCTGGGCAGCCGCACGCGTACCCGCAGCAGCAAGTTCACCATCGTGATTGGCGAACTCGACCAGACGCAGCTGCATGATCTGCTTCCGGGCGGCGTCAACTTCGACCGCTTGCGCGCGCTGATCGATCTATTGCTGCGCGATGGCCTGGCCTATGACCTGGAGCTGCGCCTGAAGCGCAACGCGCTATCGCCATTCTGCCTGCACCGCAGCCAAGGGGCCTACCTGGGCTGGACCAGCTTTGTGGATGACCGCCACGGCCGGGTCAGCCCTGTTGTCCGCTTTCGGGGGCGCGCATGAGCAGCTTGACCTTGAGCGTTATCAATCTCGACCAATTGCAGCACAGCGTAACAGCGCGGCACCGGTTTGACCGCACGGGCGGCACCATCGGCAGCGAAGCGGCTACTTGGCTGATCACTGACCGCGAGCAGAGCGTGGCGCCCATCCACTGCGAAATCCGCTGGATCGAGAACAGCTTCTGTGTGATTGACCACTGTAACCGCACCTACCTGAACGACAGCAGCGTCAGCCTGGGCAAGCGCCCTGCGCGACGGCTTGTCGAGGGCGACCAGCTTCGTATCGGCAGCTATCGGCTGCTGGTTCAGAGGGTACACGCCGACGCATGCCTGGAAGCGCTGTTCGCCCCTGACCACAGCGTACTGGACCAGTTGCTCGCCGAGACGTCGGCCCTGGCCTGGCAACCCAGCCCTGCAGCGCCCCAGGCGACCAGCGAGATCTGCTCGGTCTTCAACTGCGACACCGGGAAAGATCCTCTGGCGGCACTGGACGCCGTTGCAGTGGCCGGGCCATCGTCGCAGAACCCGCTGCAGCGCCTGATTGCAGGAGAAGGCGCATGACCCGACACCTGTTCACCGCCGCCCTTTCCACCGCGCTGATTGCGCTTGCTGGCTGTACCACCCTGAGCAAGATGAGCCAGGTGGCCATGGACCCTACGCTGCCCATCGGGCCGCCCAAGGATCACCCGACCACGGTTGCATTCAGCATCAACGCCAGCCCGACCCTCAATAGCAACCCGAACAGCCTTGACCCTGGCGCCGAACCTGACACAGCTCTGGATCCCAGCCCCTACGCCGTGAGCCTGAGCGCGAGTGACCCTTACGTTCTGGCCGAAAAAGTCGGGACCCTGTTCGAATACCTTCAGGAGCAATTTCCTGCAACCCCGGCCGTGGTACTGGCCGAGGAAGACGGCACTGGTCCGGTTCGCTCACCGCTGGAGGAAAGCACACCCGGCAATTACGACGACTCGACAGTAGTCCTGAGCGTGCCGCGTACCACGACCGTGGCCAGCGAGGCCGTGGCGACACCCATCGCCATCAAGATCCTGCAGCTGCGTGACGACTCGCTGCTACGCAACAGCGTCTATCAATTGCTGGACCAGGACCCTGCCAAAGCCCTGCGCAGCACCTACATCCGTGACGACGATTACCTGCTGCGGCCCGGCCAGTTCAAGTTCATCCCCTTTGCCCCGATTGAGCCTGACACTCGCTTCGTTGCAGTCATCGGCGACTACCGAAGCCAGGAAAACGCCACCTGGCAGCAAGTGCTCCGCATTCCGCCACGTGGGCACCAGATCATCCTGTCGGTGTTGGTAAACGACACGCAGATCCTGCTCAAGGAGGAGGATTGATGAGGCCGGCAATCCTTCCCATTTCGCTTACTCGCGCTGACTGGAGTGCCCATGACTACACGTAATCCTGTTCTCTGGCCCGAAGGCCTGTTCGTCAAGCCGCAGCATTTTCAGCAGGCAGCCCGGGCCAGCGAAGCTGCCTTGCAGCAACGCCTGGGTAACCTCAACGCAGCCTTTTATGGCTTCAGCGAACTGCAGCTGAATGACGAATATCTCAGCCTTGGCAAAATCGCCATTACCCGAGCCCGGGGCATCATGCCAGATGGCACGGTGTTCGATATTCCCGCTGATCTGCCGCCGCCCCCACCGCTGGAAATCGAAGATGACGGTTCGAGAGACAGCGAGGTCTATCTATGCCTGCCCTTGCGCACCAATGGCGGCCGTGAAGTGAGTTGGCCCGACAACGCTGGAAATCTGCGCTACATCGCTCAGGCCCATGAAATCAAGGACACTCACAGCGCTGACGGTGACCTGGTACAGGTCGACCTGGCCGTCCCCAACCTGCAGCTCAAACGCAAGACCGAAGACAGCGGCGCCTATACCCGCCTGGCCCTGGCACGTATCCTGGAGCGTCGTCCCGACGGCAGCCTGCAGCTGGACGAAGCGTTCTACCCCACCTGTGTCTCGGTACGGGCGATACCGGCGCTGCAGCGCTTCCTGGAAGAAATCACCAATACCTTGCGCGAACGTGGGCGCAACCTTGCCGCACGCCTCGGCGGGGGACGCCAGTCGGGTATTGCCGACATCCGCGATTTCAACCTGCTGCAAGCCATGAACCGCTGGTGGCCCTGCTTCCAGCACCTGGCCAGGCAAGCCCAGACACACCCCGAGCAGCTCTATCTGTGCATGAGCCAGGCCTGCGGTGAATTCGTGACGTTCACCGCCCCCAATCGGTTGCCGCAGGAATACCCCGCCTATCACCACACCGCGCTGCGCACCTCGTTCCAGCCACTGCAGGACACGCTACGCCGGGCACTGAGTACCGTGCTGCAACCACGTGCCGTGTCATTGCCACTGGAAACGCTGGACTACGGCGTGATGAAGGCCACGCTGGACGACCGCAGGTTGATCGATGAGGCCGAGTTCGTCATCGCGGTGGGCGCCCATCTGCCACCGCCGGTGTTACGCCAGATGTTCGTGCACAAAGCCAAGATCACTTCGCTGGAATCACTGGAGGAGCTGGTGCCGTTGCAACTGCCCGGCATCCCGTTGAACCCCTTGCCGGTGGCGCCCCGCGACCTGCCCTTCCATGCAGGCTTCAGCTACTTCGAACTGGACCGGCGTGATCCAGCCTGGGCATGCATGAGAACGGCAAACGGCTTCGGCATCCATATCGCAGGGGACTTCCCCGGGCTTGAACTGCAGTTCTGGGCGATCAGGAGTGAATGAGATGAAAGGCAGCCACATCATCTCCACCGACGCCACAGGTGTTGAAAGCACACTGCTGCAGGCGCTGCTCGGCAAGCCGTTGCCCCTTGAGCCAACTGCCTCGGCCAAGCCCGAAGCCTCAGCGCAAACGCCACCGCCGGAACAGGTTGATCAAGGCTACAGGGCAGATCCGCAATTTCAACTACGGGGCGGCTACGACAACCTCATGCTGGATGCTGCGGCACCGCTGTTCGGGCTGGTCATACGCCTGCGCACGCTGGATCAGCTGCCCGATATCCAGCGAGTGCACCAGCAAGTGCGCAACCAGATCGAAAATATCCAGGAGGAGATCCGCCAGCATGGCTACGAGCCCGCCCAGGCGCTCGCCTATTCCTACGCCCTGTGCCTGTACATTGATGAAGCGGTCATGGAAAGGCCGTGGGGCAAGAACAGTTGCTGGAGCCAGGAACCCCTGCTGAGCATCTTCCACGACGAAACCTGGGGTGGCGAAAAATTCTTCACGGTGTTGGCTCGCCTGATGCAGGAACCCGCACGTTATCAGGACGTACTGGAGTTCATGTATTTCGCATTGTGCCTAGGGCTGAAAGGCAAGTACGCCATCGCGCCAAAAGGCGAAGAAACGCTGAACGCGCTGATCCACCAACTTCACGGGATGCTCCGTGAGCTACGGGGCCCTGCCCCCGAAGCAGTATGCGACCCCTACACCCATGTCGCGCCGCGAAACCTCCGCGTGAACCGGCAATGGCCGTGGTGGAGTCCCCTGGTGATTTCCCTGGTCGCCATGGCAGTGGCCTACGGGATCTACAGCTATCGCCTGCACTTGATTACCACCGAAGTACTGGAATCCCTCAACGGCATTTTGCAGCCGTAATCCAGCGGAACCCATCCTTGGCTTCAACGAATTAGCGAGGCGTGCGCCTCGTTGACAAGCCCATCGTTCCCGATGGCCATGCCCTTGCGAAACAACGGCATGTAACCCGTGTAAATCTGGAGTACATAATGGCCTCACCCGCATATTTGAAAGTCAACGGCAAAGTGCAAGGCGATATCAGCGAAGGTGCAAGCACTGCGGCGTCGATCGGCAATATCTATCAGTCCGAATTTGAAAGTGAAATCATGTTGCAGAAGGTCGAACATGAAATCAATACACCGATCGATCCACAGAACGGCCAACCGTCTGGCAAGCGTGTGCATGGGCCGTACAAGGTGACCTTCACGACGAACAAATCCAAGCCGCTGTTACTGGAAGCAATCTGCAAGGCAGAGCTATTGCCAGAAGTGACGATCAAGCAATTTCGCGCCACCAGCGAAGACCCCAATGAGCACTATTACACAACGACACTTACGGACGCGACAATTATCAAGATGCGCACCGAGCAGCCTCATGCACAAGAAGTAACCTCCACGCCCCGGCATCAAGAGGTGGAACTTTGGTTTTCCTATCGAAAGATAACGGAATGCCACGAAATCTGCGGCACCGAAGGGTCTGACGACTGGCAACAATCCTGACACCCTACCACGCGTCCAGGGCATTGGATGATCCGGACGGCTTCGCCGCCCGGACACCTGGATGGCAGGCGGCGCTACGTTGCTCGTCGTAGTCGTAACGGTCCTCGCTGCCATCGGCGTGCACATGGCGCACCACATTTCTTGCGCTCGTCACGGAAGATCCACTGCGAGCGCTCATCCGGATAGCGCACGCGGTACAAGTGGCCGAGAATGTCGTAGTAGTACCAGGCATCCTGGCCCTTGGTATCTCGAAAGTTTTCGTCCAATTCCAGCGGGCGTCGTGACTGCCGTTGCAATTCCATAGGTAGATCGCGCGGACAAACATCCCTGTCCTCCTTTAATAAAAAACTGTGCCTGTAATACGCGCTCTTCCTGGCGCGTGCAGATGCGGCTTCCGACTATTTATTAATCAACCACCGAATACCTATCGGAAACCAATTTTGTTTGTTTTATTGGGACGACCGAACTTCACCTGCGGTAAATCGCTTATCTAATTGAGCCCATCAATAATTTAGGCATCGAATACCCTACGCGAGCATAGCGGCATAGACCCAGGCGCCTTGCATAACTCCAGAATGTACCGATCAAACCCTCCAAAGACAACTCCCTGAGCTTCAGCGACCTCTGCGCAATGTTCAATGTGGGAATTAACTTACAGCCAAAGAGAATCACTAAACATGAAACCCACCTCCACAGTTAAATTCGGAACGAAGATTTCACAAAATATTTCGACAC
>MTEX01004642.1_pt1 | contig 31853 bp, 40 predicted proteins | sample 1042691 | NCBI WGS metagenome assembly MTEX01 (sample SAMN06185810, study PRJNA358809) | soil metagenome | isolation source: soil biostimulated with molasses as carbon source | place: India | collected 2015-05-23
CCAACCCCCGCGTCAATCTCCCCCTTTCCACCCGTGCCGAAGTCATCAAGCGGCGCGTTGCAAACCACTCGGCACGCGATGCCGACTCCCGACAATTGAGGCTCGACAATGAATAAAGCCAACTTGCAAGTCATCACCGGCAACGTCGATTGGACCCGCGATTTCTTGTCCGACCGTGCGCATGAATTCGTGCAGCATGAATTACTGCTGAGCGGCCCGGAGCCGACCGCACGTCAGCGCCAGCTGATGGCCACCCGCTGCACGGCGCACCTGATGGCGGTAGCCAATTGCTCGCGCACCACCGCGTCCACTGCCGCTATTCAGGCAGTGTCCGAAGTGGTCAGCCGCAAATGCCCTATGCGCATCGACACCAATCGCAGTACCAGTTTTGCGCTCTTCCTCACCGGGCCGTCCGGTGAAACTTTCGCGCTGTCCACCGCCGATCTGCTGGACCTGTTCAAGAGTTTCGGCGCGCGTCAGCAAGACGCTTACTAAGCCTCTCTCCCCACGCAATTTGCTTCACCTGACGGCAGGCACCAGATGCCCGCCGAGGGGAAGTGTTTTCCAAAGGAATCGAAACATGCCCGCCATCCCCGTTTACGCCCGCGTTGAGGCCGCCATGTCGGACGATGAATTGAAGGCTCTACATCGCTTGCTGGAGTATTTGGTGAAGGGCGCCTATTCCGGCGCGCAGTCACTCTTTCTCGATGCAGCCCAGGGGGACGCCAGAGTTTCTGGCGCCATGTTGACGGCGGCCTGCGGTGTGCACGCCGCTACCGTTCGCTGCATGCGCGAACGCAATCTGACGGCGTAGACCAATGCGCGCGGACCTTCAAAAAGCGCATGACGCGGCCGCGCTGCGGGGCACGCTCGACGAGGCATTGCAAATCCCGCTGCTGGCGCGCTGCTTGGAGATCACGGCGCGCGCACTCGCACACCGAGCCGCACATGCAGTACCAAAGCCCCGAGTTGCCCCGCGCCAGGCCGAAGGCCGCAAGGTCGGGAAAGCGTCGGGCAAGGACTTCAAGCGCGCATGCGCCGCAGACCTAGACGAATAGAAGGAAGTACCAATATGAACACTCCAGACCTTATGGGGCTAAAGGAAGTAGCGGCGGTGCTACGGATGCACCCCGAGCATGTACGGGCGCGTCTGATGCGCAGACCTGATTTCCCTCGGCCGTTGCGGCTTGGTGGAGCGTTGCGGTTTGAGCGCGCCGAACTCAACGAGTGGATTGCGGCACAGCGGCAGCCGGTGGATGGCCGTTCCTTGAAGCGAAAGGGCGGAAATGAGTAGCCACCATAACGAGGCTATGGCTGCATGGTTCGACCGCTTAAAGCGCGACATCGACTTGCACGACCTGGCCGACCGCCTGGGCCTCAAGCGCCAAGGGGCCAAAGGCAACTATCACAGTCCGCACCACGGCGACAAAAGCGCCTCGGTGTCGGTTTTCAAGGAAGGCCGCATGTGGAAGGATTGGAGCGGTCAAACCGAAGGCGGAACGTGCATAGACCTCGTGATGTACTGCAATGGGGCGGAAACGCCCATAGACGCCGCGAAGCTGCTCGGCCAATGGTATGGCATCCCCATGCCCGCCGCGCAGCCTGTAGGGGCTAAGAACGAGCCCGAGCGCAAGAGTACCGTTGAGTACATCGCGGATCGGTGCCTCAAGGACGCGGAGCCGGCCATTGCCTATCTGGCCAGCCGAAAGATCCGCGACGACATCGCCAGGCGCGCACTGTCGCAACGCTCCGTTGGCTGGAACACCTGGCGCAGCGATAAGGTGCCGGCCGGCCAGCCTGGTCACGGTGGCCCGGCCGCCGCATTCATCGTGCGCGCCGCCGGCGGGGCGCAGATAGTCGCCGTTGATTTCCGCTATGTCGACGCGCAGGCGAATGGCAACGTAAAAACACAATGCCAAGGTGAAAAGCTCGGTCACGGCTGGACGAGCGACCGCCGCCGCCTGGAGCGCGCGCATACGGTCTACATCGTTGAAAGCCCGATCAATGCGCTTTCGGTTGAGTGCGCCCATCTGCCCGCCGGCACGGTCGCCTACGCCATCCGCGGAACCGGTAACGTCGAAGCAATCGACTGGTCATTTCTGCGTGGAAAGAATGTGCGCATTGCCCTCGACCATGCCGACCCCATCAACGAGCGCACGGGCGAGCGGCCAGGCCTGGCCGCAGCCTGGCGCTTGTCAGAGATCCTAACGGCGCAGGACATTAGTTCGCTGCTGGTGGACATGCACGATTGGGAAGAAGGGCAAGACCTCAATGACGTACTGGTTAAGCACGGCGAAGACGAACTAACACGCCGCCTACGCAAACTGGAGGCCTGGTTGATTCCGGGCATGCCGGGCGGCGGCGCCAGCGAACGCCTGAATGGCACGCGCCGGGTGTTCCTCCCAGGCCATGATTTCGGCGTGTATTGGCGCTATCGCGTCAAAGACGATTTCACGCAGTACGTGGCCAAGTTCAAGGAAAGCGACGAGGAAGGCGGCGAGCGGTCAGAAGATTTAGAGGACATGTGTTCCTTCCGCGTTGCCGGTTTCTCGCGCCTGCGCATTCAGAGCCACCTGGCCACGCTGAGCGGCCAGCCGGACACTCAGCCCGAAACCGTCTTCGGGGTCAGCGCCCAGGTGCCGCGCCACGGCGCGACATTGCAGCGCGAAGTTGTCACGGATGAACGTCTCTACAACTTGGAATGGTGGCGCGCCAAGTTCGGCCAGGTCTGGATGCCCCAGCAGTTCACCCGCATGATTACCGTGCTGGAGCGCACGGCGCACCTCGGCGCGCGCGACGTGGTGAATTTCGTGGGCTTGGCGTGGCGCGATGGCCAGCCGTCCGCGCTCGAAGGCAAGGACTGCTATTTCATGGAACCACAAAAGCAGTGCCTGTACTACAACATGCAGTTTCCCCGTGGCCCGCGTGAGAATGCTGCGGCCGTGATCAAGGCGTACCAGGCAACGTTCCATGACAACGCCGCAGCCATCGCGATGGTGTGGGCGCTGGGCGCGCACCTCAAAGCCATCCTTGGCTTCTATCCGCACCTACAGATGCAGGCTGAGAAAGGCTCCGGCAAATCCAAGCTGCTGGAAAGCCTGCAATCCACACTCGCGTTTCAGGTACTGTCGGGCCAGATGTTGAAGACCGACCACCGCCGCCGCGCCTCTGTGTCGTACACAACCCATCCCGTCGGCTGGGATGAGTTTTCCAAGCTGCCCAAAGCGGTGCTCTCGGACATTGACGGGCTGCTGCAGGCGACCTACCGCTTTGAGTTCACCCGCGTAGGCGCGACCCTGACGCCCTACCTGATGTGTGCGCCCGTGCTGCTCGCCGGCGAAGAGGTGGACGTAGAAAGCCTGCAGTCGAAGATTTGCCGCACGTCGCTTTCCGTCGCCCGCCAGGGCGCGATCATTCCGCACGACCTGCCGCAGTTCCCCGTTTGGGAATGGCTCCAGTTCCTGGCCGGTCAGCAGCCCGAACGGATCCGCGAGCTGCACGCAAAGTGCCTGGCCGGTTGCGTGCGCCGCGCGCGATCGGAAGAGACGGACGCAACGGCCAGGCGCATGCTCGAAAACTATGCTGCCGTGCTGGCCGCGTGGATTCTGCTGTGTGAGTTCGCCGGCATTGACTCGCAACAGGGCGGATTCCCGGACAGCGTCATCATGGAAATGAACACACACATTTCCGACACCAACGGCACCCGCCTGCCCTGGGTTTGGATCATGGAAATCGTGCTGTCCGAGATCGAGGCCAGGCGCTTCCTGTTTCCGTACACCTTCGACCGCGTTGTTGATGAGGACGGGCAGGACCAGATGGCGCTGTTCCTGCGGCCCAATCACGTCATGGATCACCTATCCACTGCACCGCACCTACGGGCGAAGTTCGACGCGCTTCCGGTCAAAACCGGGCGCATCTTCAAAGACCAGCTGATGAAATCGGATGTCGTGGCTATGGCCGGCGGCAAGCCCATGGATGAGGTGGAGAAGCGAATCAGGGGCCAGCGCGCGGCCCGCTTGACCGGCATCCGCTTGGACAAGCTCGCCCAGCTGGGGCTGTACGTCACGCCCGAGCTGGTGGGCGAAGACCCGCCGGCGTAACGACCTGGCCAGCCTCCAACAAGCCCGCCGCGCGCGGGCTTTTCTTCTGCAGAATACCCCTACTGTCGTATCAACATTACTCTGCGGACGTGGTTGCTGAGATCAAAAACCCGGCGGAACGTCAAGAAAAAAATCGGCCTTCAAACCGGCAAAACGGGCCGCTGGGGAGGCATGCGCGCATTTTTCGCCGTGGTTACATCTGCCTTTTTCGCGTAAGCCCTTGATGTCTGAGAGCAATGTTCAATTCACGCCCTCTAAAAAGCTACACGGTTTCCTCTAAAAGTCCCACGGTCTGTAATACTTTCCGTGGGACCGCTCTTTTCCTTTCCTCGTTTCTTTTTCTTTTTTTCTTTTAAAAAACAAAGAGATAAAGAGATAAAGACAGGCGAGGAAGAAAAGAAGCGAGTCCCACGGTTTGGAAAAACGTTGTAAAAAAACGACCACGGTTTGCCACGGTTTTTTTGGCGAAACCGTGGATCAAAAAGTGATCAATTTTTCCGTAAGTGGTTGATTTGTATAGGGGCCGTTTCTGGTCCCACGGTTTCCCACGGTCCCACGGTGTTTCTGCTACCCCCTCCCTTGGCGAACGGGAGCAGCCCCCTGCAATAGATGGCCCCCCGGAGGGAGAGCCTCGATTCATGCTTGAGTCGTGTAGTGCTGGCGTATTACGCCAATTTCACGCCCAATCCCTTGGGAAGCCGCATGAATACTGGATGTTGTGGTGCCGGTGAAAGGAAGCGCCGAGCGAGCAAACAGGTTCCAGCGCACGCCAACTTACGCCAACATTCGAGGTAAAGTTCGATTCCTTTTCTTGATCTCGAATCAACACTTTCCAGCAGTTCTCAACAGTTTTTCCGGCTTGATTACGCCAAATCTACGCCGGGGGAGGGCAGGGTATGGCGTCGTACCGAAAGCGCGGCGATAAATGGCGCGCCGAGGTGTACAAGAACAATGTGCGAGACAGTCAGACCTTTGACACAAAGCGCGAAGCAGTCGAATGGGCGCAGAAGCGCGAGGCCGAACTATCTGCGATGCGGTCGGGCAAGGTCATACGCAAGACAGTAGGCGCGGTCATGCAGCGCTATTCAGAGGAAATCAGCCCAAACAAAGATGGCGGCGATTGGGAGATTAAGCGAATCGTGGCCTTCATGCGGGATGAAAAAACACTTACCGCCATGGTTATGCAAGACGTGACGGCCTCTGACCTGGCTGCGTACCGGGATCGCCGGTTGAAGCTGGTAAAGCCATCATCAGTACTGCGCGAAATCAGCCTATGGCGCGCAATATGGACACAGGCCAGGCGCGGGGAGTGGCGCTACGTTGATCATGATCCTTGGAAAGAGGTCACAAAGCCGAAGGACAGTCCGCCGCGCGATGTTCTCTTTGTGGGAGATCAGGTCGAGCGAATTGTGGCCAAGCTCAGGTACACAGGCGGGCAACCTACGACGAAACGGCAGCAAACGGCTGTGGCGCTATTGCTTGCGCTTGAAACAGCGATGCGTGCGTCTGAGATTCTCGGCTTGACATGGCCGAGGGTGGACCTGTTGCGGCGGGTTGCTCATCTGCCCAAGACAAAAAACGGAGATGCTCGCGATGTGCCGTTGTCTCGGCGGGCTGTGGAACTATTGCAGGCAATGATCGGCCTGCATGACGAGCGTGTGTTTACGGTAGATTCCGCATCGTTGGATACCAACTATCGGTTAGCGCGGGCCGAAGCTGGCATATCGGGGCCAACTTTCCATGACTCGCGTGCCACGGCGATAACCCGCCTTGCGAAAAAGCTCGAATTGCTTGAGTTAGCGCGCATGTCGGGCCATCGAGACCCACGTTCTTTAATGATCTATTACAGAAAAACCGCTTCGGAAATTGCTTCAAAGCTGGATGATTAATTATGAAGAATGTGGAAATTGAGCGTCTGTCTCGCCCCGGCAGAGAGGTGATCATCACCAACCCCAGCCATCCAAAGTTTGATGCGCTCGGCGTCACGGCGGGACTTGCAGACACAATAGGCAAGCCCCGGGTACGGGTGATGATTGGAGACGGTGAAATCTACCTGTGCGACCCAACTGATCTGGCGGAATACTGACCACTCCCGGCCCCGCCTCAAAAGCGCGTCATTTGCGCGTCGTTTTGCGTCACCTGTCAGCGGCCTTTTCCTCCTCGCCGCCCCTATGACAAGTGGCGTGCGTCGGTCCCCAAAATGTGAGTCACTTCCCATACATTTAGCGCGCGGGCGTGGAGGGGGGATGACCGCGCGCCAAGAGGTCTACATCGCATCAAATGCTGTATATTTGTACAGTGTTTTGAGGTGTGATCATGGATTTCATCGGCCGGCCGCCGCCCGCGCCCCTTTCTGCGGCCAAGATACGGGCGCTGTACGCTCAGAACCCCAGTGAAGGGGGGCGAGCATTCGCCTGGGAGATATGGCGCCTACAGCGCCTTGTAGTGGCTTTGGACGCGGGACTAAGGGACGCCAGCCGGCTGCGCCACCGGCAAGACATCCTCGACCGGGTGAACGAGTTGCGTGAATACATGCAGGGCGAGCCCTGCCTTAATGAACCCCTGGCCGTGCAACCAGGCCATCGGCGCGGCGGCCAGAAAGACGGGCCAACCCGTTGACCTGGGGGCAACTTCAGGCAGAATGCAGCGAGAGGCACTTGCCAATTAGACCCAATGGGTCTATAATTCTTTCCATGGGTAGCGCACAGGGCGCAGCCCGACAACCTGGAAAGAGACCACCACAATGACCACCGCAAAGGCCGTCGATATGCAAGCAGCTGAACTGGAAAAGATCCACGCGGAGATTGCCAAGCTGATGGCTGAATCGACCAAGATCAACGCCGAGGCCCGCAAGCTCAACCGAGAAACTCTTTGGTATCCGGTGGCAGTCTCTGCCGCCATGATTGGCGCGGTAGTGACGATCACCAAGCTGTTTCTCTAACGACAAAGCCCCGCAGATGCGGGGCTTTCTTCTACCGATGAAAACTATTCTGAACTACACGCCGCCCAGCACCGATGACCTCGCACGCCTAAAGGACGAACTCGGCCACACAGGCAACCGCATGGCCGATCTATTCGCGCTGGGAGGCTCGCATCAGTGGCGCAAGTACACCGGCGGGCAAGCCCCCCGCGCCATGAGCGCGCAGATGCTTTTCTATGCCTGCGCCATGCTGGAGCTAGATCAATCCGACATAGACCGCGTGATAGCCCGTATGCGGGCCGTGGGCGCGTCTTTCGACTACGACGACCCGCACGCCCAGGACTAAGCCAAAAGCCCTACTGCGCGCCGCTATCCTCGCCAGTATCGACGCGGTACGGCTTGAACTTCACAAGCGCCCCGCCCAGCCATGCATTTAGGCCGGAGAAAACCCCTTGAAGCGGGTCAATCTCATTGCGTGCAAACACTTGCGCGGCCGGCAGCACGGCACCAAACCCGCCAGTAGCGCTGGGCACGATGCCCATCAGCTGCGGCGGCACGCGGTGCGCCGCTAGCACGTCGTCACGCGATACGTTCTTGATGTTAAAGAAGTCATCACGCGCGGCCACTTCGCTAATTGGGATGATCTGCACGCCGTCCTTTTTGCCACTGGGCGCATGCAAGAACAAATTACGGAAATTGCCCGGTCCTTTCGCATCCCGCATAGCCTGGCGCAACGCCGTCACGTCTTCATTGCTTACCGTTGGGTCGGACAGGTACATGACGAAACCTGCGTGACTGCCGTTGTTGTAGTAGCGACGGCGAAAGAGCGTGGCTGACTCGTTCAACCAGGCGGATTGGAGCGATCCCAGGTACTCCGGCAACCCGTACACCTCTTGATTGATATCGGGCGTTTTGAGGTGAAACACCGACCCCGCGCGAAACTCGTGGTCTTCCCCCGCCCCTGGCGCAAAAAAGAACTGGCCTGGATCCCGGCCGCAACGGGTGTACTTGGCCGGCGAGTTGCGCAGGCCGATCAAGCGGCCCGTGACGCTGCGCCGTTGCTCGATGAAGCAATTCCCGAACGTCAGAAAGTTGATAGCGGCCTCCCTTATCAGCTCGCGCGTGACCAGCTCATTAGGTTGAAGCGTTGACGCCAACACGTTGGCCTTGAAAAAGATGGCTGAGCTGTGGTGAGTGCTGGCACGAAACGACTTTGCCAGACCTTCAAAGCTCATGGGCGGCTCATACCAGCGACCGTTATGCCAGCACTCCAAGTAATCAAGAATGCCGCTACGGTCCATGACGGGAACGGCATCGCCAAAGGTGAACGCCTCCACCCCTTGCGCGGGCTGGTGCAATGCCGAGGCGGAAAACTCGCGGCCGCGGCTGTCTACAAGTTGCGTCATTCGTACATCTCCAAGATGCTGCGCGAAGCTGCGGCAGCACCCTCCAAAGGTTCAAAGTCAAAGGCGTGCATGCTGGCCCAGGCCAAATCCGCATGCCCTGTTTCTTCCGAGCGGCCGGCGTCAAAAGTGAACTGCCGTCCGCTTGCTGTCATCGTCTTGCGGATAGCCATAAAGGCGCGCGCCAGGTCGGTCGCGCCCGCGTCCCATTCCAGGCGTCCATTGCGCATCAGGTCCAGCGCCTTCAACACCAGACGGGTTTTCACCTCCGGCGAATAGTTGATCTGCCGCACGGCCGGGAAAAATTGCTTGACCAGCTGATAAACGCCCTGCCCCAAACCAGTTGAGTCAATGGCGATATCCACCACGTTGTAATGCTGCAAGATGGCTTTGATGCTTTCCGCCTGCTTCGCGAAGTCCATACCGCGCCATTGATACCGCTCCAGAATGCGAAACTTCCCGCCGGGCTTCCGTGGGAGTGCCACCACCACGCAGCCGGCCGAGTCGCCCGATAGCGAAGGGTCATAGCCGATTGCTACCGGATGATGCGCGTAGCGCCGTATTCCGAAATACTGCACATCGGTCCAATCAACCATCGCGTCGACCATGCAGCCCTGGAGCATGGACAGCGGGAAAATCGACTGCGTGTCGTCGATGAACTTGCACATAAGCAAGTTTTCGAACTCATCCGGGCTGTACTCGAATTGCCGCAGCTCGTCGATGTCGAACAGATTGCAGCCGCCCGCAACAGCGTCTTCAATGTTGACGATATGGCGCCAGAGGCGATCCTTACACAACAGGCCGCCTGCAAGCGCAGCGTGCGACGTGTCTATGGAAACTTGATCCTTCTTTGCCCTGCGCCGATTGAATGCCTCTCCGGTCCAAAGCGGGTAAGCCTCATGCGCCATGGAAGACGGCGTAGAAAAATAGGTCTTCCGCCACTTGGCGTGTAGCGCCATGCCGCTGGCAACCTTGTTGATTTCCGCGAAGCGCGGAACCCAAAACACCTCATCAAAGTAGAAATTCCCGTGATAGCCCTGCGCGGTTCGCGCATTGGTCCCGAGAAAATAGAGGTGTGCGCCATTGGGCAAGACGATGGGATCGCCTTTCAATTCAACATCGGCCGCCTCGCGTGCAAACTGCACGATGTATTGCTTGAACACATGCGCCTGGGCCTTCGATGCAGAAAGAAAAATCTGATTCCTGCCCGTCGTGATCGCGTCAATGAATGCCTCACGGGCGAAGTACCACGTAGCCCCGATCTGACGGGACTTCAAGACAAACCGGGAGCGCTTGTCGCCATTGCGATACCAGACCTTCTGGAAGTCGAACAGCGATTCAGTAAAGGCCGCCAGCAGCTTGGCCGCTTGCTCTTCGCTGATCGCGTTCTTTTCGGGCCTGCGCTTCGGCTCCGCGTTGCGGCGCTCCAGATTGGGATTTAGATCGGCTTCCGTTCCCCCGTCACCGTACTTGCGCACGCGTGCCGTGCGCTCAAACTGGCGCATCAGCAAGTCAAGCTCTTTGAAGTCCCGCCCTTCCTTTTCGGTCTTCGCAATGAGCGTGGATATCCGCACCTGTAGCGCGTCCTCTACGCGCTGAAGCGGTGACGCGGCTTCCCAGTTGTCGCGCGTCTTCCAGCTCTGCAATGTGGTGCGCTTCTCGCCTAGATGCCGGGCAATAGACGACACGCGCCAGCCCTGCCAATAGAGCGTTCGCGCAAGCAATCGGGGGTCCAAGTTTTCGGGCGTAGCGATCATGGCCGCCAGCGTGCCGCACATTTCCGCGCGCGCGCGAAACGCGCCGTTGTCCCTGCGACGGCGACAAGGAAAGCAGATTGAGCCAGCGCAGCCAGCGGCCCACTATGTCGGCACGAAAGCCCACACGAACGCACCGACATATCAACCGGAAACGACTATGAAGCTCAAATGGTTCACCGTGGCCACCGAAGGCCAGACCACCGACAAGCGCGCGATCTCGCGCGTCTGGATCACCCAAATGGCCGCCAACTACGACCCGAAGAAATTCGGCGCTCGCATCTGGGTGGAACACCTGCGCAGCCTGCTGCCCGATAGCCCTTTCCGCGCCTATGGCGATGTGATCGCGCTGCGCACGGTGGAAAACGACGAAGGCAAGCTGCAACTCCAGGCCCAGCTTGACCCCACGCCCAGCCTGGTCAAGATGTCGAAGGACCGCCAGAAAATCTATAGCTCTATCGAAGTAGACGAGGATTTCGCCGGCAGCGGTCAGGCGTACTTGACGGGCTTGGGCGTCACCGACAACCCCGCCAGCCTGGGGACGGATGTGCTGACTTTCTCCGCCACGAACCCCGATGCGCCGCATCCTTATGCGTATCGCAAGCAACGCCCCGGAAACGTGTTTTCCAGCCTCATCGAAATGCCGCTGGATTTCACCGACGAGCCGCCGGCCAGCGAAGAGACCGGCAATTTGCTGGCCCGTGTCAAGGATGCCTTTTCGCGCCTGTCCGGCAAGAGCGATAGCCAGGCCGCCCGCCTGGAAGACGTGAGCCAAGCCCTGGAGGCGTTCGCCGACGGCTATACGAAAGAGCAGAGCGAAATGCGGCGCATGCTCAAAGAGCTTTCCGCGAGCATCGACCAATTCACCAAACAGCATGTCACCCGCGAGGACTTCGACAAGCTCGCCAACAAGCTGGACTTTACCGACGCCGACAAATCCCAGCGTCCGCCCGCGACCGGTGCCACGGGCGCGGCACAGCTGGACTGCTGATTCACATTCAAAATTCGTAGGAGATTCGCGTGCATAACGACACCCGCAAGGCATTCAACAAGTATTGCGCCGCACTGGCCCAGCTTTATGGCGTCGAAAACGTCACCACGTCCTTTTCCGCCAATCCGGTGCAGGAACAAAAGCTGATCCAGAAAGTTCAGGAAAGCTCGGACTTCTTGAAGCTGATCAACATGGTTCCGGTCACGAACCAGGCTGGCGAAAAGGTCGGTATCGGCGTCGCCGCCCCTCATGCCGGCCGCACCGACACCACGCAGCGCGAGCGCAAAACCTCTGACCTCTCGGTGCTGGACCCGCAGGGCTACTTCTGCGTCAAGACGGACTACGACACCCATTTGCGATATGCAATGCTGGATGCCTGGCGGCATCATCCTGATTTCGCCGTGAAGGTGCAGAACGCACAACTGCGTAGCGAAGCCCTCGCACGAATCATGGTCGGTTTCAATGGCGTTCGAGCCGCAGCGGAAACGAACCGAGATCAGAACCCGCTTTTGCAGGATGTGAACAAGGGCTGGCTCCAACACGTCCGCGAGCGCGCCTCGGAACGCGTCCTGAATGCTGGCAAGGGCGGCACAGGTAAGGTGAAGATCGGCAAGGGCGGCGATTACGCCAATCTCGATGCTGCCGTCTTCGACCTCAAAATGTTGCTGGAGCCGTGGTATCAGGAAGATACCCAGCTCGTCGCCATCGTGAGCGGCGACCTGCTGCATGACAAATACATGCCGATCATCAACGGCCAATCTGCCGCCACGGAAAAGCTCGCGGCCGACATCATCATTTCCCAGAAGCGCCTGGGCGGCCAGCAAGCGTACAAAGCACCGTACATGCCTGGCCTCACGGTCATGCTGACGCGCCTGGACAACCTGTCTATCTACAGCCAGGAAGGTTCGCGCCGTCGCCACATCAAGGACAAACCGGAACGTGACCGCGTGGAAACGTACAGCTCCAGCAATGATGCCTACGTGGTGGAAGACCTGGGTTGCGTGGCGATCCTCGAAAACATCGAGATCATCCCGGCTGAAGAGACCACGCCTGAAACCACGGGTGAATGACATGGCGAGCCTCGCACAAGCACATTTTCTACGCGTGCGAGCGCAACGCACGGCCGCACCTCTTGCGGCCGGCGCGGCGCCCGCCGGCAGTCCCTACGCCCTCATGATGGCCGCTCTCACCGAAGACGCGCGCCGCCTGAAGTCCATCGAATCCGTTGAGCGCAAGATCGAGGCTAAGCGCGGCATGCTCGCGACCTATGCGCCTTATCTGGATGGCGTTCTTGCCGCGAATGCTGGCGGCGCTGACGAAGTCGTTACCACGTTGATGGTATGGCACCTGGACGTGTGCGACTTCCTACGCGGCCTGGATCTGGCCGCCTACGTGCTGGCCCATGACTTGCCACTGCCCGAGCGTTACGCCCGCAAGGTTCCCGCCCTGTTGCTGGATGAAGTATCTGAGGCAGTGCTGGATGAGCGCGTGCCGAAGGATTTCCCGACGCTGCAAGCCCTGCAACGGGTCGCGGAGCTGGTCTATGACCGGGACGCCCCGGACGAAGCGCGCGCGAAGCTGCACCGCGCCATCGGTCTGACCATGGCGGAACTCGCCGGCCCTGAACCCCAGGGCGACCGCCTGCAAATGGCCGTCACGGCACTGCGCCAGCTGGAGCGTGCGGTTTCGCTCAATGGCAAGGTGGGCGCAAAGAAGGACATCGAGCAGCTGCAACGCACGATCAAAAAGGCCGAGGCAAACGCCGCAGCCTAAAACCGGGTGCCCCCGAGCGCACGGCGGCGCGGGCTGAGGGTTGCCATTGGCACACCTGACGCCCGCCCACCGCCGATTATGAGGATTCTCCGCTGTGAGCTTTATTGCCAATCCGAAGGCCAGGACCACCGAAGCCGACACCATCAGCAATGATGGATTCTGGCCTGACATCTCATTGCTGCATGCACGCGAGGTCATGCGCCTTGACGGCAAAGTCACGGAAGGGCGACTGCGCCATGCGCTGATTGCTGCCATCGTCGAGGTGGACCGCGACCTATCAGGATGGCGCGCAACCCGCCAGGCCGAGGGGATCGAGCGCCTGGAAGACCTGACCGGCCGCATGATCGACGGCAAACCCATGCCGCTGCATTGCTACCTGCGCGCGGTGTACTCCTTGGCTAAGGCTGACCTCATCGAGCGCATGGCTGACTTTGATCTAGCCAAGGGCGGCGACACCACCTTGAGCGCATTGCAGGACAGTCCGGACGAACACCGCCGGGATGCGTCCTGGGCCATTACCGCGCTACTGGGCCAAACGCGCGTAACGGTGGAACTGATCTGATGCTGGTGCGTACCCTCCAGAACGACACAGTAGACGCGGTGTGCTGGCGGCACTTGGGGACCACGCGCGACGTGGTGGAGCAAACCCTTGAACTCAATCCCGGCCTGGCCGAACACGGCACTGTGCTACCGCACGGCCTGCTTATCGAATTGCCCGAGCGCCCCAAAGCGCCCGCACCCAAACCCACAACCTCCCTTTGGGACTGAAAAGCGATGACCGACCCATCAACCGCAGCGGCTACGACCACGATTATTTCCGGCGTGGCACTGGCTACCCTGCTTCCGCACGTTGACGCCAATGCAGCCTTCGGCGCAGTCCTGGGTGCCGCCCTGGTGGCAAGCACTAAGAAAGACCTTTCCGCCTGGAAACGCTTTCTGTCCTTCATTTTCTCTGCGCTCAGCGGCTATGGCGGCGCGGGCGAATTTATCGCGCGCGAATGGGCGAAGGAATCTTTCTTGCCCGCCTTTTTCGTCGCGCTGGTCATCGTCCCGATTGCGCTGCGCATCATCGAGCGCGCTCCTGATTTCGACCTGGCCCGCCTGCGCGAAAGCGTGGCGGGCGTCATTGGAGGGAAAAAGGAATGACCACACCCGACACCCTGGACACCCTCACGCCGCTCGCCGTCCTGTGCAGCCTGCTTTATCTCGCGGCGGCCGCGCGCGTGCTTTGGTATCGACCCAACGGCGCACGCCATCGCTATGCGGTTTCCTTCTTCGCCAGCTTGCTGCTGGCGGCGCTGACGTGCAGAGGCCTGGAAATCGCGCTGCGCGGCGGCGCGTCCTATTCCGAACTGGCATTGGCGGGACTGATCCTGGCCGCCACGGTGGCCGCTGGTGGCAACGTCGCCGTCTTCTTTCGAGGGTATAGAAATGGCTGAGGTTCTACGTAAAGGTGCACGCGGCCAAGCCGTGGCCGACCTGCAACAGCGGCTTGCCAAGGCCGGTTATGCCGTCGCACGCTCCCACGTCTTTGATGATGAAACCTATGCCGCCGTCGTAGCGTTCCAGCGGCGCGCGCGCCTTGTGGATGATGGCGTGTATGGCTCGAAGACAGCGGCGGCGCTGGCAGGCGGCGACCTCTCGCGCCTACTGACCACGGCCGACCTGCAACGCGCGGCCGACACACTGGGCGTACCGCTTGCCGCCGTTCGGGCCGTCAACGAAGTGGAAGCGCAAGGCCCGGGATTCCTGCCCGACGGCCGCCCGGTCATCCTGTTTGAGCGCCATGTCTTCTATCGGCGGCTGGTGGAGCGTGGCATTGATCCCGCGCCGCTGATGGCCCGCTATCCCGGCATCGTGAACAAGGCCCGGGGAGGCTATGCCGGCGGCGCAGCCGAATACCAGCGCTTCGCCATTGCGGCAGAAATTCACCGCGATGCGGCCATAGAGGCATGCAGCTGGGGCGCCTTTCAGGTCATGGGCTACCACTGGGAGGCGCTGGGCTACGAGTCCGCGGCGGACTGGGAACGCCGCATGCGCCTGCATGAGTCCGACCATCTTGATGCCTTCGTCCGCTTCATCGTGGCGGACCCGGCGCTACACAAGGCGCTCATCGGTCGGAAGTGGGCCGCCTTTGCTCGCGGCTACAACGGGCCGGCATACGCCGAAAACCTCTATGACGTGAAGCTGGCGCGCGCCTTTGAGCGTTTCGCCGCCGTTGCGCAGGAGGCAGCATGAACCTCGCCGCGCAAAAGCTGATGCCGTGGCTTCTGGTGCTGCTGCTGGCCGTCATCACCTGGATGCAGCGGCAGGCGCTGGACGGCTATCAAGAAGCCCTGCCGGCGATCAAACAGACGGCCGAAGCAAATGCCAAAGCGGCCCGCGACCTGCATGACGCGGCCGACCTTCTGGCGAGCCGAACGCGCGCCATACAGACTGAGCAAGAGGCGATACGCGCCAGCCTTTCCGAGCGCGAGATAGACGTTAAGAGGCTCCAAAATGAGGTTACGGAAATTCGCGGCTGGGCTGATTCTTTGCTGCCTGCTGGCATTACAGGGCTGCGCCAGCGGCCCGCCATCGTCGGAGGTGAGGCTTACGACAAATACATGTCCAGTCGTGACGCCATGCGGCCTGCCAGCGGAAGCCCCCCGGACGACCGGTGATCTGAACCTAGCCTATGAACGGCTAGAGGCTGCATGGCGAATGTGCGCGGCCAAGGTGGACGCGATTGTGAAATGCCAAGAGGACAAGGAAGATGCGAAAGGCGCGCGAGCTGCGGGAGTTTCTGACACGGGCGGTCCCGCTCTTTGAGGCTGAGCCCGACCGGCTGCAAGTCTTCATCGACAAGGGCAAACTCATAGCGACCGGCGTACCTGGCCTGTCGCATGAATACCGCTTCACGCTGTCCATCATCATCACGGACTTTACCGGCGAAGCGGACGCGGTCATGCTTCCAGTCCTGGCCTGGATGCTGATCAACCAGGCCGACGCCTTCGCAACACCTGCGCAGCGTGAGAACGCCCTTTCCTTCATGGTTGATTTCAACAATAGCGAAAGCGTGGACATCGAGATTCAGGCGCAGATTACCGAACGCGTGACCGTGCAGGCCACTCCCAGCCAGGGCTACGCCGTGCAGCACCAGGCCGAACCTATCGACGAGTGGGAGCCAGCCGCTGGCGCGCCTCTGCCCGTCACGCTGGACGGGTTAGAGATCGCCCGCCTCCCGTGGCCTTTAGGAAAGCCCGGTGAGTAACGAGCTGGAGCGCATCGAAGACTGGGCGGCCGGCCTCATGACGCGGCTATCCGCCGCTCAGCGTCGGTCCGTCAATGTGAAGGTCGGCCAAGCCCTGCGCCGCAGCCAGGTCAAACGGATTACCCAGCAGAAACAGCCGGACGGCAGCGCGTACCCCGCGCGCAAGCAAAAGAAGAACCTACGGGGCAAGCGCGGGCGCGTGAAGCGCCGCGCGATGTTTCTAAAACTCAAGGGCTCCCGTCACCTTCGGGCTATGGCGAACACGGACGCCGCACAGGTCGGCTTTCTTGGCAAGGTTGCGCGCATTGCCCGCGTACACCAACGCGGCCAGAACGACAGGCCGGCACCAGATTTGCCCGATGTGCGATACCCACGGCGCGAGCTGCTGGGCTTTACCGCCGACGACATCGAACTGGTCAAAGACACGCTGTTAAAGCACCTCGCAGGCGACAGCTTCTAACACGCGCAGAAACAATGGTGCGCCCGTGCGCGTGCGAGACCCCGCTTTCAACATGGGGGCATGTCTGATCTATCCGAAGCCTTCCGCCTCATCGGCAACTTGATACGCACTGGCACGGTGTTTGCGGTGGACCTGCAAACCCGGCCGGCCAAGGTCCGCATACAAGATGGCGAGTGGCAATCGGGCTGGCTGCAATGGCTCGAACTGCGCGCGGGAACAACCAAGACGTGGAACCCGCCGACCGCCGGCGAACAGGTGTTGGCGCTCTGCCCGGGCGGCGACACTGTCGCCGGCTATGTGCTGGCGGGCCTGAACAGCGATAGCAACCCCGCACCAAGTGAAAGCGCAAACGAGCATGTAACGACGTACCCGGACGGCGCGCGCATCGTCTACGACCACGCAGCGGGCGCGCTCATGGCAACGGGCATGAAGACCGTCCGCGCAGAGGTGGCGCAGTCCTTCACGATCAAGTGTCCGAACATCATCCTTGATGGCAAAACCACCGTCACGGACCTGTTTACCTATCAGTCTGGGCTCTCGGGCAAAGATGGCAAGGGCAATTTCACCGAGATTCGCGGGAACCTGCGGCATACCGATGGCGAAATTCGCTCCAACGGCGTAGTCCTGCATACGCACCGCCACCCCACCAACGGCCTCGGCGCGCCGACCGATTCGCCCATCGCGACCGACGGGGGGCAAGCGTGAACTATCTCGGCATGGATGCACGCACGGGCTTACGCATCGTTGACCGCGCACACCTGCGGCAGTCGCTGATCAAGGTGCTGACCACGCAGATTGAAACGCGCCTGCGCCGGCGACCGTTTGGAAGCGTCGGCCCGGCCATCGTAGATGCCCCCCTTAACGGCGTGACCCTGCTTCAGTTCTACGCGGCCGCCGCAACGGCTATCACCGCCTGGGAGCCCCGCGTAGTCGTTCGCAGTGTCGCCGCCGTTGTCTCAACCACGGAACCCGGAAAGGTGCAGATCACGATCAACGCCGATGAAGTGGACGGCCCCGAGTCCGCACGCCCCTTGTCTTTCGATATCACCGTTTAATCCCATGGCCGTTGTCTCTCGCCCAATCGACCTCTCGCAGCTGCCCGCGCCCGACGTGGTGGAGGTCATCGACTATGAGCGCATCCTTGAAGAGCGCAAGGCGCGCCTCGTCGCCCTCTTCGCATCTGATGAGCGCAACGCAGTGCAGCGCGCCCTGGCTCTCGAATCCGAACCGCTGGCGATCCTGCTCCAAGAGAACGCAGAGCGTGAGGTGAATTTCCGTCAACGCGTGAACGAGGCTGCGCGGGCCTTGCTGCTGGCCTTCGCACGCAAGGGCGACCTTGAACAGATCGCCGCCGAATACGGCGTTACGCGCCTGGAGATCACGCCGGCGGACGCGTCCACGTCACCGCCGACGGCTGCGGTAATGGAGGATGACGAAAGCCTGCGCTACCGCGCTCAGATGGCCTGGGAAGGACTTTCGACCGCAGGCCCAAGGGGCGCATACGAATTCCATTCCCGCTCGGCGCATGGCCTTGTCGCGGATGTCAGCGCGATCAGCCCGGAGCCGTGCGACATCCTGGTATCAGTGCTATCCCATGAGGGCAACGGGACCGCTTCCCCCGCCGTTCTGGATGCTGTCCGCCTTGCTCTTAGCGATGAGGACGTTCGGCCGATGGGCGACCGCGTAACCGTCCAATCCTCCCGCATCACGACGTTTCGGGTCCGTGCGGTGTTGCATCTCACTGGCGCGGGCCCAGGCTCAGAAGTCACCCTAGCAACTGCAACCAAGTCCTGCACCGCCTACGTCAACCGTCCGCGCCGCCAGGGGCAATCCGTTTGGCGCAGCGCGCTGACTGCTGGCCTGCACGTAGAGGGGGTGGACCATCTGGAGCTGCTGGAGCCGGCCGCAGATATCGCGCTCGATGCGACCCAGGCGGCCACCTGCCTGGAAGTGATCGTTACCCCGGCGGCCACGCAATGAGTAAGAAACGCGATCTTCTGCCGTCCAATGCAACGCCCATGGAGCGGCGCATTGCGCGCGTGGCGGCCGACCTCGAGGACGTTCCCCAGCCGCTGCGCTCCCTGCGCCGCGCTGAGACAACGCCCGCAGAACTGCTGACCTGGCTGGCCTGGGAGCGGTCGGTAGATCGCTGGTCCGACGGCTGGACCGAAGACACCAAGCGCCGCGCCGTGGCGAACTCATTTTTCGTCCATCAACGCAAGGGAACCATCGGCGCACTGCGCCGGGTGGTGGAGCCGCTGGGCTACCTGCTGGAAGTCCGTGAATGGTGGCAGATGGTGCCGGAGGGAAAGCGCGGCACCTTCACGCTCTCTATTGGCGTTTTGGACAGCGGCATCACGCAAGAGATGTATCCCGAGCTGGAGCGGTTGATTGACGACGCCAAGCGCCTCAGCCAGCACCTGGCAGGCCTCTCCATCCAGCTCGAAACGCGCGGCGGGGTGAATCTCGGCATCGCCTGCACGTCGGGCGACATCCTCACCGTCTACCCGCCGGAAGCCGAAGACATCGAAGTACAAACGCCGCCCGTGACGGGGCTGGTACTGCATCACGTTGACACCTTGACCGTATACGCACAATGACACAGAAATATTTCGCCATCCCAACGGCCGCAGGCGAGGCGGCCATCGCCAATGCGCAATTGACCGGCAAGGCGCTCAAGTACACGCATATGTCAGTCGGTGACGGCGGCGGGGACAATGCGCCGGTCCCGACGCCGAACCGCGATCAAAAAACGCTGATCGGTGAGCGTCACCGCGTGCAGATCAATCGCCTATTTCGTGACCCCACGAACTCCGCGCTTTTGATCATCGAAGCGGTCCTACCCTCGGACATCGGCGGCTGGTGGATCCGAGAGTTGGCCATTTGGGACGAGGCCAATCAACTAGCGATCATCGCGAACTGCGCGCCCAGCTTCAAGCCGCTGCTTTCCGAGGGCGCTGCGCGTGACCAGGTGCTGCGCATCGCCCTGGTCGTGTCGGGGCAGGTTCCTATCGAATTGAAGATTGATCCGGCCGTGGTCCTGGCTACGCGTGGCTATGTGGACGACGGCTTAGACAAGAAGCTGGACAAGACCGCACCCGCCGTGGCGGCCGCGAAGCTGACAACCGCGCGCACTATCTCGGTAACTGGCGACCTTACCGGCTCGGTCTCCTTCGACGGCACGAAAAATGTCTCATTCGTCGGCACACTCGCCGCAACCGGCGTCACGGCGGGCGTTTATGGTTCCGCGAACGCTGTTGCCGTGGTGACCGTGGATGCAAAGGGGCGTGTCACGAAGGTCGAGAGCACGAGCATAGGCAATGCACAGACCGCGACAAAGCTTGCAGCCGCCCGTTCGTTTTCCATATCCGGCGGCGCTACGGCGGCGGCGGTCAACTTCGATGGATCCGGGAACGTTCAAATTGTCGTGACCGGGCTGGACGTTTCCAAGGCCACTCTCGGAATCCTGCCCGTTGCTCGCGGTGGCACTGGCCTGGGTACGGTGGCAGCGGGCTCGTATCTGACCGGTGCAGGAACCAATGCATTTGCACCGCGCACGCCTGAACAAGTCCTGGAAGACATCCAGGCCTTTCCTCGCGCGGGCGGCGCTATTGCTGGACCGGTAACGCTCGGCCCCGGCGCGGCTCTTGGCAGTCTCTACGGCGTGAATGACCTGTCAAGCAGAACCGCGCACGTTCTGCTTCCCGATGGCGGCGGATTCTCCACTCACATTGCGTCTGTCGTGGGCGCGATGAAAATCAAGCTGCCGCCCATCGCCGTAGGCCGAAACTCGATGATCCGCATGCGCGTGGACATCTTCGAGTACGCAGGGGATATCGCGCCGGTTTCAGTGCTCATTCATGGCTATGCGCAGACGACGAAAGCGTGGGCGCGTTGCGGCGCGACGATTATCGGCGGCACGCCAAACAGTGACCTTCCCGTGCGCTTCGGTTCGGACTCGGCCGGCGACATCTGCATTTGGCTGGGCGACGTAACGCGGTCTTGGCAGTACCCGACTGTTTCGGTCTCTGAAGTGCATGCCAAGTACAACACCCCGGGCGCGACGGTCGAAACCTGGGGAACCGGCTGGAAAGTCGAGCCCGTCACCGCATTTGAGACCGTGAGCGTCACGCTGGCGAGCGGCAATCTGGCCTTGGCCCGCTCGGATGTGTCCATCGTGAGCGGCCTGTCAGACGCGCTGGCCCAGAAGGCCGAAGCTTCCCGCCAAATCATTGCGGGCAACGGTATGTCCGGAGGGGGAACGTTAGCGGCGAACCGCACGCTCACGCTCGGCACGCCCAGCACGATTACCAAGGACTCCACAAACGCTGTCTCTACGACTTCGCATAGTCATCAGCTAGACGTGACCGCTGCCGACATTGGGGCAGCTTCGGCCGCATCCAGCATTGTGGCAGGCAATGGGATGACCGGTGGCGGCACGCTCTCAACGAGTCGCACGCTTACGCTCGGCACGCCTGGCACCCTATCAGCAACAAGCTCGAACAGCGTGCAGGCAACGAGCCACACGCACGCCCTGGACACGCAGACCGGACCAAACGATGCAACCCCCGGACGCATCTTGACCGTGGGTAACGCCTTTGGGCTGGGCGCGGATAACCCCCTCAACACGGAGGATTTGAACACCGTCACGGTGCCGGGGGATTATGGCCAGCGGATGAACGCCAACGCCACGGCCGCGCGAAACTATCCGACGAACAAGGCGGGGACTCTGCGTGTCGGATCGGCGGGACCGCAGATCACGACGCATAAGTACGTCGTGTACGACACAGGCGAGTACTACACGCGTGGCTGCTACAACAATGTGTGGTCGGAATGGAACTATCACCCGGGCCTCTCCCGGTTTCCCACGGCAACTGAAGCGCGGCAGGGTACGGCGCGCCTAGCGACAACGGCCCAGGCAGCAGCGATGGCGGACGATGCAACAGTCATCACGCCCAAGAAGTTGGGTGACGCATTGAAGGCCGTAACGGGGCAACAGGTCTACATAACTCCCGGCACGTTCACCTGGGTCAAGCCTACCGGCGTCACGAAGGTGCGAGTCAGGGTTATAGGTGGCGGCGGTGGCGGGGCATGTGACAACGTCGCGCCCGGCCCCACCGGCGGCGGCCAGGGCGGGTACTGGGAGGGAATCTTTGATGTCTCTGGCCTGGCGTCCGTTCCTGTCACCGTAGGCGTAGGTGGAGCTGGCGGAGCAGCAACAGGGACCAATGGCGGCGCAGGCGGCGCGTCTTCGTTCGGAACCATGTGCTCTGCGACTGGCGGCGCAGGTGGAACGCGTGACGCGAACTCATCGGCAGGCGGCACTTCGAATGGAGGCGCGGGGTTTGGCTGGGACGGAGGCACGGGTGCTGTGTGCGTGCGCGATGCCTACGGGACGGGATTTTTGGGCGGAGCAGGCGGCGGGTTCGTTTCGCCGTTCGCTGTGGTGGACGCAGGCAGGCGCACCACCCCCGGCGTGGGCGGTGGCGGTCGCGTGAACAGCGCAGGCGCTCCTGGCGCGCATGGCGCAGTGATTATTGAGTGGTGAGGAAAATGGAACAGAAATACTGGGCGTTGATTGTCGATGGAAAAGTTGCCGAAATCACGGACGTTGACCCGGCCGGCCGCTACCATCCTGACCTTCTTTGGATCGCCTGCGAGGAAAGCGTGGAAGTAGGCGATTCGTACAGCGATGGCGAATTCCAAAAGCCGCGTGCAGACCCCGAGGAAGCAATGCGCCGGCTCATCGCGCTCGTCCAATTGCATATGGACAACCGCGCACGGCAAAGCATCTATGACGACCTGAAAACCGCCGTGTCCTATGCAGATGAGCCGGCCAGCCCGAAGTATCAAGCCGAAGGTTTGGCGTTCCGGGCGTGGCGCAGCGAGGTCTGGGAAAAGTTCTATGCCATCGTCGGCGCCGCTCAAGATGCGGGCGAACCGCTCCCAAGCGCTGACACCATCATCGGGCAACTGCCCACCCTCGAACTGCCGCAAGACTAGAAGCTATCGCCAGGCCGGCGCGCACCGCGTCGGCCCCTTCCCCATTGTCCCCAAGCCATAGACAAACGTCTCTCCGTGCGCGCGCGAAGGCCAGCCCGCAAACTGGCCGCTGCATCTAGCAAGGTCCAGCGCCATCGCGGCGCAACTACCGGAGAGCCCCACTATGGCCCAGGATTATCACCACGGCGTGCGCGTTGTCGAAGCTGACGACGGCACGCGCCCCATCCGCACTATCAACACTGCCGTCGTCGGCTTCGTCGCCACGGCGGAAGATGCCGACCCGGAAGTATTCCCCGTCAATCGTCCCGTCCTGCTGACGAACATTCAGCGCAAACTGGACAAGGCAGGCACCAAGGGCACTCTCGCCCGCGCGCTCGATGCGATCAAGGACCAGGCCAACGCCGCTACTGTCGTTGTCCGCGTCCCGCAAGGCGAAACCGAAGCCGAAACCACTTCCAACGTGATCGGTGGCACGCAGAACGGCCGCTATACCGGCTTGCAAGCGCTCCTGTCCGCTCAATCCAGCGGCCCGATGATCAAGCCGCGGATTCTCGGTGCGCCAGGCCTGGACACGCCGGGCGTAGCTGCGGAGCTGGCCGTGATCGCGCAAAAGCTGCGCGGCTTTGCCTACGCGAACGCCTACGGCTGCGAAACCATCGAAGAAGTCGCGGCCTACCGCGAGACTTTCGGCGCGCGGGAACTGATGCTGATTTGGCCGGACTTTGTTTCGTGGGACACCGTGACCAATGCAGAAAAGCGTATCGCCTCTGCCGCAATCGCGCTGGGCCTGCGCGCCAAGATCGATAACGAAGTCGGCTGGCATAAGACGCTATCCAACGTGCCAGTCGGTGGCGTAAGCGGCATCAGCCATGACGTCTATTTCGATCTCCAGGAGCCCAGCACGGATGCGGGCTACTTGAACGAGAAAGACATCACCACGCTGATTCAGTCCACGGGCCTGCGCTTCTGGGGTAGCCGTACGTGCGCCGGCCCGCAAAGCCTCTTCCCCTTCGAGAACTACACGCGCACCGCGCAGGTAGTGGGCGACACGATGGCCGAGGCGCATATGTGGGCCGTAGACAAGCCCATGCACCCGCAGTTGGTGCGCGACATCATGGAAGGCATCAATGCCAAGTTCCGCGAATGGGTCAATCTCGGCTATCTGCTGGGCGGTGGCGCCTGGTTTGATCCTGAGTTGAACACCAAGGAATCGATGAAGGCCGGAAAGCTGGCTATCGACTACGACTACACGCCGGTTCCGCCCGCCGAGAACATCACGTTCACCCAGCGCATCACCGATCGCTATCTGGCGGACTTCGCCGCTCAGCTGGCCGGCTAATTCACCTGGGCCGCCGGCCGGCGGCCCCCTCAACCATACGGAGCAATTGCCATGGGCATGCCGTCGAAACTCAAGAACCTGAACATTTTTCTGGACGGTGGTTCCATGATCGGAATCGCCACCGCCTTCACCGCGCCGAAGCTGTCGCGCAAGATGGAGGCATATCGCGCCGCCGGCATGCCCGGCGCTGCCTTTGCTGATTTCGGCTTGGAAGATGAAGCGCTCAAGACCGAATGGACGTGCGGCGGCTACGTCAAGGACATTCTCAAGCAGCTTGGCGCATCGACCATCAGCGGCGTACAGGTGCGCTTTGCTGGCGCCTATCAACGCGACGACACGGGCGCAGTGGATGAGGTGGAAATCGTCCTGCGCGGCCGGCATCAAGAACTCGACCGGGGAGAGTCCAAGGTAGGCGACGACACCGAATGGAAGATTGCCACGCATTGCACCTACTACAAGGAAACGCTCAACGGTGAAGTCCTCACCGAAATCGACGTATTTAACAACGTCATGAACATCGGCGGCACCGACCTGGCCGAAGGCATCCGCCGCGCCATCGGCCAGTAAGCGCAGGTCCAGAAAAGCCAAAAGGAAAATAGATCATGCAAGACCATACCCAGACCGCCGCCAGCGCCACCGACAACGGCGCACCCTCGACCGAGAACACCAATCCCGATGAGCGTGTCATCGAGCTGGATACGCCCCTGGTGCGCGGGGAAACGACCATCGAAAGGATCACGGTTCGCAAGCCCTCGGCCGGCGCGCTGCGGGGCCTGTCTCTCATGGCACTGTCCACGCTGGACGTGGCGTCTCTGCAAACGCTACTGCCGCGCATCAGTCAGCCCATGCTGACGCCGCAAGAAGTCGCACGCCTGGACCCGCCGGACCTGATGGCGCTGGGTATGGCCGTCAACGTTTTTTTCATGACGAAGGCCGAGAAGGCCCGTTACCAGATCGTGTAGAAGAGGCGATGGCCGATCTTGCCCTGGTCTTCCATTGGAAGCTTGAGGACATGGATCGGCTTTCGCTGCACGAGCTGGGCGCTTGGCGAGAACGGGCGCGCATTCGCCATCAGGGCAGTGGAGATTAGAAGATGGACAAGGCGCTGATTCTGCGCGTACAGGCCGCAATAAACGACAAGCTGAGCGGCCCGCTCGGCAGAATCCGCGACCGGGCCGGCGCAGCTGGCCGGGACATGGTGCAACTTCGGGAGCGCCTGCGGGGATTGAACGCGGCCCAGCGTGATATCGGAGAGTTCCGCGAACTCTCGGCAGGCCTGCGCAATAGCCGGGGGGAGCTGGCGGCAGCGCAGCAGCGCGTTGCGCAGCTCGCTGTAGCAATACGCACAACGCAGACGCCTACGCGGCAGATGCAGCGTGATTTCGACGCGGCCAAGGCCTCGGCGGGCCGCCTCAAACGTGAGGTTTCCGAAAAGGCCGTCACCCTGGAACGCCTGCGCGGCCGTCTATCCGCCGCCAGCGTATCGACCACGAATCTAGCCGAGGGTGAGCGCGCCTTGCGGTCTCGCATCGCGCAGACCAATAGCGCACTCACCGATCAGGCTTCCCGCTTGAAATCGGTGGCAGCAGCTCAGCAACGCGCCGCGCATGCCCGCGAGCGCTACGACAAGGGGCGAGCCATGGCCGGCGGCATGGCGGGCGCGGGTGCGACCGGCGTAGCGTCAGGTGGCGCGGCGCTCTTTGCCGGCTCCAAACTCATCGCACCGGGTTTGGATTTCGATTTCAGCATGAGCAAAGTGCAAGCGCTCGCGCGGCTGGAGCAGACAGACCCTCAAATGATCGCGCTGCGCGCCCAGGCCCGCGACCTTGGAGCCACCACCATGTACACGGCGGGCCAGGCCGCAGACGCACAGGGCTTCCTAGCCATGGCGGGCTTTAAGCCAAACGCGATCATTTCCGCGATGCCGGGCATGCTCTCTTTGGCAAAGGCTGGTGACACAGAACTGGCGCAAACTGCCGATATCGCGTCCAACATCCTCACAGGCTTCAATCTTCCAGCCGAGCGCATGAACAACGTGAGTGACATCCTTGTCGCCACTTTCACGCGGTCGAACGTATCCCTGGCAATGCTCGGGGACACAATGAAATACGTTGGACCAGTCGCGGCCGGTGTCGGCGTCGATCTTGAAACGGCCGCAGCGATGGCCGGCAAGCTGGGCGATGCAGGCATACAGGGCAGCATGGGCGGCACCGCCCTGCGGGCGATCCTGGGCCGCCTCGCCGCCCCGCCAAAGATGGCGGCCGATGCGCTGAAAGAGCTGGGAATCAAGACGGCCGACGCAAAGGGGAATCTGCGCGACCTGCCGGCGATCCTGGCGGAGATCGACGCCAAGACTCGCAAGTTCGGGAATGCGAAGCGCGCCGGCTTCTTCAAGGCAATTGCAGGTGAAGAAGCATTCAGCGCCTTGCAGGTGCTGACCCAGCAAGCCAGCTCAGGGGAATTGCAGAAGTTTGTTCAGATCAACCGCAAGCCGAACGGTGAAGCACAGAAGGCCGCCAGCACCATGGCCGACAACCTGCGCGGCGACCTGGACGAACTAAGCAGCGCCTGGGAAGACCTGGGCATCGAGCTGGAAGAGCAGAACGACGGAGCGCTGCGCGATATCTCGCAGGGCATCACCGGCCTCATCGGCAAGGCGAAGGCCTGGGCGGTCGAAAATCCCGTGCTGAGTGCGAGCCTTGCCAAAGTCGCAGCGGTGGGCGCCGTTGTCGTGACCGGCCTGGGCGCGCTGACGCTCGCAATGGCGAGCGTGCTGGGTCCATTTGTCCTAATGCGCTACGGCATGACGATGCTGGGAATGAAGGGCATCGGCCTGGCCGGGGCGCTGGCTTCGCTCGCCCGTGGCAGCTTTGGAATGCTCGCTACCGCCCTCACCGCAGTAGGCCGCCTATTCCTGATGAATCCCATCGGACTGGCCGCTACCGCCATCGGACTGGCCGCATATGGCATCTACAGCAACTGGGGGCAGCTCTCGGGCTTTTTCTCGGGCCTGTGGTCCCGCGTCCTGACTACCTTTGATCGCGCCTCTGCGGCCGTGGTGGACGGGCTGCGAGCCATGGATCCCATGCCGTGGCTTTCGCGCGCCTGGGGCGGCGTCTCAAACTGGTTTGCGAGCCAGTGGCAAGCCGTGGCCGGCGTGTTCGACCGTGCCGGCGCGGGAATCTCGACCGCCTTGGACGCAATGAATCCTGTTCCCGTCCTGGCGCAATCGTGGGACGGCTTATCGGGCTGGTTCGCCGGCATATGGCAGAACGTGAGCGCGGTGTTTGACGGCGGACTGGCCGCCTTGTCTGCGGGTCTGTCCAGCTGGTCGCCCCTGGCGCTATTGCAGGAGACCGCCACCAATGCCCTCGGCGCGCTCGGGCTTCAAATGCCGGGAGACTTTGGCGAGCTGGGCCGCAACCTGATGCAAGGCCTGATAAATGGTGTTCGCAGCATGGGCGGCGCGGTCAAGGAAGCGATCAGCGAAATGGGCGGCGGCGTCATTTCGTGGTTTAAGGAAAAGCTCGGGATCCATTCACCTAGCCGAGTCATGGCGACGATGGGCGAATACGTGTCCGAAGGCGCGGCCGTGGGGATCAACAGCGGCCAGCCGCAGGCAATGCGGGCAGCGCGCACGCTGGCCGCGTCCGTAGCGCTGGCGGGCGCGCTCGCGCCGCCGGTAGTGCCGGCGGCAGAGTTTGCCGAGGTCAACCGCCCGAGGCCCGTTGAGCTTGCGGCAAGCCTGGCGCTCAACCCCGCCGAGGTCGCGCAGATGATGCCCGCGGCTCCTGTTTCGCTGGCCGCGCAGCTCGTCTTTGCGCCTGCGGCCGGCCCAGGAGTGCTGGACCAGCCCGCAGGGCCGCCGCAAACGGCCGCAGAGGCGATTTCTCGACCAAAGGCAGGCCAACCCACGCTAGACACTGGCGCGCGCGTTGTAGCTCCGTTGGCGCGTCCCCAGGCACAGGAGGCCGCGCCCGGCTACTTGTCGCGGTTCTTGGGGAGCATTCCCGAAGCCATCGCGAGCGGTCCCCTGGGTCGGATAATTGGGGGGACGCTGGCCGCGCTCTCCGCTATGACGGATCGTATGCAAGCGCTGCATATGGTGGACCGTGACACGGCACCGCAGGGTATGGCCATTCGTCCCGACGAAGGGCCGGCCGTCCATTCGGCCCCGGCCCTCGCCTTTGACACATCCGCCGCACTCGTCCCTCGCCAGCGCGGCGCGGTCACGATAGAAGGCGACACGATCCACATCCACATCACGCCGGCCGCCGGCCCATCTCCGGCAGAGATTGCCCGAGAGGTTGAGGCAGCGCTACAGCGGCGCGACTCGCAGAAGGCGGCGCGGGCTCGCTCGATGTACCGCGACGATAACTAGGAGATAACCGCCATGATGATGGCCCTTGGCATGTTTGTTTTTGGCTTGCCGACGCTTGCGTATCAGACGCTGCGCCGGCAGAGCACCTACCGTCACGCGTCGAACGCTCGGATGGGCGCAGCCCCCGCCTATCAATTCGTAGGCCCAGGCGATGACACCATGACTCTATCGGGCTGGATCGCGCCCGAGGTTGCCGGCTCGGGAGGCTCCCTGGAACTCTTGCGCCGCATGGCAGCCACGGGCAAGGCTTACATGCTGGTGGACGGCACCGGCCAGGTGTACGGGGCTTATGTCATCCCTGACATTACCGAGGACCAGACCGAACACAACGCTTTCGGCATGCCCCGCCGCATCGCCTTCACCGTGCAGCTGCAACGCGTGGACGACGCGCGCGCCCGCACGCTGCTGGGAGACCTGGAGATTCCGATTTCAGCGATGGATGGCTCCGTCGTCAACTGGGGCGTCTGATGCTTGAACCGACCTACCGGCGTCCGGTCTGGCGCGTTCTTGTGGAAGGACGCGACATCACCGGCAAGATTTCACCGCGCCTACAGCGGCTGTCTATCACCGAGTGCCGCAACGGCGAGGCCGACCAGCTGGACATTGCGATATCCGACCATGACGGCGGCATCGAGCTGCCCGCTCGGAATGCGAAGCTGCGCGTGTACCTGGGCTGGGAAGGCGCGCCGATGATCGACAAGGGATCCTTTCTGGTGGATGAGGTGGAATACACCGGGCCGCCGGACCTGATCACGCTGCGCGCACGCAGCGCCGATATGACCTCGGCATTGCGCACACGCACGGAACGCAGCTTTCATAACACGACCATCCAAAAGATCGTTGAGGCTATCGCGAAGGCGCATGATCTGAAGCCGGTTGTTGCGGACGCCATCAAATCCGTGAAGGTGGCACACATCGACCAGACCGGAGAAAGCGATGCGGCGTTTCTGAATCGCATTGGAAAGCGATATGACGCCGTGGCGACGATCAAGGACGGGCGGCTATTGTTCGTCCCCATGCACGCGGGCAAAACCGCTACAGGCCAGGACATGCCCACGGTGACACTCTCGCGCCAGGATGGCGACGGCTTTAGGTTCCACGTCTCGAACCGCGACACCTATACCGGCGTGCGCGCATTCTGGCAGGACAAGAAGGGGGGCAAGCGCCGCAGCGTGCTGGTGGGCGTGATCGGCAACGCCAAACGCATGCGCGAGCTTTTCGCCTCGAAGGATGACGCGCTAGAAAATGCACGGGCGGAATGGCAGCGGTTGCAACGCGGCGTAGCTACGTTGGAATTCACGCTTGCCTATGGCCGACCGGACCTAGCGCCACAAACCCGCGTCCGCTTTCCGTCAATGAAAGCGCCCATAGGGTCCATAACCTGGCTGCTGTCGCGCGTCGAACATAGGCTAGAAGATAACGGCCTTACCACTCGCCTCGAAGGCGAAACGCTGGAATCAGCACAGCAAAGCGAAAGCGAGGACGCCAATGATGGCGACGACGCGTAAGAGCCTCGGAAACTGGCCGAAGGCCTGGGGCTGATCGCGGGCGATGTCCAAACGGACCACCACATTCAAGCCTGACAGCTGAATGTTGTTCGTACCGTCTATCTGTTGCTGTGCGGCGTTTGTGTGTACCGCCTGGAGGTTTCCGCAACCTTTGATTGCCTGGACCGACGACACCAGCTCGACCGGCTGCGCCGCAGGCGTCGGTTCCACTGGCTCCGCGTCCCGCAGCGACTGCAACAGGGTTTGCAGAACATCGGGCGCAGCTTGTGGCTTGGCCTGCTGGCGATCCATGAACAGGACATTGGACGCGGTGATTTCGTTGTTTTGCATGCTTTGTCTTCCTTCTGTGCGAACACCGGCGCAACTTGGGGCGCATCGTGTACGCCCCTCGGCCCGCCGCCGGCTTGTAGCTGGGCGGGTGGAAGCCTAGGCGAAGACTGTCACAAGCAAATACAGGGTATTACTGATTTCTACTATCGCGCCGTTCGTGGAAGCACCGGGCTCGCTACGGCCAGGTGGGATTTCCGAGCCGCCGATACAGAACGGTTATCCCCGTAAGGCATACAAGCCAAGCCCCGCAGAGAATGCCCCACACGATCCCGAAACTATTCACGATGCCGAAGGGCAGCAGCAGGATCGCTGAGACCATCAGAATCACGCTGGGAAGGACAAGGAGCCGCGCCCGCTTCTTGACCATTTCCGCGTGAATGGCCTGCAAGTGCCGTTGCACGTCATTGCCACAGTTCCAGCAAACCGCCGCATGTATGGGTACCTCGCTCTCGCATGCCGGACAAGGCATGCTTTCCTTGAGCTGGGGAGCCTGGCGGGCGGCCGTGGGTTCGTCTGGTGCCTGCACTGCGGGCGTAGCCGACTCCAGAGCGGCCTTCAATGTCTCGAAGAGTCCATTGCCTTGCTCCGGCACTGCATCGCGCGGCGAGTCTCGCCTCTTCACCGGAAACAGGATCACGCTGGGTTGATCGTCTTTCATCGGCCCCCCTTACGCGGCAAGCTGCAAAACCAAGTCGGTCAGTTGCTCGATGCGCCGGCCGTCTGTCTCGTTCTTGCTGGCCTGATACAAGGCCTCAGCCGCCTTTCGTTTTTTCTCCGGCGTTAGCGTGCGTCCAACGTGCGCAAGCGCACGCTCTAGGGTTTCCCAAGCGTCGGCCATGCGCTTCAACTCGGTAGCCAGGTCATCAGCGGCGATTCCGCGCGTGCCTGTCAGAACGTAATGCACGTCCACACCAAGCGCGGCAACGCTAGCCAGGTACTGGGCGTCAGGGCTGCGCTTGTCATTTTCGTAGTTCGATTGTGCGACCACCTTTACACCGCCGCTTTGCGCAAATTGAACCTGATCAAGACCTAGGCGGGAACGTTCCTCGCGCAGCCGCGCGCCGATAGAGTTAGCCATTTGTGTATGTTCCAGTTGACGACTTATTCAAACGAATAGATAATTCCAGCATCACATTTGATAGCAGGAGTCACACACTGTGAAACATACACGAACGGATGCGCGAACGGGTCGAGCCGTGCAAACGCCGCGCGAGATCAACGAGCGGCCCATGATCGGATTGCGGGTAACGGTTGAGGAAATGGAGACGTGCCGGCACTACGCACAACAACAGGTGCGATCGGTCGCCTCGTTTGCTCGCATGCTGATGCTGAGGGGATTGGCTCAGTTCGAAGAAGAACAGCGCCGCCACTCGGAGACCCGGTAAGCCATGAACGTTATCGGCCAGCATTGCCCGCACTGCGGCCAGTTCGCGACAGTGCGCACCAGCGAAACCGTGTCGGAAATCATGCGCGTCCTGTACTTCCAATGCCGTGATTTCACCTGCGGCCACACATGGGTAGCGCAAATGGAAGCGGTGCGAACGATCACGCCGCCATCGATTCCCAACCCCCGCGTCAATCTCCCCCTTTCCACCCGTGCCGAAGTCATCAAGCGGCGCGTTGCAAACCACTCGGCAC
>MTEX01004010.1_pt2 | contig 31727 bp, 32 predicted proteins | sample 1042691 | NCBI WGS metagenome assembly MTEX01 (sample SAMN06185810, study PRJNA358809) | soil metagenome | isolation source: soil biostimulated with molasses as carbon source | place: India | collected 2015-05-23
TCAAGGCTGAGCAACAGTCGCCCCTGCCGCTCCGGAGGCGAACGATGCACCAGGCCAGCGCCTTCGTTGCCATGCCACTTCTCGCCCTTGAGCACTGCCACATCGCCTGCGTGCAAACGCTGAATGTTATCCACAGGCGGCTGCGCTGTGCGCAAATCGACACACGCACTGGCCTGCACGGGCAACCATTCGGTGCCCGGGCCAGCGTAGCTGGTAAGCAAGCGCAGCGGCACGTTATCCACATGGAAGCGTGGGCACATGGGCCCCGCCAATACCCGCAAGCGCAAGCCGACCCGCCGTGCCCCCACCAGGCAGGTGTAGGCCGCCAGCAGCCAATTCACATCGGCAACGAACGCTTCATAGCCGTGCAAATCTGCCGTTTCCCGCAACAGCTCGGTCAATACCGGCATGTGCTGCTCGTCCACGTCGATAACGCGCTGGTCCGCCAATGGCTGGCCAAGGCTGATGGCCAGCGCGGCAAAGTCCTCCAGCTGTGCCGGCAAGCGCCGGCGCCACACCGCCAGGTTGACGCCGTCCTGCAGCACCTCGGTCAGCACCTGAGGTGTATCGCCGCTTACCTGAAAGATATCCACAGGTGTGCGTACGGGGATCATGCTGCGGCCTCCTCCTGCCATGGACCGAACGGGTCGGGCAGGCGTAACCAGCCCATGGGTCCCAAGGCCATTTCTTCATCGGTCAACAGGCATGCATCGAGTGCTGTGGATAATTCCGCGAAATCGATATTCTGCCCAATGAACACCAGCTCCTGGCGGCAATCACCACTCTCGGCTGTCCAGTTTTCCAGGATCGCAGCGGTGTTATCCACATCCTGGGGCCACTGTTCGCGCGGAACGAAGCGCCACCAGCGGCCCGCCAGCCCATGACGCATCATCCCCCCCGCTTGCGACCAGCTCCCCGCCTCCTGGAACTTGCTGGCCAACCAGAAAAAGCCTTTTGAACGTAGCAGCCGGCCATTGCTCCAGGGCGTGTGGATAAAATCGAAAAAGCGCTGTGGATGAAACGGCCGCCGGGCCTGCCAGGTAGTGGCTGCGATACCGTACTCTTCGGTTTCGGGTACATGTTCGCCTCGCAGTTCCTGCAACCAACCGGGTGCCTGGGCGGCCTGCTCGAAGTCGAACAAGCCGGTATCCAGGATACGCGCCAGCGGGACCTGGCCCATTACCATGGGGATGATCTGCGCTCGCGCGTTAAGGCTACGCAGAATGGCCATCAGCTCTTCGCGCTGATGCTGGCTGATCAGGTCGATCTTGCTCAGCAACAACACATCGGCGAACTCGACCTGTTCGATCAACAGGTCGCTGATCGAGCGCTCGTCCTCTTCACCCAGGGTTTCGCCACGGCTGGCCAGGCTGTCGGCCGCCTGATAATCACGCATGAAGTTCAGGCCATCGACCACGGTGACCATGGTGTCCAGCCGCGCCATGTCAGAGAGGCTACGGCCCTGTTCGTCGCGGAAGGTAAAGGTCTCGGCTACCGGTAGCGGCTCTGAGATCCCCGTGGATTCGATCAGCAAGTAATCGAACCGACCTTCTTCAGCCAACCGTGCCACTTCCTCGAGCAGGTCTTCACGTAGCGTGCAGCAGATACAGCCATTGCTCATCTCCACCAGCTTTTCTTCAGCACGGTTGAGGCTGACGTTGCGCTGCACCTCGCTGGCGTCGATGTTGATCTCGCTCATGTCATTGACGATGACTGCGACTCGCAGGCTGTCGCGGTTGCGCAGCACATGGTTGAGCAATGTGCTCTTGCCGGCGCCAAGGAAGCCGGACAGCACAGTAACAGGGAGACGATTGGACATGGCGAAACCTCTTCAGGCGAAGCGCATTCGAAACGATGCATTGCACAATGTTATAAAGTAACAATACAATTTCGCCAAGCCGTTCTCGACGAACACGTGCTGACAAAGGATGAAAATGAATCTGCTACGCGCCTCGGTGCTGCTATTGCTCGCGCTGCCCACGGCACTGTATGCCATGCCACAGGGTGGCCCATTGGCGCTCTGTACCCGCAGCGCGACACTGCTCGCCTGCCAGGACGGCAAGGGCAGTTACTACAGCGTTCGCAGTGAAGGCAGCACGTTCTATTTGCGTGGTCTCGACTTCAATAGCCGTCGCCTTTGGGCGCAAACCAACAGCCGCTACGGCTCGCTGACCTTTTTCACCGGCCTGGCCAGCGATGGCGAGGCTTGGGTGGGTTATAGCCGCCGCATCGGCTGGACCACCGTGAACCGTGTTTCCAGCTCCAGTGGTCAGCGCTTCAGCCTGCATTGCAGTTTGATCGCCGGCTGCCGCTGACCTACCAATTGTTTGGAATGCCAAATGACCCAGCTCAAGCTCCCCGACATCGCCGCACATGCCCAGGAACACACCTTGCCTTTGAACTGGGTGGGAATGTGCGGGATAGCCCTGCCGATCCATTTCGAAGGGCGCATCGCGGCTGCTACGGTGGATGCTGGCGTCAGCCTGGTGGACGGCAGCTCACGTGGAATCCACATGTCGCGGCTTTACCTTGCGTTGGAAGCTCTGGAACACCAGCCCCTTACGCCACTGGTCATTCGCCAGCTGTTGTCTGACTTTCTGGACAGCCATGACGGGCTTTCCGCTGCTGCCTATCTGCGTCTGCGCTTTGAACATCTGCTGAAAAGGCCCGCTCTGGTCAGCCCCTTGCACGGCTGGAAAAGCTATGCCGTAACGGTCGATGCAAAGATTGAGAAAGAAATGTTCCACGTGGAACTATCCGTTTGCGTTCCCTACTCGTCGACCTGCCCCTGCTCGGCTGCGCTTGCACGACAACTGATCCAGCAACAGTTCCAGGCGGACTTCAGCACCGACCAAGTCGACAAGTATGCGGTGATGCAGTGGCTTGGTAGCGCCGAGGGCATCGTCGCAACACCCCACAGCCAACGCAGTAGCGCGCATGTGCAGGTGAGGCTACGCAGCAATCAGCAGCAGTTGCCAATTACCGAGCTGATCGATTGCGTGGAGGCGAGCCTGGGGACTGCGGTACAGACCGCAGTGAAGCGCGCCGATGAACAAGCCTTCGCCTTGGCCAATGGCCAGAACCTGATGTTCTGTGAAGATGCTGCTCGGCGTTTGCACAAGGCGTTGCGACAAATCGACTGGAGCACCGCCTTCAAACTACGCGTGGAACATGCAGAAAGCCTGCATGCCCACGATGCTGTCGCGGCCAGCCAGTGGCAGTGGGATATCAGCTGCGCGGCCTGACCGAACCGCAGTCCCTACCCAACCACACGGCGCGGGTGTTCATGCTGCCCTGCTGCTGCACACCCGACGCGTTGAACGTACCGTTCACCTGGGTAGTGAATTCCCGGTCGCTGAGGAAAGTCGCCTGGCCACTGCCCTGTGCTCGCGGGCAGCTGAACTGGAACTTCCACACATTGCCGGTGCGGTCGGTGATCTTCTGGGTGCAACCTGACTTAGGGTCCTGTAGCGGGATGTCGTTGGTTGCCACTTGCTCTGGTGTCAAGCAAGAACGCACCCCCTTACCACCCACAGTCACCCCCTGCTTGGCCAGCACGCCTTCCATCATCGCGCGCTGTTCCGGTGGCAGGTTCTTCAACTGGCCGAGCATGAATTCCATGTCGGGTAACGGCTTGCCATCGACCTGCATGTTGCTGGTGGTCAGCTCCCACAAGCCTGGCTGCAGCATCTGAGCATGCACCAGCGGGCTGCTCATACCTAGGGCCAACGCCAACAGTGGCAGACGAATCTTCATGGACGAACGCTCCTGGAAAAAAAGCCGGCCAACCGGGCCGGGCTGAGCCTTAGACGCCAAATCCACCTTCCGGTTGCAAGGCAGAGCGGGAACGTGTTCTGTTACTCAAGTGTACTCGGCAGGCAGGATGCATATGGATTACCACAGCCCCTACTTCTTTGGTTACCTACTCGGCCTAGTCCACCTGCTGGGTATCGTCGCGGCACTGCATGCGCTGTTCACCGTGCGTACTGCCCAAGGCGCAATTGCCTGGGCCATGCCATTGTTCTTCATCCCCTACCTCACCTTGATCCCTTACCTGGTCTTCGGTGCGCGTTCGTTCTACGCCTACATCAAGGCCAGGCGCCAGGCCAACCAGGAAATGCACGTTGCCATGGCCAACCTCAACTGGCGGCCATGGGTAGAGGAAGCCCTCACCGCTCGCGAGTCGGAAAGCTACGCAGCCTTGCGTGCCATGCCCAAGCTTGGCCGCATGCCCTGCCTGGCCAACAACCAGGTGAAACTGCTGATCGACGGGAAAGCGACGTTCGATGCCATCTTCGCTGCCATCGAAAATGCCCGCGACGTGGTGCTGGTCCAGTTCTTCATCATTCATGACGACAGCCTTGGTAAGGCGCTGCAACAACTGCTGCTGCGCAAGGCTGCCGAAGGCGTGCAGATATTCGTCCTGTACGACCGGGTCGGTAGCCACGCCCTGCCGGCCAGCTACAGCCAGGTCCTGCGTGAAGGCGGTGTGCAGATCCATGCCTTCGCCACTCGCCGAGGCTGGTTCAACCGCTTCCAGGTGAACTTTCGCAACCACCGCAAGATTGTCGTGGTGGATGGCCTGCTCGGTTTCGTCGGTGGCCATAACGTGGGCGACGAATACCTGGGCGCGCATCCGCAGCTCTCGCCATGGCGCGATACCCATGTGCAGATCACCGGGCCGGTGCTGGCATGCCTGCAAGAGTCGTTCGCCGAGGATTGGTATTGGGCCACCCGCCAGTTGCCGCCGCTGATCCTGCCTGACGCCTACCCGGAGGACGGCGTACTTTGCCAAGCCTTGGCAAGCGGCCCGGCCGACCCACAGGAAACCTGTTCGCTGTTCTTCATCGAAGCGATCCACTCCGCTACCCGGCGAGTATGGATCACCAGCCCGTACTTCATCCCCGACGAAGCGGTATTCGCCGCGTTGCGCCTGGCGGTCCTGCGTGGGGTCGATGTACGCGTGCTGATACCGTCGCGCCCGGACCACCGTATCGTCTATGCCGCCTCCAGCCTGTTTGCCTTCGAAGCGGTACGTGCAGGGGTGCGCATGTTCCGTTACCAACCCGGCTTCCTGCATCAGAAGGTAGTGCTGGTGGATGACGACATCAGCGCGATCGGCAGTGCCAACCTGGACAACCGCTCGTTCCGCCTGAACTTCGAAATCACCCTGTTGACGGTCGACCGCAGCTTCGCCGACCAGGTCGAGAACATGTTGATCAATGACTTTGAACAGGCTCGGGAAATCACGGCGGAGGACAGCCGTGATACCCATCGTCTACAGCAACTGGGGATGCGGATTGCACGGCTGATTTCGCCGATTCTGTAAGGTACACAGCCCACTCGCGGGAGCAGCCTCGGGTCGTCATTGGTGCTGGCTATTCGAGGAATTTGACTTTGATCAAATGCGCCTTTGCTTTGCCAGCTAGATTGAAACCAATACGACTTGATTGGTCGAGGTCATACCTCATGTACTGGTTCCGTCGACACCGCCAAAGCATCTTGTACCTCACCCTCGCCGCATGGGTGCTAGCTTTGGCCGTGATGACGATCCATGGCTGCCTGGTACAACCGAATCACGATATCACTGCTGCCCACCATGCCGAGCTGCATGTGGGCCATGCGCATGATCTCCACGCCAATGGTTGTCTTCAGAACTGCGAGGACGCTGCTGCAGCAATAAGACCTGCAGCACAGATGATCCAGATGTTGGATCCTCTCCATTGGCCCATTCTTTTGCTGTTAACTTCGGCATCGGTAATCGTGCTCGGTCCTGCGCAAAAGTCATCCCTTGCCGTTCTGGCACTGAAGCTCCCCGCACCATCAAAGCGCCCTGCCCGCCTGATTTTCGCCCGCCTCAACGATTAGACCTCACTGCATATCGGCAAAGCACTGATTGCGCTGTCCTGCTGCGCCGTTTCTTCGCGGCTCGGCTATCTGTCCATGTTCACTTCTGACGATCCCTGGAGTTCACCATGCAAAAGCATCCTAAATTCGTTCTGGCTGCGATCCTGGCTGGTTGCACCCTCATCGCCTCTGCCGAAGATGCCCATCACCCAGACGCTGCGCCCGCTGACTCAGCCACGAGCCCCGCCCCCATGTCGAGCGACCTGACCAAAGCCATGAATGAGCAAATGCAGAAGATGCAGACGGCACACGACAAAGCGGCAGCGGCCAAGACACCCGCCGAACGTCACGCTGCCATGCAGGAAGGCATGCAAGTGATGAAGGACAGCATGGCCATGATGAACAAGGACAAAGGCGCAATGGATTGTATGGGCATGCATGGAGCCAAGGGCGGTTCAGGCATGGGCATGATGAACATGATGATGCAGATGATGGAGCAGCAGTCATCGATGATGGACATGCCAACTAAAAAGTGAGCGCGTAACAAAGAGGGGTGCCCGCCATGAACCACAATGAGCCGGCCTACGGCCTCTGGTCGCTTGTTATCCTCAATTCGCTGGTGTTCATCTTGTTCGCCTTCAGCTTCGCCCGGCCGAAGACAAGCCGAGATTGGCGCTCCTTCAGCATGTTTTCAGCGTTCCTGGTGGCTCTGTTTAGCGAGATGTACGGTTTCCCGCTGACAATCTACCTGCTGATGCCCTGGCTCACTCGCAACTTCCCCGGCATCGATTTCCTCTCGCACGATGCCGGGCATTTGCTCGAAACGGTGCTGGGCTGGAAGGTCAACCCGCATTGGGGACCGTTTCACGTCATCAGCAATTTTCTGATCGCGGGCGGCTTCTGGTTATTGGCGGCTGCGTGGCGGGTCCTCTACCAAGCCCAAGCGAGTGGACGACTTGCACTTGAGGGCCCCTATGCGCGGATCCGCCATCCACAGTACGTCGGCTTCGTGCTGATCATGTTTGGCTTTTTACTGCAATGGCCAACCCTGATCACCCTGCTGATGTTTCCAATTCTCTTGTTCGTGTACATCCAACTTGCGAAACGGGAAGAGCGTGAATTGCTTGCGCACTTCGGCGATGCCTACCGCGTTTACCGTGCAAAGACGCCAGCGTTCCTGCCTTGGTTAACCCGTCGCAGTCCCGACATCCCGTCCAACGCACCTCCCAGTTCAGGTAAACAATCATGAACGCTCCTTGGAAAACCGGTCTCTCCCTGGCCTTGACCATGGCTGTTTCCTATGCGGTCTGCACGCTGCTGTATGTGCTATGGCCGGTGCAAGGTATCGCTTTTCTAAACGCCTTGTTCCACGGGCTCGACTTCAATCGCCTGCAAACTACGCAGGGCTACGGAATGATGACTTTCCTCGGCCCATTACTGGTCCTGACCCTATGGGGCGCGATAGTCGGAACCTTGTTCGCCTGGCTGTCAGGCAAGCTCCATGGCAAGTCTTGAACGTCGACGCAGGCAGAAGACGAAATGAACGAATCGCCTATGCAGCATAATCACCAGCCGTTGGCGTCCGCCTCCAGGAACATGGCGAAAGACCCGATCTGCGGAATGATGGTGGACAAGACCAGCGCACTGTCACGCGAACGTGGCGGCCGTACCTATTACTTTTGTAGCGATGCGTGCCTGCGCACCTTCGAATCGCCAGAAAGGGAATTGAAGGCAATCAAGACCCGCGTGACTATCGCCCTCACCGGTGTACTCGCCCTGGCCCTTCTGCGCGCGGGCGCCTTCATTGCGTTGGCCGCCGGGGCCACCCTACTGACCTGGGTGCCAATCCCGGCGCTCCCTTGGTTCACCTGGGGGATATGGCTTTTCCTGTTGGTCACTCCAGTCCAGTTCATCGGTGGCTGGAGTTTCTACAAGGGCGCGTGGAACGCCATTCACACCCGCAACATCAACATGGACTTCCTGATCGCCCTCGGCACATCGGTGGCGTATTTCTACTCGGTAGCGGTGTTGTTCTTCCCGGACGTCCTACCGGTGAAAGTGTACGAGCGCGACGTCTATTTCGAAGTGTCTGCAGTCATAATCGCCTTCGTGCTGCTCGGCAGGTACATGGAGGAGATCATCAAGAAAAAATCCTCCGCTGCAGTGCGACGCTTGCTTGAACTCAAACCGGCGGTCGCACATGTCATGCGTGACGGACAAGAAATCGACCTGCCTGCTGAAAGCGTCATGGCTGGCGAGACACTAATCGTCAAGCCTGGCGAAAAGATCCCTACCGATGGCGAAGTCCGTGACGGCCAGTCGACGGTGGATGAGTCCATGCTGACCGGCGAATCGATGCCGGTGGACAAACACCGGGGCAGCTCGGTGATCGGGGGTACGCTCAATGGCAGCGGTGTACTCACGATCACAGCGAGCAGGATCGGCGCCGATACTGCACTGGCGCAGATCATCAAGATGGTTGAGGAAGCACAAAGCAGCACCGCGCAGATCCAGCGCTTGGCCGACCAGGTCACTGGCTACTTCGTGCCTGCGGTTGTGGCCGTCGCCCTCCTGGCATTGCTCGGTTGGTCCGTGGTTGGGAATTTTCCGCAGGGCCTGTTGGCCTTTATCGCGGTACTGATCATCTCCTGTCCCTGCGCACTCGGCGTGGCGACGCCCGCTGCCTTGATGGTCGGTGTCGGCAAGGGCGCTGATAACGGCATTCTCATACGGGGCGGCGAGGTACTGGAGCGGGCAGAAAAACTGACTACGGTGGTTTTCGACAAGACCGGCACCATCACCCGCGGTGAACCTGACGTAACCGACGTGATTGCGCTTGGCACAGCGTCAGAAATCGAGGTGTTGGGGCTCGCTGCTGCCGTGGAGTCCGGTTCGGAACATCCGCTTGGAGCAGCGATAGTGCGCGCCGCCCGGCATCGTGACATCCACCTGCCAAAGGCCACCGACATCAGCGGGATCGCCGGTCACGGCATCCAAGGCAGTATCGACCATGGCAAAGTCTGGTTGGGCAATCGGCGCTTGTTCGGCCGCCAAGGCATTTCAACCGAGGCAGCCGAAGAGCACTTGCTAGGCCTTGAGGCCGACGGCAAGACCGCCATGCTGGTTGGTGTCGACAACCGCTTGCTTGGGGTGATTGCGGTGGCTGACACCATCAAGCCAGAGGCAGCTGAAGCGGTAACGGCATTGCAGGCAAGCAACATCAAGGTCGTGCTGCTGAGCGGTGACAACCGCCGCACTGCCGAAGCGGTCGCCCGACAGGTCGGTATCGGGCGGGTGATTGCAGAGGTGTTGCCAGACGACAAGGTCGCAGTGATACGTCAATTGCAAAGCGAAGGGCAGGTCGTTGCCATGGTTGGCGACGGGGTCAACGATGCACCGGCACTGGCCGCCGCCGACATTGGTATCGCCATCGGCTCGGGGTCCGATGTCGCCAAGGAAACGGGCGGCATCATCTTGCTCAAGAACGATGTACGCGACGTGGTCAACGCGATCGAGCTGTCGCGCGCAACCATGGTCAAGATCAAGCAAAACCTGTTCTGGGCATTTCTCTACAACGGCATCGGTATCCCGATTGCAGCCTTCGGATTGCTTAATCCGATCATCGCTGCCGCCGCCATGGCGCTCAGTTCTCTATCGGTAATCGCCAACTCTGCGCTGCTGAAACGCGCCCATATCGGTTTGAGTCACGAGGCGAAATCATGAAACGCGAAATCCTGCTGTTCTGTCTGCTGGTGACGGGTGTGGGCATTGCCACGGTGCTTTATCTGATGGGGCTCAGCGGTAAATCGTTGGCCATGGCAGCCCTATTCCTGCTGTGCCCGGTTTTTGTCGGGGTGCAGCTCTTGCGCGGCGTGCGCCAGTTCGACAAGGACATGAGCGAGGCGCGCCGTATCATGCAGAAGAAAAACCTGCCCTGATACGGTTGTGTCGTCTGTGCCGTTTCGTCCAAGGAGCGCCATCATGAACCGCCCCGAATCACGCCCCCGCCACTCACGGGAAACCAACTGGTACCTACTGGGCTTTCTGGCGATCGCCGGCTATTTCGTGTTCCTTGAGCACAGGGCTCACATCATTCCGTATCTGCCCTTCCTGCTGGTGCTGGCCTGCCCCTTGATGCATTTGCTCATGCACCGTGGGCATCGCACACATGCGCGCGACGAAAATGATGGACATGAACACGACAGCGCAGGCGAACGTCACAGTTGCTGCGGCCACCCGCACACCCGGGAAGGCCATGACCGAGAGCCGAAGCACCCTGTTCTATCCGATAACAAGACCAAATACCCCGATCGCCCTGCATGAACCTTCGCGACACGAGGCCGCTCCCACCGGAGCAGCCTTGTGTGATTTTCAGCGATACAGGTCTTCCCGCGTCCACGGCAGATCATGGTGGCCATCGGCATAAGGCTTGACCGCCAGTATCTGGTGCAGGTTGATCCAGCCCTTTTCGAAGGCATAGGCACACCCGGCCAGGTACAGGCGCCAGATACGCAAGGTCTTCTCGGGCACCAGGGCCGCCGCCTTGTGCAGCTGGTTCTCCAGGTTCGCGCTCCAGTGGTGCAGGGTTTTGGCGTAGTGCAGACGCAAGCTTTCCACGTCTACCACTTCCAGCCCCGCTTCACAGATGCTGGCACTGATCATCGACAGGTGCGGCAGCTCGCCATGGGGGAACACGTAGCGGTCGATGAAGTCGCCAGCGCCACGCCCGACCGGGCGGCCATCGACGTGCTTGGCGGTGATGCCGTGGTTCATCACCAGGCCCCCTTCCCTCACGGCACCGAACAGCTTCTGGCAATACAGCGCCAGGTTGGCATGGCCCACATGTTCGAACATGCCAACGCTGACCACCTTGTCGAAGCGGCCATCCTGCGGCAGGTCACGGTAGTCGAGGATCTGCAGATCGACCTTGCCGCCGAGCCCCTCTGCCTTGACACGCTCGCGGGCAAGCTTGAGCTGCTCCTTGCTCAAGGTGATGCCGAACACCTTGGCCCCATATTCGCGGGCAGCGAAACGCGCCAGCCCACCCCAGCCACAGCCTACGTCGAGCAAGTAGTCGCCGGCGTCCAGGCGCAGCTTGCGACACAGATGATCGAACTTGTCCTGCTGCGCCTGATCGAGGGTGTTGTCCGGCTCGCGGAAGTAGGCGCACGAGTAGGCCATGTCCTGATCCAGCCACAACTGGTAGAACGCGTTGGAGACATCATAGTGGTAGGAGATGGCTTCGGCATCGGTGCTCTTGTCATGCGCCTGCCGTTGCGGTGGAGCGTCTTCTTCCTCGGTCAGCAGCGCTTCACTGAGCTCATCGCACACGCGTATGGCTTCACCGATATCCCCTTCCAGCTCCAGCTTGCCCTCGACGAATGCCGTGCCCAGCTGGTCCATGCTCGGGTGGCTCAACTGGCTGATCAGCTGCGGCTCCTTGACCAGGATGGTGACCTGAGGGCTAGGCCCCAGATCGAACTCGTTACCGTCCCACAGTTTCAGCCGCAGCGGCAGATGCAGGCTCTGCAATGCCGGTGGAAGTTGCGCAAGCATGAACGACCCTCCTGTCCGTATTTGGCCACGACGCCTGGAATTTCGAACGTCGCCGAATCAGAGTAGTTCATTCGTGGGATGTTTCCTTTTATCCAGACCATGGTCGAGCATTGGTCGATCTTATCCAGGCGTCAGATTGTATACAATTTTTGCTTCTCAGCTTAACCTTGTGCCCCTCTCGTGCTTCCTCATCCTGGAGTTGAACCCATGAAATCCTATGACGTGGTGATCATCGGCGGTGGCCCTGGCGGCTACAACGCAGCCATCCGTGCTGGCCAGCTGGGCCTTAGCGTAGCCTGCGTGGAAGGCCGCTCGACCCTTGGTGGTACCTGCCTGAACGTGGGCTGCATGCCCTCCAAGGCACTGTTGCACGCGTCCGAGCTCTACGAGGCTGCCAGCGGTGGCGAATTCGCCCACCTCGGTATCGAGGTGCAACCTTCCCTCAATCTCGCCCAGATGATGAAACAGAAGGATGAGAGCGTGACTGGCCTGACCAAGGGCATCGAGTACCTGTTCCGCAAGAACAAGGTCGACTGGATCAAGGGCTGGGGTCGCCTGGATGGCGTTGGCAAGGTCGTGGTCAAGGCCGAGGACGGCAGTGAAACCGCACTGCAAGCCAAGGACATCGTCATTGCCACTGGCTCGGAGCCTACGCCGCTGCCAGGCGTGGCCATCGACAACCAGCGCATCATCGACTCGACCGGCGCCCTGTCCCTGCCGCAGGTACCCAAGCACCTGGTCGTCATCGGTGCCGGCGTTATCGGCCTCGAACTCGGTTCGGTATGGCGTCGCCTGGGCAGCCAGGTCACGGTCATCGAATACCTCGACCGTATCTGCCCCGGCACCGACGAGGAAACCGCCAAGACCCTGCAGAAAGCATTGGCCAAGCAAGGCATGGTGTTCAAGCTGGGCAGCAAGGTGACCCAGGCCAATGCCAGCAACGACGGGGTCAACCTGACCCTGGAGCCAGCCGCAGGTGGCAGCACGGAAACCCTGCAGGCCGACTATGTACTGGTCGCCATTGGCCGCCGCCCTTATACCCAAGGGCTAAATCTGGAAAGCGTGGGCCTGGCAACCGACAAGCGCGGCATGCTCGGCAACGAACACCACCGCACTTCCGTGCCGGGCATCTGGGTGATTGGCGATGTCACCTCCGGCCCGATGCTGGCGCATAAGGCCGAGGACGAAGCGGTGGCCTGCATCGAACGCATCGCCGGCAAGCCCCATGAGGTCAACTACAACCTCATTCCCGGGGTGATCTACACGCGGCCGGAACTGGCTAGCGTGGGCAAGACCGAGGAGCAGCTCAAGGCCGAAGGGCGGGCCTACAAGGTCGGCAAATTCCCCTTCACCGCCAACAGCCGGGCCAAGATCAATCACGAGACCGAAGGCTTCGCCAAAGTCATCGCCGATGCCCAGACCGATGAAGTATTGGGGGTGCACCTGGTGGGCCCAAGCGTCAGTGAGATGATTGGCGAATTCTGTGTGGCCATGGAGTTCTCGGCCTCGGCGGAAGACATCGCCCTCACCTGCCACCCGCACCCGACCCGCTCCGAGGCCCTGCGCCAGGCGGCGATGAACGTGGACGGCATGGCCATGCAGATCTGACCGCGGCGAAAAAGGCTGTGCCTAAACAAAGGGCGAACCGTGAGGTTCGCCCTTTTCATGCACTTGCCGATTTGCTCTGGCCAAACGTAATCAGCCAGTGGGATTGAGCAACTGCCACACTTGAATGAGCCCGACCAGGTGCACAAGGCCATACAACAAGCAGATTGCCGAGCTGACCACGATGAAACGGCCACTGCGCCCGGTACCAGCCAGAGCAAAAGGTCCGAGTACACCGCGTAACAGGTAGATCACGGTAATGGCGATCAGCGCCGGCCGTAACAGCGGCAATGGATCGACCACTCCGGCTCCCGACAGGGCATAAACGCCCCAGGTAGCAAGAACCAGGGCGATGCCCGCCGTTACTACCGCCGGATACCAGCGCCCAGCCTGGGCCGCACGCACGAAACGCTCGCCTGCGCCGAACAGGCGATACCACGATGGCCCCACCAGGATTACCCCCACGTGCAGGATCGACGCCAGCAGGCTAAGCCCCGCGGCCAGCAGCAAAGCGGTGTTGTAGTCATTCGACATATCATCTCTCCTTGATGAATTGCACGGCGCCAGCTGCCTCATGCACTACAGGGCGTTATCGACCGACATTGGGTGGGCTCAAGTGCTCGCCTGGGCCTCGGCACGCGTGCCGACATCCATGATCTGGTAGCGTAGCTTGCGCCCGTCGACAGCGGCAGCGGCTTCGACACCACCCGTCATAGCGCCGAATATCCCGTGCCCGGTGCGGGTGGATGCGCCACACAAGAACAGGTTTCGTATTTCGGTTTTGGTACCCGGCCGATTATGCAGGAAGTACTCAGGAGTGAATGCCAGGCCATAAGATGTTCCCCCGGCTGAACCGATGAAACGGGTCACCGAGAACGGAGTGGAGACTTCCTGATACACGATATGCTGCGACATACCTGGTATCACGCGTTCAGCCAGTGCAATCAGTTGCCGGGCATACCATTCCTTTTTCGCCAGGTACGCCGGGTTGTTCCGATAGCTGCCATCCGCTACCTCGGCCTGGGTAACACCCCAGCTTTCCGGGTTCGAAGGAACTGCCGACATCAATTGCAGGTTGTAGATGCCAGGCGGGGCAATGGCCGGATTGTCCGGGTCCTTCATCGTGGCGTTACCGATGAACAGATGCGGCTCATCCGGGAATTGACCGGCGAACACCTCACGGTAGGCACGCTCATAGTCGCAACCGGGATAGATGCGATAGTTGGTGTTTTTAAGACCCATCGCCTTCAGGTCCATATCGATGCCCAGGTAAACCACGCCCATGGCCGGCGACATTTCGAAACGCTCTGCCCTGGTGACGGTCTTCGCCTTGAGCTGGTCCCGTCCGATCAAGTCCAGCAAGGTGTGCTTGATGTCGGCGTTGCAGATCACCGCGTCTGCCTTGACCGTACGTTTGCCCAGATGCTTGTTGCTGAATTCGACACCTACCGCGCGGCCCTTCTCGACCAGGATACGTTCGACCTTGGAACGCAGCAGGATCTTACCTCCGTTGCGTTCGACAACCGCGCCGAGTTTGTCAGAGAACATCTGGCCCCCTCCCGAAGGGTAATATGACCCTTGCAGGAAGTGGTTGACCACCGCAGCGTGGCCAGCCATGGTCGCCCTGCTGGGAGGCTGATGGTAAACGCCGAGCTGTCCGGTCAGGATGGCGCGCAGTCGCTGATCATGGGTGCAGGTGTCGAGGAACTGGGCAACCGTCGATTTCGAATGGCGCATCAGCATCCACGAACGTGGCAGCACCCACAGCGCGGAGAGCGGCCGGGAGTGGATGCCCATGAAGTCCCAGACTTGCTGCAGCATCTTGAAATAGCGGTTGATGCCGGATTTTTCCTTGGGGAACGCCTCGATGAGCCTTTCCCGGAAGCGCTCATACCCACGCGGCACGGCAAATTGAAAGTCGGGGAAGCAGAGGGTTTCGAAACCTTCTGGATCCTGCTCGATAAAATTGATCTCGCCATCATCGATGCCGGCCCCGCGCAAAATACGCGGGATCAAGCCTTCCTTGCCACAGTCGCCGATGTAATGAAGACCTACGTCGAACTCGTAATCCTTGCCCTTACGATGAAAGACCGTGGCGCAGCCCCCCATCTCATAGTGCATGTCCAGCACCAATACCTGCTTGCCACGATTGGCGAGGGTAGCGGCTGCGGTCAGTCCACCAATGCCGGCACCCACGACAATCACGTCGAAGGTATCGCTTTCCAGCGTCTTGAAGCGGTCATAGCTTTGCATGGGCATTCGTCCAGGGGCACTTCAAGCGTGCTGCAGATGGTGGTCGCGGGTCGGATCGACCGCTTCGGCTTCGCGCACGAGGTGTGCAAGTTTGTTCGGCTGGTGGCTCCACTTCTGGTAATCGCCCAGCGGTGGGATGCTCTGGAGAATGACGGGCCAATGTTGTGCAAGCTCGGCATTCAACGGCAGGAAGTGCCGATTACCGTCACCCAGGCGGTTCTCCGGCAGAATCGCCTCTTCAGGGCATTCCGGCAGGCAGAGACCACAATCGACGCATGCCTCCGGGTTGATCACGATGAAGTTCGGCCCCAGGTGGAACGCGTCTGCAGGGCATATATCCACACAGTTGGTGTGTCGGCACTGGATGCAGTTGTCAGTCACTACATAAGTCATGGTTAGTCTCTCGAGGTCGCATTTACGGGCACATCACCGCCTAGAAGTAGCGGTCAACCAACAAGCGGGCAGACAACATCGTTCCGATGAAGCCCGCACCAGGGAACGTCCAGGCGCCCACCTGGTAGAGCCCCTTTACCGGATACTTCTGCGGAAACCGGTTGAACAGTCCGGACTGTTGAGGCGTTTGTTCGAAGCCGTAGATCGCACCCTGGGGGTTCTGGGTGAACTTGGTCATGGTGCGCGGAGAGCCTGCTTCACAAACTTCGATGTGGTCGCGCAGGCCTGGAATGACGCGCTCGGCATTAGCAATCAACAAGTCGGTCAGCGCGGCTTTCTTGCGGCGGTAAGCCAGTTTGTCCAGCGAGTGCCAGACGTCGGGGCCGGTCAGGGTGAACAGGCCAAGGCTGGACTTTCCAGGTGGCACCATGGACGGGTCGACATTGGAGAAGTAGTTGATCGACCAGCTGGTGTTGTCCTGATGCAGCTCGCCTGCCTGGATATGTTCGAATTGCGTGCGCTGCGTTTTCCCGGGTGAGAAGAAGTGGATGTATTCCTCAGGGCCGACACCCAGTTCACTCAGCGGGCAATCCAGGCCCAGGTACACCTGGAAGCCGGATACCGAGAACTTCAGCTTGTCCAGCCGAGTGAGGTATTTACTGGGGAAGTGCTGTTTTCCTGCCAAGCCCACCACGGCATGCGGGGAAACATTGGCCACCACGTTGCGGGCCTTCACCGGCCCCGATCTGCGCGTGACAACGCCGGTGACCCTGCCTCGGTCGACCAATATCTGCTGGACTCCCGACTCCAGTTCGACACGGCCGCCGTGCGCCTCGATAACCTCGACCAATGCCGAGGAAAGCGCCTGCGAGCCGCCTTTGATCGAATAGCCGCCGTTTTCCAGATAGTCGATGAAGGGGTACGAGAAATAGCCGAATGCCAGGTCTTTCGCCGGCAGCCCGTAGTAGCTCCACTGCGCCGACAGTACTTCCTTCAGGCGTTCGTTGCGGGTGAACCTGGAAAAGTACTTATCCACCGTTTCATGGCCATAGCGCAGGACGCGCGGATAGGCGAAGGGGGTAGCGACAAATCGCATCCAGAACGGTTTGGGTGAATAAAGGAAGCCACACAGGTCCTTGTAGTTGCGCTTGGACTCGGCGAACAACCGATCGATGTTGTCGACTTCTTCGGGGAAGCAGCGATACAGGGTCTGTTTGTAACCTTCCAGGTCGCGATGCCCGACGGTGATGTCGATATCGGGAGAACGGTAGCGATAGAGCGTCGGATGATGGAGAAACTCGACCTTGTCCGCGACGCCACAAGCCTCGATCACCTTGAATGAATGCGCACCGCGGACCACCCCATCGAACGAATGCAGAGACACATCGAAGGTGAAGTCTTTACGACGAAAATTGCTCGCGTAACCACCGGGTATATTGTGCTTTTCCACCACCAGGACCTTCTGGCCCCGTTGGGCCATCAGGCTGGCGCTGGCGAGCGCGCCCAGCCCTGATCCTACAAAAACAGTATCGTATGATTGACTCATGAATGCTCCGGGCATCACCGCACAGCAGATCGCGCAAGGCGAATCAGGCCGTCAGGCCACCGTCGATCAGGAAGGTCTGGCCAGTGATGTAGTCGGCTTGCGGTGACAACAGGAAGCTGGCCAATGCAGCAACTTCGTGTACTTCGCCGAAGCGCTTGAGGGGGATGTTGTCGGTGATCGACTTGCGCACGTGATCGGGGATCTGGTCGATCATGTCCGTGGCGATGTAGCCGGGAGCAATGGCATTGACATTGATCTTGAAGCGCGCCAGTTCCAACGCCATGGTCTTGGTAATCCCGATCATCGCGGCCTTGGTTGCGGAATAACCCAATTGGCCCTTGTTTCCCTTGACGCCACTGACGGAGGACATGTGCAAAATCTTCCCCCGCCGCTCACCAGCCATGGCCGGGACCAACGATTTGCTGAAATAAACTGCCGAGTCGAGGTTGGTCGCAACCACGTCGCGATAGCGCTCGACGTCGAGGTTGAACAGCAGCTGGTCGCCAGTCACGCCCATGTTGTTGATCAAGCCATAGGGGCCGCCGAGATCGTTGACCAACTGTTCGCACAATGAACTGACCGACTGGAAGTCCCGACCGTCACAGGCATGCCCATGCGCACGGCCGCCGCTGGCGGCTACCTCCTGTTCGAGCTGGCGAGCAGCGTCAGCGGAGGACTGATAGGTGAACGCAACTTCATAACCTTCACGCGACAGGTGTTGCACAAGTGCGCGCCCTATACCGCGGGTACCGCCGCTGATGAGTATCCACTTGCCTTTGCCGAGCTGTTGGACATCCATGTTCTGTTTCCTTAAGTCAAAGAGCCCGTAGTCAGGCCGTTACAACGGGTTTATGAGATTCAGCACGGGCGAAGAACGCGAAGATCTCCTGGAAGTACTGATCCCGGTGCTTCTTGTGGTTTTCCAGGTGGCGACACGCTTCGAAGCCGACCACATGCAGGGAAGTGCAATCCAGGCTCAGCCTTGCCACGCTCGCCTCTGGGATATAGCGGTCACTCAACCCGTAGAAGTAGGCGATTGGCAGGTGCTGAACATGCTTCAGGGAATGGTCGATCGCACAGGTACCGGTAGGCACTGCCAGACGGCTCCCGCTGATCCAGCGCATGGCGAGGCGCAACGGACCACGCGTGAAATAGCTGCGAACCGAGACAGGCACACTGTCTAGGACGGCCGAGGTGAAGGGCGAGGCGTCACGTGCCAAGGCATGTGACAGGTGGTAGCCACCGAATGAGCAGCCGACCAGGTGAATCGGCAGGCCTGGGTATTCCCGTGCGATCTTTCGCGCAATGGACAAGACGTCATCGGCGAATGCATGACCACCGATGGTGCTGCGCCCGAAGCCTTTGAAGTTGAAGGCAACGACGTGGTAGCCCTGTTCCAGGAACGCCTGATCGATGCCGTTCTCGAAAAAGTAATGCATGCCATATTTCAAGAACGGATGGCACAGCAGCACGACACCCTTGGCTTTGGCTGGGTTGGCCAGCAGTACCGCCCCTTCCAGCTTGCTGCCGTCGCTGGCCGTCTCGACGAAGCCCTCGGCCCGGCTGGGCACGTCGCGCTTCCACCCTTGTACCTGCCTGAACATCACGCGAATGAACAATTTGGAAACGGCGATTCCAAACCAGCTGGGCGAGTGTGCATGCGTTGTCATGCCCGTCTCCATTGCCTGGCTTTCATCTCGGCATAGCCAAAGGCGGCTTCATAACTTGGGCCCGCGACCCAAGCGCTGAGAAACTGCACGCCCTGCACCGGGAAGCCATGGTGGAAGACATGCCCTTTGAGGTCGGTACCCACCATCGCCCCGTAGCCAGAGCCATCGGTGTTGTTGGTGAAGCGCACATAGGTATGCGGGGTAGCCACTTCGGTATGCAAAATGTGGCCACGCAGCTGAGGAACCTGAACCAGCAGCCGCTCCACCAGCACCTCACACGCGCGTTGCTTTTTCGCGCGATATTGCGCCGTACGCCGGGCAGGCCAATGGGCGATGGAATCAAGCACGTTGATACACACGACCTTGCCGCCAGCGGGTGCCAGGGCGTGATAGTTGGTGACCTCGATCGGGGACATCGCCCAGAAGGCCTGTTCGCAGAGCTCTGGCTGAAAACCGCTGCGCTCGGCGTTGATGCGCAGCTCGGCTGCCAACGCGGGGTCCGCAGCAAACAGCATCGACTCGCTATGCCGCAGCCCCAGCTGTGCGGGCGCTTGATCGGTGGTCAGGTACACCGTGGTGGTCGAGCGTGCCGGCTTCAACGCGGCCAGTTTCTCTCGGGTGCTCGTCAGGTCCACATCCGCCTGGAACAAGTGCTCCACCGCATAATGGGGCGAGGTATTGATGAACACCTGTGGCGCATGAAACTCACCGGCCCGGGTGCGTACCCCCGTGACATTGCCGTTGCTGTCGGTGGTCACTTCTTCTACAGGCGTGCTGAGCATGATCTTGCCCCCAGCCTGTTCGACCTGCTGCGCCAGCAGGTCGGACAGGCGCTGGGACGAGCCTGCAACGTAGGCGTTGCCGCGATTGAGCGTGGCATACACCACGTGCAGGTAGTACAGGTAGCCCAGGTCCTCCGAGTAGCCACCGACATAAATGCCAGGGGCTGCCAGGATTTCAATCAGGTAGGGGTCATCGAACAACTCGTGCAACGCCTCACGCACGGTCTTGTGCTTGAGGTTACGATGGGCCCAGCGCAACTGCGCCATGTCAGGCTCGAAACTGCCATCGAGCATCTGGAACTGGTAGTAGCCGTTGCGCCCATAGGTGCGTACCTGAGTGAAAAAGGTAACCAAGGGCTCTGCCTGATGAGGGAACCGTTCGATCAGTTGCCGTTCGACCTGGTCGGCATCGTTAGCCAACGGCAGCGCCGTGCCGTTCTGGTAGGCGCAGAAATAGTCGTTGGGGTAGACCAGGTTCAGTTCATCCTCAAGGCCCAGATCCCGCAGGATGCGGATCAGGTTGCCGCCTTCCGCCATGCCGCTGAGCTTGTGCAGGCTGCAATCGAAGATCGCCGATTGCTTGGGCCGGCTGAACGTCGAGGCATAGCCCCCAACCACAATATGCTTGTCGAGCATCAGGACGCGTGCACCGCGATCACGCTTGACCAGCATGGCCGCGCAGGCCAGGCTCGTGATCCCGGTACCCACGAAGATCGCGTCCCAGGCCGAAGAACTCATTGCCGCAGCCCCAACTTGTCGATCCAGGCGTAAATTTCGGCGAATCGGGCGTCGTTCAGTCGAGCATTGTTCGGTGAACGCCAGACCTCTTCGATCTTTGCCTTGTCATCCACTGCAATCGGGAACTCGAAGGAAGTGTGCAACGCGATCTCGGGGTTGTAGGTGAACATGTCGATCAGCGCCGGAATGATTCTCCGGCTCATGGCTTTGACCTGGGCGATCGACTCAGCGCTGGCAGTTTCGAAGAAGGACTCGCTGATCCAGCGGCCAAAGGCGATGTGCCGTGCCTCGTCATAGTGATGCTCACGGAACAGGGTGCGGGTCATCGGCTCTACCGCTGCGCCCTGGGAGGTGTGCATGGCGCCCATTTCGGCAACCCATTCGATCAACAGCGTGAACAACACGCCAACCGCCGGCTCCATTTTCGGCAGTGTCTGGGTCAGCAACTCATAGAGCCCGACCGGTGGGTTCCAGATCTGCAGGCCGGCCTTGGCCATGAAGCGCTTGAAGGTGAGGGTATGAACGATCTCTTCCTTGGAAAAGATCATCAGGTATTCCTGCAGGTCCGGCGAAATACGGTCATGGAACTGGGTGATGTAGCCCATGTACAACGGCGGAATGGTCTGCTCGAGCCAGATGAACATGGAAATGTCACGGCCCGTCTCGAGCCAGGCCAGTTCCAGCTTCTGGGCGTCGGTCAAGCCTTCGCAATAGCGTGTTCCATTGATCCACAGATGCTCGGGATCCTTGGGGTAAAGGCTTCGATCGATGTCCTGGTCCCATGGCAGTACGGTCGCGTGGTCCATCGTCTTGTGATGCGACACTTCGCTTAACTTGCGAACCTTCGACTCCCTCGCCGGGGAAATAGCGAGCACACTATTGTTCAGCGTAGACATTTCCTGCTCCTCCATGAATTGGGTCCAGCGGCTCAGGCTTCGACGGCAGCCGATTCCTTGAGCTCGACGATGAATTCACAGAGCTGGCGCAACGTGGCGATCTTGCGGGTGACGAACGAATCCGGGTTGATCGCCACGCCGATCTTCTTCTGCACGACCACCTGCATCTCGACGAAGTCCAGGCTGTCGAACTCCATCGCTTCAATGGTGGTATCGAGGGTCACTTCGCTTTCATCGACATCCTTGAGGTCCAGGATCAGATCACGAACGATGGTGAATACTTGGTCAACAGTGGTCATTGTTTCGCTCCAGTGGGGGTGAGAACGGTTTTAATCATCAAGCCGAGGGTTATGGTCATTACATGGCGGCCGCTGACGACGACTCCCAGGTCGAGGGTGCCGACGGCCTTGCCTGGTGTTTCAATCAAGAGAATGTTGTCGATCTCGCAGCTGATATCGGACTGCAAGCTGCCCAACGAACGCAGTTGCGTGCAGAACGTGATTTGGTGACTGGTCTGCACGACCAGGTGATTGGTGATGTCCTCGATACGCTCAGGAACCTGGCGCTGGGCAAATTGCCCGGACAGGCGCTCGAAGATCACCCCCAGATGGTTGCGGATGAAGTGGGAAAATATCAGCGCATCCAGTGCCACCCAGTCATCCAGCCCCTTGCCCAAGCCTTCTCGAAACTGGGTGAGCCAAGCCTCGACATATTCCCGGTCAAGGGCGAAGCCTGGGGATTTCGACGCCCACGCTGGCGGCGCAACTTGCGAGACATGGCCAAGCACATGCTCGCTGTCACTGTTCTCGGAACGCAGCGTGAATGCCGTGCTTGCACTGCGCGGGCGGGTGGAAAGCGCGACAGGGCGGTTGCGCAGAACCGGCGCCTTCAGCAGCGCCTTGAACTGTACCCAGTCTTCATCGCGGCCGTCGGCGGCACGCCCCATTTGATGCTTGATTGGCAGCAGCGCCAGCATGCCGTGCACCACGACATCCGCGGCGTCCATGCGCCGCGCCGCTTCCAGGTCAAAGTGAATAGGGTTGCGATCGCCGGAAAGATCAGCCCACGCTTCGATCTGTTCAGGGCCAAATTGCCACTGCATGATCAATGCACCTTGCGCAGCATGATGCCGGCATTGGCGCCACCGAAGCCGAAGCTCAGGTTCAGCACGTTGTCCAGCTGCTGCCCGTGCAAGTGCTCGTTGGGTACGAAGTTCAGGTCGCACTCAGGATCGGCCTCATCCAGATGGATGGTTGCCGGGATCGTGCCACGGGCCATGGCTTTGAGGCAGAAGATCGCTTCCATCGAACCTGCTGCACCAATCAGGTGGCCGGTGTACGACTTGGTACTGGACATCGGAATGCCATGGGCAGCGTCGCCCAGCGCCAGTTTGATGGAGCGGGCTTCATTGACGTCGTTCAGCGGTGTGGAGGTGCCATGCAAGTTGATGTAATCGATGTGCGGCGCATCGACACTGGCTTGCCTGCATACTTCCTGGATCACCCGCACGCGAGCCTGCATGTCCTCGGCCGGGGCCGTCATGTCGAAGGCGTCCGAGTAGTTGGCGTAGCCGGTGATTTCGCCAAGGATCTTGGCGCCGCGGGCCTTGGCCAGCTCATAATCCTCAAGGCACAGTACCGCCGCGCCTTCGGAAAGGATGAAACCGCTTCGCCCTTTGCTGAACGGGCAGCAAGCCAGGCGCGGGTTTTCCTGCTCTTTGCTCAAAGCCTGGATGACGTCGATCGACCAGACGTTGAATTGCTCTTTCAACGATTCGCTGCCACCGGCGATCATCATTTTCGCGCGACCGGCACGAATCGCTTCATAGGCTTCGCCAATGGCGATGGTGCCCGTTGCGCACGCTGCCACCGGGCTGTTTTGAACACCACGCATGTTCCAGTTCATGGTGATGGCCGCCGTCGCCGCATTGCACATCGACATGACCGTGGCGAACGAGGTGGAAATGCCTTGTTGGCAGTATTCGTTGTTGTTGAAGTTCGCCGTGTCCAGCCCTCCCCAACCGGTGCCGAGAACGACACCACGGTCGAACGGTGCGACCACGTCATCCAGTGGTGTGTCGCCATAAGCCATGTGCAGTGCTTCATGGGCCGCCACCAAGCTGTACTTGGCGAACAGAGGCAACATCTTGGAAATCTTCTTCGAGAACGGCCGCATGGCCTCGCGGCCGAAGTCGTCGATGAAACCGAAGAAGCGCGCATGGATAGTCGGGTCATCAAAACGGTGCAGACGATAGCCGATCTGGTAATCCATCATCGCGTCCCAGATGGCATCGGCGTTCTGGCCGAGCGAGCAGATCGCACCGTAACCAGTAACGACGACGCGGCGAGGTGCTGGAGAGGCTGGCTTTTCCATGGTCTTCCCTGATTGATGTGCTGGCGTGACAACCCGTGTATGAACAAGGGCGGCATTGAGTGCAGGCGCTAACTGCCAGGGCCGAAGGTACGAGGGTTTTCAATACCCATCGCAACCGTGTGCCTGGCAAATAGCGTCTTGTAAGTTGTGAAAACTGGCGTCCTACACAACGACCCGGGAAGTGTGCCCAATTCTGCGATGGCAACAACTGTATCTAGGTACAGGCGCTCGGTATTTGCCGAAATACCGACGGGCTGCATGCACTTAAGTACAGGTTGCTCAGCGCCGACAGTTGATAGAATCAGCAGGTTGTAGTTCGAAGGGCATGCTGTATACCAACGCCCACGCGACCGCCATACCTGAGGCAAGGGAACAGCCCAATATGATAACTATCGACTTTCACAAGATTGAATACCGTCGTGACCCACATCCTTGGGTTGCCGAGTTGTACGGCTTACGCAAGCATGTCTTCTGTGATCGCCTTAATTGGAAAGTCACGGTGAGAAATGGCATTGAATTGGATGAATATGACAACTGGAACACGACGTATCTGGTTGGCACTTGCCAAGGCATACCGTTGGCGGGGCTGCGCCTGATCAACACGTTGCACCCTTATATGGTTGAAGGTCCCTTTCGCGATTTCTTCAGGTGCACACCGCCCAAGCGGGCCTTGATGGCTGAATCCAGCCGCTTCTTCGTCGATAAGACCCGTTCACGCAAGTTGGGCCTGGCGCACTTGCCATTGACCGAAATGTTGCTTTTCAGCATGCATGACCACGGCGAACTGACCGGCTTGAAATCGATCGTCACCGTGGTCAGCGATGCCATGGCACGCATCGTTCGACAGGCCGGCTGGCACTACCAGATTCTCGACAGCGGCGAGGCATCGCCGGGTGAGACGGTGCATTTGCTGGACATGCCGATCAGTTCGTCCAACCGCCTGCGACTGCTCGAAAGCATTGCGCGCAAGCAACCGCTGTCATCACTGCAGACCCAGCAGTGGCCATTGAGCCTGCAGTTGCACGATGTATCCGACAACCACATTGCCTGATCAGATGATGCCCTGTCGCTTGGCCTCGTAGACGGCTTGCTTGGCGTTGCCGACCTGCAATTTGCCAGAAATGTTCGACATGTGGAATTTCACTGTGCGCTCTGAAATTCCACAGTCCGTGGCAATTTCGCGGTAGGTCTTGCCGCGCATGACCAGTTGCAGCACGCCCAGTTCGCGTGTGGAAAGCGGCCCATCGGCTGCACTGGAAAACAGCTGATCCGTTGTGCGCGAGGTCATCAGCCAACTATGAAATTTGATCAGTAGCATTTGCAGCTGGCTTTGCTGCTTGGCCATACGCCGATCAAAATCTACTTGCGAACCCGCATCGCACACACTCAAGGCACAGAAGGTCCCGGACGCATCGCGCAGGGTAAACGTGGTACCCGAGCAGATTCGATAACGGGTAGCGCGCCTGAAAAAGTCCATGCCTTCGGGACCGCTGTTGGCAAGGGCTTCGTGCCAGGAGAAGGGTGTGATCTCCCTCAGCCCATGCTTGATGATTGGGTCGATCAGGTAGCTCTTGTTATCTTTATAGCTTTTAACCCAGCTCGGCGGGTAATTTGAAATGATAATCGGCTCTACATTGCGATTATGAGTAGCGGCGTAGTAAGCGTATTTCAAATCTTTCAGATCACACAATTGAAGCTGCAGCTCGTCGTGCAGGTGTGTGATGGGGTGGTTTTTATCACATGTTGTGGCTGTGTCCCGGTTTCGACTGTCCATGTCGTGTTCCTGCCGTTTCTAACGGCGCGATAAATTGGCAAAGCCATGCGCCGTGCAAATCATTTTAGAGTTGTTGCTCGAAAATATCGTAAGTCGCGGATTACCGCGCAAGTGTGATAGTCGGTGATATTAAAATGTGAGTCAATGAGGATGCTGGAACTCTGTTTATCCGTTTGTCGTGGCTATCGCGATTACGACCAAGGTACGTGTCGCATGTGACATATAGATTGCGACTTTCGGATAAGTTCCATTCAGCGTCTTATTTGCTAGCCGACGCCATCAGAATACCAAAGCAAAAGAAGGTGATTCCGGAGAGCTTGCCGACGATTCGCGCGCCACGGTTGGTCGACAACCAGCCCCTGGCGCCATTGGCCATCAGCGCGTAGCCGGTGTGTACCAACACGACGAGCAAGGCATAGGACGACACCAACAGGAAGAACTGCCGGTAGTAGTTGCCCTGCGGGCTGATGAATTGCGGAAACACCGCCAGGAAGAAGAATCCGGCCTTGGGATTCAGCAGCTGGATCGACAACGCTTCGACGAAGCGCCGCCAGGGTTGCGTGGCGGTCACGGCGAGCTCCGGGATGAAACGCTGGGTACGCCACATCTTCACGCCCAAGTACAACAAGTACAACGCGCCGACGTACTTGAGTACGGTGAACGCCGTTGCCGAGGTCGCCAGAACCAACCCCACACTACTGGCCGAGAGCCCAGCGACGATGAAAGCGCCCAAGGCGATACCGAAGATCCCCGGCAGGGCACCGCTCCAGCCATGGCGCAGGGCATTGGAGAGGGTCAGCACCACCCCGGGGCCGGGGCTCAATACGGTAAGGGTCGCGAGGATGAGAAACAGTCCATAACTGGCCATGCAAGGTGCCTCCTGGCAATCAACTCAACAGCTTCCGGGCGTCCACAACCTGTACTGCCAAGCAGCCCCGGTTAACAACGAGCCAGTACCGACCACGTGCAGTGACAGCTGCAGGCTGTGACAGCGCAGCCACCATCGCCCCCACAGAGGTGCGACCTTTAGATTGGCGTGAAGCACACAAGCTTACAAACGCTTTAATTGCGCCTCTGCTGTGACTTAATTAGACACCTATCCCCTTTCTCAGCTGGCACTGCCGCTGATTTGCTAGTGCTATAGCGTGTCGCCGGCATCGGGCCCAGGCGGCTTTGACAGGTGAAAAGCTATCGCCAGTAGGACGCTGTGGCAGGAGACGAGCTATTGGAAAGGCGTGGACGAGAGGCGAAGCGGGTTGCGGCGAGCGCAACAGAGGCAGGAAGTGCTTGTCGCCGAAGGGAGCCACGGGCGGCTCCCTCCCTTTGCGACAGCTTCAGTTATCAGAAACCAACGGCTGCAGAAACTGCAGCGCCTTACTCCACAGTCACCGACTTGGCCAGGTTACGCGGCTGGTCCACATCCGTGCCCTTGAGCACCGCCACGTAGTAGGACAGCAGCTGCAACGGGATGGTGTAGAGGATCGGCGCCAGGGCATCGATGATGTGCGGTACCTTGATCACGTGGGTGCCTTCGCCGTTGCTCATGCCGGCCTGCTCGTCGGCGAACACCACCAACTCGCCACCACGGGCGCGCACCTCCTGCAGGTTGGACTTGAGCTTTTCCAGCAGTTCATTGTTCGGCGCCACGGTAACCACTGGCATATCGTTGTCTACCAGGGCCAGCGGGCCGTGCTTGAGTTCGCCCGCCGGATAGGCTTCGGCGTGGATGTAGGAGATCTCCTTGAGCTTGAGCGCTCCTTCCATGGCCACCGGGTACTGGGCACCACGGCCCAGGAACAGGGTGTGATGCTTGTCGGCGAACAGCTCGGCGGTCTTCTCGACGATGGCGTCCATCGCCAGCGCTTCGCCCAGGCGGGCCGGCAGGCGGCGCAGCTCCTCCACCAGCTCGGCCTCGACACCGGCTTGCAGGGTACCGCGCACCTGGCCCAGGGCCAGGGTCAGCAGCATCAGCGAAACCAGCTGGGTAGTGAAGGCCTTGGTCGAGGCTACGCCGATTTCCGGGCCGGCCAGGGTCAGCAGGGTCAGGTCGGATTCACGCACCAGCGAGCTGATGCCTACGTTGCAGATCGCCAGGCTGCCCAGGAAGCCCAGCTCCTTGGCGTTGCGTAGCGCTGCCAGGGTGTCGGCGGTTTCGCCGGACTGGGAGATGGAGACGAACAGGGTGTCCGCTTGCACTACAACCTTGCGGTAGCGGAATTCGCTGGCCACTTCCACCTGGCAAGGTATGCCCGCCAGTTCTTCCAGCCAGTAGCGGGCCACCATGCCGGCGTGATAGCTGGTGCCACAGGCAACGATCTGTACGTTACGCACCTTGGCGAACAGCTCGGCAGCCTGTGGGCCAAAGGCCTGGACCATGACGTGATCCTTGCCCAGGCGGCCTTCCAGGGTACGCTGCACTACGCTTGGCTGCTCGTGGATTTCCTTGAGCATGAAGTGGCGATAGGTGCCCTTGTCAGCCGCTTCGGCGCCTTCGTGGTACTGCACGGTCTCACGCTGTACCTTGTGCCCGGCCTGGTCCCAGATGCTCACCTGGTCACGGCGGATCTCGGCGATATCGCCTTCTTCGAGGTACATGAAGCGGTCGGTGACCTGGCGCAGCGCCAACTGGTCGGAGGCCAGGAAGTTTTCACCCAGCCCCAGGCCGATGACCAGCGGGCTGCCGCTGCGTGCCGCCACCAGGCGGTCGGGTTGGTCGGCACTGACCAGCGCCAGGCCGTAGGCGCCATGCAGGCGCTTCACCGCGGCCTTGAGGGCATCGGTCAGGTCGGGAACGCGCTTGAGGGTGTGGTGGATCAGGTGGACGATGACTTCGGTATCGGTCTGCGAACTGAAGACGTAGCCAAGGCCCTTCAGTTCCTCGCGCAGTTCTTCATGGTTCTCGATGATGCCATTGTGTACCACCGCCACCGTGTCGCTGGAGAAGTGCGGGTGGGCGTTGCCTTCGGTCGGCGCACCGTGGGTAGCCCAGCGGGTATGGGCGATGCCCAGCTGCCCGGACAGTGGCTCGGCGGCAACCGCAGCTTCCAGCTCGCTGACCTTGCCGATACGGCGGCGGCGCTGCAGTTCACCGTTCTGGGTGAGCACGGCCAGGCCGGCGCTGTCGTAGCCGCGGTACTCAAGACGCTTGAGGCCTTCGATCAGGATGGCTGTGATGTTGCGTTCGGCGACGGCACCAACGATTCCACACATGGTTTATTGCTCCTGGCTGATCGCGGCGCAGATCAGGTTGATGCCGCGGGCTTGAATTTGTTCGCGTGCCGCTGCGGGCAGGCGCTCATCAGTAATAAGGGTGTGCACGCTGCCCCAGGGCAGCTCAAGGTTGGGGATCTTGCGCCCGACCTTGTCCGACTCGACCATCACGATCACTTCTCGGGCGACTTCGGCCATGACTCGGCTCAGCCCGAGCAGCTCGTTGAAGGTGGTGGTACCCCGGCCGAGATCGATGCCATCGGCACCGATGAACAGCTGGTCGAAATCATAGGAACGCAATACTTGCTCGGCCACCTGGCCCTGGAACGATTCGGAATGGGGGTCCCAGGTACCGCCCGTCATCAGCAGCACCGGCTCATGTTCGAGGTCGCAGATGGCACGGGCGACGTTCAGCGAATTGGTCATCACCACCAGGCCAGGCTGGCGCCCCAGTTCAGGGATCATCGCCGCCGTGGTGCTGCCACTGTCGATGATGATGCGTGCATGTTCACGAATACGGCCGACGGCGGCACGTGCAATGGCCTTTTTATAGGAAGATACGGGCTGGGCGGGTTCAGCGAGCAGCTCGTGCGGCACCGGGACTGCGCCACCATAACGGCGTAACAGGAGGCCGTTGGTTTCGAGGGCGGCAAGATCCTTGCGAATGGTCACTTCCGAGGTGGCGAAACGCTTGGCCAACGCGTCCACACTCACCTCGCCCTGCTCGCTGAGCAATGCCAGGATGTTATGCCGCCGTTGTGGTGTGTTTCGTTTCGACATGCGCGCTTAAGTTTCGATTCGAAAGATAATGCTTGCAATCAAAACCTAAGATTGGCGATTCGTCAAGCTGTGGATAAAAGCCCAAGATAAATGGCCAACCGCTGGAAGTGGGTTCGCCTGCGAAGAACCACCTGTGGCTGGCACCGGCTTTGCCGGTGTTCGCGGCTGAAGCCGCTCCTACAGGAATTGTGCAAAACTTGCCCACAAAAAAGCCGACTTATTCACATAAGTCGGCTGTTGATCGAACCAGCTGTGTATAACTCAGTTCTTCTTGATCTTCTCCGGCCGCTTCCAGCCCGCGATGTTGCGTTGGCGGGCTCGTGCTACCGCCAGGTCGCCAGCCTCGACGGTCTGGGTGATGGTCGATCCAGCTGCAGTGGTCGCACCCGCCTGGATATCCACAGGGGCAACCAGCGAATTGTTCGAGCCGATGAAGACATCTTCGCCCATCACGGTCTTGAACTTGTTGGCGCCATCGTAGTTGCAAGTGATGGTACCGGCACCGATGTTGGTGCGAGCGCCAATCTCCGCATCGCCCAGGTAGGTCAGGTGGCCAGCCTTGGCCCCCTCCCCTAGGTGCGCGTTCTTCAGTTCGACAAAGTTACCCACATGGGCCTTGGCCTCCAGCACGCTGCCCGGGCGCAGGCGGGCGAACGGGCCGGCATCGCTGCCCTCCCCCATCACGGCGCCTTCGAGGTGGCTGTTGGCTTTGACTACCGCGCCCTTGCGCAGGGTGGTGTTCTTGATCACGCAGTTCGGGCCGATCTGGACGTCGTCCTCGATGACAACCTTGCCTTCGAGAATCACGTTGATGTCGATCAGCACGTCACGGCCGACGGTCACTTCACCGCGAACATCGAAGCGTGCCGGATCGCGCAGGGTCACGCCCTGGGCCATCAGGCGGCGGCCTTCGCGCAGTTGGTAGTGACGTTCCAGTTCGGACAGCTGGCGACGGTCATTGGCGCCTTGCACTTCCATAGGGTCGTGTGGCTGCTCGGTAGCCACTACCAGGCCGTCGGCCACCGCCATGGCGATGACATCGGTCAGGTAATACTCGCCTTGGGCATTGTTGTTCGACAGGCGACCCATCCAGTCAGCCAAGCGTGCGGCTGGCAGGGCAAGAATGCCTGTGTTGCCTTCCTTGATCGCTTTCTGCGCATCGTTGGCGTCCTTGTGCTCGACGATAGCGGTCACCTTGCCCTGCTCGTCACGCACGATGCGGCCATAGCCGGTCGGGTCGTCGAGGGTTACCGTGAGCAGGCCCAGCTGCTGGGAGTTGGCCTTGGCCAGCAGGCGCTGCAGCGTCTCCACTTCAATCAAAGGCACGTCGCCGTACAGCACCAGCACGGTGTCGGCAGTCAAGGCCGGCAACGCCTGGGCAACTGCATGACCGGTGCCCAGTTGCTTGTCCTGCATGACGAAGTTCAGGTCGTCGGCGGCCAGGCGCTCGCGTACCAGTTCGGCACCATGGCCAATGACCACGTGAATACCTTGCGGCTGAAGCTGGCGCGCGCTGTGGATAACATGCCCGAGCATGGAATTGCCGGCTACCGGATGCAGCACCTTTGGCAGCGCCGAGCGCATGCGGGTACCTTGGCCGGCAGCGAGAATAACGATATCGAGTGACATTACTGGCTACCAATCCTGGGCGGTCAGTGAAATGACCGGTTCTAAGGTTGCAAAAAAGAAAAAGGGTAGCCGATGGCTACCCTTGTTCTCAATCTACATGAAGCCTGCGGAATTAACCGCCGAACTTCTTGCGGATCTGCTGGACGGTACGCAGCTGGGCTGCGGCCTCGGCCAGACGTGCGGATGCGGCACTGTAGTCGAAATCCGCGCCTTTCTCATGCAGGGCCTTCTCAGCTGCCTTGACGGCATCCTGAGCGGAGGCTTCGTCCAGGTCGGCTGCACGTTGCACGGTGTCGGCGAGTACCTTGACCATGTTCGGCTGCACTTCCAGGAAGCCGCCAGAGATGTAGAACACCTCGCGCTCGCCGCCCTGCTTGGTCAGCGTAATCGGACCTGGCTTCAGATTGGTGATCAGCGGCGCGTGGCCCGGAGCGATACCCAGATCGCCCAGGTTGCCGTGCGCAACCACCATCTCGACCAGACCGGAGAAGATTTCTCCTTCCGCGCTGACGATATCGCAATGGACTGTCATAGCCATCTGCTTGCCTCAACCTGATTAGCGCCCCTTTCGGGGCGCCGGGATTACAGTTTCTTGGCTTTCTCGATCGCTTCGTCGATGCTGCCGACCATGTAGAACGCTTGTTCTGGCAGGTGGTCGTAGTCACCTTTGAGGAT
>MTEX01012805.1_pt1 | contig 31727 bp, 28 predicted proteins | sample 1042691 | NCBI WGS metagenome assembly MTEX01 (sample SAMN06185810, study PRJNA358809) | soil metagenome | isolation source: soil biostimulated with molasses as carbon source | place: India | collected 2015-05-23
GGTGCCGGTGGCATTGCCACCGGCACCCGGCCTCCCGGCTAGCGGCAACATGCAAGAGGCTGCACGATGTCTACACCGCTTCCCGACGCTCCCCCGGACGACACCCCGCTGCGCCCGGAGCTACCTACCAACCGTATCAGCCATGTGATCGACACGGCCATTGCCGTTCTCGGCAAGCTGCTTTCCTGGCTATGGCTCGTCACGCTCGCCGTAGTGCTCACCAATGTGTTCAGCCGTTTCATCCTGGGTCGCGGCTCCATCGCCCTGGAAGAGCTCTCGTGGCACTTCTTCGGCGCGACGATGATCCTGACCCTGGCTTACGCCGTGGTCACCGACGACCACGTACGCGTGGACGTGCTGCGTGACAAGTTCTCGCTGCGCTTCCAGGCCTGGGTCGAGCTGCTGTGTATCGTGCTGCTGGTGCTGCCGGTGCTCTACTTCATGGTCGACGGGCTCACCGAGTACGCCCAGCGCTCCTTCGCCCGCGGCGAACGCTCCCAGGCGCCCAGCGGCCTGCCCTACCGCTTCATCATCAAGAGTACCCTGCCGATCGGCATGGCGCTGATCGCCATCGCCTTGTCGTCGCGAGCGCTGCGCTGCTGTACCTATCTCTTCGGCTTCCCCCGGCAGCTGCCAATGCGGCGCCCGGTGGACCACCGCTAACGTGCCTTTGCGAGGAAGATCATGGGTCTCGAAGAAATTCTCGTCATCGGCATGTTCGCCGGCTTCATGGGGCTGCTGCTGATCGGCTTCCCGGTGGCCTGGGCATTGGCCGGCATCGGTTTTCTGTTTGCCGTCATCGGCCATGTGCTGGTCGAGCACATGGGGGCCGATCTGTGGTTCTCCTGGGGCGGCACCATCGGCGTTCTCGACCGGCGCCTCTATGGCATCATCGCCAACGAGCTGATGGTGGCCCTGCCGCTGTTCATCTTCATGGGCATCATGCTCGACCGCTCCGGCATCGCCGAGCGGCTGATGAACTCCCTGGTACGCGTACTGGGCGGGCTGCGCGGCGGCTACGCCGTGACCGTGGTCATCGTCGGCGTGCTGCTGGCCGCTTCCACCGGCATCGTCGGCGCCTCGGTGGTGCTGCTCGGCATGCTCTCCATCGGCCCCATGCTGCAAGCGAAGTACAACAAGTCGCTGGCGGTGGGCACCGCCTGCTCGGTGGGCACCCTCGGCATCCTGGTGCCGCCCAGCATCATGCTGGTGCTGATGGCCGACCGCCTGGGCACCTCGGAAGCCTCGGTGGGCCGCCTGTTCATGGGCGCACTGATTCCCGGCATCATGCTGGGGGTGATGTACATCGCCTATATCGTGATCGCCGCCTATATCAAGAAGGACCTGGCGCCGGCTCCGGAGAATCGCCAGCCGCTCAATGCCCGCGCCCTGCTCGAGGTATTGATTGCCGTGCTGCCGCCTCTGGCGCTGATCGTGGCGGTGCTCGGCTCGATCTTCACCGGCTTCGCCACCACCACCGAAGCTTCCGCAGTGGGCGCGCTGGGCGCCGTGCTGCTGGCCCTGTTCAATCGCCGCCTGAACTTCGACGTGGTGTCCAAGGCGCTCTATCAGACCACCCGCACCACTGCCTTCATCTTCGGCATCTTCGTCGGCGCCACCGTCTTCGCCGTGGTGCTGCGCGGGCTGGGCGGCGACGACGTGATTCGCAACGCCATTACCGGGCTGCCCTTCGGTCCGGCCGGCGTGGTACTGACCATCATGCTGGTGGTGTTCCTGCTCGGCTTCTTCCTCGACTGGGTGGAGATCACGCTTATCATCCTGCCGCTCGTCGCCCCGGTGGTGTTCAGTCTGGGCGTCGATCCGGTGTGGTTCGCCATCCTCTTCGCCATCTGCCTGCAGACCTCGTTCCTGACGCCACCAGTGGGCTTCGCGCTGTTCTATATCAAGGGCGTCTGCCCGCCGGGCATCACGACGCTCGACATCTACAAGGGGGTCGCCCCCTTCGTGGCCCTGCAGATGTTGGGATTGTTCCTGGTGTTCTTCTACGAGCCGCTGGCCACCTGGCTGCCTGCTCAGGTCTACAGCGGACGCTGACGACAGCGACGGCGCCCCACCGGGCGCCGTCGCCTTCTGCGCTTTATGGATAGACTTTGGTCTATTCTCCCACTCCTCTCCCTTCGCCCCCAATTCGCCGCCAGGCAATTATTTTACCTTTCAATTCATATAGATCCGCTTTTTCCACTTTCTTAATTAAACATAACCGATGCGCGGCTCGGCCCCACCGTGTCCGACGCCTGAGCGTAGCCAGCTATCGATTCCGGTCATGACAGCGTGCTAGCTTGTCGATGTTCTCTGGCGGCCTGACCGATCATTCAGCAAATCACAACGACTGCGGCACGCCGCCTGGCAGGATTCTTCTCTTTACGGAACACAACAACACCCAGAAGGGAGCACGTCATGAAGATGAAGATGAAATTCGCCCTCTCCGGTCTGGCTGCCGGCATCGCCCTGGCAGCTTTCGCCTCCAGCGCCCAGGCCCAGGAGCGCTGGACCATGACCTCCACCTGGCCGGACAGCATCGATTTGATCCAGATCGATCGCCACTGGGTGGAGCTGGTCAACAAGATCGCCGGCGACGAGCTGCAGATCGAGTTCCGCGCCGGCGGCACCCTGATGCCCGGCACCGAGGTGTTCGACGCCACCGAGACCGGCAGCATCGAGGCCGCCGGCGACTGGCCCGGCTACTGGGCCGGCCGCAACCCGGCCTTCTCGCCGCTGGCCACCACCACCATGCTGTTCAATGCCGTCGACTACCTCAACTGGATCCAGCAGTGGGGCGGCTGGGATCTCTACCAGGAGATCTATGGCCAGTACGACATGGTCTACCTGCCCTACGGCATCACCAACAACGAATCGGGCTTCATGGGCCGTACGCCCATCGAGAGCCTGGCCGATCTCGACGGCAAGCGTCTGCGCCTCTCCGGGCGTGACCAGGGTCGCGTGCTGGAGCAGTTGGGCGGCTCCCAGGTCACCCTGGCCGGCGGCGAGATCTATCAGGCGGTGGAACGCGGCGTGGTCGACGGCGCCGAATTCTCCACCCCGGGCGTGGATTACAATGCCGGCTTCGCCGAGGTGGTCGAGTACTGGTCGGTGCCGGGCTGGCACCAGTCCGCCAGCGTGTTCGGCGTGATGATCAATCGCGATGCCTGGGACGCCCTCTCCGAGGAAACCCAGGAGAAGCTGAAGATCGCCGCCGATGCCACCATGGCCTGGTCCATCGCCTGGTCGGAGCGCGGCTCCACCGAAGGTACCGAGCGGTTCATCGATGCCGGCGTGACCATCAATCAGCTCTCCGACGAGGATCTGGAGCGCATCCAGGAGATCACCAACGAGGTGATCCTGCGCGGTGCCTGCGAGCACCCGGACCACGCCAAGGTCTACCACTCCATGATCGGCTACCTGGAGCACTACGCCACCTGGCGTGACATCTCCGCGCCGTTCAACATGAGCCGTACCATGGACAACCTGCCCTCGCTCGAAGAGATCGAAGCCTGCCTGTAAGGCTGTCCTGGCCGCCCCACCCGGGGCGGCTGTCGTTCCGACGTCGGAGACTGGACCCATGAATGCGATTGCCAAGGCGATCGACACGCTCAACGAGGTGTTCGGGCGGGTCATCGCGCCGCTGATCGCCATCATCACCCTGGTGGTGCTCTACGATATCGCCCTGCGCCTGTTCACCGGGCGCCCCAGCGACTGGGCCTTCGACATCACCAAGATGCTGTTCGGCGCCCACTTCATGCTGATGGCGGCCTACGGCCTGCGCCATCATGCCCACGTCGAGGTCGACGTGCTCAAGCGCCTGCTGTCGCGCCGCAAGCAGGCGCTGCTCGAGATCCTCGGCTACCTGATCTTCTTCGTGCCGTTCATCTACATGCTGATCACCCTGGGCTGGAGTTTCTTCATGCGCTCCTACAGCCGCGGCGAGACCACCTACGGCATGGTCTCGATCCCGGTCTACCCGATCAAGGGGGTGATCGTGGTGGCCGCCGTGCTGATCCTGCTGCAGGCCATCGCCATCGTCATCCGCGCCATCCAGCAGCTGCGCGAGGAGAGAGCCGCATGAACCTGAGTCCCGAACTGCTCACCCTGGTGATGTTCGGCGGGCTGCTGATCGGCCTGTTCATGGGCCATCCGCTGGCCTTCGTGCTGGGCGGTATCGCCGTCATCGGCGCCTACCTGGGCCCCGGCGAGCGCGTGCTCGGCACCATCATCAACAATATCTACGGCAACGCCATGGACAACTACGTCCTGGTGGCCATTCCGCTGTTCGTGCTGATGGCGCGCTTTCTCAACGACTCCGGCGTCACCGAGAAGATGTTCGCGGTGATGCGCCTGCTGCTGGCCAACCTGCGCGGCGGCCTGGCGCTGACCGTGGTCATCGTCTCGGTGATGCTGGCCGCCACCACCGGCATCGTCGGCGCCTCCATCGCGGTGATGGGCATGATCGCGCTGGTGCCGATGCTCAAGCACGGCTACAACAAGGAGCTCAGCACCGGGGTGATCATGGCCAGCGGCTGCCTGGGCATCCTGATCCCGCCGAGCATCATGCTGATCCTGATGGCCAGCTACTCGCCGGTGTCGGTGGGCGCGCTGTTCGCCGGCGCCCTGGTGCCGGGGCTGATGCTGGGGGCGATGTACGCGCTCTACGTGCTGGTGATCTGCTATATCAAGCCCGCCTACGGCCCGCCGGTGCCCACCGAGGAGCGCGCCGAGACCTCGACCGGGCAGCTGCTGCTGATGCTGGCCAAGTACGTGCTGCCGCCGATGGCGCTGATCCTCGGCGTGCTGGGGGCACTGTTCACCGGGGTGGCCACCGCCACCGAGGCCTCGGCCATCGGCGTGGCCATCGCCTTCCTGCTGTTCTTGATCTTCGGCGACCGCCGCCTCAAGACCTGCTTCAACACCCTGATCGAGGCCGGCAAGACCACCACCATGGTGATGCTGGTGCTGGTCGGCGCCACCGCCTTCACCGGGGTGTTCTCCCGCGGCGGCGGCATGACCGTGATCAGCGATCTGGTGCTGGCCATGCCCGGCGGCACCACCGGAGCACTGATCCTGATGCTGTTCCTGGTGTTCCTGCTGGGGATGTTCCTCGACTGGACCGGCATCGTGCTGCTGAGCTTCCCGATCATGCTGCCGATCGTCAATCAGATGGGCGTGGACGTGCTGTGGTTCGTGGTGATGGTGGCGGTGGTGCTGCAGACCTCGTTCCTGACCCCGCCGTTCGGCTATGCCTTGTTCTACTTGAAGGGGGTGGCGCCCAAGGGGGTGGAGATCGTCGACCTGTACCGGGCGGTGGTGCCCTTCTGTGCACTGATCGTGCTGGCCTGTGTGCTGATGGCCTTCTTCCCGGTGCTGGTGACGGGGCTGCCGTCGCTCATGCTCGGTTATTGAATCGCCTCCCGGCCTGACCTTGGCGCCCGCATCCCAGGATGCGGGCGCTTTTCATTGACGTCGGTCAGCTGCAGGGGCATGCGACAACTGATATCATTTCCACCCGTGACCGCCTCGCATTACCGCGCCACCGAGCCAGCCAGTCAAGGAGTTCCGCTTGTTCCGTTCCACCGCTACCGGGCTTGCCTCGATCACTCGTCGCTTGAGCCCCTGGACACTCCTGATTCTCAGCGTTGCCTTCGTCGTCGCCCTGCCGGTGATAGTGGTGCTGGCCCACATCGTGATGCCCACCGAGGGGGTCTGGCAGCATTTGGCCAGCACGGTGCTGGGACGCTACGTGAGCAACACCCTCTACCTCACCGTCACGGTGGGTCTCGGCACCATGATCATCGGTACCGGTACCGCCTGGTTGGTGGTGATGTGCCGCTTCCCGGGACGGCGGATCTTCGAATGGGCGCTGCTGCTGCCGCTGGCCGTGCCCACCTATGTGATCGCCTACGCCTACACCGATTTCCTGCAGTATGCCGGCCCCTTGCAGACCTGGCTGCGCGAGGTGTTCGAGTGGGGCCGCGGCGACTACTACTTTCCCAACATTCGCTCGCTGGGCGGCGCCGCCACGCTGATCACGCTGGTGCTCTACCCCTACGTCTACCTGCTGGCCCGGGCCGCCTTCCTCGAGCAGTCGGTGTGCGTGCTCGACGTCGGCCGCACCCTGGGCCGCGGCCCGTGGAACCTGTTCGCCACCGTGGCCGTGCCGCTGGCGCGCCCGGCCATCGTCGGCGGGGTCTCGCTGGTGTTGATGGAGACGCTGAACGAGTTCGGCGCGGTGCAATTCTTCGGTGTGGATACCTTCACCACCGGCATCTACCGCACCTGGTTCGGCCTCGGCGAGCAGGTGGCCGCCGCCCAGTTGGCCGCCTGCCTGCTGCTGTTCGTGTTCCTGCTGATCCTGATGGAGCGCTGGTCGCGGGGCAAGCGTCAGTATTTCCACACCACCAACCGCTACCAGCAGCTGCCGGAGTATCGGCTGCACGGCTGGCGTGCCGCGGCGGCCTTCGCCGCCTGCGCCCTGCCGGTGCTGATCGGCTTTCTCATTCCCAGCGGCCTGCTGGCGCAGATGGCCATCACCACGGGCGACGCCCTGTGGGGCACCCGTTTCCTCGGCTTTGCCTGGAACAGTCTGAAGCTGGCGGTGATCGCCTCGTTGATCGCCGTGGGGCTGGCCGTGATACTCAGCTACGGCGTGCGCCTGCATGACAGCCCGCTGACGCGCATCGCCACGCGTATCGCTTCGATGGGCTATGCCATCCCCGGTTCGGTGATCGCGGTGGGCATCCTGATTCCCTTCGCCTGGCTCGACAAGAGCATCAACACCTGGCTGCACGCCCACTACGGCATGATCGTCGGCCTGATCTTCAGCGGCACGGCGTTCATCCTGATCTATGCCTATGTGGTGCGCTTCCTGGCAGTCTCCTTCAACACCGTGGAGGCGAGCCTGGGCAAGGTGACGCCGAGCATGGATGCCGCCTCGCGCACCTTGGGCCAGACACCGGCCGGCACGCTCAAGCGGGTGCACACCCCGATCATGCGCGGCAGTCTGTTCGCGGCGGGCATTCTGGTGTTCGTGGACATCATGAAGGAGCTGCCGGCCACCATCATCCTGCGCCCCTTCAACTTCGACACCCTGGCGGTGCGGGCCTACAGCCTGGCCTCGGACGAGAGACTGGCCGAGGCCTCGACCGCCTCTCTGGCGATCGTGGCCGTCGGCATCATTCCGGTGGTGCTGCTGAGCATGGCCATGCGCCGCTCACGCCCCGGCTCAGGCAGGCGTTGAGGGAAAGACGAAGACCTGCGACAGGTCGAGGTGAATGTCCACCCGCTGCCCTTCGGCGGGCAGGAAGACGCCGGGAACCCGGGCGTGCAGGTGGGCCTCGCTGCCGTCCTCGCCGTGGGCGCAGATGTGCAGCAGACTGCTGCGGCCCAGCAGCTTGGCCATGATCACATGGCTGTAGCGGTGCTCCGGCGCCGGCTCGAAGTGCTCGGTGATGCGCAGCGCCTCCGGGCGGATCATCACCTGGGCCTGGCTCCCTTCGGGCAGCCAACCGGCCTCCACCGGCCCTACCGGGGTCATCACCCGGCCGCCGCGCACCTCGCCCTGCAGCTCGTTCACCTCACCGAAGAACGCCACCACGAAGGGGTCGCAGGGCGCGCAGTAGAGCTCCCGCGGCGTGCCCACCTGGACGATGCGTCCGTCGCGCATCAGCGCGATGCGGTCGGCCATGAACATGGCCTCCTCGGGATCGTGGGTGACCAGCAGAGTGGCCGCACCGACCTTCTTGAGCACGTGCAGGGTATCGTCGCGGATGCGGTCGCGCAGGCGCGCATCGAGGCTGGAGAAAGGCTCGTCGAGCAGCATCAACTGCGGTGAAGGCGCCAGGGCACGCGCCAACGCCACGCGCTGCTGCTGCCCGCCGGAGAGCATGTGCGGATAGGACTCGGCATAGGCGGCCATGCCCAGCTGTTCGAGCAGGCCAAGCGCACGCTCGCGACGCTGCCGCGGCGGCTCGCCCTTGAGCCCGAAGGTCACGTTCTCCAGTACCGTGAGATGAGGGAACAGCGCCGAGTCCTGGAAGGCCAGGCCGACGTTGCGTTTCTCCGGCGGCACGTGCTTGCCCTTGGGCACCGCTATCTCGCCGTCGTTGAGCGTCACGCGCCCCTGCTGCAGCACCTCGAGGCCGGCGGCGATGCGCAGCAGCGTGGTCTTGCCGCATCCCGAAGGGCCCAGCAGACAGACGACTTCACCGGGTTCCACGATGAGATCGACACCGCGCACGGCGGCCAGACCGTCGAAAGTGTGATGCACCGCCTCCATGGTCAGCGCGGTAGGCTGACGGTAGGGGACGTGGCCGACTTCCATTGGCTTCGATTGGCTAGTCATAGGTCAGGCGACTTGGTCAAAGTGAAGGGTTAGGCTCATCGTACCCGAAATGTCTAGTAGGTACGTTTGAAATCTACTCGCAATTGTCAATTTTTCCATCTTTCCTTGCTCCCGGTCAGCTCTCTGTCGCCTCCCTCCGTTTCGTGGCTCGAGGGGCGCTTGACGGCCTCAACGGAAAACGCTTCAATAGCGATCAACGTAATGCAACGTATTATCATTAGTACTCAAGCAACCTGATCGTTCGTCCCTCGAGGTGAATCATGTCCCAAGCCAAACGTCTCGTCGCTCCGCTTGCCGCCATGCTGGCCGGCTCGGCCTTTGCCACCACGGTAGCAGCAGATGAGGTCAACCTCTACTCGGCGCGTCATTACGACGTCGACGAGCAGCTCTATCAGGCCTTCACCGACGAGACCGGTATCAAGGTCAACCTGCTGGAGGGCGACTCCGACCAGCTCATCGACCGCATCAAGCGTGAGGGCATCGCCAGCCCCGCCGACGTGATGATCACCGTGGATGCCGGCCGTCTGTGGCGCGCCGAGCAGGAGGGCATCTTCCAGGCCATCGAGTCCGACGTGCTTGCCGAGCGCCTGCCGGACTCCATGCGCCACCCCGAAGGCAAGTGGTTCGGTTTCAGCCAGCGCGTGCGGGCGATCTTCTACAACCCGGAAAACGTCGACCCCAGCGAGATCTCCTCCTATGAGGACCTGACCGATCCGCGCTGGGAGGGCGAGGTGTGCATTCGCTCGTCCAACAACATCTATAACCAGTCGCTGCTGGCGGCAATGATCGACCATCACGGCGCTGAAGAGGCCGAGGCCTGGGCCCAGGGCATCGTAAACAACCTGGCGCGCCAGCCCGAGGGCGGCGACACCGACCAGATCCGCGCCGTCGCCGCCGGCGAGTGCGACCTGGCCGTGGCCAACCACTACTACTACGTGCGCCTGCTCAACTCCGACAGCGAAGCCGACCGCAACGTTGCCGAGAGCGTCGGCATCCTGTTCCCCAACCAGGACGACCGCGGCATTCACGTCAACGTCGGCGGCGCCGGCGTCGTGGCCACCTCGCCGAACCGCGAGAACGCCATTCGCTTCCTCGAGTTCCTCTCCTCCGATGCTGCCCAGGAGATCTTCGCCGCCGGCAACTTCGAGTACCCGGTCGTCGACGGTGTGAACATGGACGAGACGCTGAAGTCCTGGGGCGAGCTGCACAAGGACGACCTGAACATCAGCGTGCTGGGTGAGAACAACCCGGAAGCGATTAGGATCTTCGATCGCGTCGGCTGGCGCTAAGCCTTAGCCGGCAAGCCCGAAACGAAAACGCCACCGCAGCCGCGGTGGCGCTTTTCATTGTGCCATTTAGGGGAAGGCGAGAGCTGCGTCACGAGCGAAGATAGGCTGGCCGTCGCCGGAGCGCAGCTCCCGGAGTGTAGCCTGCTACATGAGGAGAGCGAGCACCGCCGGCGGCCAGGATATCGAGCGCAGTAGCAGCTCGCCCTTCACCTAGTGGGCTTCGTCCCAATTCACCCCACTCTCAGCCTCGACGATCAGCGGCACGCTGAGCTCGGCGGCGGCCTGCATACGCGACTTCACCTCGCCGATGAATTCATCGACCTGCCCTTCACCGACCTCGAACACCAGTTCGTCGTGGACCTGCATGACCATGCAGGCGTCGAAGGCGCTCTCCTGCAGCCAGGCGTCGACCTCGATCATGGCGCGCTTGATGATGTCCGCCGCGGTGCCCTGCATCGGCGCGTTGATCGCGGTGCGCTCGGCGGCCTGGCGCCGGGCATGATTCTGGGCGCGGATCTCGGGCAGATAGAGCCGCCGCCCGAACACGGTCTCGACGAAGCCGTCCTCGGCGGCCTGGGCGCGGATGCGTTCCATGTAGCGGGCCACGCCGGGGTAGCGGTCGAAGTAGCGGTCGATGTAGGTCTGCGCCTGGCTGCGCTCGATGTGCAGCTGCTTGGAGAGCCCCCAGGCACTCATGCCGTAGATCAGCCCAAAGTTGATCGCCTTGGCGCTGCGGCGCTGCTCGCCCGAGACCTTCTCCAGCGCCACGCCGAAGACCTCGGCGGCGGTGGCGGTGTGGATGTCGCGCCCCTCGGCAAAGGCGGTGAGCAGCCCCTGGTCCTCCGAGAGATGCGCCATGATGCGCAGCTCGATCTGCGAGTAGTCGGCGGCAACGATGCGGTAGCCGGGCCGGGCGATGAAGGCCTGGCGGATCTTGCGCCCCTCCTCGGTGCGGATGGGAATGTTCTGCAGGTTGGGATCGGACGAGGAGAGCCGGCCGGTGGCGGCGACCGCCTGATGGTAGCTGGTGTGCAGCCGTCCGGTGCGCTTGTTGACCAGCCGCGGCAGCTTGTCGGTATAGGTCGACTTGAGCTTGGCCAGCCCGCGATGCTCCATGATCACCTTGGGCAGCGGGTAGTCCAGCGCCAGCTCCTCGAGCACGGCCTCGGCGGTGGAGGGCGCGCCCTTGGGGGTCTTCTTGAGCACCGGGATCTTCTGCTCCTCGAACAGGATCTCGCCGAGCTGCTTGGGCGAGCCGAGGTTGAACTCGCGCCCGGCCAGCTCGAAGGCGCGGGTTTCGAGCTCGGCGATGCGCGCTTCGAGCTCCTGGCTCTGGGCATGCAGGCGCGCGGCGTCGATCGCCACCCCGGTGCGCTCGATGCGCGACAGCACCGGGATCAGCGGCCGCTCGATGGTGTCCAGCACCTCGGCCAGGCGCCCCTCGGCCTCGATGCGCGGTCGCAGTTCGCAGTGCAGGCGCAGGGTCACGTCGACGTCCTCGCAGGCGTAGGGCACGGCCTGCTCGAAGTCGATCTGGTTGAAGGTGAGCTGCTTGGCCCCCTTGCCGGCGATCTCCTCGAAGCTCACCGTCTTCTGCCCCAGGTACTTCAGCGCCAGCGAATCCATGTCGTGACGGGTGGCGGTGGAGTTGAGCACGTAGGATTCGAGCATGGTGTCGGTGAGCGGCCCGCGCACCTGGATGTCGTAGTTGGCCAGCACCGAGATGTCATACTTGAGGTTCTGGCCGATCTTGCCGCGGCAGGGGTCCTCCAGCAGCGGCTTGAGGGCGGCGAGCACCGCGGCCCGGTCGAGCTGCTCGGGCACGTCGAGGTAGTCGTGGGCGAGCGGCACGTAGGCCGCCTCGCCGGGTTCGAGCGCCAGCCCCACGCCGACGATCTCGGCGTCCATGTAGTTGAGGCTGTTGGTCTCGAGGTCGAAGCAGAAGGCCTCGCATTTACCCAGCCGCGCCAGCCACTCGTCGAGCTCGGCCTGGGTCAGGATCAGGTGATTCTTGCATGCCGCCACGCTGGCCGACGGCGCTTCCGGGTCGAGGTTGCCCGCCGCGGCGGTGCCGGCGACCCCGGCGCCGCGCTCGACGTCGTCGACGCCCTCGTCCTTGCCCGAGAGCAGCTCGGAGAGCCAGGCCTTGAACTCAAGCTCGGTGTAGAGCCGCTTGAGCGCCTCGCGGTCGGGGTGGGCGATGTCGAGATCGTCGAGGCCCACCGGCAGCTCGCAGTCGGTCTTGATGGTGGCCAGCTGATAGGAGAGATAGGCCATCTCGCGGTGCTCTTCGAGCTTCTTGGGCAGCGTCTTGGCGCCGCGAATGTCGAGGGTCTTGACCCTGTCCAGGTCGGCGTAGATGGCATCGAGCCCGCCGCCCATGCCCTGCAGCAGGCCCAGGGCGGTCTTCTCGCCCACCCCCGGCACCCCGGGGATGTTGTCGACCTTGTCGCCCATCAGCGCCAGGAAATCGATGATCAGCGCCGGCGGCAGGCCGAACTTGGCCTCGACCCCGGCCTCGTCGAGGGTCTCGTCCTTCATGGTGTTGACCAGGGTGATGTGCGCGTTGACCAGCTGCGCCATGTCCTTGTCGCCGGTGGAGATCACCGCGTCGCGGCCGGCCTCGGTGGCCAGCCGGGCAAGGGTGCCGATGACGTCGTCGGCCTCCACGCCTTCGACGCACAGCAGCGGCAGGCCGAGGGCACGCACGCAGGCGTAGAGCGGCTCCACCTGGCTGCGCAGATCGTCGGGCATCGGCGGGCGCTGGGCCTTGTACGCCTCGAACAGCTCGTCACGGAAGGTCTTGCCCTTGGCATCGAAGACCACCGCCATGGGGCTGTCCGGGTAATCCTTGATCAGCCGCTTGAGCATGTTGAGCACGCCCTTGACGGCGCCGGTGGGCTGACCCGTGGAGGTGGTCAGCGGCGGCAGGGCGTGAAAGGCGCGGTAGAGGTAGGACGAACCGTCGACGAGAACGATGGGCGTGTCGGCCATGTATCGGGCATCCGTTGAGTCTGTGCAAGAAAATGTGATCCTGATCAGCCATGATACGCATTGCGCGTCGCTTTTGCCGCCATCGTTGGGTTCTCGCTGTCCAACGTCATACACTGGAAACAGCCACTCGTTGGCAACGTTTGTCGCAAGCGGTCTTCGGAGGCCAACATGAACGCTCTTCCCCGTTTCCTGGCTGTTGCACTGCTTTCCCTCGGCCTCGGTCTGGCAGCGGCCGCTCCGAGCCTGGCTCAATCCGCCAACGTCGAACCCGACATCACCATTCGCCAGGAGGAGGACCGCACCATTCGCGAATACCGGGTGAACGGCCAGCTCTACGCCATCGAGATCCGCCCCAGCCGGGGCCCCAGCTACTTCCTGGTCGATCACGACGGCGACGGCAACTTCGAGCGCCAGGAGGGCGACCGCATCGCCGTACCGCAGTGGGTGCTGCGTCGTTTCTAGCGGCCAACCCCGCCCTCCGTCCAGGTGAATGGCGGAACCTGTCCAGCAGACGTGCATCACAGTGCCAAGACGCTACAATAGGCGGCTTGGCAACCTGGGCGAGAGACACATGGCCGTATTCACCCCGTTGAGCGACGCACAGGTCGCAGAGTTTCTCAGGCGTTTCGATGTCGGCGAGCTGGTGTCCCTGGCGGGGGTCGCCGGCGGTACCGAGAACAGCACGTTCTTCGTCACCACCGACCGCCACGAGCTGGTGCTGACCCTGTTCGAGCAGGGCGAGCACGAGGAGCTGCCGTTCTTCGTCGAGCTGCTCGACTATCTGGACGAGCATCGCCTGCCGGTGCCGGGTCCGGTACACGACCGCGAAGGTATCGCCCTGCACAGCCTGGCCGGCAAGCCGTCGCTGCTGTTTCCACGGCTGCCGGGACGCCATCCGATGTCGCCCAATCTGACCCAGTGCAGAGCCCTGGGCGACGCGCTGGGACGTATGCACGTGGTGTCCCAGCACTTTCCCGGCCATCGTCCCAACCCACGCGACCTGAACTGGCTGACGGCCATGCATCACAAGGTGCTGGGCTACCTCTCGCCCGAGGATCAGACCCTGATGAAGGACGAGGTGGAGATCTACCAGGGCGTGTTCGGCGATGCCCCCGAACTGCCCCACGGGGCGCTGCATGGCGACCTGTTCCGCGACAACACCCTGTTCGAGGACGACCGCCTCGGCGGCATCATCGACTTCTACAACGGCTGCACGGGCGATCTGCTGTTCGATCTGGCCATCGTCATCAACGACTGGGCTTCCGGCCCCGATGGCCGCCTGGACCGCGCCCGCCACGACGCCATCATCAGCGCCTACCAGGCTCGCCGCCCCCTCACCGCCACCGAGCGCGAGGTGTGGCCGACGATGCTGCGCATGACCGCGCTGCGCTACTGGCTGTCACGTCTGCTGGTGGTCTACGTCGATCCACCGGCCCACGACCTGACGCCTCACGACCCGGCGCAGTTCCATACCATTCTCACGGCACGCCTGAACCACGGCGCTCTGCCCCTGCCTGAAGCGAGCGATACATGAGTCTATCCATGGGAGCAGCCTCCGGTCCCGCCCAACGCGCGCGTCGCACCTGGAACATCGACCAGTGGGGCAGCGGATACTTCGACGTCGACGACGACGGTCATGCCCTGGTGCGCCCTCTCGGCAGCGAGGCCGAAGGGCCGGCCCTGCCGCTGGCACCGCTGGTGGACCAGCTGCGCGAAGCCGACCTGAGGCTGCCGGTGCTGGTACGCTTCAGCGACATCCTGCACGACCGCGTGGAACAGCTGTGCGAGGCCTTCGACCTGGCCATGCGCGAGGAAGAGTACGTCGGCGGCTACACCGCCGTATACCCGATCAAGGTCAATCAGCAGCGCCGCGTGGTCGAGGAGATACTCGCCACCCGCGAGCGCGGCCACGGCCGGGTCGGCCTCGAGGCCGGCAGCAAGCCGGAGCTGCTCGCCGTGCTGGCGCTCTCCGCCGACGGCCCCTCGCTGATCGTGTGCAACGGCTACAAGGACCGCGAGTACATCCGCCTGGCGCTGATGGGCGAGAAACTCGGCCATCGGGTCTACCTGGTGGTTGAGAAGTTCTCCGAGCTGCCGCTGATCCTGGAGGAGGCCGAGCGCCTCGGCGTCACCCCGCGCATCGGCCTGCGCGCTCGTCTGGCCTCGGTGGGCATGGGCAAGTGGCAGGACACCGGCGGCGAGAAATCCAAGTTCGGTCTCACCGCGGCCCAGATGCTGGCGGTGGTGGAGCGCCTGCGCGAAGCCGACTCGCTGGGCAGCCTGCAGCTGGTGCATTTCCACCTGGGCTCGCAGATCGCCAACATCCGCGACATCCAGGTCGGCCTGCGCGAGTGTGCGCGCTTCTACCAGAGCCTGCTGGCACTGGGTGCACCGATCGACACCGTCGACGTCGGCGGCGGCCTGGGTATCGACTACGAAGGCACCCGTTCGCGCAGCTTCTGCTCGATCAACTACTCGATGCGCGAGTATGCGCGCAACGTGGTCAGCGCCTTTGCCCAGGCCTGCAACGAGGCGGAAATTCCCCATCCGCACCTGATCAGCGAATCGGGCCGCGCCCTCACCGCTCACCACGCGGTGCTGATCACCAACGTGATCGGCGAGGAGCGGGTCAACGACGCGGCGCCGGAGCGCCTGGCCGAGGACGACCCGCAGCTCGACGAGCTGTGGCGCGTGCACGACCTGCTCAACGGCTCGGTGGAGCCGCGCGAGCTGGTGGAGGCATGGCACGACCTGCTGCAGGCGATGAGCGAGATGCACGACCGCTTCCTCATGGGGCTGGCCGACATCACCGTGCGCGCCGAGGCCGAAGGGGTCTACTTCGCCGCCTGTGCGCGCCTGCGCGAGCGGCTCGACAGCCGCAACCGTGCCCACCGCGAGATCATCGACGAGCTGGCCGAGAAGCTCGCCGACAAGCTGTTCGTCAACTTCTCGCTGTTCCAGTCGGTGCCCGACGTGTGGGGCATCGATCAGATCTTCCCGGTACTGCCGCTGACCGGACTCAACCGCGAGCCCAGCCGCCGCGGCGTGATCCAGGACATCACCTGCGACAGCGACGGTCGCATCGACGGCTACGTCGACGGCCAAGGGGTGGAGACGACCCTGCCGCTGCCCGAGTGGCGCGACGACGAGGAGCGCCTGCTGGGCTTCTTCCTGGTCGGTGCCTACCAGGAGATCCTCGGTGACCTGCACAATCTGTTCGGCGACACCGACTCCGTCGACGCCGCCCTGGATGTGAACGGCGAGTGGGTGCTGAGCCACGCCCAGCAGGGCGACCGCGTCTCCGACGTGCTGGCCTACGTCAACTTCGATGCCAAGGTGCTGCGCGACCGCCTGGCCGGCCAACTGGCCGACAGCGGGCTGCCGGCGGAAGAGCAGGAGCACTTCCTCGACGATCTCTCCGCCGGCCTGCAGGGCTACACCTATCTCGAGTAGGCTCATCCCTGCCGGAGTCACTCGAGCGCAAACGACACGACGCCCCCGCGGCCAGGCCGCGGGGGCGTCGTCGTTCGGAACCTGCGTAGCGGCAGAGCGAGACCTTACTCGACGACCTGAGCCGTGACCTCGAGGCCGCCGGTGAGGGTCATACGCAGCTTGGCGCCGCGCGGCAGCTCGCCGACGCCCTCGGGGGTGCCGGTGATGACCACGTCGCCCGGCTCGAGGGTGAAGTGACGGCTCATCTCGGCCACCAGGGTGGGCACCGGGAACAGCATGTCGGAACCCTCGCCGTGCTGGCGCAGCTCGCCGTCGATCTCCAGCTCGAAGGTCAGCGCATTCCAGTTCGGCGCACGGCTGAGCGGCAGGAAGGCGGACAGCGGACAGGCGCCGTCGAACGCCTTGGCGATCTCCCAGGGGTGGCCCTTCTCCTTCAGGCGGGTCTGCACGTCGCGCAGGGTCAGATCCAGCGCCAGCCCGATGCCGACGATGGCCCGCTCGGCCTCATCGGCGGTGGCATGGGACAGGGTCTCGCCGATCAGCAGCGCCAGCTCCGCCTCGTAGTGCACTTCGCCACGGGAAAAGGGCGGATCGAGGGGCTCGTCGAGGCTCACCGCACTGGTGGCCGGCTTGATGAACAGCAGCGGCTCGGTGGGTATCGGGTTGTCCAGCTCCTTGGCGTGATCGGCATAGTTGCGGCCAATGCATACGATCTTGCCCAGCGAATGGGGAAACTCCTGGCCATCGGTAAAACGGGGAACAAAGCGCATGGCGGGTCTTCTCCTTCTCGTTATGCGTGCCGCTTCTCAACGACAAGCACCACAGTCTACCGCACCATGCGCTCCGTTCCACCCTGATGACGCTATCGAAACGATAGGCGTCAGTCCTGGGGGGTCCACTGCTCGTTCGGGCCATGAGCCAGGAAGCTCGGCCGACGACGGCGGGCGGCAAAGGGCTCGACACAGGCGTTGTCGCGCCGATTGTAGACGAAGAATACGTTGCTGCGCGGGTCCGGCGACATGTTGGCGTTGGAGCCGTGCAGGGTGTTGCAGTCGAACAGCAGCAGTCCACCGGCCGCCCCCTTGGGCGCCTCGATGCCGTGGCGGGCGACCAGCTCGCGCAGCGCCTCACGGCCCGGCACGCCGAACTCCTGGCGCTTCAGCGACTGACGGTGGTGATCGTCCGGGGTCTCGCCCAGGCACGGCACGAACACCTTGTGCGAGCCCGGGATCAGCATCAGCGGGCCGTTGAACTCGTGGTTATCGGTCAGCACGATCGAAGCGCTCACCGCGTGCATCGCCGGCATGCCGTCCTCGGCGTGCCAGGTCTCGAAGTCAGAGTGCCAGCTGAAGCCCTTGCCCTCGAAGCCCGGCTTGTAGTTGATGCGCGACTGGTGCACGTAGGCCTCGCCGCCGAGGATCTGACGCACCCGCCCGACGAGGCGCTCGTCGTGGGCCAGGCTGGCGAAGCGCTGCGACAGGAAATGCACCGCGAACAGCGAGCGGATCTCCTGGCTGTCGGGTTCGGTGATGCTGAAGTCGCGGCCGCGGAAGTCGTCGCGGCTGAGCAGGGCATCCAGCTCCCGACGCAGCTCATCGAGCTCCTCCCCGCTGATGAAATTGGGCTCGAAAAGAAAGCCCTTGCGTTCGAACTCGTCGAGCTGCGCCCGACTCAGCGGCCCCTCGTCGGCGCTGCCGCGCACCACGCCCTCGCGGCGCTCCACCCAGAGGGTGTCGAGCGGCTTGTTCAGCCGGGTGGGATAGGCATCCTGCACCCGCTTCGCGGCGCTGCGAAGCGGTGCCGTCATGGTGTCGGTGACGGCGTAGTCGGTGGTCTGCTTCAGCTTACGGTTGGACGAAGTGTGCACTGTCATCCAATCACCTCCTGTGTATCCGTGATCAGTTTTCAGTCCCAGCTCGTGCAACGGCGTGCAGCCGTGGCGGGAGGTCCCGGAAGGACCTTGCAGCAATGATGTGGTGACGATGGAGCGGGCTTTCAAGCGCAACGAAAAAACCGCCTCGATGGGCGGTTTCTGGTGTCTGCCAGTCGCTGCTTGTCCCGATTCTTCATCCGTTTCGGATGGTGCCGGCACCAGGAGTCGAACCCGGGACCTACTGATTACAAGTCAGTTGCTCTACCAACTGAGCTATGCCGGCTCGGGACCGACGCGTGCGAACTGCAGAGTCGGAAAAGGGTTGGCGTGGCTGGGGTACCAGGATTCGAACCTGGGAATGCCGATACCAAAAACCGGTGCCTTACCACTTGGCGATACCCCAGCAGTGTGGTGGCCAGAGACGGAATCGAACCGCCGACACGGGGATTTTCAATCCCCTGCTCTACCGACTGAGCTATCTGGCCGCTGCCAACGGTGCGTATTAAACAAGATCAGATCGGCAGCGTCAAGCCTTTCGTTTCATGCAGATGCCGCTGTCGTTTCAAAGCCATACGCCTAGCGCTCGGGCGGCACGTAGCCTTCCGCCTGGTCGGTTTCACGGTTGTCGAGAAAGCGCTCCATCTGCTCGTTGAGGTAGGCCCGCGCCTCGGGATCGAGCATGTTGAGGTGTTTCTCGTTGATCAGCCGGGTCTGCAGCGCCTGCCACTCCTCCCAGGCCTGCTTCGACACGTTGGCCTGGATCTCCTGGCCCTTCTTGCCCGGCAGCGGCGGGAAGGGCAGTGCCTCGAGCTCCTGCTGATACTTGCGACAGAACACGGTGCGGCTCATGGCGGTCTCCTTGCTGTTGGTGATGGCAGTGTTCAGGGCCCCGCGGGGGCGGCCAGAGCGAACGGTGCCAGCGAGGCCAGCAGCGCCTTGACCGGCGCCGCCAGCCCGATGCGCTCGGGGTTGCCTGGATCGTACCAGCATCGTGCCTCGCCCACCGCATCCAGCCTGCCGATCCGCGCCGGCTGCGGGGTGATGTCGAGGCGGAAGTGACTGAAGGTGTGGCTGAAGGCCGGCCAGGCCGGGTCGATGGCGGCCCCCGGAGCGTGCACGTCGAGCCAGCCCCGCAGCGCGGCCAGGTCGTCGAACTGAGGCAGCCCCCATAGTCCGCCCCACAGCCCGCTGGCAGGGCGCTGTTCGAGCAGCACCCGCCCCTCGGCATCACGCAGCACCAGCATCAGCGTGGTACGCGTCGGCAGCGCCTTTTTCGGCTTCGACTCGGGGAAGCGGCGCTCCTCACCGCGGGCATGGGCCACGCAGACGTCGGCGAACGGACAGCGCGAGCAGTCGGGGGTGCCGCGCCGGCACAGGGTAGCGCCGAGGTCCATCACCGCCTGGGTGTAGTCGGACACGCGCTGCTCCGGCGTGTAGTGCTCGGCCAGCGCCCACAGCCTGCGTTCCACCGCCGGCCGCCCCGGCCAGCCCTCCACGGCGTGCAGCCGGGCCAGGCTGCGCTTGACGTTGCCGTCGAGGATCACGGCGCGTCGCCCGGTACTCTGGGCGATGATCGCGCCCGCGGTGGAGCGGCCGATGCCGGGCAGCGCCGCCATGGCCTCGAGGCTCGCCACCGGCAGCTCGCCACCGTGCTCGGCCACGACCTGACGGGCCGCCTTGTGCAGGTTGCGCCCACGGGCGTAGTAGCCAAGCCCGGTCCACAGGTGCAGCACTTCGTCCTGGGTGGCCTCGGCCAACGCCTCGAGAGTGGGGAAGCGCGCCATGAAGCGCTCGAAGTAAGGAATCACCGTGGTGACCTGGGTCTGCTGCAGCATGATCTCGGAGACCCACACCCGGTAGGGCGTGCGCTGGCGCTGCCAGGGCAGGTCATGGCGGCCGGCGCGGTCGTACCACGTCAGCAGACGCTGCTGGAAGACCGTAGGCTCCAGCACCGGTGTAGGCATTTCGCTCATGGATCAACCTCAAAGATGCCTGTCGAAAAATGCATGGCGAAAAAAAGCGCCGACTGGGAGTCGGCGCAGGGACTGGCTTTGGGTCGTCAGTTCAACAGACCACGCAGGGCGTCACGAAGTTCCCGACCGCCACCTTCGCCGAGACGTTCTTCGAGACGCTCCAGCGGCCGCTCCAGGCGACGCTCCAGCTCTTCTCTGGCGCGACCGGACACTTCGTCGCGCAGCAGCTCGGCCAGGGTGACCTGGAAGGCCTCGCGGTCGAAGCTGCACCAGTCGCCGCTGTCGCCGGAGAGCTCGCCGCTGCAGCGCACCGGCAGCGGCACGCGCTCCAGGCGCGGGTTGACCGGACAGGCAGCATCGGCACCGTCGACGAAGCGTGCGGCGGCACGCAGGTCGAAGCGCTCGCTGGTCAGATCGAGCTCTCCCGTCCCGCTCATGTCGATGCCCGGAATCGTCACCAGGATATCGTCACTCTGCACGACTCCGTCCGAGATGCGCAGGCGGGCTTCGGCGCGGTCGAAGCGCGTATCGGCACTCCAGTCCCGGGTAGTCTCGCGACCTTCGACCATGGCGGCCAGCGAGCACAGCTCCTGAGACACGTTGACGTCGAGCACGGCCCCTTCGTCGATACGCCCCTCCAGACGCCCGTTGAGATTGCGCTTGAGGGCCGGCCAGGTGTTGGCGCGGGTTTCGAGTTCGCCGCCGAGAGTCAGCCGGCCACGCAGCGGTGCCGGGGAGTCGTCGTCGGACAACGCCTCGAGCAGCGGCGCCAGACGCACCCGCGACAGCGACGGGCGCAGCTGCCACAGGATCGGCTCACGTGTCAGGTCGAGCCCGCCGCTGGCGCTCAGCTCGCCGTCGTAGAACACGGAGCTGAAGCGCTCGAGACGCTGCTGGCCGTCGGCACCCGCCAGGACCAGCGACACCTCGGTGAAGTCGAGCCCGGAGAGACGCAGTTGCGCCAGGTCGAGCGCCCCGTTCAGGGTCAGCTGGGCCAGCCACTCGGCGGGCACCAGCGTGGCGGTGTCGTCAGCGTGGGCCTTGCGGATCCCCAGCAGGCCGGAGCGGGAGGCGCTCTGGCCCGTGGGTTCGGCAGGCGGCAGGTAGCCGTCCAGGTTGAGGTGATCGCCCTGCAGCTCGAAGTCCAGCAGCTGCCCCGTGAGGCCCGCGGCCAGACGTCCGGTGAAGGTGCTGCCATCCAGCACCAGGGTCAGCCCCGGCAGCTCGAGACGCTCGAGATTGCCGCGCACGGGGCTGGTCAATGCCACGTCGGAGAGCGCCTGAGGGTTGGCCATGGTCGGCATCTGGTTCATGCGCTCGAGCCACGGGCGCAGCGAGAAGGGCGCCAGGCTGACCTGACCGCTGTAGCTGGGCGACTGGTCGAGGCCCGCCAGGTTGAGGTGCCCGCTCAGGCGCAGATCGTCGGGTCCGGTGAGCTGCAGGTCGCGCAACTGCGCGGTGTTCTCCGCCAGGTCGGCATCCACGGCCATGGTCAGTGACAGGGGCAGCGCGCGCTCGCCCAGGGCGGGATGCCGCAGCCCGGCGTCCAGACGGCCTTCCTGGAGCTGCAGACGCTGCTGAGACAGGTCGAGAACGAGCTGCTGACCGCTCAGATCGAGCTGCTGGCGGTTCTCGGCGCCAGCCAGCCGGCTCAGTGTGGTCAGCCGCATGCCTTCGAGCACGTAACGGCGCTCGGCGAGAGCGAGGCGCATCCGCCCTTCCAGCGAGACCTCGCTCGCCAGTGTCGGGCTACGCTCCAGTTCCCGCCAATCCAACGCAGGATACGACCTGACCTGGAAGGAGGACTTGAGCGGGAAGGCACGCTGAGGATTGACATTGGTGCCGGAAACGTTGATCTCGTCGACCAGCCACTCCGAGCCGGCGGCCAGGTCGCGATAGATTGCCGCGCCGTTGCGCACCTGGACGCTGGCGATATTCAGCGCCACGGCCAGATTGCTGCCCTCGAGGCTGGGCCCGGCACTGGCCGGGGCCAGCGCCGACTCGGCGCCTTCGCGGCGCTCATCGAGGCGCTGCAGCAGGGTTTCCCAGTTGCCACGCCCCTCTTCGTCGCGTACCAGGCGCAACTGCATGCCTTCCAGCGTCAGGCCTTCGATGGCGATCTCGCCGCGCAGCAGCGGGGCGAAGGCGAGACTGACCTCGCCGTGGGCAAATGCCACGAACGGCGGTTCGTCGTTGCTCTGCTCCGGCAAACGGCCTTGCGCCTGCTCCACGCTCACACCGAGGCGCGGATAGAAGGACCAGGTGAGCGGTCCATCCAGGGTCAGCTCGAGGCCGCTTTGCTCACGCACCACCTCGATCAGCCGCGGCTTGAAGTCTTCCGGGTCGAGAAAGGTGGTGACATAGACCACGGCAGCCACCACCACTACCCCGAGAACGCCGATGGCGGCCAGCAGCGTCTGTAACAATCGCTTCATGTGTTACCGCCTCCTTACAGCGGTGGGGCCAATTCGTAATAGTCGCCGGTGGCATGCAAGCGATACCCCAGACGATTGAGCAACAGTTGGTCGGCGACGGGCAGTCGCGAGGCCGATGCACGCAGTTCGCGGCCTTCGCTACGTGCCGCATCGCTGATCAGAGCGAGGAGTCGCGAACCGACCCCGCGCCGCCGGGTGGCCTTGCGTACGCAGAGCTCCGACAGCCACCACGCCTGTTCGTCGGTCATCACCGCCACGGCGCCCAGCAGCCGATCGTTGAAGCGGGCGCAGGCGAAGAAATGGCCGGCATCGAGATGTTCGCGAATGAAGGTGTCCACCGGCACGCTGAGCCGTTCGGCCGGCGCGTCGGTATAGATTCGCTGCAGATCGAGCTGCACCTGGCGGTCCGAGCGCCAGACGCTGTTGTCGACGAGATGAAGCGTTACCGGCATGGCGGTCTCCCTGGCCGCGGCTCGGGCCGCCGCTGTGATGGGCGCATTGTAGCGGATGGGCGGGGCGATTCTCTATAATGGATGGCCCATGACGGCAAGCCCAGCGACTTGCCCGCCCGGAAGCCGACCGCAGGCACGCCGGGCCCACACCATGCGACGCGCCAGAGCGCGAGAGAGACCCGACATGTCCGAGCGAATCGCCACGGTAACCCGTGACACCAAGGAAACCCAGATCACGGTGACCGTAAACCTCGATGGCGAGGGCCGGCTGAACTGCGAGACCGGCGTGCCCTTCCTCGACCACATGCTCGATCAGGTGGCTCGCCACGGTCTGATCGACCTCGACATCAAGGCAGTGGGCGATCTGCACATCGACGACCATCATACCGTCGAGGACCTCGGTATCACCCTCGGCCAGGCCTTCGACCAGGCCATCGGCGACAAGCGCGGCATACACCGCTATGGCCACGCCTACGTGCCGCTGGACGAGGCGTTGTCGCGAGTCGTGATAGACTTCTCGGGTCGCCCCGGGCTGTTCATGGACGTCGAGTTCACCCGCGCCAGCATCGGCCGCCTCGACACCCAGCTGTTCTGGGAGTTCTTCCAGGGCTTCGTCAATCATGCCCGGGTCACGCTGCATATCGACAACCTGAAGGGCTTCAATGCTCACCATCAGGCGGAGACCATCTTCAAGGCCTTCGGCCGCGCCCTGCGCATGGCCGTGGAGCCGGACCCGCGCATGGCCGGCCAGATGCCGTCCACCAAGGGCTGCCTGTAACGCAGACGACCGAACCTGAGAGGAGCCTTCATGACCATTGCCGTCATCGACTACGGAATGGGCAATCTGCACTCGGTTGCCAAGGCGCTCGAGCACGTCACCCACGAGCATGTGGTCATCACCCGCGACCCGCGCCGCATCCAGGGCGCCACTCGCCTGGTGCTGCCCGGCCAGGGGGCGATCCGCGACTGCATGGGCGAGCTCGAGCGCACCGAGCTGCGCGGCCTGGTGCAGGAACTGCTGGCCAGCCAGAGCAAGCCGCTGCTGGGGATCTGCGTGGGTCAGCAGATGCTGCTCGATCACAGCGAGGAGAGCGGCGGCATTCCCTGCCTGGGCTTTCTCTCCGGCAAGGTGAAGCGCTTTCCCGTCGACATGGTCGACGACCACGGGCAGCGCCTCAAGGTGCCCCACATGGGCTGGAACCTGGTGCATCAGCATCATGAGCATCCGTTGTGGGAAGGCATCGATCAGGACGAGCACTTCTATTTCGTGCACAGCTACTATGTCGCCGCGGAAGACGACGCCTGCGTGCTCGGCACCACCCGCTACGGCCGCATCGAGGCGCACGTGGCCGTCGGCCGCGATGCCACCTTCGCCGTGCAGTTCCACCCGGAGAAGAGCTCCCGTGCCGGTCTCAAGCTGTTGGAAAACTTCGTCAACTGGGCGCCCTGAACCGCGCCTGGTCAACTGGGCGCCCTGAACCGCGCCTGGTCAACTGGGCACCCTGAGCCGCGCCGCGATGACAACCCGGTGCGCACGCGCACCCGAGAGGACATGACATGCTGGTAATTCCCGCCATCGATCTCAAGGACGGCAAGTGCGTCCGTCTCAAGCAGGGCCGGATGGACGACGCCACCACCTACGGCGACGACCCGGTGGCCATGGCGGCGCGCTGGGTCGAGGCCGGCGCCCGCCGCCTGCACCTGGTCGATCTCAACGGCGCCTTCGAGGGCAAGCCGATCAACGGCGAGGCAGTGACCGCCATCGCCCGGCGCTGGCCCGAGCTGCCCATTCAGATCGGCGGTGGCATTCGCTCGGCCGAGACCATCGAACACTACCTGGCCGCCGGCGTCTCCTACGTCATCATCGGCACCAAGGCGGTCAAGGAGCCGGCGTTCGTCGGCGAGGTGTGCCGCGCCTTCCCCGGTCACGTGATCGTCGGCCTCGACGCCCGTGACGGCTTCGTCGCCACCGACGGCTGGGCCGAGGTCTCTCAGGTCAAGGCGGTGGACCTGGCCAAGCGCTTCGCCGACGACGGCGTCTCCAGCATCGTCTACACCGACATCGCCCGCGACGGCATGATGAACGGGGTCAACGTCGAGGCCACCGCAGAGCTGGCCCGCGAAGGCGGCCTGCCGGTGATCGCTTCCGGCGGGGTGACCAATCTCGACGACCTGCGCGCGCTGGTCGCCGCAGGCGAGCCGGGCATTCTCGGCGCCATCACCGGCCGGGCGATCTACGAGGGCACCCTGGACGTCGCCAAAGGCCAGCGCCTGTGCGACGAACTCACCGGCAACCGAACGGGAGGCTGACATGGGCCTGGCCAAGCGCATCATTCCCTGTCTCGACGTCGACGCTGGCCGCGTGGTCAAGGGCGTCAACTTCATCGGCATCCGCGATGCCGGCGACCCGGTGGAGATCGCCCAGCGCTACAACCTGCAGGGCGCCGACGAGATCACCTTCCTCGACATCACCGCCAGCCACGAGGACCGTGACACCACGGTGGAAATGGTCGAGCGCATCGCCGGCGAGGTGTTCATCCCGCTGACCGTGGGCGGCGGCATCCGCACCTGCGACGATATCCGCACCATGCTCAACGCCGGCGCCGACAAGGTCTCGATCAATACCGCGGCGGTGACCAACCCCGACTTCGTGCGCGAGGCCGCCGAGCGCTTCGGCAGCCAGTGCATCGTGGTGGCCATCGACGCCAAGCGGGTCTCGACCGAGGGCGAGACGCCGCGTTGGGAGATCTTCACCCACGGCGGGCGCCGCCCCACCGGACTCGATGCCGTGGAGTGGGCGAAGAAGATGGTTGAATACGGTGCCGGCGAGCTGCTGTTGACCAGCATGGACCGCGACGGCACCAAGGCCGGCTTCGACCTGGGCGTGACCCGGGCCATCAGCGATGCCGTGACGGTGCCGGTGATCGCTTCCGGCGGCGTCGGCAATCTCGACCATCTGGTGGCTGGTGTACTCGAGGGCGGTGCCGATGCGGTGCTGGCCGCCAGCATCTTCCACTTCGGCGAATACACCATTCCCGAGGCCAAACGCTACATGGCCGAGCGCGGTATCGAGATGCGCCTGTGAGGCGAACAAGGAGCGTGAGCGTGCGGTATTCATGGAAGAGTGAATGTCGGGCCGTGGCAGCACTTGCCTTGGCCCTGCTGACGGCACCGGCTACGCTTGCCGCCGAAGCTCGGGAGCCGATCTGGCCACCGGTTATCGAGGTCGAGCATGTGCTGTTACAGACCAGTCTCTACACACGACACTTCAACCCCCAGCCCGACCACAACAATACCCAAGAGCTGATCAGCCTCGAGCTGCACAATCCGCAGCGCTGGCTGGTGGGCGGCGCCCGCTTCCTCAACTCCTTCGATCAGGAAGCCATCTACCTCTACGCCGGGCGCGAGTTTCCCTTCTGGGAGCCGAGCGACAACGTCACCGTGCGCGCCAAGCTCACCGCCGGACTGCTGCACGGCTACCGCGGCGAATATCAGGACAACATTCCATTCAACCGCTACGGCACTGCCCCGGCGGCCTTGCCCAGCGTGGGTGTGCAGTGGGGGCGCTTCGAGACCGACCTGATCGTGTTCGGCACTGCCGGGGCGATGATCATAGGCGGCATCCGCTTCTAGACACAGCTTAGGCTAGGCTGCGAAGGAAACCTGGCGAAACGGGCGCGGGCGCCCGCTTCGCCTCCCATCACTCCAGCGCCAGGCCGAGATTGCTCACGCCATCGTTGCGCCCCAGCCGGCGCAGCGCCTTGAGCGAGTCCCGGTCGAGCGGACCTTCCGCCGCTTCCAGTACCGCATCCTGAAAGTCGTTCTCGTCGGCCATGAGTGGGTGCTCACGTACCAGCTTGGCCAGCTTGCTGGCATCCTCCTCGCCTTCGGTCAGCTCGACGAAGGCGCGCACGCCTCCCTTGGAGATGCGGCTGACCTCGAGCACGGCCTCGGGGGACTCTCCCCGCAGCGTATCGAACAGCGAGGACACCGCCACGACCACCTCCACCGCGCGCCGGGCACCGAAGCTGTCGTCGTCCTCCGGCGGTTCGAGCTCGGCCAGCTTTTCCGCCTGACGCTCGAAGTCGATACGCGCCTCGCGTACGGCGAGCTGCTCCCACACCAGATCGAGCATCACACGCAGACCGGCCGGATTGCCGGTCCCCGTCATCTGGGCATAGAGCGAATAGTTGGGCAGCATCCGCTCGCACAGCGCCGCCATGAAGGCCTGTTGCTGACGCGGCGAGAGTGCCTGCAGTCGCTCATGGAAGCCCCCTTTTGGCTGGCTCATGGATTCTCCTCGTGTTTCGACGGTCAGAAGAAAGGATCAGGAAGCGGATGGCTCATGGCCACATGGCTTCGGGCGGTACACGTCCCCGGCTATCGAAGAGCACGCCCTCGGCAACCAGCCGCTCGCGCTGCTCGATGGCACCGGGATGCTCGGCCACCCGGCGCGATGCGGTGATCACGCGGAACCACGGCAGCCCGTGGTCGTCGGGCAGCTCGCGCAGCGCCCGGGCGACGAGCCGCGGCGTGCCGCCCTCGGTCATGGCGGCGATGCGACCGTAGGTGGTCACCCGCCCTGGCGGTATTGCCGCCATGATGGTCAGTATCTGTTCCCGCAGCGCCGGTTTCATGTACGCTCCGCTCCCCTGCTTCGTGTCACCCTTCAATGGCGAGGATTCCATGCACCTGCATCTGCTTCAACACAGCCCGTACCACGGTCCGGGCCGCATCGCCGACTGGCTGTCCAGCATGGGGCACAGCCATACCGTGTTCCATCTCTATGCCGGGGAGGCACCGCCCAGCCTCGCCGATGGCGATGCATTGATACTCCTCGACGGCCCGATGCATGTCCTCGACGATGCGCAGCACCCCTGGCTCAAGCGCGAGCGCAAGCTGATCGCTCGCGCACTGGATGGCAACAAGCCGCTGCTCGGCATCGGCCTGGGTGCCAGGCTGATCGCCGCCGAGCTCGGCGCCACGGTGGGCCGCGGCACCTTCGCCGAAGTGGGCTGGCACGAGGTGACCCTGGCCCCCGAGAGCCCCTTCGACCTGCCGGAGCGCTTCACCGCCTTCATGTGGCATCGCGACGTCTTCGCCCTGCCCGACGAGGCGCTGCCGCTGGGCGGCAGTTCCGGCAGCCCGGTGCAGGGCTTCGCCTGGGATGCCGGCCGGGCGCTCGGCCTGCTCTGCCACCTGGAGGTCACGCGCGCCGGGGTCGACGCCCTGCTTGCCGAAGGGGAAAGGCCGGAAGGCAGCGACGCCAGCCCCCACGCCCAGCCTGACGAGGCCATTCTCGCCGATGACCGGCGCTTCGACCGCCTGGCCCCGCTGCTCGACCGCCTGCTGAGCCAGTGGATGCGCAGCGCCCCGGCGTAAGGAATCTCACGCCGGCTGCGGCTGCGTATCGAGCTGCCGCGAGCGCTCCTGCGACCAGGCTCGCGCCGCCGCCAGGCAGCTGTCCCAGTCGCCGACATGCAGGAAGCGCTCGGCGTTGCGCTTCTCCAACTGGTAGCGGTACATGGGGTCGTAGTATTCGGTGAGCAGCGGTGCCAGCCAGGCCTCATGGGCCTGGCGATTGCCGCGCTCGTGCTCGCGAAAGGCGAGCTGCTGAAGCCGCTGCAGACGCGCCAGCCGGGCATGGCCCAGGCGTTTCTTCAGCCGCGCCAGCGCGCTGGAGAGCTGCTTGCGCATCAGCGCCCAGCCCAGCCACTCGCCGAACTGCTGGCGATAGATCGCCCACAGATCGTCGATGTAATCCTTGTGAATCTGCGCCAGACGCCAATCCAGGGGCATCTCCACCCGCACCCTTGGGGCGCCCTCCATCGCCCGCCAGAAGGCGAGCGGCACGTTGGCCGTGCCGATGTGGCGCGACTCGTCCTCCACCACCAGCGGTCCTGACAGTGCCAGCAGACGCAGCCCCATGGCGTGCTCGAAGTCGATCTGACTGGGCGCCGGCAAGGGGTGGCGACCGAAGGCCGAGCCCTTGTGGCGGGCGCAGCCCTCGAGATCGAGCCCGTTGGCCAGCTGCTGCACCAGTGCCGTCTTGGCGCAGCCGGTGAGACCGCCCACCACCAGCAGCGGCTGCTCGGCCGCGGCGTCGATACGCGCGCACAGCGCATGGCGCATGGCCTTCCAGCCGCCGCGAATGCGTGGCCGCTCCACACCGGCCTCGGCCAGCCACTGCTGGGCGATCTGCGAACGCAGCCCACCGCGATAGCAGTAAATGATCGCCTCGGGATGGACCTCTACCGTGCGCTGCCAGGCCGCGATGCGTGCCTGCCGAATCCCCCCGCTGACCAGCCGCTGACCCAGCACGATGGCGGCCTGCTGGCCGCGCTGCTTGTACTCGATGCCGACCAGGCGCCGCTCCTCGTCGTCCATCAGCGGTAGATTGATCGCCCCGGGCAACCCGCCCTGGGCGAACTCCACCGGCGCGCGCACGTCGATCAGCGGCACGCCCTGACGTAACAGGCCGAGGTCGGCATCGACCAGCGGCAGCGTCTTCACCCCAGCACCTCGATCAGGGCCTGCCCCTCGGCCTTGGCCACCTCGCCGAAGGGCACCAGCTCGATGCCGTGCTCACGCCCGATGCGCTCGACGTCGTCCTGCCAGGAGGGGTGCACGGAAATCAGCAGGCCGCCGGAGGTCTGCGGGTCGCACAGCCACTGCCAGTGCGGCTCGTCCATCTCCTTGAGCGCCGCACCCAGCGCCTTGCGATTGCGCAGGGTGCCGCCAGGCACCGCGCCACGGCGACGATAGGCCTCGGCCTCGGCCAGCCGCGGCAGGCGGCGGAAATCGATGCGCGCCGCCACGCCGCTGGCCTGACACACTTCGGTGAGGTGACCGGCCAGGCCGAACCCGGTGACGTCGGTCATGGCGTTCACCCCCTTCACCCGGGCCAGCGCCATGCCGATATGATTGGGCTGCAGCATGGTCTCCCGGGCCAGGTTCTGATGGCCCGACTCCAGCAGCCCCTGCTTCTCGGCGGTGGTGAGAAACCCCACGCCCAGCGGCTTGGTCAGGTACAACAGGTCGCCCACCTGGGCGCCCTTGTTGAGCTTCAGGTGTTCGAGATCGACCAGGCCGTTGACCGCCAGGCCGAAGATCGGCTCGGGGGAGTCGATGGAGTGCCCGCCGGCCAGCGCCAGGCCTAGCTCACGGCAGACGCCCTGGGCTCCCGCCACCACGTCGCCGGCGATCTCCGGCCCCAGCTTGTCCAGCGGCCAGCCGAGGATGCCCAGCGCCATGACCGGCTTGCCGCCCATGGCATAGACGTCGCTGATGGCGTTGGTGGCGGCGATACGGCCGAAATCGAAGGGGTCGTCGACTATGGGCATGAAGAAGTCGGTGGTGGCGATCATGCCACGGCCATCGCCGAGGTCATAGACGGCCGCATCCTCACGGCCCTGATTGCCTACGATCAGTCGCGAATGGGTCGCCCCCGGGCCGGCCTTGGCCAGGATGCCGTCGAGTACGTCGGGGGCAATCTTGCAGCCACAGCCGGCACCGTGGCTGTACTGGGTCAGTCGAATCGCGCTCATCTCGTTCTCCTTGGCAGTTCAATTCCCATTCTACCGCAGCGACGCATGCTTGCCTCACAGCGCTTCGAGGGCATCGGCCAGCTTGTCCACGGCCACCACCTCCATCCCCTCCGGGGCGCGCTTGGGCGCATTGGCCCGCGGCACGATGGCGCGGGTGAAACCATGCTTGGCCGCCTCCACGATGCGCTCCTGGCCGCTGGGCACGGGGCGAATCTCACCGGAAAGCCCCACTTCACCGAAAACCACCAGCTCGCGCGGCAGGGAGCGGTTCTGCAGGCTCGACACCACGGCGAGCAGCACCGCCAGGTCGGCGCTGGTCTCCAGCACCTTGACCCCGCCGACCACGTTGAGAAAGACGTCCTGGTCGCCGGTGAACAGCCCCCCGTGGCGATGCAGCACCGCCAGCAGCATGGCCAGGCGGTTCTGATCGAGGCCCACCGCGACCCGCCGCGGGTTACCCAGCGCCGACTCGTCGAGCAGCGCCTGCACCTCCACTAGCAGCGGCCGCGTGCCCTCCCACACCACCATTACCAGGCTGCCGGCGGCCTGCTCCTCGCTGCGCGAGAGGAAGATCGCGCTGGGGTTCTTCACCTCCTTGAGCCCGTGCTCGAGCATGGCGAACACCCCCAGCTCGTTGACCGCGCCGAAGCGGTTCTTCTGGCCGCGCAGCGTGCGGAAGCGCGAATCGGCACCGCCTTCGAGCAGCAGCGAGGCATCGATCATGTGCTCCAGCACCTTGGGCCCGGCCAGGGTGCCGTCCTTCGTCACGTGCCCCACCAGCAGCAGTACGGTGTTGGACTGCTTGGCGAAGCGTGTCAGCACTGCGGCAGACTCGCGCACCTGGGCCACCCCGCCGGGCGCCGAGGCGATATCCTCCAGGTGCATGGTCTGGATCGAGTCGATCACCAGGATCTCGGGGCGCTCGCGCTCGGCCACCGCCAGCACCGTCTCGACGCTGGTCTCGGCCAGCATCTTCAACCCCTGGGTGGGCAGCTGCAGCCGGTGGGCGCGCATTGCCACCTGGGAGAGCGACTCCTCGCCGGTGACGTAGAGCACCCGACGCGTCTGGGCCAGCTTGCAGGCGGTCTGCAGCAGCAGGGTCGACTTGCCGGCACCGGGGTTGCCACCCAGCAAGACCGCCGAGCCCGGTACCAGGCCGCCGCCCAGCACCCGGTCGAACTCGCCGAAGGTTGAAGAAAGCCGCGGCACCTCGGTGAGGTCGACGCTGCCAAGGTCGACCACCTCCTTCGACAGGCCGCCGGCGTAGCCCGCGCGCCCGGCCCCGCTGCCGGCGGCCGCCCCCGGCCGGGCGGCGGCCAGGCGCACCTCGCTGAGCGTGTTCCACTCCAGACAGCTCG
>MTEX01008920.1_pt1 | contig 31108 bp, 25 predicted proteins | sample 1042691 | NCBI WGS metagenome assembly MTEX01 (sample SAMN06185810, study PRJNA358809) | soil metagenome | isolation source: soil biostimulated with molasses as carbon source | place: India | collected 2015-05-23
CCAACGACCCGCAGAAGGCCTCCGAAGCCGGCCAGAAGGGCGGCCAGCGCAGTAGCGGCAACTTCGCCAACGATCCGCAGAAGGCCTCTCAGGCCGGCCAGAAGGGCGGCCAGAACAGCGGGGGCAATTTCGCCAACGACCGTCAGAAAGCCTCCGAAGCCGGCCGCAAGGGCGGCAAGAGCCAAGGCCACTGAGCGCCTGGCCGATCACGGTCTGTCGGAGTTCCGCTCCGGCAGACCGTGCCTTTCAACCATTTCCTTCCGTTGACAGGCAAGCCATACCCGGCTTTGCCCCGCCAGGGGCTACCGTGTTGGAAGGGTGGTTGTCATAGTGTCGTGCAGCAGGAGGCACCATGTTTCATCACTCGTCGAAATTGCAATACCCGGTCAAGGTCGACAAGCCGGATCCCGAATTCGCCATGCTGCTGCAGCAGGCGATCGGTGGCGTCGAGGGCGAGATCCGGGTCGCCATGCAGTACTTCTTTCAAGCCATGGGCGCTCGCGGCGACGACCGCATTCGCGACATGCTGATCTCGACGGCCACCGAGGAGCTCTCGCATATCGAGATGCTCGGCCACGCCGTCGCCCTCAATCTGGAGGGCGCTCCGGTCTCCTATCAGGAAGCTTCGGCCAAGGACCCGGTGGTACACGCCATTCTGGGTGGTACCAACCCGCGCCATCTACTTTCCTCCGGCCTTGCCGCACTACCGGAAAACGCCAATGGCGTACCGTTCGACATGAGCCACATTTACGCCACCGGCAACATCGGTGCGGACATGCTGGCCAACGTCACTGCCGAGGCAGGCGGTCGCGTGCTGGCATCGCGGCTCTACAACTGGACCGACGATCACGGCATGAAGGACTTCCTCGCCTTCCTCATCGCCCGCGATACGGCCCATCAGCAGCAGTGGCTGGCCGTGATAGAGGAAATGGGCGGCCTCGAAGCTCAACTGCCGATTCCCAACGCCACGCCCGAGGCACACGAGGCGACGGAGCATTCCTACTACTACCTCAACACCCTGCTGGACAAGGAAGCGCCCAAGGGTCGCTGGAGCGAAGGCCCGTCGTTCGACGGTCGCGGCGAATTCTCGGTGCGGAACCAGCCGGCACCGGAGGGACAGGAGCCCAAGCTGGGCCCGGCCAAGCCTCACTCCGGCGCTCAGGAAGAGCAGATCAACCCGCCGAAGTGAATCGGCGGAATCATCATGGATGACATCTAAGGAGAGAACCGATGGGTACCGAACCGCAAAGCCCCAAGCATCTGGAAGACTGGCTGCGCGACGCGCACGCCATGGAGAAGCAGGCGGAGAAGATGCTCGAGGCTCAGGCCAGCCGCCTGGAGCATTACCCGCAGCTGAAAGCGCGCATCGAGCAGCACCTGACCGAGACGCGCGGCCAGACGGAAAGGCTTGAGCAGTGCATCGCGCTGCTCGGCTCCGATCTTTCGGCCGTCAAGGACCTGGGCGGCAAGCTGGCCGCTTTCGGTCAGGGCATGAGCGGCATGATGGCCGGCGATGAAGTGGTCAAGGGTGCCATGGCCAGCTATGCCTTCGAGCACTTCGAGATCTCCAGCTACAAGGTACTGATTCAGGCGGCCAACAAGGTGGGCAAGCCCGAGATCGCCCGTATCTGCGAAGAGATCCTCAAGGAAGAGGAAGCCATGGCCGAGTGGCTCGGCAATCACCTCGACGAGGTCACGCAGCAGTTCCTGGAACGCTCGGAGGACAGCGACCTGCGCGCCAAGACCTGAGCGCATCGTTGCCGTAGAGCGCCGTTTCTTGATAGCCCCTGTGAATTTTCCGTAGGCCCCTCGCTTCCCCGGCTCCCGCCGGGGTTTTTTGCGTCGTGACTGCGCCTTGCAGCGCAGCAGCACGGCCCCCCCAGCGCCACCCTGGCCGACTCGCACGCGCCATGCCGAGACGTGAGCGCATACCCAGACAATAGCGCCGTGCCCGAAGGCACGGCGCTATTGTCATCCGCACTAATTTCATCCGAGCGGCGTGGTCCTCGTCGCACGGTGTGACGGGTCACATGTGGTCGCGCGGTATCACTTTTTCCCAGTTCTTGGAGAACACCCGGTAATCGTCTTCGTAGCCATCGAGCTGGGCGTGGATGTAGAAGTTGCTCTCGTCGCAGCTCAGCACCGTGCGCGTGTAGACCTCGACGTTCCAGTCGTCGCGCTTGAACGCACGCTCGGTATAGGTTTCACCGCGCGCCGAGGTGAAGTCGTCGTTGAAGGTGCTGTACCACTCGCGGGTGCTGCGCCTCACTTCGGTACCGATGTCCTCGATACGGAAGTGGCCCTGGTCGTTGATCACCTCGAGCGTCGATTCCTTGCTCGCCAGGTCGCGATGCAGTAGCCAGTTGTGCTCGCTGGCCGCATAGGTGTGCACCTTCAGCGGTGGCGCTTCTTCGGGCTCGTCGAACTCCGGCAGGCGCCGATCCTCTTCCCCCGGGGTTCGCTCGGGCAGTATCAGCTCGCTGCCGTCGGGGTAGATATCGACCTGAGCCGGCTCCGGCGGCAGCCAGGCCAACGGCCAATAGGAGGTGGAAACGGAGACGCGCAGCTGATGCCCCGCCGGAAAGCGCTGAGCGATACCGTTCATCGGGATACGCACCCGATAACGCCGATGCGGCACCAGCGGCTCGGGGTTGGCGTCACTGTCGCGGTGGGAGAGATTGAGCAGGCCGTAGGTCACCCGGGTCGACTTGCCGTCTGGTGCCACGTCCGAGAGGCGCACGGCGAGCATGGCCTGTGGCTTGTGACTGGAGATCTCGAGTTCGATCTCGGGCATGCCGAAGATATCCACGGGCTCGGCCAGCTCGCGGCTGCTGAAGATCAGCGAGCCGCCATCCTCCTCGCGCTGGTCGCCGGGCAGGTCCGGCGTGGCGGCGTAGGAGCACCATTTGCCCGCCGCCAGGCCCACGCTGAGCGGCGACTGCAGCGCCAGGGCGCTCTCCTGCCCGTTACGCTGGTGAGGCCCGCCGTGGCCTTCGCCCATGTGAATGGTGTAAGGGCCAAGCCTGTAGCGCCGCTGGCTGACGTTGGCCGAGGGCCAGGCGGACTCCCCGATCCAGCGCCCCGGCCGCTCTTCGTAGGAGGTATCGGGCGGTACGCTGTCCTGCTGCCAGGCACGCAGCATGGGCTCGTCCATGATGCCCGTCTCGCGGCCCTTCAGCCAATGATCCCACCAGCGCAGCGCCTCCTGCAGAAAGCCGATGGCCGGCCCCGGCAGCCCCTGATGCGGATACTTGTGGCCCCAGGGCCCGATCAGTCCCTTGCGCGGCACCTCGAGGTGCTGCATCAGTCGCAGCACGGTATTGGTGAAGCCATCCGCCCAGCCGCCGATGGCATAGACCGGACACTGGATCGCCGCATAGTTCTCGTTCACCGAACTGGTCGTCCAGTAGGCACTGCGACGCTGGTGCTCTAGCCAGGGCTCGAGCCACAGGCCGCTGTTCTCCATGCGGTCGAACCACATGTCGCGCCAGCGGTTGCCGACGATCTGCGGGTCCGGCGGCAGGCTGTTGAAGGCGAACATGACCGTGGCTTCGGAGAGGTTGTCGCCGAGCAGGCAGCCGCCCATGTAGTGCATGTTGTCGGCGTAAAGATCGTCGCTCGAGCAGATGCTGATGATCGCCTTCAGTGCAGGTGGCCGCCGGGCGGCCACCTGCAGGCTGTTGAAGCCGCCCCAGGAGATGCCCATCATGCCGACGTTGCCGTCGCACCAGGACTGCTCGGCGAGCCAGGCGATGGCGTCGACGGCGTCCTCCTGCTCCTGCTGGGTGTACTCATCCGTGACCACGCCGTCCGAGTCGCCGCTGCCGCGCATGTCCACCCGCACGCAGACATAGCCATGCCCGGCCATGTAGGCGTGATTGGCGTTGTCTCGCGCGCGGGTGATGTCACGCTTGCGGTATGGGATGTACTCCAGTATCGCCGGCATCGGCGCGCGTTCGGCCTCTTCCGGCAGCCAGATCCTGGCCGCCAGTTGAGCCCCATCACGCATGGGAATGAAGACGTTCTCTATCTCGCGAACCTGGTAGGGAAACGAATCCATGACGCTCATGGTTCCTCCTTGCGGGTTCATTCGATGGGTTCGATCTCGAATTCGAGGGCCTCCAGACAGGCTCTGTAGCGCTCCTCGATCTGATCGTGATCCTCCCCGGCCACGTAAAGGGTGCCCAGGCGATAGCAGAAATTGTCCTGGTGCAGCAGCTCGCCCAGGCGAGTGCCAGGCTCCACGTCGATCCGCACCTTGGTGCCCGGAAAACGCTCGGCAAGCGCCTCGATCTCCGCTTCGCTCGGCACCCGCTTGACGATGCCGTCGCGATGTTCGTAGGGGATGTAGCACTTGGCGGCTACCGCCGCCACGCCCTGCCGGTTGGCCAGCGAGGGACGCTCGCCGAAGGCGATGTCGACCGCCACCTCGTGGTTGGACATGCCGTCGACCATGATGAAGATCTCGCTATGGGACTGTGAGATCCGGGTGTTCACCTCGATCAACCACAGCCTGTCATTTTCCTCGTCCCACATGAACTCGGCATTGAAGCAGCCGTTGTCATAGCCGATGTGCTCGAGGAAGCGACGCGAAACGTCGATCATTTCCCGATGGATGCGCTCGGGCAGATTGCTCGGGTACTCCAGCCGGTCGTAGGGGATCTCCTTGTTGACCGAGTTGGGCTGGGCAATGATGCCGTGCACGTTGAACTCACCGCAGTAGACCGTGCCTTCAGGCGCGCCTTGCACCCCGGAAACGATCTGCTCGGCGATGCAGGAGTTGCCGTCCATTTCCTGTATGTGCGATGGCAGCTCGGCGTGGCGCAGGGCTTCGTTGAACGGATCGCCGAGCTGGCGGATACCCTGGCGAATCTCCTCGATGGCGGCATGGAACTGCTCGTCGTTCTCGATCCTGAAGCCCAGGTGCGAGGAGAACGCCTTGACCGGCTTGATCCAGAAGGGATAGTCGAGCGTTACCTGGGAAAGCGGATTCTCGACGAAGGGGTCGACGGCGCAGAACTCGGGCACGACTTCGGGAATGACCTTCTGCTGCTCGAGTCGGCTCCAGTACTTGTGTTCGCACATGAGTACGCTCTCCACCGAAGGCGAGGGAATGCCGTACTCACGACACAGTATGGGTACCAGCACGCTGGTGGGGAAATCCCATTGGGCCACGATGGCATCGATGGAGCCATCGAACGCTTCGAGCTTCTTGCGCGCTTGGTCCAAGAGTTCGTCGAAGGAAAAACTGGGCGACTCGACGGCTGCCTTTACCGACAGCAGGCTATGCACCTCGAACTGATCGGAGTGGCGCAAGGTTTCCAGCTCCTCGCGCTGCTGATCCTCCAGCGCCACGACAAAAATGTTCCGCTTCATCCATCTGTCTCCATGACGGTATCGATCCGGAGCCCCAATCCCGGGACTCCCTGCTTCCTTACCCTTCACAAGATAAGGAGCCGACGCCGAAGGTTCCACGGTCAAGACGATTCTTTACTCAAGAGCACCACGGGAAACACAACGGAACCCAAAATGACGGGTATACCTGGCCGCGCGCCGCGCTTCCTGCTGGTGGCATTTGCACCTCGGGAGTGCGCAGCTAGGCTGAAGATGTGGCGTTGTGTCGGAAACTCAGCGGCCAAGGATGGAGCCGATGGAGAAACTCGAGGAGTACCGTCGCAAGCGCGACTTCGAGCGCACCCGCGAGCCTGCCGGCGGAGCCGACAAGGAATCGGTAACGGGCAACCTCTACGTCATGCACAAGCATGCGGCGAGCCATGACCACTTCGACCTGCGCCTGGAGCAGGACGGCGTGCTCAGGAGTTGGGCGCTGCCCAAGGGACCGAGCCTCGAACCCGGCGAGAAGCGCCTGGCCGTGGCGGTGGAAGATCACCCGCTGGAGTACGGCGAGTTCGAAGGCGTGATACCGGAGAAATCCTACGGCGGCGGTACCGTCATGCTGTGGGACCGCGGCACCTGGCAGCTCAAGGGCAAATCCAAGCCGGATCGGATCGACATAGAACTCGACGGCGAGCGGCTCAAGGGCAGTTGGACCCTGACCCGCATGAGCGGCAAGCGCCAGGACAAGCACGGACGCAACTGGTTGATGATCAAGCGCCACGACGACCAGCCGCGCATGGACGCATCGCTGACGGTGGATCTGGACGAAAGCATCGTCAGCGGTCGCAGCATGGGCGAGATCGCCGATGATCGCGACGATACCTGGGGCGCCGACACACCCGAGGTTCCCGACCCCGGCGACCTCGACGGCGCGCGCAAGGCCAGGCTGCCAAAGGAGCTGAAACCGCAGTTGGCCACCCTGGCCCGCGAGGTGCCCACCCAGGGCGAGTGGATCCACGAGATCAAGCTCGACGGCTATCGCCTGTTGGCCCGCATCGAAAAGGGCGACGTGCGCCTGATCACCCGCAATGGCAAGGACTGGACCCAGCGCTTTGCCGGGATCGCCCGCGCGCTCGAAGCGCTGCCAGTGGACTCGGCGCTGCTCGACGGTGAGGTGGTGGCCATGGGCAAGGATGGCATCAGCCGCTTCGGCGAGCTGCAGGAGGCGCTTTCCAGCGGCCGCACCTCAGCCCTGGTCTACCAGCTCTTCGACCTACCCTACCTGGCAGGATACGACCTGGCCGGCGTGCCCCTGCTGCAGCGCAAACGCACCCTCGCGGCACTGCTCGAAGCGGCGGGCATGCAGTCGGGCACCGGCACCATCCGCTACTCCGACCATCTCGACGCCCAGGGCGAGGCCTTCCACGCGCGCGCCTGTCAGATGGGCCTCGAGGGCATCATCTGCAAGCGCGCCGACAGCCGCTACCAGCAGAAGCGCAGCCGCGACTGGCTGAAGGTGAAGTGCGTCAGCCACGAGGAGTTCGTGGTCGGCGGCTACACCGAGCCCGGCGGCTCACGCAGCGGTTTCGGTTCGCTGCTGATGGGCGCCTATGGCAAGCAGGGTTTGATCTACGCCGGGCGCGTCGGCACCGGCTTCAGCCATCGACTGCTCGAGCGGCTGAGCGCCACCCTGCAGGAACTCGAAGTTAAGCGCTCGCCGTTCCACGGCAGCGTACCGGACAGCCGCGCCGTGCACTGGGTGCGCCCGGAGCTGGTGATCGAGGTGGAGTTCACCGAGCGCACCCGCGACGGCCGCCTGCGCCATCCGGCCTTCCGCGGCCTGCGTGAGGACCGTAATCCGGAGGAGATTCGCATGACCCCGACCAAGGAGATGGCCGCCGAAGGCACTTCGACACAGGACCAGACACCGAGCAAACCGGCCGCACGCAAGCGCAAGGACGAAACCTCGCTGCTCGGCGTGCGCCTGACCAGCCCCGACCGGGTGCTGTTCCCCGAGCAGGGACTGACCAAGCTCGACCTGGCACGCTTCTACGAGCAGATCCATGAGTGGGTGCTGCCACACCTGGCCAGACGGCCGCTGTCATTGGTGCGCTGCCCCCAGGGGCGCAACGACGAGTGCTTCTTCCAGAAGCACCCGCGCAGCGCCATTCCCGACAGCGTGCCGCGCATCGACGTGCCGGAGAAGAAAGGCAGCGCCGAATACGTCTACGTCGAGTCCGCTGCCGACCTGATCGGCCTGGTACAGGCCGGCGCGCTGGAGATCCACCCCTGGGGCAGCCGCATCGATCACCTCGAGCAGCCCGACGGTCTGGTGTTCGATCTCGACCCGGACGAAGGCATCGCCTGGCAGGAGATCCTGCGCGTCGCCGGCACGCTGCGCGAGCGGTTGGAGTCGCTGGGTCTCACCCCCTTCCTGCGTACCACCGGCGGCAAGGGGCTGCACCTGGTAGTGCCGATCGAACCCAGCGCCGAGTGGGACCGGGCCAAGGCCTTCGCCAAGGGCATCGCCGAGGCTCACGCTAAGGACGATCCCCAGCGGCTCACCACCAACATGTCCAAGGCCAAGCGCGAGGGGCGCATCTTCATCGACTACCTGCGCAACGGCCGCGGCGCCACGGCGGTGGCCTCCTATACGGTGCGCGCGCGCCAGAACGCCCCGGTAGCAGTGCCGATCCGCTGGGACGAGTTAAACGTCGCGCTGCGCGCCGACCGCTACAACGTGCAGAACCTGCGCCGCCGGCTCGCGGCCCTGCGCGAGGATCCCTGGGCGGGCTTCAGCGAGGCGGCACGACCGCTGGATGACGACCTGCTCAAGCGTGTCGGCGTGAAATAGTCAGCAGGAACGAGGGAGACGACATGAGCGAAGCGCCCTGGTGGCTGGAGAGCGGCCCCGAAACCTGCCAGTTCTGCCTGCGCACCTTTCACTACGAGGCGGGCTATCACTGTATCTACTGCGACCGGCCGATCTGCCCGGCCTGCGTCGAGGCACGCTTCGAGAGCCGCGACACGCTATGCCCCGAATGTCATGAAGAAGACGCAGGCCACAAGGAGGAGCGCTGATGGCGGCCCGGGCGATGTGGAAGGGCGTGATCCGCTTCGCTGAGGTGGAAGTCCCGGTGAAGCTCTACTCCGCGGTGCAGGACCGCAGCGTGCACTTCCGCCTGCTGCATGCGAAGGACCGCTCGCCGGTCAAGCAAGCCATGGTCAACCCCGATAGCGACGAGGTCGTGCCTCACGCCGAGACCCGCCGCGCCTATCGCACCGACGAGGGCAGCCTGGTGGTATTCGACAAACAGGAGCTCGAGGCGCTGGAGCCGGACTCGGGCCGCGACATCGAAGTGATCCGCTTCATGCCGCCGCAGGCGATCGATCACCGCTGGTACGACCGCCCCTACTACCTCGGCCCCGACGGCAGCGAGTCGCTCTATTTCGCCCTGGTCGAGGCACTGGCAAACAGCGGCAAGGAGGGCTTGGCACGCTGGGTCATGCGCAAGAAGAGTTACGTCGGTGCCCTGCGCCTGCATCGTGGCGTGCCGATGCTGATGTCGCTGCGCCACGAGGAGCAGGTAGTGCCGGTGGACGCCCTGGAACCGCCCAAGGGCAAGGCGCTGGACGCCAAGGAACTCGACATGGCACGCCAGTTGATCGGCATGCTGGAGGCCGAGTTCGACCCCGACGAATACCATGACGAGTACCGCGAGCGGGTACTGGAGCTGATCGAGGCCAAGCGACGCGGAAAGAGCGTCAAGGTCACGCCGATTCGCCGCCGCGAGGCCTCCGACGACCTCTCCAAGGCGCTCGAGGCCAGCCTGAAGAAGGAGCGCAAACGTGCCTAGCCAAAGATCCAAAACCAAGCCGAAGGAGAAGCGCAAGACGCAGGAGAAGAACGCATCGGCCCAGGGCGAGGAGAAGAAGCGCTTCCACGCCAGCGGCCCGCGCCCGCTGTGGTCGGGCACCATCACCTTCGGCCTGGTCAGCCTGCCGGTCAACCTCTACCCGGCCAACCGCCCCAAGCCGGTGTCGCTGCGCATGGTCGACGCACAGGGCACACCGTTGGCAAGGCGCTACTTCTGCGAGAAGGAGGAGCGCGTGCTGGACTACGACGAGCTAATCCGCGGCTACGAGGTGGAGAAGAACGAGTTCGTGGTGGTGGAAGATCGCGAGCTCGATTCGCTGGCCCCGGAGAAGTCCCAGGAGATCGACCTCAAGCGCTTCGTCGGCCTCGACGAGATCGACCCGATGTACTTCCAGCGCGCCTACTTCATGACCCCCGACAAGGGCGTGACCAAGGCCTACCGACTGCTGGCGGAAAGCATGGAGGCCACCGGGCGTGCCGGCATTGCCACCTTCGTCATGCGCGGCAAGGAGTATCTGGTGGCGATCATCGCCGAGAAAGGCATCCTGCGCGCCGAGACACTGCGCTTCGCCGAGGAGATTCGCGCTCCCGAGGATATCGCCCTGCCCGAGGCCACCCGGCCCGACAAGCAGCGGGCCAAGGCCATGCAGAAGGCCATCGAGGCCTTGACGGAGAAGGGTTTCGCACGCGAGGAACTGCAGGACCAGCAGAGCCAGCGTATCGTCGCCCGCGCCGAGGAGAAGCTCGCGCGCGGCGAGGATGTGATCGCGCTGGGTGAGGAAGATGCCCCCGACGTCGAGCCGGAGCAGGGTGGCGAAGTGGTCGACCTGATGCAGGTCCTCAAGCAGAGCCTGGCCGAAGGCCGCCCACCCGGGCAGGCGGCGCGCAGCGACGCCGACAAGAGCAAGCCGGAAAAGCGCGCCAAGCCGGCGGCCGGACGCGGCAAGGAGAAGAAGCGTCCGACAAGCCAGCGTGGCACAGGCAAGCGTCGCAGCGCCGAGCTGGAAGGGCTTTCCCGCGATGAGCTCTACGAACGCGCCCGAAAGCTCGACCTGCCCGGCCGCAGCCGCATGAGCAAGGCCGAGCTGGCCAAGGCCATCGCCGCCGCCGGCTGAGACGAAAAAGCCGGCCCGAGGGCCGGCTAGGCAATGCGTGCCTCCTTACTTATTCGCGCGATTCTCGATCAGATCGTCCACCACGCTCGGATCGGCCAGGGTGCTGGTATCGCCCAGACCGTCGGTCTCGTTGGCGGCGATCTTGCGCAGGATGCGGCGCATGATCTTGCCCGAGCGGGTCTTGGGCAGGCCCGGCGCCCACTGGATGACGTCGGGCGAGGCGATCGGCCCGATGTCCTTGCGTACCCACTGGGTCAGCTCCTTCTTGAGTTCGTCGGTCGGCTCGACGCCATCGCCCAGGGTCACGTAGATGTAGATGCCCTGACCCTTGATGTCGTGGGGGAAGCCCACCACGGCAGCCTCGGCCACGGCCTCGTGGGCCACCAGCGAGGATTCGATCTCGGCGGTGCCCATGCGGTGACCGGAAACGTTGAGCACGTCGTCGACGCGGCCGGTGATCCAGTAGTAGCCGTCCTCGTCGCGGCGGCAGCCGTCACCGGTGAAGTAGTAGCCCTTGTAGGTGGAGAAGTAGGTCTGGATGAAGCGGTCGTGGTCGCCCCAGATCGAGCGTGCCTGACCGGGCCAGGAGTCGCTGATCACCAGGTTGCCGTCCACGGCGCCCTGGAGTTCGTTGCCCTCGCTGTCGAGCAGGGCCGGCTGCACGCCGAAGAACGGCAGCGTGGCGGAACCCGGCTTGAGGTCCATGGCGCCCGGCAGCGGCGCGATCATGATGCCGCCGGTTTCGGTCTGCCACCAGGTATCGACGATCGGGCACTTGGAGTTGCCGATCACGCGGTGGTACCACTCCCACGCCTCGGGGTTGATCGGCTCGCCCACCGAGCCGAGCAGGCGCAGGCTGTCGCGCTTGCTGGAGTCCATCACGCCGTCGCCGTGAGCCATCAGCGCGCGGATGGCGGTCGGCGCAGTGTAGAGGATGGCGACGTTGTGCTTGTCGACGACCTCACCCATGCGACCGTGGCTGGGATAGCTCGGCACGCCTTCGAACATCAGCGTGGTAGCGCCGTTGGCCAGCGGACCGTAGACGATGTAGCTGTGACCGGTGACCCAGCCCACATCTGCGGTACACCAGTAAACCTCGCCATCCTGATAGTCGAAGATGTACTGGTGGGTCAGGCTGGCGTAGACCAGATAGCCGCCGGTGGTGTGCTTGAGCCCCTTGGGCGCACCGGTTGAGCCGGAGGTGTAGAGGATGAACAGCGGATCCTCGGCGTTCATCTCCTCGGCCGGGCAGTCGGCCGACTGCTTGTCGACCAGGTCGTGGTACCAGACGTCGCGGCCTTCCTTCCACTCGATGTCGCCGCCGGTGCGCTTGACCACCAGCACCTTCTCGCACACCTCGGTGCCCTTGCGGGTCAAGGCGGCGTCGACGTTGTCCTTGAGCGGCACGTGCTTGCCGCCGCGTACGGACTCGTCGGCGGTGATCACCAGCCTGGAGTCGGCCCCGACGATACGCTGGGCCAGGGCGTCGGGCGAGAAGCCGCCGAACACCACCGAGTGCACCGCACCGATGCGGGCACAGGCCAGCATGGCCACGGCCGCTTCGGGAATCATCGGCATGTAGAGGGTGACCACGTCGCCCTTGCCGATGCCGAGCTCCTTGAGCGCGTTGGCAAGCTGACAGGTCTTGGCATGCAGCTCACGGTAGCTGACGTGCTTGGAATCCTTGGGGTCGTCGCCTTCCCAGATGATGGCGGTCTGGTCGCCACGCTTCTCCAGATGGCGGTCGAGGCAGCTGACGCTGGCGTTCAGGGTACCGTCTTCGAACCAGCGAATGTCGACGTTGTGCGGGTCGAAGGACGTATGCTTGATCTTGGTCGGCGCCTTGAACCAGTCGATACGCTTGGCCTGCTCGGCCCAGAAGCCCTCGGGGTCGTCGACGGACTGCTGATACATGGCCTGATACTTCTCGCGATCGATCCAGGCGTTGGCGGCGATGTCGTCGCGTACCGGATAGACTTTCTGCTGATCGGTCATTGGCTAGCCTCTTCCAGGAGATGCACCCTCTCGGTGGATGTTACCGGCTGCCTTGTTATCGAATGCGCCGGCATCAGATTCGCCCAACAGCATATACCCTCGAAGCGGGCCTAACTCTTAGACCTTGGTATCAGGATTTTTTCTTTACGAATCATGCGTTTGTAGTAATTTTTCCATGCTCTACAAAGGGCTGATAGACCAAGGTCTCAGCACACGTGAGGCAGCGATAACGGCGCCCCTTGCGCGCCAGCGAGTGGCGACGCGTAGTGAAATAGTGGACTTGGCAACCACAGTGATAGCGATGAGGCGTCGGGCTGGCCCGCCCGGTATCGAAGGTGTGGGTCACTTTCGCGTCGAGCCCGAACAACCGCTCCATCACGGTCCGCCATTCGCGCCCATGGGGCCTCGCCTCGTGGCCGTCGCTCAGGTGGCGCACCAGCCAGTGGGCCATTTCGTGAGGCACTACATCGCGCAGGAAGGCGCGGCGATTCTCGCCGTAGAGCACCGGGTTGAAGCGCAGCCCGCCACGGCCATAGTGGGCTTGTCCGGCACACTTGCCGCGCAGGTCGAACCACACCTTGGGCCGGGGCAGCTCGGGATGATAGCCACGGCACAGCTGCCAGGCGGCCTCCACCCGCTCCAGCAGGGCTCGGTGCAGGGCTGTGTCGTCAAGGCTGGCCAGCCACTCGGGGCAAGGATCGGGAAGCGCAGGTCGTCTCATGGGTGCTAAAATGACGTTCCGCCACGGCGGTGTCCAGCCCCCCTCGGCCACACCGCCTTCACGATGCCATGCGAGAGGCCCGATGTCCGATACGCCCCTGCCCCAGCCCCTGCTCGAGGACGAAGAGCTCGAACGCCTCGACGAGTTCCTCGACTCCGAGAGCGTCGACCCCGATGCGCTGGACCTGATCTCCGCCCATGGCTTTCTCGTCGCGCTTGCCGTGGCCCCCCGCGAAGTGGACTCCGCCACCTGGGTGGCCGAGCTGTTCCACGGCGAGCCGACATTCGCCGATGCCGACGAACGCAGCGAGATTCTGGGCCTGCTGGAAAAGCTGCACGGCAACGCCATCGATACCCTGGAACAGGGCGGGCTTCCCGAACTACCTTTCGATCTGACCCTGGAGGGCTTGCCTCCCGAAGAGACGCCCGTCGGCGACTGGTGCGCCGGCTTCATGGAAGGTGTGTTCCTCGACGAAGCGGCCTGGTTCGAGCAGGAAGAGGAAACCGTGGCCACCCTGCTGCTACCGTTCATGGCGCTGTCGGGACTGTTCGACGACGAGCCCGACATGGCCGAGATGGCAGCTGACGACGCGCGACTGGAGTCGCTGGTCGGCCAGCTGCCGGACCTGGTGCTGGATCTCTACCTGCACTACCGCGTGCCACCGGAGACGCCCAAGCCCATGCCGCGCAAGAAGAAGCCCGCCGGCCGAGGCAAAGGCAGACGCTGAGGCTTCCCTCGATAGCGACTACTTCTAATGCACCATGCGCTGTGCTCTGGCGGCCGTCTCGGAGGGATAAACGCCGTATGTCTCGCGATAGTGGCCGGCAAAGCGCCCCAGGTGCAGGAAGCCCCACTTCATGGCGACCTCCCCCACCGACAAGCGATTGACCGGAGACGAGAGTTCCTCGTGCACGGCTTCGAGGCGCAGCCGGCGCAAATAGAGCATGGGGGTCGTGTCATAGAAATGGCGGAAGGCAACCTGCAGCGCACGCACGCTGACACCTACTGCCGTCGCGATATCGCCCATGGTCAGCGCCTGGTGTAGATGGGCGCGCATGAAGTCGATGGCATCGTGTACGTGGCGGGGTGCCGTCAGCGGTACACGCCGCGATATCCGGTGGCTACCCCGGTGAGGAACGTTCTCGAAAATGAGCGTCAAGGCGGCTTCGATCAACAGCGCTGCCGCCTTGGGCGATTTCGCCAGGCCATCGTTGACGAACGCCCCGGTCTCGAGGGACTGGGCAATAGCGCTCAGCGACGCCCCAACGCGGCTCGAGCGCTCGAGTACCGGCACCAGATCGAGACCATCCGACGTCTGGCCGTCGTACAGGCTCGAAATCACCTTGGCGACCGTAGCATCGTCAAAGTAAAGCGCAGTACCGGGGCGCATCTCGTTGCTATGGAGTTTTACATGTCGAAACTGCTGGGTCCGAGCCAATAAAATCTCACCCGGACTGGCTTCTACTTGTCGCATGTCAAGAGTTGCTTCGTAACCGCCAACGCGTGGAATGAGTACATTGAGCCCACGCCTTTCCTTTACTTGCGTCAACGACCAACCGGCATTGAAACGAACGTGCGCCACGATAAGACCATCAGCCATCTTGACATCCGAGTACCAGTGGAAGTCCTCGCTCTTTCTTTCTTGGGCAATGCGGAAGGCGTCGTAATGCTCACCGCAACGGGCTTCAAAATCGTCGAAGCCCCTTCCCGACTGAGCGGGAGGGGCGATCAAGAGCGAACTTTCGCTCATCTTGTTTCTCTCACGGCAATATTTTTCTAATTTAGGATTTTAATATTTTTTATTCTCAACCCCGCGCGACAACTAATTTCTCTTTGTCATATCCTACTTGTTTACTCAACTACTCCTGAAGGCCATCCAACAAATAAACTATAACGGTTAAGTTTATTCTTGTCAGAAGAAAATATCCTCGAGATCGTCAGCTTCCTCGGGCGTGGCAACTTCTGCCTCTTCGGTCGACGCTCCAAACAGTTGGTCGTGCAGACGCCGTTCGCTATCCATGGTATAGCGGCTACGCAAACGAGCGATCAGGTCGGCATCGACATCGGCCATCTCGAAGGGCTCTCCCAGCGGATGCGCATGCGCTTCGAGTTCGATTCCGGCATTGCTCCAGGCACCACTGAAGCCCTGATGCCCCGCCACATTCGCCGCTGCCTCTTCGAGCAGGCGGACCGCCTTGGGACCGGCACAGGCCACCGTCTCGGCGCGCTCGCGCAGACGCGTCACCACCCCGGCAAGCTCCAGCTGCACGGCCGCTATCTCCCTCTCGAGCACGGCAACCTTGCCGTCGGCTCCTGCTGAATATTCCTGCACTAGGCCACGGGCTAGTTCGTCCGCCTCCTCCAAACCGTCCAAAATGGCTCCCGAGGAAGACACCGTCTGTCCGGCTAGCTCACCCAGGAAGCCAGCCACTACCTTGAGCGCGCTCCCACGTTCGCCCAACTGGCTGCAACGAATGGCGGTATTGAGGCTCAGCAGGCGGATACGCTGCTGAACGTCGCGTATGGCATCCAAGCGCTGCACCATATCGCCCATGGCATGCGCCGCCTGCCCGGCAGCACTCTCCAACCCCGTGCGGGTATGCTCGAAATCCTCGAAGAGAGTGCCGATAAGGCCCAGCTCCTCGGTCATGGCAGCGAGAGCGGAGCCGCTGGTAGCCAGCAGCGCTTCGGATTCCTGACCGTTGTCACTCAGCGCCACCGTCGCGTCCTCCGCCAGGCGGCGCAGCGTCTCCGCCAGCTCCGTGACCTGGCGATCGAAGTCATCGATCGTCTCGGCCAGTTGCACCGTTTGCAGGCGGCACACGACGGCAACGGTTTTCTCGCCAGAGGCAGAGCCGCCATCGATCTCCCCATGCTCCACCAGAGCGTCGAGCGCTTCTTCGACATGCTCGATTCGCTGCCGGGTGATGTCACCTATCTGGAGGGCGGAAACCGCCGTGCCCACTCGCATCGCGATCTGCCCAGTCAAGTGGGAGTGCTCGGCCGCCTTGGCCGCGCCGCGCTCACGATGCATCTCAACGCTCTCCAGGTGGGCTCCCATTTGTCCGGCGATACGCCTCAGCGTCTCGCCATGACGGGCCGCAAAGGCGGAATTGGCCTGCTCCGCCACGCCCAGGCTTGCCATCAGTCGTTCGTAGGAGCGAGTGAACTCTCCCACCACGCGATCCACCAGTCGCCCCAGTTCGCCCATGTCGGAGGTGAACACCGCGAACTCGCCCTGCTGCCCTCCCAGATCGGCGGCCACGATCCGCGCATTGGTCGTGATGATCTCGATGGTCGCAGCCGCCCGGCTCAGGTCTCGCAAGGGCAGCGCCACCGCTGCGGCCATCGCATGCAGCTGGGAAATGGGCGTCTTGCCGCCCGAGTGTGAATCCCCCATTTCCCTGACTTGGTCGCAGATCGCTTCCAGACGCAGCGAAACCTGGCGGAACGCCTCCCCCCCAAGCTCCGCCGGCATGCCCTCATGGGCCGACGAAATGTCGTTCAGCAGTTGGGCACAACCGATCAGGTTGTCTCCCATTTCCAGAAAAATACGCTCGATGTCGGCCCGCGGAGCCGCCAGCCACTCGCGAATGGGTTTCAGCTTGTCGACGAACGCGGCATCATCCTTCGTAGGCAGGCCGTCGTCATTGTCTTTTGGCATCGTCATGAGGCACGAGTCTCCCTGTTGCCGAGAATTTCAGTGGCGATCCTCTCCAGAGCCACCACCGCATCGGCACCACCAAGGCGGATCGCCTCACGCGGCATGCCGAACACCACACAGCTCGCTTCGTCCTGGGCCAAGGTGCGAGCGCCTGCCGCCTTCATCTCACACAATCCGCTGGCACCGTCATCGCCCATGCCTGTCAACAGGACTCCCGTCGCATTGGCACTGGCATTCTGTGCGGCAGAACGGAACAGCACGTTGACGGAGGGACGGTGGCGGGAAACCGGCGGTCCATCCCTGAGCGTCACCCGGTAATGCCGGCCGACCCGCTCCAGCAGCATGTGCCGGTTGCCGGGAGCGATCAGCGCCTGTCCCGGCCGGAGCATGTCGCCCTCCTCGGCTTCCTTGACAGCGATGGCACACAGACCGTCGAGCCGCCGGGCAAAGGCGGCGGTAAAATTCTCCGGCATGTGCTGGACGATGGCGATGGCGGGACAGTCGGCCGGCATCGCCGTGAGGATGGCACGCAAGGCCTCGGTTCCACCGGTGGACGCGCCGATGCAGACGATCCTGTCGCACAGCGCGTTGCCCACGCGCTGCAAGGGGCGCGGGGGAATGATCACGTCGGCCGGCAGTTTGGATTCCACCTTTACGGGGTGGGCGCGACGGGTGCGCGAGAAGCGGGCATGGGCAGCCGCCCGCGCCACGTCACAGATCCGCATGCGAGCCTCGTTGAGCGCACTGGCGGTATCCACACGCGGCTTGGTAACGACATCCACCGCGCCGGCTTCCAGTGCCTGCAGAAAGGCACTCGACCCCTGTTCGGTAAGGGTGGAACAGATCACGACCGGGATAGGTCGCTGGGCCATGATCTTGCGCAGGAAGGTCAGACCGTCCATGCGCGGCATTTCGATATCCAGGAAGATGACATCGGGTACTTCACGGCGGATACGCTCGACCGCCACGTAAGGGTCGGATGCCGTTGCCATTACCTCGAGGTCCGGAGCACTCGAGATGATCTCGGCTAGCGCCCGTCGCACGGATGCGGAGTCGTCGACGATCAGAACCCGAATCCTCTCTTCCGGCGCCGTGCGGTCAGGGGAATTGCCGGTCACGCCGTTCTCCATTTCTCAATTTTTCTGAAACACTGCCGGCGCCACCTGGCGCAGGTTCAAGTTGCTACCGATCATCGATTCCGAATGGCCCAGAAACAGGAAGCCGCCGGGTCGCAGGTGCCCGACCAGACGCATCACCACCGCTTCCTGTGTCGCTCTTTCGAAGTAGATGAGTACGTTGCGCAGGAAAATGACATCCACGTCACGGTCGATGGAATAACTCGACTCCATGAGGTTCAGCCGCATGAAGCGCACCATACGACGAAGCTCGGGTACGATGCGTACCTCGTTGCGACGCGACGGTGCACTTCCCTGCATCAGGTAACGCTGGCGAAGTGCCGACGGTACCGGCTCGATCATGGCCTGTGGGTAGATGGCTCGTTGCGCCTGCTCGAGTACCTCGGTACTGATATCGGTGCCCAGCACCGAGAAGCGCAGAGCCCGGCTGGCGGCGATCTCTGCCATTACCATGGCCAGGGTATAGACCTCTGCCCCATTGGAGCATGCTGCACTCCACAGCTTCAGCCGCGGCTCCGGGCCACGGTGCCGGGCGAGCAAAGCCGGCACGACCTGCTCCGCCAGAGCCTCGAAGTGCGTAGGCTCGCGGAAGAAGTCCGTCTTGTTGGTGGTGACCGCATCGATCACGTGGATCAGCTCGCTGGCAAGACCCTGGTCGTCGAACAGGAAGCGGCAGTAATCTGCCAGACTCCGATGGCCAAGGCCCCGTACTCGCTTGCGCAATCTCCCCTCGACCATCAGCCGCTTGGTCGGTGGCAACTTGATACCGACGTGCTCGCCGATCAGCTCCGCGATACGACCGAAATCCCCCTCGCTCAGGCGATCGAGCTCCGGCATCGATAGCGTGCGCTCTCCGGCAGATGGCGGCATCAGCCCGGTCCCTCGCCTTGAGTAGATGCCACGGCAAAGGTTTCCATCGCGGGTGCAAGCATCGCGACTTCTGCACTGGCGAACAGATGGTCGAGGTCGAGCACGGTAACGAAACTGCCGTTGCGTCTGCCGATACCGACGATGAATTCCGGTCGCCAGCCGGAGCCGATCCGGGGCGGGGGGTCGAGTTCAGAGTCGTCGAGAGGGGTGACTTCATAAACCCGATCGGTCTTCAGCCCCAGCGTCAGCTCACGTTCGTCCAAGTGCGTTTCGAGCACGATGATGCGCGTGTTCTCGGTATCCGCACCGGCATCGAAGCCAAGCTTGAGGCGCAGGTCGACCACCGGCACCCCCTGTCCCCGTACGTCGATCATGCCCAGAAACCAAGTCGGTGCATGCGGCAAACGGGACAGCGGCTGGCTCTCCAGAATTTCCCTGACTCGCTCGACCGGTACCGCAAGCAGCTCGTTGGCGATACCCAGAGTCACGTATTGCGCGGCTTCCGCCATCCTTCTTCTCCTTCATTCAGCTCGTCATCGAAACGGATGAACGTGCAACCTGGAACGTCTCGATCGGCACGACTTACCTACCGATACGCCTGGGCATGGGATCGGTGGGCAAACAGCCGTATCAGCATGCAGCAAGCGAGGTCGATTGCCTGTCCGGCGCCTGAAGCGCACGGCCAACGTCAGCGGACACATCCACGTGAGTCTTGACGACATCCCGCTCCAGTCGGAAATAGGTAATCGCATCCTGCAGCTTCTCGGCTTGGCCCATCAGTTCCTCGGCCGTCGAAGCCAGCAGCCCCGAAGCCTCGGCGACCTGCTGCGTCACGCCATCGAGCTGCAGCACGGTGGTGCTGATCTGCTGTACGCTGGCATTCTGCTCATTGGTGGCAGCGGCCGACTCAACGACCAACTGAGCGGTGCGCTCGATGTCGGGCACCAGTTCATCTAGCATCCCGCCCGCCTGGCGTGCCGCGGTCATGGTGTCGGAAGAAAGCCCTGAAATTTCCTGGGCAGCGGACTGGCTGCGCTCGGCCAGTTTACGCACCTCGGCGGCGACCACCGCGAAGCCACGGCCATGCTCACCGGCACGCGCGGCCTCCACCGCCGCGTTTAGCGCCAGCAGGTCGGTCTGACGGGCAATCTCCTGAACGACCAGGATCTTTTCAGCGATGGCCTGCATGGCCGCCACCGCCTTGGCCACCGCCTCGCCGCTTTCGCGCGCGTTACCGGCCGACTGGCGTGCAATTTGCTCGGTGCGTGCCATGTTCTCCGCCACCTGTGCGGTACTGCCCGTCATCTGTTCGACGGCTGAACTTGCTGCCTGAGAGGAAGACGCCTGTTCCGCCGCACCTTGGCTCAACTGCCCAGAGCTGGTGGAGATCTGCCCGGCACCCGAAGACACGGCCGAGGAAGCCGCGTTGACATCTTTCATCATACGCCGCAGGCGAATCACCATGTTCTTGAGCCCGGCCAGCAGGCTGGATTCATCTCCTTCCTTCACATCGATGGTGATACCGAGATCGCCGTCGGCCACCGCGCGCATGATCCTGAGCGCATAGGCCGGCTCGCCGCCCAGCTGTTTGAGGATGCCGCGCGTGATGAAGAACACCGCAGCCAGCACGAAGACCAGCCCGGCAAGCACCACGGAAACATTGATGAGAAAGCCGGAGCGCGCTTCCGCCCGCATCGTCTCGGCACGTGCTACCAGCGCTGCGGCGATGGCATCCTCGACCTGCTTCATCTGGTCGATGCGCGCCGTCGCCATCTCGTACCAGTAGGGGGCGGTCAGATCTTCGAGCGTACCCACGAGCCCACCCCGAATGAAGACCTCGCGCATGCGCTCCACTTCCTCGACCGCGTGGCCCACGACCGTCTGTGCATGAAGCGCTCGTATCTCCGGAGTAGCGACGCTTTCGAACAGATCGAAGAAGGTCTCCTGATCGCCGACGATGCGCAGGTAGCCCATGTAGAGCCGATAGGGGAAACGTCCCGCCGAAAGCCCGGCAGCACCGTTGGCCCGCTCCTGGCCCGCCAGCTCCTTGCTGCGCAGATAGTTGTCATATGCGGCGGCCATTCGGGTCAGCTCACTATCGCGCGACAGTCCGGCGACACGCGCCATCGCGCTCAGCAGCTCGGCATTGGCCGCGGTGAACCAGGCCGTACTGTCGGCCGCCGTCATTCCTACTGCATGGATCGTATCGCGCTGGGCCTCGAGCCGACTCAGCGTGGCCGATATCTCATCGAGCTGAGCCTGGAACTCATCGCCGAAGGCACCGGCATCGAACTCTCCGATGAAATTCGCGAACGCTCCATGCGCCTCATCGGTCAGCCGGCGCTGGCGGGTGAGCGTCTCCTCACCCTCCAACCCCCGGCTGGCGAGATAGGTAGCGGAAGCCCCGCGCTCGCGCTGTAGGTGATGAACGAGGTCGCCCACTTTTCCGGCAAACTGGCTGAGCACACCGACGGACTCCGCCTCTCTCAGCTGCTCTCGTTTCTCGATCATGTCCGATACCGCGAAGAACAGCAGCCCCAGGAACGGGATCGCGGCCAGCAACAGAAGACGCGCACGAATGCTCATCGGAGATCCTCCTCGTCATTCCCTGTAGGCGCCGACCCCGACGAACTCGTCGCCCGAGACGCGTATGATATAGCTACTCTTCAGCTCCATTTCTCCCGTTACCGAATTCGCCCACAAGTAATCGACCCAGCCCTCGCCCTCTACGGCGATTATTTCTTGCACGAAGAGCTTGCCGGAGGCATCGGCAAGGTCGAGGAGATCCTGACCTACCAGCCCCTGATTGACGCCATGCGCCCAAAGGACTCCCTGGCTGCCCATGCCAAAGACATACAGGTCGCGGTCGTGCCACTCCCCGCCCGGTGTCTGGAATGCTTCGATGGCCGCCTGGCGCCCGTTGTCCCTAAGGAATTCCGCCGCCCTGAGCGCCATGGCTTGCGCTTCCTCCATGGAGGCCCGCTCTTCGGCCAATACGGGTTGGACGAAGGCCATGAGTGCAATGGACAGAGCGATGAGCATGTTTTTCATGATGTAAGTCTCGCTGCGTTGTGGCTTGTCGCTGTAACTTTGTTGTGGATAGCCCCACCGGCTCGTCATTCCCTGTAGGCGCCGACCCCGACGAGCTCATCGTCCGACACACGCACGATGTAGCTGGTCTTCATCTCGATCTCTCCGCTCACCGGGTTCTCCAGCAGGTAATCCACCCAGCCCTCGGTTTCAATGGCGATGAACTCACGAATGAAGGGCTTTCCGGAGACATCAGCGAGGTCGAGCAGCTCTCGGCCGACCAGCGCCGGATTGGCGCCATGCGCCCAGGTGACGCCATGAACGTCCAGTGCAAAAACGTACAGATCGCGGTCGTGCCACTCACCGCCCGGGGTCTGGAAGGCCTCGGCAGCTGCCTGGCGGCCATTGGCCTTGAAGAATTCGGCTGCCTTCAGCGCCATGGCTTGCGCTTCCTCCATCGAGCCTCGCTCTTCGGCCAATACGGGTTGAACGAAGGCCATGAAGGCGATGGATAGCGCAATGAGGATCTTTTTCATGATCGACTCCTGTCAGTTGTTTTCTCGATGTACCTCCCTTTATCGGCCAGGGCCGAGAAGACCAAAGTTCACTCATCGCAAAACTGCGCTATGTGGACAATGACTGCGTAAACAGGACAGCAGGCTTTACGCACTTCTCCAATAAACCCATATACCCATAGGAGTCATAGACAGAGAAAAGCTGCTGAAAAGGGCAATCATCGGCCAGGCTTTGTGCGACAAGTCTCCGAGCGTAAACCAGGACTAGTCCCCTTTCCTACGGGTCAAACACTTCCCAAACCATCCATATAGGTCGCAAGGCACTTTGAGCCGATTATTAACGCCGCATGGGCAAGCACAGGCGCTTTTCGCACAGAGCCTCAAGTGGCTTAACGAACCAAGTCGACTTACGAAACCATCCCAGCATAACCGAGCTTTCTAACTGCAGCATTGCTACCCTGACACTTACACAGCGACGTAGAATTCAGTCCCATCCGACCACTGCGAACTAGCTTTCCCTGCATGTCGATTTCTCTCATGATGTCGGTAAGCGGCTATCCGCTCCCCGGAATTTACTCTAAAATTGGCTGAACCCGACGATAGAACGGAGACGCCAGCCAGTTCATCCTTGCTTGCGATGCTCGAGTTCGACGCCCTACGCATCGCGGGCGATGCTCTCGGCCTGAGCGGCATTGTCGAAGTTCAGCTTCACCGCAGCGAAGTAGTGTGCGGTAGCTCCAGTCCCTTGGGATGAATCAAGATGGAAATTTTTCCGCTCGCATCGATCTCTAAATCTATCGCTTCATAGGCCTGATGAATGCCGAGCATTTCTCGATGAAATCGCTCCACGGTTGCCACCAACTCTTCCACCATGGCCTGTTGCTGCTGACGACTCAGCTTTTCCATTATTGCCCCCTACCTATCGTTTTAGGCTGGTCAAAACCACAAAGAATGCCGTAAGCAACCGTTCAAAGTGATTTGAAGCAAAAAAACCGTCTGGTCAGTCAATTTTTCCATGGCATTGGGTGCATGGCGTAGGCACCAACCCCGAAGAACTCCTCGTTCGATACACGTACCATGTAGCTGGTCTTCATCTCGACCTCTCTCGTTACATCTCCCTCCCTCTATCGACCGAGACCGAGAAGACCAAAGTTTGACCAGTCAAAATATTCGCAATTTGGATATTAACTGCGCAAACAGGACATTAGATTTTCCGTAACTGGCCGATAACAGAAACGCACCCGGCATGGAAACAGCCATGAGGGGAAACAACGCCTAACGAATGAATCATCTTGAAGAATTCTCACAAGGAGGTAGGCATGCTTTTTAAGCAATCGCTATCTATAAGATCCTTTTTCCTTATTCTCTTCTATTCGGTATTTGGCCTCACGCTGCTGATACTGGCCGCCTCCTACGCTTTGCAGCAAGCTGACAAAGCTGTCGATGCAGCCAATGAATCGCGCTATCGATCCTTCCTCCTGGCCACCGAACTGCGCCAGAGTTCCGATGACTTGACCCGACTGGCAAGAACTTACGTCATTACCGGCGATGCCAAGTGGGCCCGGCAATATCAGGAGGTCATCGATATCCGGGCAGGCAACCAGCCAAGACCGCTTCAATACGAGCGGGTACATTGGGACTTTCTGGCAGCAGATCAGCCATCTCCCCGGCCCATGGGCGATGCAGCCGCCCTGCTCGACCTAATGCACCAGGCCGGTTTCAGCGAACAGGAGCTGGAGCAGTTGGCCGAAGCGCAGCGACGGTCAAACGATCTGGTCGAGCTCGAGACCGAGGCCATGGCACTGGCCGAGCGAGCGCACCGTATCGTCGACCAGGACCCGGACCAGGCAGCCGCGGACCTGCAGCAGGCGCGGCTCATGATGCATGGCGAGGATTACCATCGCTACAAGGCCAACATCATGGTGCCGATAGATGACTTCTACGCCCAGTTGGATGCCCGTACTGCAGATACGGTTGCCAAGGCCAGTCGCGCTCGCGGCCTGTGGAGCAGCGTATTACTGACACTGGCCATCGTCATGGTACTGGTCGTGGCCGCGCTGCTCCGGTGGACCTATCGTGGAATTCTCGGCCTGCTTGGCGCCGAGCCCGCCAAGGTCCGAAAGCTGGTGGAGAGCATCGCACAAGGCGACCTTGCCACCACGATCGAACTGCATGGCAGCAAGGCCCAGAGCCTGCTGTCGTCGCTGAAGGAAATGCAGGACGCCTTGCGCAAGGTGGTGCAAACGGTGCGTGACGGCAGCGAGGGAGTGGCAACCGGCACCGCTCAGATTGCCGCAGGCAATATCGATCTCTCCCAGCGCACCGAGGAGCAGGCCTCAAACCTGCAACGAACTGCTGCCTCCATGGAGCAGATCACCAGCACCGTCCAGAACAGCGCCGAAACGGCCACCCGGGCTGAGAAGCTGGCCAACGGCGCCAGCGAGGCTGCCAATCAAGGCGGCGAAGTCGTATCCCGGGTAGTAGCAACGATGGCGGACATCCAGTCTTCCTCGCAGCGTATCGCCAGTATCATTGCAGTCATGGACGAGATTGCCTTCCAGACCAACATCCTTGCCCTGAACGCCTCGGTGGAAGCGGCACGGGCCGGTGAACAGGGGCGAGGCTTCGCCGTAGTGGCTCAGGAGGTACGCAGTCTGGCCCAGCGGAGCTCTGCGTCGGCCCAGGAAATACGTCATTTGATCCAGGATAGCGTGGCCAAGATCGATTTCGGCAGCGAGCTGGCCAGTCAGGCAGGCGGCACGATGCGTGAGATCGTTGAACAGGTGAGCAACGTCACCAAGATGATTGGAGAGATCAGTGCCGCCGCCGCCGAGCAGACGATAGGAATCGCCCAGGTCAGCGATGCCACTACCCAGCTCGATGCGATGACACAACAGAACGCAGCGCTGGTAGAGGAGGCCGCAGCTGCTGCCGACAGCCTGGATCGACAGGCCAAGCATCTGGTGGAAGCGGTGAGGGTGTTCAAGCTCGGAAGCACTGAGCGGGTAGCCGCTCTCCCGGCGCCGGAACCTCAGCCCGATGTGCCACTGCGCTTGACCGATGACAGCCTCCTGAGTACGGCATGATCCGGGCGATCCCGTCCGAGCTTTCGAGCTGCCGATATAGCTGCCCTGCGACTTCGCCTCACATCGCCAGGGCAGCTATACCCAAGTCATCCGGTGGCCTTTTTCGCCGCCCCAAATCAGCCCAATAGTACAATCCCGAAGGTTGGGTGCCCAACCTTCGGGATTCAGTTCAAGATCGCGTGGTGTTTCTAACGATGCTAAGGACGCCTTGAGTCGCTTAGCCTGTCAACTGCTACTCCTGATAGGCACCAACGCCGACGAAACCGCCGCCGTCCATACGGACGATGTAACTCGACTTGGCTTCGACCTGCTGGTTCGTTGGGTTCTGGAACAGATAATCGACCCAACCCTCGGATTCCACGGCCAGCATTTCCATGACGATGTACTGCCCACTGTAATCCTGAAGTCCTGTGCGGTCCCTACCGACTGTATCCGGCCTGGCGCCATGGGCCAGCGCAATTCCGTCAGCATCGATCATGAATACGTAGAGATCACGATCGTGCCAGTCGCCGTTCGGTGTCATGAAGGCATGGGCCGCCGCCTCGCGACCGTGTTCCTGAACATGAGCCCCAGCTTTCAATGCCATGGCCTTGGCCTCCGCCATGGTGGCCCGCTCTTCGGCAAGCACAGGGAATGCGATAGCCGTGATGGCGATTGAGAGTGCGACGAGTGTCTTTTTCATGGACGAGTCTCCTGCCAGTCATTGTCTCAACACTCTTTATCTATCGGTCGTTTTTTACGAGACCAAAGCTTCCTCACCGGAATCTGCGCTATAAGGATAACAATTTCGCAATTAGGACAATAGGTTTTACGCATCCTGCCGATAAAACACTTAAAGCGAGGAATGCAAACAGACGAATGCAAACGATAGCCTCAGGGAACCACACGCCGAACGAATATAAAATTCCTCACGAAGTCATCTCCGCTTTCTATCCGACCTGGAGCACAATGACTCAATGGCTCGAGACGAAAATTTAAATGATCCCCCCACCGTCTCCATACCCGACGACAAAGCGCTCGAGCGAGAGAAGTGGAGTTCCAGGGAAGCGCTCGAGCTGGCCCAGGGCATCATCAACGCCATTCCCGACGTGTTGTTCGAGGTAGACCGGGAAGGCAGGTATCTGAATGTCTGGACGAAAAACTTCGACCTGCTGGCAGCACCCAAGGAGGCTCTACTGGGCCGGACGATCCACGAGGTGCTTCCACCTGAACAGGCCTTCTCTGCGATGAATGCCCTCTCAGAGGCCGATGCGAAAGGAGTGGCCTACGGTCATGTCATCGGCATTCCTCAGCAAGATGGCGGATATCTCTGGTTCGAGCACTCCCTGGCAAAGAAGCACGGCGAACACCCAGCCGAAGACACCTTTCTCGTTTTGTCGCGTGACATTACCGAGCGCAGGCAAGTGGAACATACCCTCGAAGAGGTGAGAGCGCGCCTGCTCAGCGTGGTACAAGCCATCCCGGATGCCGTATGGCTCAAGGACATGGATGGTATCTATCTGTTCTGCAACCGGGCATTCGAGCAGGCAGTGGGCAAGTCGGAAAACGAAATCATCGGTGGAACCGATTACGACCTGCTCGAGCCCGAGGTTGCCTCACGCTGTCTCGAAACGGATCGGGCCGCCATAGCGGCCGGGTGCCTTCGCATCGCCGAGGAGTGGATCACACACCGCGGGATTGGCCAGCGTGTTTTGTTGGAAACCCGTAAGACACCGGTATTCGATGCGAATGGCAGGATGACCGGGGTATTGGGTGTAGGGTGCGACATCACGAAGCGCAGGCAGACGGCGGAGGCACTCGCCGCACGCGAACGGGAGTTCCGTACTCTGGTTGAAAACACTCCCGATACGGTGGCGCGCTATGATCGTGATTGCCGGCGCCTGTACGTCAATCCAGCCTTCGCCGCACTCATCGAGGGGGGAGCCACGGCATTGATCGGTAAGACACCTTCGGAATGCCCCGGCGGACTCAACAGCGTCATCTACGAGCAGCAAATGCAGGAGGTATTCACGACCGCCAAAGGGCGTGAATACGAGTTCACGTGGAAAAACCAACTCGGTCGGGAGTTCTGTACCCTGATCCGCCTGACACCGGAGTTCGGCCCGGATGGCACGGTCGAAAGCGTTCTGGCAGTCGGACGCGACATCACCGAGCTGAATGCCTCCCGCAAGAAGATCCACCAGATGGCGTTTTACGATCCGCTCTCGTCGCTGCCGAACCGGGTGCTGTTCAACGACCGACTGCGACAAATGATCGCCAACGCTTCATGGCAAGGCCAGACAGCAGGTGTGATGTTGATCGACCTGGACCGTTTCAAGGAGATAAACGACTCCATGGGGCATGCCATCGGCGATGAACTGCTATGTGAGGTGGCTGCACGTCTAAGTGCCTGCGTACGCAGCCATGACACCGTTGCGCGCTTCGGTGGCGACGAATTCGCCGTTCTGCTGCCCGAGATCGACCATCAAGATGAGTTGGGCCATATCGCCGCCAGGATACTCGACAAGTTCGGTGAGCCTTTCCTGTTGGATGGCAAGGAGGTCTTCGTCTCTGGCAGTCTTGGCATCGCCGTATACCCTCGCGACAGCACCAGCGCCGACGATCTCGTGAAGTACGCAGACTCGGCGATGTACTCTGCCAAACGCTCAGGACGCAACAGTTTCCGCTACTACTCCAAGGATTTGACGACCAGCGCCCAACAGCGCCTCGTGCTGGAATCGGAGCTGCGGCGGGCCATCGAGCGCAACGAACTCGAACTGCACTACCAGCCCAAAGTATTGTTGCACGACGGCAGGATGATCGGCTCGGAAGCCTTGCTGAGATGGCGCCATCCACGGCTTGGCATGGTACCACCCGCGCAGTTCATCCAGATCGCCGAGGAAACCGGGTTGATCGTCGAGCTCGGTGCGTGGGTTCTGCGAGAGGCCTGCCACATGGCCACCGAGTGGAACGGTGAAGCCAAACCTGCTCACAAGGTAGCGATCAACCTGTCGGCCCGACAGTTCCAGCTACAGAATCTGGCCATGACCGTCGCCGACATCTTGAAAGACACTGGCTGCCGCCCGGAATGGATAGAGCTCGAGATCACCGAGAGCCTACTTCTCGATGACAATGAAGGAACGCTGGACACGCTCACGATGCTGCAGGCCATGGGCGTTACCATTGCCATCGATGACTTCGGCACGGGCTACTCGGCGTTGAGCTATCTCGCGCGCTTCCCCATCGATACCTTGAAAATCGACCGGTCGTTCATTCAAAGCGCCATTACCGACCGCTACGGAGCCGAACTCGTGAAAGCGATACTCTCCATCGCACGCAGCCTCGGCCAGCAGGTAGTGGCGGAAGGAGTCGAAACGGCTCAACAGGCAGCCTTTCTCGCAGCTCACGGCTGCCAGATAGCGCAGGGGTTTCTCTACTGCAAGCCATTGCCGGCGAGCGAGTTCGCCTCGTTGCCACAAGCTTTCTGCATCGGTCATTCCACTGACGTAACGGTCACGCCGGCATGTTGAGCAAGGCCGCTGCCTGAACAGCGGCCTTGCTCGAGCCACTCGTCTTGCCGATCGCTCAGGAAGACACGCATGAGCCGGATGGGATATACGACCTGTGGGGTGCAAAGAAGCCGATCGCTACCTGTAGCTTCCTGGCCTGGCCGGACAGCGCTTCAGCAGCAGATGACATCTCCTCGGCGGCCGAGGTGTTCTGCTGGGTGACCCGGTCGAGCTGCTGAATGGCGACGTTGATCTGGCTGGCACCGGCGTTCTGCTCGCTGCTGGCCAGCGAGATCTCGGCGATCAGCTCGGCGCTCTTGCGGATGTCCGGCACCAGCTTGGTCAGCATCTCGCCGGCGCTCTGCGCCGCCTTGACGGTGCTGCCGGAAAGCCCGGAGATCTCCTGCGCTGCCGCCTGGCTGCGTTCGGCCAGCTTGCGTACCTCGGCGGCCACCACCGCGAAACCGCGGCCGTGCTCGCCGGCCCGTGCCGCCTCCACCGCCGCGTTGAGTGCCAGCAGGTCGGTCTGGCGGGCGATCTCCTGCACGATCAGGATCTTCTCGGCGATGGTTTCCATCGCCCCCACCGCCTCGGCTACCGCCTGGCCCGAGGCCTCGGCGTCGCTCGCCGCATCGCGGGCGATGCTTTCGGTCTGGGCGGCGTTGTCGGCGTTCTGCTTGATGTTGGCGGTCATCTGCTCCATGGATGACGAAGCCACTTCGGCCGAGGCGGCCTGCTCGGCTGCTCCCCGGCTGAGCTGCACTGAGGCCGCCGCCATTTCCTGGCTGCCGGCGGCGACATGGCGGGTCACCAGAGTCACCTCCTCGACCACTTCCCTCAGTCGCGCCGCCATACGGTTCAGCGCATCGATCAACGCTTTGATCTCGGCGCTGGACTGCACCTCGGCGGTGGCGTTCAGGTCACCTGCAGCAACCGCATTCGCCAATCCCAAGGCACTCGACAGACCTGACTTGATACGGCGCGAGATGGTAAAAATCATGACCAGAAGAATAAGTGCGCCAAGCGTAAAGACGAGGATCAATCGCTTGGCATTTCTCCAGAACAGAGCGTCGAGGTCGTCGATATAAACGCCCGTACCCACTATCCAGCCCCAAGGCTCGAATCCCGTGACGTGGGAAGCCTTGGGTGCAGGCTCCTTGAGCCCGGGCTTGGGCCACGAATATTCGACCACCCCCTGCCCTCTCTCCTTCACGATAGCGACCATCTCCATGAACAGTCGCTTGCCAAACGGATCCTCGAAACCGGATAGATCCTGCCCATTCAGCTCCGGCACTGTTGGGTGCATGACCATGACCGGAGCCATGTCATTGACCCACAAATAATTGTCTCCGCTATATCTCATGGCCTCGACGGCATGGAGTGCCCGCTCCTGCGCTTCTCTGCGGCTCAACGTGCCCTCGAGCTCCTGTCCATGATAGTGTGCAAAAATCCCTACGGCACTTTCGACCAACGAAGCCAAAGTCTCCTGACGTTCCTCGACAAGATACCCTTGTTCCTGAAACAGGTTGTATACGCCTAACCCGACCATTCCCAGAATCATTACCACGGCCAGCAAATTGAGTTGCGTGGAAATACGCAGGAATCTCATCGAACACAGCTCCTAGGTTAGCGTAAATGGCTTCCTGGCATGAGTGCCAAGGTCTCACACCATTCGTTCGCGCTTTCTATCGGCCATGCGGCACAGGACCGAAGCCCGCCAGCGCGCCATCTTCGCCATTTGGATAGCTGCCTGCACAAAATGGACAGAAAACTCACGTCGTGACAGCGCCCCCACTGTGCGAGGCAAAAAAAAACCGCCCAGCTCGGAAGTCCGAGCCAGACGGGGGGAAACCATGGCAAGAGCCGTCAAGCCTACTTGCCGGGGGTGAAAATCCTAGTCATACCTGCTAAGCGGCAGGAAGCGCCAACGGTTGGCGACTACCGCCTGCCACCGATGCCCCCCGAACCGGCCGTGCGTCGAGCCGGAAGAAGGCGATGGTGGCCTGCAGTTGTTCGGCCTGGCTGGCTAATTCCTCGGCAGTGGCGGATACCTCCTCGGCGGCCGAGGTGTTCTGCTGGGTGACCCGGTCGAGCTGCTGAATGGCGACGTTGATCTGGCTGGCGCCGGCGTTCTGCTCGTTGCTGGCCAGGGAGATCTCGGCAATCAGCTCGGCGCTCTTGCGGATGTCCGGCACCAGCTTGGTCAGCATCTCGCCGGCACTCTGCGCCGCCTTGACGGTACTGCCGGAAAGCTCCGAAACCTCCTGCGCCGCC
>MTEX01010524.1_pt4 | contig 30946 bp, 45 predicted proteins | sample 1042691 | NCBI WGS metagenome assembly MTEX01 (sample SAMN06185810, study PRJNA358809) | soil metagenome | isolation source: soil biostimulated with molasses as carbon source | place: India | collected 2015-05-23
TTGATTAGTACGTTGTTCTTCTAATGATATAATGGCTTTATTGAGAGCAGATATTTCTAATTGAATTTTATTTTGTATATTTTTTTGATCAAGCTCAGAAGAAAAGTCATCTTTAGGGTTATTTAATAACTTAATTTTATCTAGTGTAGAGTCTTTTCTTTTTAAAAGATTGTTTTTATCCTCTATAATAAACTCTTCTATCATTTGTTCTGATGACTTACCCACAATTTTAAAAAATGATTGCAATTTAGAGATAGTATCAACTAACTGTTTTTCAAAACTCTTTTTTAATAGCTGTTGTTCATATAGTTCACCACTAAATAAACCAAAAATATAGTCTCTTATAGCAATCCTTTTTTCTGTATTATCCCATTTTTCATAACGGAAAATAGGTAAATGATTATTTGCCTGATCAGCATATAATATTCTTAATAATTGATGTGTTGTTATACTAGTTTCAGATGAAACAGTTTCTGGATAGTTCAGATAATCAAAAAAAATCTTTGAAAAGCCAAATTTTTCTTTATAAGAACTGTAAGGGAAATTATGCCATTCACTATCATTAGCAGAAATCGCGCTCGAAATATTTCCATAAAATAGATTTAATGGCTCTTTTATTTTTTCACTTATAGTTCTTGATATCGTGAGATAGTTTTTATCAATTTGAACTTCTGTTAATACATGGGTACACATTCTAACTATTGGGGTGAAGGTTACTTCCTCGCCACCTAAAGAGTATATCAGTACATCTAGAAGTGAGCTTTTTCCTGCACTATTTTTCCCATAAATAACATTTAGGCCCTCTGTAAAATCTATATCTAAAACACATTTATTCCCTTGTAGAACCATCATTTTATTTACTTTAAAGTTATTATATTTAGTTGTCATAACGAAATTCCATAAGAGCTGAACGGCTTTTTAAACCATCGGTTCCATTTAGAGGATGAGTTAATAAAAAATTAAGTATCAAATTTTCAACTTCTTGCTGAATGTATTCTGCTAAAATAGGTGGGGACAAGGCAAGCTGATTAAATTTATTACCTTTTTTATATTCATTTGTACCACCTCGCTTATCTAAGAATTCGTTAATTACTAAAACTTGTAAAACTTTTTCTTGAATAAATGACATTTTTTTTGCCATAAGGAAAGGACTTTTACAGGGGCGATAAGTATCATTAATTTTATCAATTTCTTTACGAATATATCTGCTATTAATATTTTTTGGGAATTTGATATATTTTATTTGCTTAGGAAAGACAGTATAAAAATCAATTATTTTAATACGATCTTCTTCAATATATTGGTATTCTTCTAATTTGTTAAATAATTTAACAATACGGTAAGAGCAGTGACTAGCATCAAATGCCGGATGATATATTAACATTTTTTATCCCAGCAAATATGGCAATTCCCTGCTAAAAAGTATAGTAATTGCATTACACAATCATTATTTGCACCTAATGGAGTTCCTATTATTAACTTTTCGATTGGTTGAATAACTTCTTTAAAGATAGCTGCCTCAACTTCTTGAATACTTACATCATTTTGTATCATAGGGCGAATTATATGATTATAGCTAACTTCAATTCTAGCTAAAATTTTAGATATAAGATATTGAAAAGCTGGACTATCTTGATGTTTTGTTATTAATCTCCCTGCTTTTGATTTTAGTCTTTCGGCACTAGTTACCAGATAACCTCTATTAGCATCAATAAGTTTTCTTTCCAAACCTCTTCGATCTTCTCTTAAAATTCCACTGAAATGCTCTAAATCTTCAAGCTGTTCTTCAATGTCAATTTCAAGTCCTGCCTCTATTGCTTTCACTAACTCAAAATAGGGATGAGTAAACATTGCACTTTCATTATTATGAAAGTGATAAGATGGTTTATTAATATCGCCAGCAGCTACATCGCCGCCAGCAGTAATATTTTTTTGAGTGACCATTTTTATTTTTTTCGTTGATTAATATTTCCCGCTGCTACATCACCACCCGCTTGAATTCCTTTTTGTATTACATTTTTTGAATTATTATTTTTGCTAGTGTATTTGGAAATAGAAATACCACCGATACCTCCAGCAACGATACCCCCTAAAAATGACAATATTTCTGAAAGATGTTGATTAATAAAATCCATAATTACTCTCTTTAATTAAACATCCCTATATAACCCAACGACTTTTCCAACCAATTTACATCCTTCACGGAGTGGTATGATCTTTTCATGCCATTTAGGGTTTAAGGGTTCTAAATACATACCGTTGCTTTCTACAATCAATTTCTTGAAAGTTGCTTCTGTTTCCCCGTCGCATGCAACAATAACCAAATCACCTGTTTTTAAATCACTTATTTGAAAGTCAGGATTTACATAAATTTTGTCACTAGGTCTAAAGTCTGGAGACATGGATTCTCCAACTACAATTAAACCATAACCGTTTTTGCCACACTTAGGGTTTGGTGGTAACCATTCCTTAAATTGTGTGCCCATTGGAACAGAATCTGCTGTAGTCCAAGTACCTGCTTGTACCCACGAAATTACAGGTATTAAACGTCCCGCGATTGGAAATGGGGCAGTAACGTTAGCATCAAGAGAATTACTTTCTTTGCCATGTAAAAGGTAATCTGAAGTAACCCCTAATATTTGCGCTAATGCCATCAAACTATCGTGCTTAGGTAAGTTCTCATCCTTTTCCCAATAAATCACTGATGTTTTAGAAACACCAATTGCATCAGCAACTTGTTGTTGAGTTAGCTTTATAGACTTTCTCTGGTTTTTTAAACGAGTACCTAAAGTTTCCATAATTTTATGCCAGTTCCGTTCGTAAGAAATCTTACCATTTGATAAGGTAAGTTTTATGTGCTTAAATAAAGGTAAGTAAAGTTACTTTTATTGGTGGAATATATGACCAAAGCAGAAGCATTGGCCTTATTGGAGTGCGGTATTACTGAGTTAGCCTACAAATTAAGTATTAGTACTCAAGCAATTAGCCAGTGGCCTGAAGAAAAAATCCCTTTAGCGCGCGAATATCAAATTCGGGATTTAGCTGAAGGCAAAGAGCCCTTAAAAAACAAAGTTGCTGTTGACTAAGGACATCAATATGAGCCTTGAAAAAGAAGACCTTCGTTTGAAGATGCTTCCAGACATGATGGAACGTTTGAGATTGATTGCCGATGTTCGTGGAAATGAGTATGCACATCAAGCTGTAGTCCTCTTAGAAAAAGCCCTTATGGGTGAATATCATGAAGTTAGCTTAATGCTTGAAAGAGCAGATAAAAATAGGCAGAAGAGGGAGCGTCTGGGCATACGCGGGAAAGTTGGATTAAAACCAGAATCTCAAATTTTAGAAATAAAAAAAGCCTGATTTCGTGGATCAGGCTTCTATATTCACAAATCTAGGAACCCATGAATATGCAAAACAATTTATCAGAACAACCAATCGAACTCAACTCACAGGAATTTGTAGTGGGTGACATAGTGGTTATTAATGAACTGGATCATAACGAAATTTTTGAAGTGTTTGGATTTTACTACAGCACACCTAAACGACTTTTTGTTAAGTCAGCATGCGGGAAGCAGTTAGCTCTACCAGTTCAATTCTTTAGATCGGCATCAATTGCTGAGTTAGAAGCAAAACGCCGATTAACTGCAGAAGAGTTAGCGCGAGCGGAGGTGTCATGAATCAACAATTTAAACACCTTCCAGAATATAAGCAGAGAGAAGGCATCCAGTCATGGTATGAGCCAGCCCTTAATCTCCTAAACAAAATGCTTGAACGAAACAAAGCAAATCTCCGTAAACGTGGATACAACGAAAAGAATGCAGCCATCACACGCGAAGAGTTTAGACAAGAACTTGCTCGCCGTGGCCGCATTACTTTGTATTTGGCTGGGGAAATTGAAACGAGTTTGTATAAGGCTCAAAAGATTGAATACATGGGCGGATATGTAAAGCCTAAGGCTGGTGAGTAATGAGTCTTGACGCAACCATTTGGGCTTTCAAAGCTGAGGTTAAAACCTCAAGTCAGAGACTCGTTTTATTGGCTTTGGCTGATAGAGCTGGAGAGTCACACAAGTGTTACCCAAGCATTAAGCGAATGGTTAAAGACACTGTCCTTAACCGTAAAACGGTGATCAAAGTATTAGATGAACTTGAAGCAATTTCTTTAATTAGATTTACAGGTGAAATTACAGGGAATGGTGTCAAGGTTTACCAGTTAATAGGTGTGATGGGGCGTGAAGAAAATGATTTAACCAGTCCCAAAAAGGGGACTAGTACCAATAACGGAACTAGTTCCAATTTCGGTACTGGTTCCAAAAACGGTACTAGTACCAATAATGGGACCGCAACCAGTCCCAAAAACGGTACTGAGACCAGTCCCAATATTGGGACACAGAACCTATCAGGGAATCTATCAGATGAATCTAAAAATAAAAAAACATGGTTGAGTTTGAAAAAACTTGGTGAAGAAATTCGTTTGGCAACTGATCAGGAAACTTACGAGCAAATCAAAAACGCGACTTGGTTCGATCGGGAGTTGCGAGCATTTAAACTCTACAACGCTGACAAGAATCTTTGTGATGAACTCATGCATTACCACTTCGCGGACTGGTTAATCAACGCATGTGGAAAATACCAAGCACGTGAACAATCTAAAAATCCAAAAGCTGGAACACAGGTTCGAGTCTCGCAGGGAGATTCAAACACTCTTAGTTCAAAACAGATTTACTCATTTGCTCAAAAACTTTCTGTACATCCTGAGTTTGCAAGCAAATACGCTGAAGGTAATGAGAGCTATGAACAACTTGCAGCACGTATTGCAGTGAAGCTTGCAGATCCTGAGCAACAACAAAAATTAATGCCATACCTCATTCAAGTTGGTTTTACTGGAAAGGGGGCGGTATGACATCAATGAGCCTTGCTGAATACCGTGAATTATTTCCTATTCAGAAAAATAAAAAGCGCCGTTCAGCAAAGCAAACACGTGAGCCAAGTGTAGGAGAGGTTTTATTAGCAACACACCTTAAAGCCTGCAAGATTGTTTTTGAACAGGAATATAAATTCCATCCAAAACGTAAGTGGCGGGCGGATTTTTTAATTACGGGAAAAAAGATATTGGTAGAGGTAGAAGGCGGGATCTGGAGCGGAGGCCGCCATACAAGAGGCAAGGGCTACATAGGGGATATGGAGAAATACAACGAAGCGGCAATTATGGGGTTTACAGTTTTACGGTTCAGTACAGAGCAAGTTAAAGCAGGCGTGGCGATTAAACAAATTGAGCAATTGGTGAATGAAAAATGAGTGTAGCTTTTAAAACACAACAAATGGATTGGTCTAAATACACTATTGATGGTTGGTTAGAGCAGTTTGGCGCTTGGTGTGAAACAGTTAGAATGAAAGGTGGTGATTTACCAAATGGACTTCATATCAATCAAATTTACTGGTTAATGCGTGAAGCAGGTAATGAACTGTCTAAGGGTAAATCTTATATTCGTTGCGAGATTAGTGATTATGAGGCGGATCAGATTCAAGTACTTTTACGAAGTCTATTAAATTCTGATAAAACAGATTTTACTACAAAGTTTGCATTAATCTGTTTAATCAAAAATAAGATCGAAAATAAAGGGTTGGGGAAAGTTGCTCAAGAAACAAACCAATCTAAAGCACAGGCAGCAATTATGGTTAGTTGTGCTAGATTTTATTTAGCTGGGCATGATAAAAGACTAATAATATAAATTAGTTTATGATTTTATTATGATAAAAACAGTCATAGTATGTGGGGAAGCTGGTTATTATTATATCTTGGGAAGGGTTCAACGTGGTGACTTTCCTTTAAAAGATGTAATTATAAAATATTTAGATAACAAAATTGGATACTTCCATTTTAGCGATAAAATTTCTTCAGATGATGAGGAAGAGATAATGAAAGTCTTAAATGGGTTATATAAATCATTACATGATGGAGTTAAGCCACAGTTAACTAAAGTAAAATATTGACTGTCTAGACGCAATATGGCATATTTCTGCTATAGTGGATGAAGGTGTAGTAATTCACTTAGTAGATAAAGCTCGCATTAGCGGGCTTTAAATTTATTAAAGCTCTTCATTTGATAGTCTTTTTTGCTTAATAATTTATTGAAATTGATATATATTGATAATTTCTAAACATTAACTTAAAAAAAGACTAGGTAAAATGAGCTATATAATGATGTTTGCTAGAGTTTTCTCAAAACTTCAATACGCGGAAGATTTTGTAAAGTTGGGGAAATTTAGATTAAATACTATTAAATTTTTTAAAGATTATGTGGATGAACACGATAATAATATTGGGGATCAAAATGAAGGTCTAATCTTTAGATTTCTTAAAGATCATAATGCTAAACTTCAAATGAAAGTTGGTGATGTAATAGAAGAGATAGATTACGAATCTGTTTGTGCTCATAGTGATTATATTTTACATAATAAAATTTTTTGTTTATATGCACCAAGTGCAGATGAAAATCAACAATTCACTCTTGAAGCAATTCAACATTTTATTGCATTACAAGAAGGTACTGATAATCTTGGAAGCCACTTAGTAATTATAACTAAACCTAATGAATTTGTTGAGAGATTAAAAACTGAAATAATTAGACTTGGTTATGGTATGAAAGCTAACCTAATTGAGTATAGGGATTTTTCTCAACCAATAGAAATCGATGAACATAAAGTGGGTTTTGTTAAAAGTCTTGAATTTTCACACCAGAAAGAATATAGGTTTATGGTAGATGATGGCAAAAATGAAAATTTACCTTTAGACATTAGTATCGGATCTTTAGAAGATATTACTCTCTTGCTTCCAATTGAAGATTTTAATCAGAATTTTAAAGTTGAACCTAAAGTAGAGCTGGAATAATCAAAAGTTAGTTTTATCATTTGCCGAATGTATTACGGCACAGGAAACCCCGCTAAATATCGATTATTGGCGGGGCTTTTTACTTTATATGTTAAGCTGCCATTCATAATTTTATGGATTTATACAATGTATATTTGTATTGGCGGTGATTTAGACGGTGAAGTTGTAAATAACCGTGAAGGTACATTCTTTGAAGCTAGTGAAATAGATCCCAGTAAGCAATCAACATATAACCGCCAGAGCTACATTGTAGAAGGGCAAACTTATCGTTTTTGGATTTGTGCTGAAATGCCTTATGTTGCAACAACTAAAATCGCTAATAAGTATTTAGCTGAAAAATACCCATATCTTTCGTAGTTAAAAGTTTAAATAAAAGAAGCCCGCCAATTGGTGGGTTTTTTATTATGATGCCAAAATTGGGCAAAGAACAATTCTGTAATATTACTAGGTAAGTTAGAGTTAAGTTCTTTGTTTTTAATGGTTTTAAGAGTGTTATAGTTTAAGATAATATGACTAAATAAATTTTGGAATTATGAAAAAGGAAAAAATATTCGAAGAGTCATTAATGATGATTAATGAATTGCGCAATGAATTATTGGTGAGCAAAACTATAGATTGCGGCCTTAGGCTTGAGTTAGCTAAAGAATGTGTGGGCATTTCTATTGAACATAGTGAGGCGATTAACCTTTTATTAGGTACGGAATATCCTATTCAAGCCATGATATTGTTACGGTCTCAATATGAAGCTGTAGTCAAGTCATATTGGATTATGTTTATAGCTTCGAACGAACAAGTGACCAGATTAAACTTTAATTGGACAAATGAAGAGCAAGGACTTAAGGATAAATTTCCAATGGTTTCTGAGATGCTTGATTTACTATATAAAGCAAATCTTGATGCTCATCTAATAATTGAGCAATTAAAAGAGTTTAAAAATTACAATTTAACTCCTTTAAATTCCTTTGTTCATACTGGTAAACATTCTTTTATAAGAAAATCTGTGGGGTTTAAGCCTGATTTCATTATAAAATTATTATGTTTTTCAAATAATTTAGTATCAACTGCAAGTCATTTAATTTTTAAGCATACTATTCCTGATAAGCAGAAATTTTTAAAAACCATACATAATAAATATAGTACTTGCTTTGTTTGATAGATATTTTCTTTAAAGCTAACCGCCTCAAAACGGTTTTTTTAATGGGCATATTAAATGGATTCTAATGAATACTTTTGGCTTACAAGAAAAAAAGAACCTAAAACCAAACCCAAATCCAGACCACTGCCTAAAACTACCCAAAAGTACTTAGAGGCAGAAGAAGAATTTACTGAAACTTTAGATAATCTGGAAATTAAATATGAAAAGAAATTCCAGTTTAAATCTACAAAGCATTGGCGTTTTGATTTTCATTTAATCGAACATCGAATTTTAGTGGAAATTGCTGGCGGCCCTTGGTCGGGTGGGCGTAAGGGTAAGCTTAAAAACAAAGCTTGGAGTCTTGATCGTTACGATGTGGCTGAAGAGATGGGATACAAAGTAGTTCGCATAGAGACGGCTACTAGATATCGCATTGATGAGTCTGGACCTTTGCAGTTGCGGACTGAATACGCTAGTCAGTGGCTAAAAAATTTAAAGAGGCAAATATTTAATGGATCAGATCAGACCATTTCCTCCAACTGATTTTATAGACCAAGCAGATGAAGAGGAAGCGATACGCATAGTACCTGCGCCTGATTTAAAAAACTGGGTAGTTGCTAATTTTCTTACGCTTGGTGGATCTTTACATAATCCAGATCATGACCATATCGCTGAGATGCTTCATGACAATGAGGGTTTTTTGGCTTTTGCATGGGCTTCTACTGCTTATACGAGAGCTAAGCGTATGGTGCTCGGCCAATGTGAAAAGGTTATGTTTCAACAAGGCGGCTGGAAGAAAGCCCGCCAAGAGCAGCAAATGCGTGATTGGTTCGGTTACGTTCCAATTTATTTAATCACCATAGATGCAAGCTTTTGTGAAAAGGCAAACGATAACGAGTTTTGTGCTTTGCTTGAACATGAGCTTTACCACATAGGCGTAGATCGAGACTCGGACGGTGAGATTATTTACAGCGATCATACTGGCTTACCAAAGCACTATTTAGCTGGTCACGATGTGGAAGAGTTTATCGGTGTTGTTAAGCGCTGGGGAGCAAGTAAGAATGTTAAGCGACTTATTGAAGTCGCTCAAAACCCGCCGTTTGTTTCGAATTTAGATATTTCTAAATGCTGTGGAAACTGTGTGATTAATTAATGTACTAAAAGCATCACATTATAGATATTCAATACAATTAGTTTTCAGTAGGTTTTAGAAAATTAGGAGAAAATCATGGCCACTTATAAGCAGCTTCAAGAATATATAAAGGAACATCACCAAATTACAGCTCAGTCCTGTTGGATTGCTCATGTTAAATCGGAACATGGATTAACAATGCGTACTAATCGGCAAGGTAAAGAAAGAGTTAAACCATGTCCACCAAAGTATAGAGATAAAGTTGAAGAGGCTCTAAGACATTTTAAGATGATCCCCTAGATAGAGGATTTTTTTTGACCTGTTTGCTGTACGTAGCTGTACGAAGGGGAATTTATGGCAGCACTAAAAGAGCCTGTGAAAATATTTATTGTTCAAGCTCTTGCATGCCGTGATACTCCTCAAGAAGTGGTTGAACAGGTCAAGCAAGAGTTTGGAGTTGATATTAGTCGTAGCCAATGCGAATGCTATGACCCAACAAAATATTCGGGAAGAAACTTAAGCAAGAAATTTGTTGAGCTTTTCGAATCGACCAGAGAGAAATTTGATGAAGGCCTAATTGATATTCCAATTGCTAATAAGTACTACCGTCTGAAGCAATACCAAAGGCAGCTTGATAGAACTAGAAACGTAAAAACAGCGCTAAAAATTCTAGAGCAGGCTGCAAAAGATATTGGTGGACAATTTACTAACCGCCAAGAAATAACTGGCAAAGACGGCGGACCATTACAAACGGTTAATTCAGATGTGCCAGTTCCAATGGAAGAGTATTTAAAAGCGCGGAGGGAGGTCTTAGATGAGTACTGATGCGGCTCGGGATAAAGCCATCCAGATCGAGGCGCAAGAAGATCTATATTTCTTCACAAGGTACATGTTTAAGGAGCGCCGTAACTACAAATGGATGCAGAACTGGCATCACTTAGAAATCTGTGAAGCTTTGAAGAAGGTTTATCGCGGTGAGACTAAGCGGTTAATTATTAACGTACCACCTCGATATTCAAAAACTGAAATTGCCGTAATAAATTTTATGGCTTGGTGTTTTGGAAAGAATCCTGATTCAGAGTTTATTCATATCAGTTATTCGGCAATGCTTGCTGCAAATAACGCATTTCAGACTCGCAATATGGTTCAAGAAGAGGCTTATAAAAAGGTATTTCCTGATCTTAAATTGCGTGATGATAGTAAAGCTAAGGATTTCTGGCGTACAGCTGCAGGTGGTGTCTGCTATGCGACGGGTACAGGCGGTACCATTACCGGTTTCGGTGCAGGCAAAATGCGTGAAGGCTTTGGTGGTTGCATCATCATTGATGACCCACATAAGGCCGATGAAGCCAAATCAAAAACTATCCGTGAAGGTGTAATTGACTGGTTCCAAAATACACTCGAGTCTCGTACTAACTCACCGGAAACGCCAATTATTGTCATTATGCAGCGATTGCATGAAGATGATCTCGCAGGTTGGTTGTTAGGGAAAAGGGAAGACGGCTTACCAGCTGAGGGTGGTAACGGTGAAGTGTGGGATCATCTTTGCCTTTCTGCAATTCAAGAGGATGGTTCTGCTTTATGGCCAGCTAAACACAACATACAAAAGCTACGGCAAATGGAACAAGCTGCACCGTATGTTTTTGCCGGACAATACCGTCAAATGCCTTCACCGCCAGCTGGCGGTTTTTTTAAGCCTGACAATATTGAAATTGTTGATGCTTTACCTGCTGATATTGTGAAGCAAGTAAGAGCTTGGGACTTTGGTGCAACTGAGAATGAAGGTGACTTTACTGCAGGTGTTAGGGAGGCTTTGGGTGCGGATGGCTTTACTTATATCGTCGATGTAACCAAAGGGCAACTTGGTCCAGACAACGTCAATAAACGCTTAAAACAAGTCACAGAGTTAGATGGGATGGGTGTATCGGTAAGGATTCCTCAAGATCCTGGACAAGCTGGTAAATCACAAGCCAGTTCATTCGTAAAACTTCTTGCAGGATATGACGTCAAAGCTAAACCTGTTTCGGGAGACAAACTCACACGAGCACAGCCTTTTGCGGCTCAAGTTAACGTGGGTAACGTCAGAATGCTGAGGGGTGATTGGAATAAAGACTTTATTGTAGAGCTTCGAAATTTTCCGAACGGAACGCATGACGACCAGGTTGATGCTGGCTCGGATGCATTTAATGAATTGAATGGAGGTTTTGAAGCCTTCTTTGCTGATATGGGATTTGCTCGATGAGTGACGTAACTTTTAAACATCCTGAGTATGTTAAAAACTTGCCATACTGGCAGAAGCTAGATGATGTATGTGAAGGTGAGGATGCGGTAAAAGCTAAAGGTGAAAAATATTTACCTAAGCCTAATGCACATGACAAAACGCCAGCAAATAAGAGTGCTTATTTAGCTTATTTGATACGTGCTGTGTTTTATGAAGTTACAGGTACAACGTCAAACAGTTTAGTGGGTGCTGCATTTGCTACAGATCCAAGCTTTAAGTTTCCATCCCAGCTCGCTCATTTAGAACGTAATGCAAACGGCGCAGGTTTAAGTGCTTATCAATTGGCACAAACGGGTATTCGACACTTATTAAAGCATTACAGATGCGCCCTATATGTTGACTACCCAGCAGTTACACCGGCACGAAATCTTGCAGAGTTTAAACAGCAAAAAGCCTATCCGATGATTCACTTATTGAATGCCATTGATGTGATCAATTGGGATTCAATGATGATCGATAACCAGAAAAAGCTTTGCTTGGTGGTCATCCGTGAATTTACTTCTGAACGTGGCAATGATGGCTTTAGTAAAATAGACGTGGAGCAATACAGGGTTCTTCGTTTAGAACCTGATAGTGAAGAAAATTACATCTATACAGTTCAGGTTTACACCAAAGGAGATAAAGGTACTTGGGTGGGGGGAGAAAAGAAGTCACCAACTGATTATAACGGTGATACCTGGTCATATATTCCTTTTACTTTTGTGGGGGCTATTGATAACTCCGAAGAGATTAAGAAGCCTCCATTGCTTCCATTAGCTAATCTTAATTTAGCTCATTATAGAGATAGTGCGGACTTTCAAGAGTCCGTTTTTTATATGGGCCAACCACAGTTTTATGCCAAGGGAGTCAATTGGGCTTGGTACGACGAGGCGAAAAAGCGTGGAATTTATATCGGTGCAAAAGTCCTGTTACCTTTACCTGAAAACGGTGATTTGGGGATTGTACAAGCAGATCCAAACACTTTAGCCCGGGAAGCTATGAAGGATAAATGGGAGCAGATGAAAGAGATGGGGGCGCGTTTAATTGAAAAGGGTTCAGCAGGGAAAAAGACTGCTACTGAATCAAACAGTGATGACGCCGTACAGCATTCCGTTCTTTCACTTTGTGTTGTGAATATGAATGAAGCTTTTTCGATGGCTTTAAGATGGGCAGCTAAGTTTGTAACGCCTAATGTAGATGTTCTGACTAAAGATGAACTGATGTTCGAAATCAGTCAGGAATTTAACAAGCAAGGGTATCAAGCTGAACTAGCTCGACAATTATATGAGGCAGCTTTACAAGGCCGTTCTTCATTTAAATCTTGGTGGGAATATAACCAGACTGGAATGTTCCCAAAACAAAAGTATAAAGAAGAGCTGGACAACATCGAAGGCGAAAAAGATGGGACCGTGAATCTATAGGTAGGGTGATATGGCTAAAGATAATAAAAATCTTTTGGAGGTTCTCACTCAACATCAGGCTTATCTTTATCGAACTTCTTCGCAATCAGTAAATGAATTATTGGGTTTATTCAAAGATGATACGAACGCAATGCTTTCAAAGCTTCGTGATTTATTGGATGAACTTAGTGATTCAGAAAAGATAGCTTTAGCTGGAGGGAAATACACAACTTCAAATCTCAGGGAAATAAGAGATTTAATTTCTCAATGGTTTAGTAGTGTAAATACAAGCTTGCCGGAAGCTTTCGCAGTTTCAGCAACAGCAATGGCCGTTTATGAAGCCAGCTATATGGCAAAGTTATTCGGCACAACGATAAATAAACCAAATGGAGAAAAGCTTTATTCTGCTGCCAAAAAGGTTCCACTTACAGGCGGTGCTCTTGTCGATGATCTTTTATCAAGAATTGCAGAAAGTGCCCGCCAAAAAGTTGAATATGCTATTCGTGATGGAATCAGTATTGGAAAAACGAATCAACAAATTGTTCAGCGTATTCGTGGTACCAAACGGCTCAACTATGAAGATGGGATTTTGAACGGTACCAAGACTGAAATTGACCGCACTGTTAGAACTGTACGTAGTCATATAACCAATCAAGCCTATCTGAATAGCTTTAATCAATTAGGCTTTGAATATGTACGATTTGTTAGTGTACTTGATGGAAGAACTTCCAAGTTGTGTGCTTCGCTTGATGGTTCAGTTTGGGAAATAAACGACCCCGCCAAACGTGTACCGCCGTTACATCCTCATTGCCGCAGTATTTTGGTACCAGTTGAGAAAGATGGGATACTTTCAGGGGAACGTCCATTTGTAATGGATGAGCGCAAAGTAAAGGACATTCCGAAAGATGAGCGCAGCCAATTAATAGGGCAATTGGATGCAAACACCACATTCAAAGAGTTCTTCAAGAAAACTGATGATTTCTTTCAAAAGGAGTGGCTAGGGCCAAAGCGCTACAAGCTTTATAAGGAAGGAAAGTTTGATTTTGAAAAGTTCTTTGATCCTGAAGGGCGACTTTACACATTGGACCAACTTAGAAAGTTGGATGAGCTAAATTTTCAAGAATTAGGATTATAAATAAGAGTATTTTAATATCTAATATCTGAATGTTTTTACTTTAGTGAACTATTATGGTTAAGGATATTAAACGATCAATTAGAGATAAATATAAAAGAAGAGAGACAGGTCTGAGGATTGTACTTGAAGATTTTATTATTCATGCAAATGATCGCATTGATGAAAGTAGAGCAGGTGTTGCAAGGAATAGTAATGACATTAAATTATATATTCAAAAGTGTCAGGAACTATTGGATGTCTTGCCTGAAATTAAGGAGCCAGAATTTAATTTTAACCTTTCATTAGATGATTTTTATCAAACTTTGGAAGTTCCTAAAATTGAAATTGAAAACGATTCAAATGAGTTAAGTGAAGAGCTGTTTAAGGAGTTCGAAGAACAAAATCGAGATTTTTTTGATCAAACTGAAATAAATAAATGATTATTTAATATTTAAAAAGCGCCCTTTTAGGCGCTTTTTTTATGCCTGCCGAAAGTGGATGCAGACGGCGAATCCGGGTGGATGCCCATTTTGAAAATATAGGTTGGATGACCAATGAAACTTAAAACAGTAACGATCGACGGTAAAGTTTATGCGGAAGTAGAGGGTGATAAACCTATGTATGTTCATGATGATGGTAAAGAGATGCCACATGATGCCGCTCACTCTGTAGCAACTATTGCACGTCTAAACAATGAAGCAAAAACAAATCGTGAAGCGAAAGAAGCGGCAGAAAAAGCCCTAAAAGCTTTTGAAGGGATCGATGATCCTTTGGCAGCTAAGAAAGCAATTCAGACAATACAAAATCTTGACGATAAAAAGCTGGTGGATGCTGGTGAAGTTGAGAAAGTGAAAGCTGAAGCTATCAAGGCAGTTGAAGAGAAATATGCTCCTATTGTTCAGCAGCGTGATGCTCTTGAAGCTCAATTGCATGGTGAGCTTATTGGCGGTGGTTTTGCTCGTTCTAAGTACATTCAAGACAACATTGCAGTACCAGTTGATATGGTTCAAGCGACATTTGGCCAGCACTTCAAAATCGAAGAGGGCAAAGTGGTTGCCTACGACCAAAAAGGCGAAAAGATTTATTCCCGTGTCCGCCCTGGTGAGCTTGCAAATGTTGATGAAGCTTTAGAGTCCTTGGTTGGCGGATACCAACATAAAGACTTAATTCTTAAAGGTGGTAAAGGGAATGGTGGCGGCTTCCAAAGTGGGGGCAAAGGTGGAGCACCTGCAGGTATGAAGCGCAGCGAGATGTCAGTATCTCAAAGAGCCGATTACATCAAAGAACATGGCCAAGAATCCTTCCTAAAACTACCGAACTAATTATTAAACATTTGGAGATAAGTCGTTATGACTACAACAGTTAATTCAGACATGATCATCTACAACCAATTGGCTCAAACTGCTTATTTAGAGCGTTTGCAAGACAATTTGAATGTCTTTAATGAGGCATCAGCTGGAGCGATTCTTTATAAAAATGAAATCATTGAAGGCGATTTTAATAAAGAATCATTTTATCGTGTTGGCGGCAGTATCAAGCACCGTGATGTGAACTCAAACGCTAAAGTTAACCATGAAAAAATTGGCGCTGGAGAATCAGTAGGTGTGAAAATTCCGTTTAAATACGGTCCTTATGCATCTACTGAAGAAGCTTTTAAGCGCCGTGCTCGTACACCTGAAGAGTTTGCAATGATTCTTGGTTATGACTTGGCAGATGCTTTAGTTGCAGGGCGTTTACAGTATAGCTTGGCTTCATTAAAAGCTGCGATTACAAGCAATCCTGATATGGTGGCAAAAGGAAGTATTGCAGTAGACGGTCGAAAAGCATTAACACGTGGAATGCGTAAATTTGGTGACAAGTTTGGTCGTATCGGTTTGTGGGTAATGAACTCAGATACCTATTTCGATATCGTAGATGATGCAATCACCAAGCAGATTTATGGTGAATCTGAAATCGTTATTTATGGCGGTTTACCGGGTACCTTAGGTAAGCCAGTATTGGTTACTGATGCCGTAGGTGATAACGATGCATTTGGCTTGCAGTACGGAGCGGTGACTGTAACTGAGTCACAAGTACCAGGCTTCCGAGCATACGACATCAATGATGAAGAAAACTTTGCTATTGGTATGCGTGCTGAAGGTACATTTAACCTAGACATTCTTGGTTATAGCTGGGATACAACGAAAGGTGAGAATCCAGATCTTACTTTGCTTGGATCAAGTGCTAACTGGAAGAAACATGCAACCAGCAACAAAATGACCGCAGGTACATTGCTTGACTTGTCTGGCACAACAACTGGTTAACTCGTAAACATCTCATTATTAGAGGGCTATTAAGCCCTCTTTTTACTTTTAAGAGAAATGCATCATGAAGCTAATTTATACACGTATTGCTGCTGCAGCTGCGCTAGAGGTTGGAACTATTGCCAATCCTGATTATTACGAACATCCGAATCGTAGTGCTGAAGAGGTAATCATCTACGGTAATTACCCGAAAATCCAAAATGATTATGAAGCTTTGGATATTCCAGTTGAAATTCGCAAGTTGGAAGAACCTGCAAAAACAACTTTGGCCACTGTAAATGTAGCGGTTGGAATTACCCCTGAGCTGCAAGAAGTCATTGATCAAGCAAAAGCTGATTGTGAAAAGGTTATTGAAGAAAATGGGCAACTTAAACAGAAAATCGAAATCTTGGAACAGGCAAGTGGTGATAGTTCAGAGTTAATTTCTGAAAACTCACGTTTAAAAGATACTGTACTCCAAGCTGACAATGCTACTAAAGCTGCTGAAGGAAAGGTAGTAAGCATCCAAGCAGAATTTGATGCTTTTAAAAATGATGTTACTGCTATGCAAGCGCGTATTAATGAATTGGAAGCTGGAAAACAGGCAGAAAATTCAGCAACAGAAACGGCGTCCAATGATTTTGAAAATTGGTCTAACGATCAATTAAAAGAATATTTGGCAAGTAAAGATATTGGCTATAAGCCAACTGCTTCAAAAGCAGAATTACTTAAGTTGATCCCAAAGGAATAATGAAATGAGCTTTATTACTGTAGATGACGCAAATACAATTTTGGGCAGCGATTTTGCACCAGACAGTGATAAAGCTCGTCTGGTTCAACTTGCAAATGTTTGGATGAAAAAACGAATTGGATTTGTGCCGGATCCTATAGATTCACTCCTTAAAGATGCTGCTTGTGAAATCATTAAAGGTATTCTGGACAAAGTAATTTATAACGGTAAAGAGCAGTTGCTTAAACGAAAGAAAGTTAAAGCTGACTCAGTCGAATCTGAGAAAGAGTATCAAGAAGGTACTGAAGCGATTTCTAGCTTTGAACAGATAGCAATTGATTATATTGATTCGCTTGATTTGAAAGATCCTAATGCAAGTTTTAATGGTTTTGGCATTCCGCTTTATAGGGCATAAGTAATGGGCTTAAGAGATGAGCTACAGGCAGACATTGCTGAAGCATTTAATGATGATTTAGCAGACGCCGTTCATACCTTTACGTGTGAGCGGACTTCCAAAGCGAATTGGGATCCTAAAACTGAAACTTCTATCGAGGTTAAGGAAAACTATTCTGGTCGTGGTGTTCTGTTTGGCTCATATAGTCAATATGAAATACAAACACTTGGAGTACTGGCCACAGATAAGAAAGCGACCGTACTTCAAAATGAAGTAACCATGGTACCGAAAATTGATGATGAATGGCTAACAGCATCAGGCTCATTTCGAGTTATTCATATTCAACAAGATCCAGCTAGCACTATTTGGAAATGTCAGTTGAGGAAGGTTTAAATACTTGGTCTAATATCGTTCTAAACTAGGGGGATATATGGCTAGAAAAGAATTAAAAGATAAAGTTGAGCTTACAATCTTTTGGCTAGGATTATTCTGTTTAACTTACTTGATATTTGGATTCATTCTAAAGTCTGATTTAACAAAGCCGATTGACTCTTCGATATTTTATGAAGTTTTAAAAGATGCTTTAACTATTTCCGCAGCATTCCTTGCGCCAATCGCAGCATTTATTCTTTTTAGTGATTGGAGAATTGAACATAGGTTAAAAAATAACGAAGAATTAAGTAAATCTGTAATTAAAGAAACTCAATATTTAATTTCAGAAACTTTTAATATTTTTTGGAAGTTATTGAATATTGATATATTAAATAAGCAAAATTTACCAACTTATATTTCTTTAGTTGCTGATTTGGAAGAGAAATCTAAGGAAATAAAAATTTCATTAAAAGATTTCAATAATATAGATTCGGATGATGGATTTATAAATTCGATAGAACAAATATTAAAGCTTTTAGAAGAAGTTAGTTCTAATTTCTACAATGCATTAATGGCCTTCGAAAATCGGCAAATTACCTACTTAGGAGATTTTAGTATAGAGTTTGGCAGATATTATGACCAAACCCATATCAAATTAAACTTAATTAATGATCTACTTGAATCGGCCAAAGTCTTAGCTAAAAAATTTAATGTTTAATTAATTGCCCACTTCGGTGGGTTTTTTAATGGGCGCAATTTAGGAGTTTAGATGATAAGTACAGATTATGTCCCTTTATGGCACATCTCGCCATTTCAGCATGTGAAATACACACTTGCTAGAAATCAGCTTCACATGGATCTGTTATTTGAGGACATGAATAAAGTTGATATGTTCTTATCTATTGAAGGGGCAGCGGCACAAGTTGATTTCTATTCTAATGGTGCTTATGCGGTTGTTCAGTTGGGCGATACCTCAGAAAGAAAATTGATAGAGATCTATGGCTTGCTTTTACATGAAGCTGTTCATGTTTGGCAGAAGGTTAAGAAGTTAATGGGAGAAAAAGAGCCAAGCTCTGAATTTGAAGCATATTCAATTCAAGCGATTGCTCAAGACCTTTTTAAAATGTATGAAGAAAGCGAGGTAAATGATGGGATGGAAGGGGAAAAAGCCAACTGATTTTAGTTTTGATGTGGCCAAAACAGCCGAGGATAAGGTAAAGAAAATTACCATGGATGCTGTTCAGTCATTGGTTGTTTCAAGTCCCGTTGATACTGGCGCTTATCGTGCTTCTCATATTGTTTCAATTGGATCTGGTGACTATGGTGTACGTGGACCTGAAACAAACGCCGTTCAAGATGCGGCAATTCAAGCCGTGAAGTTTAAGCTGGGCAATTTGGTCTATATCCAGAACAATAAGCCATATGCTGAACGCCTAGAGAATGGTTGGTCTGATCAAGCACCACAAGGCATTTACAACACCACGTTTACTTATATTTCTCAAAAGTACGGTGGTTAAGATGGCAATGACTTTAGAGCAGATGAGGCAAGTTATTATCAGCCGTATGCAAAGCTTTACAGGTATTGCCCAAGACAGAATTCAGTTTCCAAATGCTCCGGGTTTTAAGGTACCAAAGGACGGCGTATGGTGCCGTTTAACAATTGCAGGTGGTCCGAGTTTTACCTCGGGTATTGCTGACAAACCGTGTACACGGCGAACAGGCAATATTATGATTCAATGCTTCGATCGACTACATACTGGAGAGAAAGCGATTACCGAGCTCAGCGATGCATTACTGGCTCATTTCGAATATTTCAGTATTGATCATCTGGAATGTCTGCAGGGGCAAGCCATCAATGCAGGCAAGGATAGCGAGTTTATCCAGTACAATGTATCAGTACAATTTAGAGTTAATTAAAAATCATGAAAAGTAAGAGCCTGTTTATTGCACTATTATTATGTTTATCGAGCAATGCGTTTGCTATTGCAGAAACTACACCTACGCCTACCGAAATATCTAATGGAATATATTGTGAGAACATTGGTAAAGTTGCTTTTTCTACTTTTAACGCTAAGTGGGCTAATGTTAGTAAGGATGCAATAAAATTAGTATTTACAAGTTTTTTGGGTGACGATTATAGAGATGATGTGAGTGATGCGGTAGATAAGGTCTATGATTTTCCTGAAGTAAGCGAAAAAGATGAAAATAGCATGCTTGCTATGGTGAATTTTCCACGCCAAGTGGAGGAGGAATGTTTGAGAGCTAAAAATGAGCCAAAACAACAATAAAGATAAGTTTAGTGGTGCTTTTAGTGAATAATTTGAACCAAACAAGGTGAATTGATATGTCATGTATGCTGACTTTAGAAGAAATCGAAATTAAACGGCAAGAACTGGAACGACATTTAGAAGATATTATGTCTGTTGAGCTGAAGAAGTGGCAAAGCGAAAACAAGCTATGTGTTTCCGATGTGAATATCCGTTTAGCAAACGTTCAGTGTATAGATGGTCCAAAACATAATATCGTTACTGGAGTAAGTGTTGATTTAGATTACAAACCTTAAATTATTTTAATTAAATGACCGCTAATAGGCGGTTTTTTTACATCTTATTCACTACCACCTCATCGGTGGTTTTTTTATGTCTATAGGAATCACTTATGAGCAATTTTGTTTTTAAGCGTGGTGACACATTCAACTTAAATTTGCAGCTCGTTGATATGGATGATGCTCTGCAATATCCAGCCAATGATGTACGTCGAGCGATCGATCTAACGGGGTATGCATTTACTTCTCAAGTTAAGACTTTGGAGGGGGCAGCCGTTGCAACATTAACATGCGCCGCATTAAGCCAAAGTACACAAAAGGGATGGCTAAATGTTAAGTCCGGAGCAAGTACTACAACGTGGCCATTGGGATTGTGTCAGATGGATATTAAGGCCGTTGTAGGTGGAGTTATTCAACATACTGAAACATTGGTATTTCAGGTAATTGATGGAGTAACGGCATAATGGCAAATCTTTTATTTAGATTTAGTTGGGATCACCGACCTTTTGTTTATAACTCATCTCAAGGTAAGCGACAGTTTATGCTGCCTTTTGCCTCCGGCATTCCAAACTTAACACCGGATTGGACTCAGGTGACTGGACTCGGTACAGCGGCCACAAAAAATGTCGGTACTGGTAATGGAGAGGTTGCAACTTTTGGTCCTTATGGTGTTGCCGATTTTGGATATGGAGCTTCTCCAGTATCAGAACCAGAAACAGATCTAGATTTAGTCTATAAGTCTGGTACTCAAAAAACACGTTTTAAAAATGCGCCTTCCAATATTTATACAAATCCATTTGTTGCGGGTTATGGACCTTCAATTGTGATCACAAGGGGAGGACTTACAGGAACGGAATTATTCTTACCCTATTACACTTCAACACGCGCCAATTATATGGCCGTGATTGCGTGGAGTTATAACACTTCTACTGGAAATCTAAGTAAGACAGAACAAATCGTATATACCAGCAAAAACAATATCGTTTATGCCACTGATAACAGTGCAACCAGCGGCAAGTTAGTAACTGTGGCAAACACAGGCGAACTGAGTTCAAAAGGCTTCACCGTCGACTCAAATGGGGTTTATAAGTCTGCTTCACCGATTGTAAGACTGTTCGCTGACTCACTTGAACTCAATGAAGATGCTTCAAAACAGCCGATTAGTTTCGAAAAGTTAGATATTGGTGATTACCTCATTAAAGACTCATTGGGTTTTGCTAAAGAGGGTTGGTATATCGAAATGCCTAAGGATGCTAACGGCAATGTTCTTGTTGCTGTGTCTTATGAGCAGCTCGAAGATGGGGATATTTCAGTAAAAACTTATAAGAAAAAGTTCGATATCGAAACAGCCTCAATTGTTCCTGATTTTGATAATCCTGTAGATATTCCTGAATCCCGCTGGATTGATATCCGTCTACATGAAGAACCTGAACCAGAGCCTGAAGAACCGTTGAGTGAAACACCCGACGATTTTCAGCCGACTAACTTATCTGAAGCAGTAGCTGCAGCATTGGCTTGTGTTGAACCGCCTGAAATCTCAGATACAGATGAAACACTTTAATAACCCGCTAAATCAGCGGGTTTTTTAATGCCTAAATTTTGGAGAACAATAAATGAGTTCAGGTGCAAAAATTCGATTATATGCTTGTGAAGAAGCAGTATTGGGAACTACTCCAGCAAATCCGATCTGGTATACCGTTCGCCGTGTGAGTGATGGTTTATCAGAAAATGTTTCAACTGAAGAAAGCAGCGAAGTGGTTGACTCACGTTTCCGACAAGGTGGTGTGGTTACTGAAGCTGAAGTGGCTGGTCAGTTAGAGTTTGAATTGTCAGTTGGTACATTCGACTTATTCTTAAGTGCTCTTGCATTTAATAACTGGGCAGCAAATGCGCTTAGCTTTGGCGGCACAGTACGTAAATCATTTACCTTGGTTAAAGTTTTTGAAGATGTGGGTCAGGTCTTTATTTATCGTGGTGTTCAAGTAAATACGGGTGAAATTACCATTCAGACAACTGGAAAAATTACAGGTAACTTTGGTTTAGTTGGTAATTCATTCACCCGTCAACAGGTCAATCCAGTTACTAATCCAATAGCTGCCTCAAACCGTCCATTGGTCAGTATGCCAAACGTTGAAAACTTGCTTATTAATGGCCAGTCAATTCAAGGTAAAGCCTGTCTTCAGTCACTAACGCTTTCACTTAATAACAATCTGGAAGCTATCCGCTGTATCGGTTCAGGTAAGTACACGCCAGAGTTTTACTTAGAGAAAATGATGGATATTGAAGCGAATGCTTCATTCATGTTCTCGGTCACAGCTGCTGGTTGGATTGATGCAATCAAAACCCGTGATGTGTTTACTCTGACCTTCGACATTAAAGACAGCAAAGGAAGCAAATACTCGCTTAACTTCCCGCAATTAGAAGTAATGGAAGCCAATCACCCAGATGGTGGGGGTGATGACATCATCACTATAGATATTAACTTTGCTCAAGTGCGTACAGCTCCAACGATTGTGCGTGCTCTTGTGTAATTCAACTTATTAATTAACAAAGCCTATGGATTTCCATGGGCTTTTTATTTGCTAAATTCTAGAGGTAGGTATGGCTTTAAAAGTCGGGATTGTTCGAAGTTCGGAAGTATCGAAATGGTGTACGTTTGAATCTGCAGGTGGACAAGCAGAGTTTAAAATTCGTGGTATTGGTTATAAACCCTTTCAGGTTGCATTAGAAAAGGCAGGAAATCAAATCACGTCAAAAGGTTATGATGTGATGGTAAAAGATGAAGACAGCAAGCTTTACCATGAGCTCTTATTAGATGCCGCTGGTGCTCATTTAATTGAGGACTGGAAAGGTATTGTTTTTGCTGAGATAGTAGAAGGCAAATCCGTTGAAACTGAAAAACCGTATACACCTGAAAATGCGTCAAAGCTTCTTAATCTTGGTGATATAGGTATTGTTATCTGGTCATTTATTAAAGAGCAGGCGCAAAAGATTCAGGAGGAAGCTGATAAGGACAAGGCGACAATACTGGGAAAGTCATCGAGCTCTACAAATACCAAAAAACGTATGCGTCGAAAACGCCGCACGAAATCGAACAAATCAAGTACTTAGGTGGACACATTCCGGATCCACCAGAATATTCTTATGCGGCTGACTCAATTCTTGCGGCCTTTAGCACGATTATCAGATCTAGACGATATGAGCAGGGTGTACCTTTATCTTTAGATCAGCAGGCTATCAATGTATTTGCTGAGCATAATGATTTACCTGTTGATGCTCATATCTTTAACGACTGTATTTTTGCTTTAGATAATTTATTTATTGAAGAAGTTCATAAGAAGATTTCTACCAAATCCAAAAAGTAATAAAATAGCTATCTACGTGATAGCTATTTTAGTTATTGTGCAACACATATCCTGATGTCTACAAAAAGCAATATATGCCAGCATTACTGAAGCTCTCACCCAATGTATATACAAAGGAAACGCTCTTAAGGGATTATGAGGCCGTGATTAGCTTTTATGAAAAAGCTTTTCTCGTTAATTGCGATTGAAATGATTTATAATTTCATCACTTTTTATACTTTCAAATAAATATTTTAATACCGGGATCAATATGAAAATTCTCTTAAAAGTTTTATTAAGTTTATTGTTCGGTTTTTCGATTAATGTTTATGCCAATGATCCTAAAAATTTAGTCGAAGTAATGCCTCCAAATTTACACTGGAAGCAAATTCCTAAAATTAATATTAGCGATCAGGAACTTCAAGGATATGACAGAGAGGTTGTTGTAGGTTTTTTAGCGAATGAAAAGGGTAAAGTGATAGATACGACAATCATTAAAAGTAGTGGTATTGAATCTCTAGACAAAAAAAGCTTAAAAGCCATGAAGAATGCTAGCTTTTACCCTTATCAAGAAAATGGTTTTTATGTTGGTTTTTATGGTAAGCAGCCATTCAGTTTTGATGTTTCTAGAAAGCCAATTTTTGAATTTTTTCCTGAAATTAAGGTTAATAAAGATGATCTTAAAGGGCAAATCAGATATATGAGTATTTATTCAGAAGCAGATGATAATGGCAATATCACAGTTGCAAAGATTCAAAAAAGTACCGGCTTACAAGAATTAGATAATTTTGTTTTAGATGAATTCCGTAAAAAAGCAAAATTCTTTCCTCTGATAATCAATGGTAAATCTTACCCGATTAGTGATACTACAAATTTAACTTTAACTAAGTTTTCTACTCTTAAATATTAATCTATCATTGGTTAAAAACCACCTTCGGGTGGTTTCTACTTTTCTAAACTGTTAAATTTTACTCATTATTAAAATGGATATTTTCATGAAAAAAACTATATTATTGGGATTAGTTTTGAGTTCACTTGTCTGTACTAATCTTTATAGTCAAGATTTAGATAGTATTGTAAATAAGAATATTCCTAATGAATCAGGGAGTGCTCAGGAGGAAGATGATGCACTTCTGACCGTAAAAAAGTATAAAGATACCTATCAGAAGAAAATATTAAATGCTTGGGATGTACCTCCTAACTCCGCGGGAACAATTGCAAGAGTTAGAGTTCTATTAACGGAAAAAGGGGAGGTAGACCAAATAATTTTTTTGAATGAGATATCTAAAGAGTTTAAGTTAAGTATCGAACAAGCGATTAAAAAATCAACTCCTTTTACTTTACCTGAAAATACTATTATTAGAAAGATGGCAAGAAACCTAACAATTAATTTTAAGGCTACCTAGCTAGATAATATTAATTAAAAAATAATGACTACCTTAGTATGTTTTTTATGAAGTTTCAGATATTACTCATTACTAACAATGGTGAAGAACATGAAAAAAATAAATTTATTGATAATGACAATTTTGTTGAGTGGGTGCGTAACTCCACTAACCCAAATGATGAATAATAAATTTAGTGCAATCCAGCCTACATCTCCATCTGTAGCTGGTATATGGACAGTTTCTATTGACCCGGGTATATCGACGATAAAACTTGATTTGGATGGTAATGGAATACTTTGTGAAGATACGAGTGGACATGTGATATTCAACAAAGTTAAGTATGCAAATAATATGATTTACATTCAAAATGGTATGGCTCTAGAAGTGAAGCTACTGAACAAAGATCTACTCGAAGCTAGAACAATGATAAGTGCTTCTAATTTGAATATGCTTTACAAAGCTGATAATGACTTAAGAGCAGCTTCCCTGAAGTGCGCCAAAGAATTATAGATAACCACTTTTATCAACCCGCGTAAGCGGGTTTTTTATTGCCTAGAGGAAAGTAAAGATGGCACAAGAATCTCGTTTGGTCATTGTTATTGATTCGCAAAATGCTGAACGTAACGCGCGTAATCTAGGCAATGAACTCAATAGTATTGAACGTAAAGGTGAGTATGCTTCAAAGTCTATGGATGGCTTATCTGTCTCGACACGTGCACTTGCTGGCTATATGGCAGGGTTGTTAACAGTCGGATCAGCCGTATCAAAAATGGATGTCTATACTGGTCTTCAGAATAGATTGAAGTTGGTTACTAACAATCAAGCTGAACTAAATAAAGCGACTGAAGATACTTTTCAGATTGCCCAAAGAACCTATTCTGCTTGGGATTCAGTGCTACAGGTGTACCAGCGCTTTAGTGATAATGCTAAGACATTAAATCTTACTATGGATGATACCGCCCGTTTAACAGAAACCGTATCGAAAGCAGTGGCCATTAGTGGAGCAACTGCTGAAGCTGCTGATGCAGCTTTAGTCCAGTTCGGGCAAGCCCTTGCAAGTGGAACACTACGCGGTGAAGAGCTGAACTCTGTGATGGAACAAACCCCGGCATTAGCAAAGGCCATTGCACAAGGTATGGGGATTACCGTAGGAGAGTTGCGTTCAGTAGCAGCTGAAGGAAAAATTACTTCACAAGAAATTGTGAAAGCTCTTAGAAATGTTGAGTCTGATGTAGATGCATTATTTGGTAAAACTGATATCACAATTGGACAATCATTAACTCTATTAAATAATGAAATTACCAAATTTGTAGGAGAAGCAGGGAAAGGCTCAGGAGCCGCACAAGTACTTTCTGGTTCGATTCAGGTACTTTCAAGTAATTTGAACTTACTGGCTGACGGAGCACTTATCGCTGGTATCGGATTAATCACCCGTGCAATTTTACTAAAAGGAGCAGCTGTTAAAGAGGGAATAGTTACTACGTTAGCTAGTCGTCAAGCTTCTATAACTAAGGCTCAAGCAGAACTGAGTGAAGCGGCAGCAACTTTAAATACAGCTAAAGCACACCTTGCTAATGTTCAGGCAACTAATGCTGAGACTCAAGCCAAATATGGAGCTACTGCAGCTGCTTTAAGATACACCCAAGCTCAAGCTGCTGTGACAGCAGCAACCAACGCACAAACTGCTGCGCAAACCAGATTGACTGCTGCTACGTCATTAGCTGGAGGTATTGGTAGTCGTGCTCTTGGACTTATTGGAGGTCCTATAGGTGCTATTACTATTGGTATTTCCGCTTTAGCCGCAGGCTATATGTATTTTCAAGAGCAGGCGGAAAAAGCCAATAAAAAGCTAGAGGAGCAAGCAGCGGTTGCAAATAAAACGGCTGAAGAACTTAAAAAATTAAGAGGAGTTGAAAAGCAATCTGCTATTGATGATATGACCAAGGCATTGGAAGCTCAAAATAAGGAATTGAGAAAAACAGAACTTGCTGTCGGTTCTGCATTAATTAACATTCAAAACTATGCAGTCGGTAATGCGGAACTTGCCAAAATTTCTAAAGATGCACGTACAGGTACTATTAGCTATACCGAAGCCATTGAACGATTAAATGGAATGAAAATTCCACCTGACTTATATAACGCACTTAAGCAACAAGTTGAAAAATATGACGAAGGCTATCAAAAGGGTACTAAGTTAGTTGAAGGGTTAAAGAATGTTGGTGTTGAAAGCAAGTTAGCTGGGAATGCTGCGCAAAACGCTGCACTCCAACATCAACAACAAGCGAATGCAATTGGTAATACAGCAACTGAAGCAGAAAAAGCAACTAAGGCTTTACAGGATTATCGGGATAAGCAAAGAGATAGTGTGCTTGATTCAATCTATAAATCTGGTTTGCTTGATTCGGGATATACAGTTGCTCAGGCTAACGCGATTCTAGAGCTGCAAAAAGCAAAAGGAATGAGTGCGATTTTATCTAAAGATGAAATTGATAGTGCTTTGCGAAACCTCAAAATTATTGAGGAACAACAGGAGCGCGAAGAGAAACTAATTGACTCCAAACGTAAGCAGACAAAGGAGTTGGAGCAGCAGGAGAAGATTGCTAAACGTCTTGTAGGTGTATCGGGTAAATCAGGGATTGGAACGGGTCCACATCTCGACGTTCGATATGGTGGTTCAATGGCTGGCCAGAAATTATCGAATGAACATCTAGCCCGATTACAAGCAGGAGGAAAACCATTAACCTCGTATAAGATCAGTTCTAATTATGGTCCACGAAAAGCTCCTACTAAAGGGGCTTCTTCATTTCATAAGGGTATTGATTTTTCAATGCCTGAAGGCACACCGATCACGACCAATGTCGCCGTGAAAGATATTAAGACATGGTATGACAGCAAAGGTGGTGGCTATGTCAGCGAGGTGATCTTTGAGGATGGTGTATCTCTTAAGTTGCTTCATCAATCGCCGAGTATGCAAAGCAAGGTTAAGAGCGGAGCAAGCAAAGGCAGTGATAAAGCTTCGGGTGTCATTCAATCGCAACTTGATCGTCAGTTAGATGCTCAGCGTTCACTTGAAAATGAGGTAGCTAGTGAAGTACAGCGGATCCAGAATAACTTAACGGTTAGACTGGAGGACGTTGATAAAGCAGGTTTTACCCCAGAACGTACTGCTGAAATCAAGGCAGAATTACAGCGCCGTGCAGATAATGATATTGCGATCGCCAAACAAGCGATTAGAAGCAAACTTGAGGATTATAAGGAGTTCCAGAAAACCGAGGTTGATTTACTTAAAGAAAGTTTTGACCGCAAAAAGTTCAATGCGGCTCATGACATTGAATTAAGTAAATCTGAACAAAAGCAAGCAGTAGAGTTGCTAGAACAGCAGTATCAGCAAGAATTAGGACTGATGAAATTAGCCCAAGAGCAGCGATCATTTCAAGCCCGTTTATCTTTGCTTTCCGAAACTCAGGCTATGCAGGAACGTTATAGACTGGAAAGAGAGGAGATTCTTAAGAATACTAAACTTTCTATTGAAGAGCGGCAAAAGCTAATCGCATTATCTAAAGCCACCCAGGACAAAGAGACACGCGACAAAGTTAATAACGCTGTTCAGAACTGGGGCGGTATCCAGGCTGATATGAATGGTTCCAGTGAGTTCTTTAGGCAGGATCAGGAACGGTTTAGCCGTTTGGGTGCCGCAAATGATCTTGCGGATAGTCAATATGCTGCCACTGATCTTAATGAACAAAATGGTTTAGATAGTCTGAATGCACAAATGGAAGCTGGATTAATTCAGCAACAAGACTTTGAAAACCAGAAAACTGCCATTATTCAAGCTGCTCAAGAACAACGTAGTCAAATTTACAATGATTATGCTAAGAACGTTAAGAACGTTGAAGACAAGTATCAACAAGATCGATTGAACGCTCAGATTGCCCTTGGTGGGCAAATGATGGGTTCAGTCACCTCGATGTTTGGTTCAATGTTTGGTGAACAGTCTAAAGCCTATAAGCTCATGTTTGCTGCAGATAAAGCTTATGCAATCGCAGCTGCAGGCATTGCCATTCAGCAGAATATCGCTGCAGCTTCAAAAGTCGGTTTTCCGTATAACTTGCCTTTAATAGCTGGGGCTGTTGCTCAAGGTGTCAGTATTATCGCTAATATCCGGGCAATCAAAGACCAAGGCTTTTCTGATGGTGGTTTTACTGGAACGGGTGGTAAATATGAACCTGCTGGTATTGTTCATAAAGGCGAGGTGGTCTGGTCCCAAGAAGACATTAAAAGATGGGGTGGTGTTAGATTAGTTGAAAATATGCGTAAGAGCTCAGACCCTGAAGCATTTATCAATAACAATGCCCTGAATAACTCTTCAACTGAGAATGTATTCAATCGTTCTTTCCTCAGTTCAAAAGCATTTAATGATAATCAAACGATCTCGAATATTTTTAATCAACCTATTCGAGAAAATCAGATTATTACTAAAGGCTTTGCGAACGGTGGATTTACTGGAGGGGCTGTTTCAAAACCAACTGTTTCCGCGCGTTCTGATCTATTCCATGACGGAAAAGTTTACTTCTCTTCAAATGGTTTAGTTCAGGATCGATCAAATCTTGAAGATGTTCAAGATTTCACCTTAGGGCAATCATCAAGTCCTCAGGCTGAGATTATGCCTTCATTTGAGCCTATTTCACCGACAATCAATTTCAAAATTGAAGTAATTAATCAGGTGAGTGGAGCAACAGTTGAAGCTGAGCAACTGGACGAGCAATCAGTCAGGATCATTGTTAAAGATGAACTGGATAAGCAGCTTCCAAGAACGGTTCCGAAACTTGTAAGTGATCAAATTGGGAATCCAAACTCAACTATTAGTCGGTCTTTGACTGAGAATACGACAGCAAGAAGAAATCGTACTTAATAATTTGAACCCTTTTCGGAGGGTTCATTTTCATAATATTTAAATTTCAAGGTGATAGAGTCTGTTGGCATTAAAATTGATGGTTAAGTCATGAAAAAAATAATTGTAATTTCTACAACACTTTTAGGCCTTACGGGATGTGCCATTCCTGCGGTAAATAATCTCGTAAGATCTACAAATATGTATCAAGATGAAATAGCAGGTGATACAGCGAATTTAAGGGTTTATAGAAGTAATGTACCCATGGTGCAGTTCTATATTACTTATCAAAATAATGAGGGTGAAAAAATTTCAAAAAACCTAATAACAAAGCAGATTTCAAATAATTTAACAAAGTATGGCTCTATGCATGAGCCCAAAAAATTAAATATGCCTAAACCCACAATCAGTTTAAATAATGGTGAAGAGTTTTTTGAGTTTAAAGTACCCGCGAATAAGAAGTTAACTTTCAGGCTTACTTCTGTTATTGGGTCAACTACTATGTATAGTTGTGATGTAAAAATGGATTATCAGTTGGAAAGAAATGGAAATTATGAATTGATCCGTTTTAAACAGATCAAAGATTTTGTGAATCCAGCTTTACTGACTGAACCATCTCAAGATGGAACATACTGCAAGTTTATCGTGAAAGAGATTTTTAAAGATGGGAAAGAAACTGTAATTAAACCGATTTTTTAAGTTCTAACTACTTTATTAAATAGGGGGAAATTGCGATGCATCAGAGTGAGGTTGGATTCTGGGGTGGTGGTAGTATGTATGTATCAGGTGTTCCTAAAGATGTACAGAAGTTCTTTGAAGCACTCACAAAATTATCTTTAAAATTTCCAAATGATTTTGAGTGGCCTTTGGTACTTAATAGATTATATAAAAAATATGTTCGATATGAAGATATTAATAAAACTAAAGAGATTATGGATTTCTGTAAAGCAAAACTGTCAGAGCCATCTGAAAATGAAGATACGAATGTATTTTTAAAGTACTTTAGACAATTTGATTCTGCAGTAGAGAGCGTAATTTATTTTTACGAGTATTTCAATGATTATGTAC
>MTEX01004582.1_pt1 | contig 30660 bp, 18 predicted proteins | sample 1042691 | NCBI WGS metagenome assembly MTEX01 (sample SAMN06185810, study PRJNA358809) | soil metagenome | isolation source: soil biostimulated with molasses as carbon source | place: India | collected 2015-05-23
CTGACAAAATAGGCATGCTGCCCGGGCTGAGAGCGATAAGCGCCTGCTATTAGCAATGCTGTCAACCCAAATACACTGACGGCCCTGTAAGCGAGCAACAAACAGCAATAATAGCCCCGGCGCAGCACCCGTGCTGACTACAACACGGGGAGAATGTTGTTTCACTATCCTATACGCCTTGGGCAGCTGTCGGATACCACGCCATAACTCCAGCACACTAAAGTCTTCAATTTCGTCGGATTTTGCAGCCACTCCTGGCGGTCTCGCCTTGATAAAAATGGATTGTTTACAACTCATAACATTAGCCAAGCACTGTAATTGCACCCAATGACCACCGCCGGAAGAGCAGAACAAAACAGTCACGTTTATGATGACCTCCGCTTTGATCGCCGCAGCATTAACAATGCTCGGCGAAACGTTGGCACAGCGCATATAACGGCCAACCAATAGATAGATGACAGTATTCCACCCAATACTAAAGAACCAATCAAACTTGATGGAAGCGGAACGATTGCCACAAACATAACATACCCCACCGCAGCGGCGACCATCGGGAGAAACACTCTAACAGCTTCGTTTACGAGATGCAGCGCAAGTATGCAACCAGCGAGCATCACCAAGCCATAGGCCGATTTTCCAATGCCAAGTGCCAAAGGCCCATACGCACGATAAAGAATCAAATTAACCGATATATTAGCCATCACAGAAATGAAAATTATCAACATTACCACTCGGCTTCGAAGCTGTGCGTTCAACCCTTTAATGAATACATAACCTATCACCTGTGCCCATAACCCGATTGACAAACCCAGAAGAATTTGAGAGGTAACCTGTACAGATTGAGCGTCGAATGCACCTCGGGCAAATATTAGCGTAACCAACTGCTCAGAAAATAAAGCAAGAAAACAAGAGACTGGAATACCAACAATTGCCAACAATGTCAGGATGCCTTTCATTTTAGCCTGCATTTCTTCAGAACTCAGCAAGCTCCATGAAGACAACCCAGCAAAAGCCACCGGCATTGAGACCAGAAAAATCAGAGTTTCAGTGATGAACTTTGCGTAGTCTATGGCAGATACTGCCATCAATCCGACTAAAGATGCTATCGCGCGCTCTGCAAGCAAATTACCTTGCAGCAATAAAGGCAAGAGAAGCAAAGGTCTAAACGTCAACCAAAAGGCTTCCAGCACTTCGATTACGCCTGGCCATGCCCAATGCTCAGGCATCCGCAGCAGTTTCGCACGAACCAAGCGAACCGAAACCCAAGCCAAAAACATAAAATAACTAAGTGTGAACCCCCATGCGAGAATAGAAAAATCTTGATAGTAGAATGCCAACAAAGCTCCACTGATCAATCCGACATTTTGTACTGAGGGCTTGAATGCAAGTGGAAGTGGATCGTCATTCACCAAAGCTAGATACATGAAAAGCGCCGAAAGTAAATAGCACGGCACCCCCACAGCAGTGATGCGAAGCATACTAACAGCCAAGGCAGCTGCGTCAGGGCTAAAACCAGGAGCTAGTACTCTTACCCACTGCTCCGACCAAACCCAGAGCATACCAGCAAGAAATAAAGAGACGACCGAGAAAACAACAACCAATACCCACAGCAGCAACAACGCCTTATCTAAAGAAACCACACTCAAACGCTTATAAACCGGGATAAAAACCGCATTCAAGCTCTCATTAGAAATTACATTGAGTGGCATCATGGTGCCAACCTGAGCCACTCGATAGGCTCCCGCTACTTGACCCGTGCCAAAAAGGCCAGCCATAAGCACTTCACGTAACAACCCCAGCACTTTCGAGGTTAGGTTACCAGCAAATAGCGCTGGCAATGTCTTAGACACGATTGCTACTCACTAGCGACTCCTTGAAAACTCATGCTGTGTGCACGCGCCATCACCAATAACATTACCTGCATATAGGCGTAAAAGGTTGCCATCATCTCATGATGAATGGCGGCCTCGGTCAGGTTATACAAGGCGAAGCCCGCCGTGAAAACCAAGGCGGCCTGCGCCCAGGTATTGTCAGGATCCTGCCGATACAGGCGCCAATGGTATACCCCAGGCACTACCAGGTAGCCGATCAACGCCAGCAGCCCCAATATCCCACCCGTGGCCGCCGCTTCGAAGTACTGGCTATGGGCATGGCCACGACTGACGCCAAGCACCCATTCCGTTATCACTCCCTGCTCCATCAACTCTGCATTCAGCGCTTCACGCTCTGCGTAGCCAAGCCCGATCAATGGCCGGGCCATGAAAGCATGGGAAGCTGCCGTCCACAGCTGCAGCCGGCCACCGCTCGATACCGCAGCCTCAATGTTGCCATCCGCAAGATTGGTCACTTCCGCTACGGTATAGTCAACACGATTCTGCACGTTTGGCAGCATAGCGTAGCTGCCCACGGCCAACAGCAGCATGCCGGTGATGCCCGCTGCAATTGTCTTCCCGCCGATCTTGTCACGGTTCAAGAGCAACAACAAAAGCAGCAGGATCGGCATCGCCAAAATCCCTCCCCTGGCAAGGGAGAGCACGCAAGTCACGGCTCCCGCTAGAGCCGCTGCCAGCAGCCATGGCTTGTGATCGCTGCCACGAATCAGGCTGGCCGCCAAAAAAGCCATGGCACAGCTGAGGTAGCTCAGATTGATGCTGAAGAGAAATCCCTCGGCGCGGTAGGAACCCATTACTTGAGTTTGGTAGAGCGCAACCCCCAGGGCACCCAAGCAACCCAACACCACGCCGGCTTCCATGAAGCGCCTGAACGAAGGCAGGTCGCCGGGTATCAGCAAGTGGCGCAGCATCAGGTAGATGGGCACCAAGGCAGCCATGTGCGCGCCCGGCGCCAGGTAGCGCGACTGCTGCTCATCCAACAAGAAGATGGGAATTCGCGAAAGCAGAAACAGCAACAGCAGAGCGACCACTACCCAATCGAACTGAGTGATCGAAAGCGTATGGCGGTTGGCCACCAAATAGCCGATCGAATAAAGCAGCAGCACCGCAACCACGGCATGGCTACGAATCGGCGTGGCAATGAGTAACGCCAGCACCAGAAATAGTGCCCACTGGTTGATCAAGATCGCTCGCTTTCTTGTGAACACTTCTCTTAGTCTCCCATCCCCGCTTTCAAGCGAGCCATCAACGCAGCGAGCGCCCGCAGGCGCTCGCAGAAATCCTACCACACCAGACCCGATGCGCACGGCCAGCATGCCATGCTGCACCCTACTGCACTTCAACCTAACGCGCCCCAAAACCGGTAAACAGAATACGCACCGTCTTGAGGGTGATCAGCACGTCCAGCCACAGCGATACGTGCTTGATGTAGTAAAAATCGTACTGCAGCTTCTTGGTCATGCCCTGGACCTCTGCTGCGTAGCCCTGCTCCACCTGGGCCCAGCCGGTAATGCCAGGGCGTACCACGTGGCGGTAGCTGAAGAACGGCACGTCCTCTTCGTACCACTCGGAGAGCGAAGCCGACTCCGGGCGCGGGCCAATGAAGCTCATCTCCCCCTTCAGGATATTGAAGATCTGCGGCAGCTCATCGATGCGGTACTTGCGGATCACCTTGCCCACCCGAGTGATGCGCGGGTCATCCTCGGAGATGGTGAAATCCTCTCCGCTCATGTCGTGATACATGCTACGAAATTTGAACATCAGGAAGGGCCGGGCACGATAGCCCACCCGCGGCTGCATGAAAAACACCGGCCCGGGGCTGTCCAACTTCACGATCACCGCCACGACCAGCATGATCGGCAACAGCACCGGCAGCAGCAGCAGCGCCCCCACGGTATCGACCAAGCGCTTGAAGCGCAGATACATGAGTGAAGGAAGCAAGCTTCCGAACTCATTCTCGGAGAGGCTGTCGATCTGTACCCTGCCCGAGAGCGACTCATGGATCTGACGAATGTGGTAAACCGGTATATGGCACAAGGTGCAGGTGGCCAGGAATTTCTCCCATTCCGGCGGCAGGTCCTCAGCGCGTAAGTCAGCCACTACGCCATCGAAGCGAACTCCCTGCAGATCGGGTTCCTCCAGCATGCGCAGATCGATACGCTCGGTGCCCAACAAACGCTTGGTGTTACCGAACGGCACCAAGGCCAGCTTGAGCTTACGGTAGCGCCGGCCAAAGGAATACCCCAGGTAGAACCATACCAGGCTAGCAAGATAGCCACCGAACAGCACCTGCCTGGTATATCCTTCCCGGGTGAAAAACAGCAGAGCCACCGCGATCAGGAAGGCGATGGAAACCGTCGGCATGATGTAAGCGGCCAGCTTCGCGCTGGGAAAACTCGCTAGGCGCCTAAGCGTCAGCGTCGAGGCGATGAAAGCCAGCCCCACGGCGATGATGGTATTAATGCGTACATCGGGTAAGTAATCCCAGAAGCCCCAGCCCCACCGCTCCAGCGACGGCAACAGGATAACCAGCGGCAGCCCCACCAGTAAGTGTATCCCCCAGCCCAGCAATACGACCTCGTACCACCGGGAGTGTCGGCGCTCGTATTCACGCTTCATTCGTCACCAGAGCCAAAATCTCGGTGGCCATCTCATCCATGATCTTGTCACGCCGCCATTTCGTCACGAAGGTCCATCGGGGGCGGCAGTGTAACTCAAGTTGCTCCAGTGCAGCGACCGCAGCTTCGACATCGCCGGGGGCGAAAACCGTCGCGTTCTCTATCTCCTCTCTGACGAATCGAGCGGGAAAGCCCGCCAAGCCAGCCCAGATCGGGCGCCCCGTTGCCGCATACTCGAACAGCTTGGAGGGCAGCACGCTCTCCAGTGAGGGCAAGGTGTTCAGATGCAGAAACAGCACATCGGCAGCGCGGTAGGCTTCGAGCAATGCCTCGCGCGGCACAGGTGCCAGCACCTGCACGTTCTTGATGCTGCGCTCCCCCAGGGCGCGGCACAGTGCAGCTCGGCCAGCGCCGGCACCGATGACGGTGAACTCTACCCGCTGGCTCAACCGCTCCGCCAGGCTCGGCAAAACATGTTCGACGCCCTGGCCAGCTCCCAAGTTACCGGCATAGAGCACCTTCAACGGCTCGTTGCCGCGGCAGTCCCTACGCTCGAAAAAGCCCGATTCGGCCGCCTCGACGAACGGACGATCGATACCGTTGGTGTGCCAAGTAAAGCGCCGTGACGGGTAACGAGCCTGGTAATAGGGCGCAAACCCTCGCGATACCAGGTTGATACGGTCGGCCTGATGTAGTGTCCAGCGCTCCAACCAACCAAAGCCAGGCGCCAAAAGCCTGCCTGCTCCACCAGGCAGTACGTAAGGAAGGTTGGCAACGAAGTTATCGCGTATGTCCAGGTATAGCTTGGCCCCGCATTGCCTGGCCACCCATCGCCCCAGCACGGCCGTAGCCAAACGCGATGAAGTGGCGATAACCAAGTCGTACGTTTCGCCCTTGGTTAGCCTTCTCACCTGAGCCGCATAGGAAGCGAACGCTCGCGCCTGCGAAGCGAAACCATGCCCTCCCCCCGAGACAGGCAGCCGCGTGAGCCTCACGCTACCGGAAAAGGGTGTTTCCTCCTCAAGTGGCGGGGAGTCATGCGTGACGTACCGGCTAGGCATCGTAGTGATGACATGCAGCTCCGCCCCCTCTGGCAAGCGATTAGCCAACGCACCTACCAGCGCCTCAGTACGAAAGGCCCCCGCGCTGATATCCGGCGGGTAATAGAACCCAAGCAGAAGCAACCGCACGAGGCTCAGCGCCCTTCCCTGGCAACTCGAGAAACAGGTAGTATCCGCTCGTACAGTTCCACCAATGCCTGCTCCTGGGCCTCCCAATTGAGCGACTCAGCGGCCTGCTCTGCCTTGGCGCGGTAGTAAGCGCGCAGCTCCGCCGACTCCACCAAGCGCCGGATGGCATCCGCCAGGGCTGCTGTGTCGCCAGGGGGTACGAGCAGGCCCAGATCATGGTTTCGCACCACCTTACCGATCTCGGGTAGCTGGCTAGCCACAACCGGCAAGCCTGCTATGACATACTCGAAGAGTTTGTTGGAATCGGTAGTGAAGTGATTCAGGCAGGTGTTTTCGATAGGCTGCACGCCGATATCCGCCGAGGCGGTATAAGACGGCAGCTCACTGAGCGCAACAGTAGGAATGAAGCGCACGCGCTCCTCCAACCCCAGCTCGGCGGTCAGCTTGTGCAGCTCAGCGGCCTGTCGGCCTCCCCCAATAAACACGAAATAGGCATTCGGTACACTGGCAGCAGCCTCCACCAAACGGGGAAGCCCTCTGCCCGGCTGTAGCCCGCCCTGGTAAAGCACGATCGGCCAAGGCTCACTCAGCCCCAGTTCCTCACGAATGCGGTTCGAGCCCTCCACTTTCACCAGCCGCGGCCGATTCTGCAGTACCAGCGGGCGCGGAATGCCATAGGCACGCGCAAAAAACTTGGCACGCGCATCAGTGGTGGTAATAGTGCCTGCCGCTCTAGGCATCAGCTTCTTTTCCAGCCAGCCTACCAGCCCTCGAATTGCCTGGTACCCTTCCCGGTCGGTGCTGATCTCGTGTGCGTCGTACACCAAGGGCACACGGGCGATCTTGGCCGCCAGCCAAGCAGTGAGCAGCACGTTGACGTCATGAGCATGGATGGCATCAGGGCGGGAGCGAATCAGCCCCCATAACATCACCAGGTGGGTACGCATACGAGACGCTGCGGCAAGCAGAAGACCTACTCTGGCCTGCCCGTCAGCCACACCACCTGGGCTAATCTGATGCTTAGCTTGTCGTTTACCGAATCGCTTGACTTGCACACCGCTATTCAGCACTTCGCTTGCCACAGTGACTCCGGGCAACTGCAATGCATGCACCGTCACACGATATTTTTCCCTTGCAAGCGTCTCGGCCTCGTTTTTGACTCGGGCATCATTCAGGAAAGTGTTCCATACCAGCATCGCAATATGGGTGTCGCTGACGCTATCACTCGACATGTTCTCACTCATAAAGCGCCCCTTGGTCAAGAGGCTGCAGGCGCTTGTTGGTTACTAGACGCTCATGGATTGCGGGCAACAACCCCAAGGCCTGGACGAAGCGCTGCCGATTGCACTCACGCTCCAGGGCGAACGCCAATGCCGCCAACTCTACATGCTGAGGGTGGAGTGAGGAGAGAGCAGGACGCTTCTTCGCTGCCTCAACCAGGGCCGGCATCAACCCAGCAAACAGTTTTGGCTGCTCGGGCCACCCTGCCCCCAATGGCTCCAGCGCCCAGCGTCCCCAATGAAGCAGCAAAGGCTCACCATCCTCACCAATCCAAATCGCATCTTGGCTAATGTCGGGATTGATCAAAGTCACAGGTAATGATTTCAGCACATTCTGCAACCTAGGCAACTCGGAAAGCAGCGACTCAAATCCAAACTGCTGCGCTTCTCCACTCACAGCCACTCGCAGCTTTTCCAGCAGTGCTCGGTCCAGGCGCTGCCATAGCATGGGTTTGGAACGCTGATAACGCTGGACCAAAGCTGGGGAAGGTTCCACGGCCAGCAATTTGGTGCGAAGTATTTGCGCAAGCGGCTTGGTCTGTTGCAGCTTGGGTGAGCGCCCCTCGGGCAGTAGATAGAGCAGGCAATGGAACTTCTGTAGTTGAGTAACCCCCAGCAGCGCACAGGATGGCAGCTCCTTAACGACTTCCCCCATCAGAGTGGCTTCATGTTGCGCTAACGAGCTACGATTTGTCTCATAAAGTTTGAATAAATAACTAAAGTTACCGCGCCACACGCGTAGGCCAGCAACATTGGCCACGCCTACCTGCTGCCATTCGCTCACGCACGGCTCTTCCGACACCCCAACCAGCTCATCCAATAGCGGCTCCACCCAGGATTGCCTGGATTCAGGCTGCAACAGAGGCCAGAATGTTTTATCTGGGTGGACTTGCTGAGGCAACAGCACTTTGCCATGAAAGAATAAAGCTTCAAGCTTGACACGTTGCTTCTGCAACGCCGCCAAGTCTCCCAACACCCCAGAAGTACGTTGCATGACTTGCCGGCTGAGTAGTAACGACACAATGGCAATAATAACCCCTGGAGCGTTCCACAGAATAAAATCGGCAACAAGATAACCAAAAGCAACAAAGAAACCCACACCCCCAATCAGATTAAAGGTTGCAACCAAACTATAATCTAGCCGCTCACGCACAGCAGAAGAAATCGTATGCAACACCCAGAGCACTAGCGCTGTTACCACTCCATATCCCACCAGCACCGCTGCCATCGCGGGATAGAATATTGCGAGCCCCAAGATCGAAAGCGCAATAAATACACCACCGGCCAGAGCGCGAGAGTATCGGTGATAAGCTATTGCGGCAATTTCATCTTGATTTTCGAATAATGCCATTTTATGGCTTTTTGCCAACAACTGCTCCGTCGCCTGCCGAGTAATCCAGACTATCAAGCGCTCAGCTAATAGATGAAGCAGGAAAAACCCTAGCGTACTGATACTTAAAAAGGCTATCAGGATATCCCGGTCGATCTCGGCAAAGGTGGCAGGAAAGTAGCGAGGAATGCCTTCCGAGCCAAGAAGAATTACGACTTTCAGAGGCAGGAAGGATGCCAGTAGTGTTGCTATCTGCGAGAGTAGGGTTAGCAGGACGATCAACAAGGTTCTGACCGGCACCACACGGATGAACTTGGCTCCAAGCGACAAGCTCCAGCGCCAAGAGTTAAGCATCGCGTCGATCATAGAGTCTCAGATTCCATCAGCTCAAGAAGCTGTTCTGCTCGTACTTCCCAAGTGTTTTTACCGAGAAACTCGGTAATTTGTGCCTGATCTGGCTCTAACTCACAGGCCACCTCCAGCTCCCGGCAAAACGCATCGATGGAATCCACCGTCGCGGTATAGGGGTAATGCTCGATCTGGGGCATACGAAATGACACTACCGGCAAGCCAAAGGACAGGTATTCGTATATCTTGATCGGGTCGACGCCATCGGCCAGCGGTCCCATTCGGAAGGGTATGATGGCCACGCTCCACCGAGATGCATAGTGGTGGAGCTGTTGCCACGGTTTGGGTCCCAGCAGAGCTACATTATCGGGTAGCTCAAGCCCTTGGGGCGCCGAGTGCCCTATCACCTCGAAACGATATTGAGGACTACGCCTGGCAATCTCAAGGAAGGACTTCCAGTCGAACCAGGCGGAGGACAAGTGGCCAAAATAGCCAATGACAGGAGGGGCGCGATGAGGTTCACGGCGAAACCCCACCGGCAGGAAATCCGCCTCCACCGCATTGGGAACCAACATCACCTGGCGGCCTGGGGCCAACCGTCGCATCTTTTCCACTAGCGGCCCGGAAACACACAGCGTCGCATCACAGTTCGCCACCAGGCTTCGCTCGACTTCCGCATCGAACCAGCGAGCCATACCTACCTTGGCAAACTCCTCCCAATCATCGCGACAATCATAAATGACTCGCCAACCATGTTGGCGGAACAGCTCCACGCTCTCTTCAATGCCTGGGTAGGGATAGGAAACAATATAAAGTTTCTTGCAATTTCCAAGATCCGAAGTAGCCACTTCCGAAAGCATCTGCATCGTGATATCCACCGGGCTCTGCATCAGCCCCTCCTGCTCATAAGCAGGCAATGGCTCATCGAAGCGTGAGCGGTGATAGCTGAAAAACACCTTTACGCCTCGCCGCAGTAGGGCCTGAGCCTGTCGGATGGGACGATTGCCGCGCGTCCCCTGGATATGAGTCGTACCGGAAAAGAGGAACACCACGGGGGCACTGATTTGCCGTGCATTGTCAGCCAACTCTCGCCATCCCGCCTGTAGCTTTTGATATATAGCGGAGCTTGGTCCGGGTGGTTGTCGTTTGGCTCTCATCTCGCCAAGCAGCCCATACAGATCAACAGGCAAACGAAGTAGTTTCCTGGGGGAGCCTAGCGCGCCCGTCAACAGTCGACCCAGCTTGTAGCTGCTGCTGTCCAGTACCCGGCGGTGCTCCACGCGCAGTTCTTCGAGCTCTTGACGCAATCTCTCGATGTCATGCTCCGGTTTCATCATGTTCCCGTCAGCAATGTCTTGAAGGTTTCGACGAAGGATTTCGGTCCATACCGCCGGGATAACTGTGTATACAGATGCTGAACTTCCCCATCTGTAACGCTAGTCGTCAACTGCTGAGCTGCATCGGCGATTTGCTCCGGTTGCCAGATATCCACCAGGTGCACCATCGAGGACACAGGGAAGATCTCACGGAAAACCGGCAGCTCATTGGCAATCAACGGGCAACCACATAGCAAGGCCTCCGCCGCTGCCATACCGAAGGATTCGTCACGCGAAGTTACCAGCATCGCGCCGCCGCTCGCCGCACACCGCCGGTACAGCTCGGCAAGTGTTGTGTTTTCGACTCGGTCCAGCCAGATCACACGATCCGAGATGCACAGACGATAGGCAAGCTGGAAGAATTCCTCCGCCCGTTCGGCCGGCGCGGTATAGCCGCCAACCATATGCATTTTCACATCACCGAACAGGTCGCACAGCAAGCGCGTGTAGACGAGGGCCAGCCGCCAGTTTTTGTGGTCATCCAGCTTGCCAACCCAGATAAACTCACGTGCCTCGCCTAATGCATTCTGCGGGCTTTGTGCTACAGGCAAGAACACTTCCGTATTCAGAATATTAGGAACGACCTTAACGGGGTGATCATTGATCCTTTTAGCGACGAGGCCGGCCGAATAATTGGTCGGCACCATGACACCTGCTAGACTTGAGGTATCGATATCTGCTAGATAGGCAAGTCCATTGCTAGTTGTGGTATGAACATCGAGATAAACCGCATTACGGCGCCATATGGGCCCTACCGCTGGCCCCAGCAATTCGGGAGAGTCGATTACCACCACGGCGTCGAAACTCTCACGACGCACCAGAGCCTTGAGGGCGCTACCGGTACCAAAGTGGATTCTGTGGTCTCGTGTCAAAACCTGACGCAGTCCATTGTCCTGGCTGAAGAATAGGTGGCATTCGATTCCGGCATTCGCAAGCGCTTGCTGACGCAGGCGCAACTGGGTGGACACACCGCCGACGATGCCGTAGCGATAGGCATACAGAAGCTTCACGCTGCAACCTCGCTCCGGCATTCATCAGCATGGGCGCGGACGTGCGCCACAAGCGCGGGATCAAAATCAGCCGAAGCTTCCGGCCACCAGATGACTTTCGTGCCATCCAGTTTCACGCGCGCGAGTCTGCGCAATACCTCGCAGGCTGGCTTACGCAAGATCAGGGTCGTGACGCGCCCCCCTGAATCAAGGCGTAGGGCCATGAGCTTTGTACTATCCGTATGCCAAAGCCCGCTAATGCTAGCGACTTCATCCGGAATAGCAGAGCCGAACACCAAAATCGTGGAGCAAAGAGCTTCTTCCGGGAGCGAGATATTAGCGGAGGAGTTGCCCAATGTTCTTCGACCGCGTAGATGTGTGTAATAAAGCTTGCCCAATCGCCATAGAATGACAAAGGTGCGCCGCCCCGGTGGGAGCACTTCCAGCATCCAGCCGCCGACGCGATAACGTAAGCTGTTACGCAGCGAATGGAGTTCGGCTTCCTTGGAAGCAGCTTCCTCACGCGCAATATCTAAAAGGTAAGACTGGAGGTTACGCTCCATAGAGTGTCCTATAATAGTGGTATGGTGCTTGGAGCAACGAATGATCAAACTAGAGAAAAGTCATGCCATAGATGGCAAAAATTGCGAGACGAAATATTTCTTGAAACCATTTCTAAAATAAACCTCATAATCGTCAACTGACGTAGGCTCCTTTGTTCTGCGCTTGGATTCAGCTCGAAGAAAGTAGAATCTGCTCACATAGTCTTTGGGAAGCAGCTTCTTTGTTTCGCAGTTTTCTATTTAGTCAATAGCATTCGAGATAGTGCTGTTGGCACTGCTGAGATCACGAGATTTTTGCAAAATTCTCGCTTTACAAAAAGCGTCACCTATATCATTAATTGAAATTCTTTCACTATCTACCGGCTCACCGGACAGAAACTCAGCCCAAGTTTTATTGTTCTCACCTTCTGACTCGACACGTCTCTTATCAAAAGGGAAGTACAAATGTTCGGCCCGTGAGAAAGGCAGGGGTCGTCAGTTCGAATCAAGGAAAAAGCATGGCTCCGTAAGCTCCCATGCTAGCTCCGTAGTAGAATACTCTTTCTATAGCATTCTCTTGCACGACTGAGTCAATGGTTCTATTTATTCCATCAATGTCGCGCTAAAACTATTGGTTTCCGGGGGAGAGTTCACAAAAAGCCTGTTCGCCTTCATATTTTCGAAGAAGTGAGTTAAGCCAAACTTATCCCTAGGTATGTTAATTGCTGAAAATACAACAAATTAAACCCCTGCTTTCATTTTTTGCAAGAGCAGCGGTTTCACCTACCAAGAAAGAATCGTACTTCACCATCCAATCTTTGTGCATGGAAATTATTACCATTTTATACGAATTTATCCGATAGAACAACCAACCTAGGCTGCCAGAGTAAGCCCTGCGATAAAAATGGCCTCTCTCCAGTAGTCCCGTGCGTGTGACATAGCTACTTGAAAGAGATCGATCAATGAAAAAGAAGGCTTATGAGAGTCATAATATTGCAAAGCACATGATTTAGTTTTTACGCCTATCAAGCATACAGGTTAATACAGCAATAGCATGACCTGTGTAATCTTAATGCGTCCCCGTAAAGTCTTTCTTTCAACATCTTAGCGCCCCCATAATAAAGCATCAAGTAATATCAAGAGTCCAGCGTAAAGTCATGGGCGCAGGAAAAATAACTTTGTTATCTGAGCGAGCATAAAATTTATTTCCAACCGCAGAGAGCGCACTTAGGCCATTCATAAAGTTGGCTTTAACCCCACGCTCGTTCTTCAACAAACCAGTCCACTCAATTTTCTCATCCAGGTAGTCGATTAATACCAAGCTAGCGGTATCCATGTCAATTTTTGACTCTGAGACAGCGAATGCATGGCGCTCATCGACTTTTATAAGATTACGTATTTCATTTTTTCCACAATTACCATCAACGACCCGTATAACATCCAGTCTATCTTTATCAACAACACACATTCGTGCACCAAGACCTTTAAACGTATCATCGGTTACCCAAATAATCTTATTATTTGTCTGCACGATTGACGTAAAGCGATGCAACCTACCATATAGACTAGATGGAATGCCTTTTGTCGCCCCTATAACCTTATTAATCGGCACGACCTCCCAGCTTTCCCCATCGTCCTCAGATACCCAAAGCTTCGACTGCCGCTCTGTATCACCGCTTGAAAGGTACCAACGACCACGCACTGAAGTACATTTTTGAACCAAATGAAAATGCCTTACATCCCCTAACTTAGGTTCAGTTGCATGGCCATTCTGAGTAAAACACTTAGACCAAGAGATTCCATCATCCGTGCTTCGCCAAACATTTACAGTTTCGGCTGAATACGGATACTCACACCACAGAATAGTGCCACTGTCAGGATTTTGATCTATGCTCCAAGAACCATGCCAAGGATAGTCCCCTGTCTTAATTGTACCTACCAACTTCCAATTATTATCATATCTATATATCAAACCATCATTAGCCTGAAGTAAATGTGTATCGTTTGCAGTAGTGAAACATTTTTCATACGTAATAGGAGTCGCCAATTCAGACCAAGAATTACCATCATCTCTTGAAAATCTAAGAAGGTCGCCTTGGGATACAACAAGCAGCTTCCCACCCACCCATTCTAGGAAACGAGCGTGTGTTTTAACATATAACATATCAACTGCTAATTTAATTTTCTTGCCAGAAAACGTAAACCCTTCATAATTAATAATCTTTCCTTTTTGAGCCGCTCTTTCGACCAAAACAAAATTAGTCTTTTTTTTCGATCCTGCCCCATCGGTTAAAAGATCAATATTTGAAACCCACTCGAGCTTATTCACCTCCTCAAGTGAATTCGTCAATTCTTCATAATTATTTATGGCATCAGCGATATTATCTGATGTTACTTTCACTAGTTCACTTTCTTTCAGCAAGCCTGGCTTAAACGGACTACAGCCTAGAAATTTGCATATGCGGTTAACTTCTAACTCTGGGTTTTTACAAAGATCTTCATAAAAAATTTCTATCGTCTCAAAATGCTGTCCTGCCCAAGCTTTATAGTATTCATCAAGTTCTTCTCGATGCAACGCTTCTTTAATAGCTCTAGGAACGTCAAGATTTAAACAGCCCATAGATTCGCTACTATTCTTAAAAAGGTGCGCCTTTCCTGTCACAGCTTTTAATTTTTCTGAGTTTTGTTGTGAAATGGCACCTTTTAATTTATTTCGCCTTCTCAGTAAAATCATTTTTATAGTTTTATTTCTTTCAATTAAATTGAAAATCTCAGGGAACTCTTTGACATGTCTCGGATAGCGAAATTGAAAACCACTCAAAGGCTCACTTGAAAGAACAATGTCCGCAAATTTGTTTAGTACAGCATGCTCATCTCCAAAAGATTTTTCACGATCATGGAAGACCTCACCAAAATCATGTATATCGGGGTGCTGATTTAAAAGACTCCTCAAGTATTTTGAACCGCTTCTAGCCATGAAAAAAGTTACAAACATATTCACCCCTCGCTTTTCGTCTTAAGCTTCCAGCCAAGCTCCGCGTAGCCACTAAGCGAAGCACTTAAAGATAAGGTTTCAGCGGCTTGCATAAATCCCAAGCCAACATTTTTATTTTCCACACTTAATTCAACATCTCGGTTAAAAATAATCTCGATACTATAATTAGAATCAGAATGCAAGAGTACAACCGAGGACTTTCCTACTTCGGCTATGCTAACCCCCTCACCTAAAATATAATTCAAGAGCATCACGTTTTTTTTAACATTGTAACTCACGAAAGAGTCACAAAAGCTCAACTCTAACTCATCTAAAAATCCTTTCACCTTCCGGAAAACTTGGATGCCTTCATATGCACAATGCCAACCATTAAAAGCAAAGCCCCCTTCTTCTTTTAATAACTCCAAACCTGCCTTTCCTGGCAGTATTAAATACCTCTTTTTTTCCAAATACATGGCGGTGTGATATGAAGCACTCCTTAGCTGCCCAGGTATTCTCTCCTTATATTCATGAGAATAAAAGCTAGGATCAATCAACCATTCAATGCCGTCAAACCAGAAAGAAACTGACAAATTGTCCTCGTGCTTATGCGTCTCACTCAACGAAGTATTGAACAGACATAGCATCCAAGGTTTTTCTTCGTGATTACCTCTCACGACCGCATAGCCAGCCTTGGGTAGTACCGTACAGCTTGGGTTCTGCCAAGGTTTTCCCCGACGTATATCCAAGCCCGTGCGCGGAGGAAGCCTGAAGGTATCGCCTTGAGCAGGTACCCGTCCATCGGGGTAACGCAGAAAATCAGACCATGCAACTAGCTCTCTAGCAATCGTTGGAATTTCCGTCGGTTGTCCTGATAGTTCGACCAAATCACCTACAAACTCAGCGAGACGCTGCACTCCGTGGTGATAGCCAATTGAATTTTCAATAAATATGGCGAAGCCACCATCCCTGACAATTAATTTACTTAACTGGTCCTCGAAGCGAGAAATAGCATTTTCCAACCATTGCTGTGATTCACTATAGTTTGTAAACGCAAGCGCTGCAGCAATCAAAGCTGCATCCTGAAACCATGCATGGTTATGGTAACGATTCGGCTGGTGATAAGCGTAGAAAGCTTCTGAGTTCAAAAGTCGAGCGTGGCTCAGAATTGCATCCTCCAGCCTATTGATAAAGCGTTCATCTTGTCCTAGTTCAATAGCCTTTGCCCACATCAATATAAAAGCAAGGAGCCTTTCAGCCGTTCCGTGATCGTACCAGGCAAATTTAATATCATCATCCTGAGTATAATAACTTAGTTCTAACCAGTTATCTATCAGTGAGCGGGCAGCAAAAATAGGCCCAATCTCACCAGTTTTTTCTGCATATAGCAATAGACTGATTACAGGATGCAAGCCATGCCAGGAAAATCGAAACGTATTGACAGTTTCTAGCCCTTCCGGTCTTAACGCCGACGGAGTCCACTCAAGAAATCTCCCTCCCGGCATAGGACATTTACCCGTTTCCATATAAGCTCTGGCATTACTTTCGTAATCACGAAACCCTTTTTTCAAGTAGCTATAAAGTGTTTCCGATAAGACAGTATCGAGTGGTTGCCTAGGCAAAGGGTTAGGTTTATTGGAACCTAAGACAGCGAGGCTGCTTATTTTCACTACAGAGCCTTGTTTGGAAGGAGTACCCTTGATAAAGAGTCGAACATCTTTCAGATTAATATTTTCGACAGACTTTGTACCGTTCTGTAGTTTCCAAATAATATCTTGATGAGTAAAGCCAAGATCTACCCAGGCATCACAGCGAATATTACTTGCTTTAATGTGATGGAAACGTGCGGTTTTGGTGTAGCCAATAGCGGCATACTGTATATTTTCCCAGCCTTCGAGATACAGCCTAGCTAGAACACCGGACGCTAGCTTTTCTTCGGGAAGTTCAAAACGTAACACATAACTATCTTCACCGCCATTGAATCTAGCTGACAGCACGCCTTGCGCAGCGCTGATATTAGCACGTCCGCTGAAGCCCTGGGTGTCATCTATAGGATTCAGCTCATAAACAAAATTAGTGGACATCAATAGACCAGTTACATTCAGTGGATTTTGGAATAGTGATGCGCAGTGCCTGAGTAGCTATACTCTCCATAAACCCCAGGCCACATACGGATGGTTCAATTTGAGCATCCCAAGGAGCGGAGTTGCTCCTGTGCATAACATTCAAAACCAGCATTTGGTTCGTAGCGGGATGGACAAGTTCAAAGCACGTTTGCATTTCATGTGTCTTTGTGGATTTTATCTTAACGCCATCACCAAAGTGAAACGTTAATATACCCGTGGTTTCTTTCTCTGATGAATTTTCAGCGGCGCTTTCCATATTGAAAAACTGATCAGTGCAGGTGATTTTTGGCAGGTCTTGGACTTTAGAGCACACAAGGCGACGAACTATCTCATATCCTGCACATGAACGGTTATGAGCTGTGATGGATAGATTTATCAATTCATCACCTAGTTCATCTATTTTCATTCCAACACGACCTGGAGCTGGTTCATAGCTGTATTTAGCGCCATCTACATAGAGCATGTTATGGGCTTTAGCGCTACGTAGGTATGCAGGTATGTCATTCTTATATTCATGTGACATAAAAGACGGATCTATCAGCCACTCTACCCCATCGAGCCACAGAAAAAACGACAAATCGTCTTCATGTTTGTGGGTCCGGTTTTTATTGGTGGCCAACATGCCAAACATCCAAGGAATTTGAGGACTTCCCCCCTTTAGGACCGCATATCCCGCGTCCGGAAGTTTGAGAGCTTGCGACTGCCATTTATCTGTTAGTACTACATCCTCCCGCGTAGTTGGGTTTGCCCTGCGAAAAGTGTCCCCTTGTGCAGGAAAGCGTCCGTCAGGGTATCTAAAAGTAGCAGTCCATGCACTCAACTCATTAGCAATTCTCGATATTGTATCTCCTCGCCCTGACAATGTTTCCAGTTGACCTGCGAAATCAACCAATCTCTGGACACCTTGGTGGTAGCCAATAGAATTTTCTACGAAGACCGCATAGCCTGACTCTCGATGGATCAAGTGTGCCAATTGATCCTTGAGACGAGCAAGCCCCTTTGTCAGCCATGAGCTTGATACGTCGAGATGCTGGAAACAAAGGGATGCCGCAATAAGAGCAATATCTTGAAACCACGCGTGGTTATGATAGCGATAAGGTTGGTGAGATGCATAAAAAGCTTCTGACTCTAATAATTGCGCATGTTTGAAAATAACGTATTCCAATTGTCTTATAAACCTTTTTTCAAACAGACCCTTTATTCCAAGTTGCCATAGCACTATAAGCCCGAGTAAGCGTTCTGCTACTCCATGATCGTACCACGCATACTTTTTATCAATTTCAGGCGTATAAAAACTATTATCGATCCATCTTTCTACAATGGATTTTGCAGCAATAAGCGACCGAAAATCACCCCTCTCTAAATAAGAAACCAGCAATATCTGCACTGCATGCATGGCATGCCAAGAAAATCGATAAGTATTATTTGTATCTAGGTCTTTAGGACGGCCCTCATGAACATGCCATTTGATATTAATGTCGCCGTAAACGGGAAAACTACCAGTTTCTAGGTAATCCTCGGCCTGCTTTTCCCAAGAACCATAACACATCTTCCAATAATTTTTTATTATATTCAAAAAAGTATCATTTTGCTTTACATAGCTTGTGGAAGACGAACAGGAGAAATCCTTCTCCAACCACTTAGATAGTCTTTTGACCTTCACAAGGCAACGCTTTTCATCGTCAGGCTTACCCTTAACATAAACACGGAGATCGGAGATTTTATTTGCTGGGTAAGATTGCCAGCCATTTTGCAGTAAAAAAATAAGATCAAGATGAGCGCAACAAATTTCGAAAAAGTCGCCTTGAATAGGATTAGGAACTTTCACATGGACAAATTTATTTTCGCATGTGTAACCAAATGCAATATAGTCTATCCTCTCCCAACCTTCTAAAAACACAGCAGCCGAGCAGCCATTTCCAAGAAATTCGTTTTGAAATAGAAATCTTACTTGGTAAGTCGACAATCCCCCTTGAAACACTACGCCAGATAGTACTGAACAGGTAACATCTCTTGATCCGGAATCAATTGCTAAAAACCCCGAATCTGCAGGCCGAAGCAGGTCAACCAACCTAGATTTATAAATATCACGACCCGCCAGATTCATCATTTAAAATACCTCCAACCAACATCAACTCAGCAGCTATAATCTTATTTTTGCAAACCTTATCCCTAACCTCATCTGCTGAGATCGCTGATTTTTCTAAAAAAATTTCGGGTGAACAGGCAAGTTTTTTTATTGCATTCGCTAGCCCTTGACAATCTTCAGCAGCTACCAGCTCAGAGCTTCGATTAGTTATGAACTCGGATATCGCACCGACATCATTGGTAACTGCCACCAACCCAGAAGATCTAGCTTCATCTCTTGAAACACCATGGGTGTCATAACGTGACGGACATAAGAATATGCCGTACTCTTTATGTAAGCGGGCTATCTCTGCCTGCTCTAAGAATTTCTTTTGTATAAAAACATTTTTCATTCCTTTCAAGGGGGCTAAAACTTCATCAAAAAGCACACCATCGCCTACTATTTTGAATTCCATACGATCAAATATCTCTTCCTTACTCAATATCTCAATAGTTCTGACGAGTAAGTCATTTGCATAAACTCTCGAGGCAAATGGTCTGATCGTAAGTACCTTGAATCGCTGTTCTCCGCTTTTCTTTTCATAAGAAAACAATGATGTGTCGATAGGGTTATGGATAATTTCATACGACTCTCTCTTCAATTCAATACCGACATCTTCAAAAACTTCTTTAGCAAAGCACTTTGAAACAAAAACAAATTTCAGGTTTAAAAAATCGGCTGCAAAAAGCCCCCTCCAAAATTTTATTTTTTCTTCACCTTGTAGACGTAGTTCTGCTTCTTGTTCTAAAGTTACTTTTTCAAAACTACGTCTGTACCAAGGCTGAACCTCTGCTCCATGTACCCATACCGTAACCTTGATAATATCAATGAAATCTTTGAGTACATCCCACATATCCGGATCGAGGAAATGCACCAGCACATGCCGGTAACGACCACTAGCCAGCATGCGGCGAAGAGCCTGTTGTGATCCGGTAGTCACATCTACATTTTGAAATTCATGCCAGTGGATCGGCTGATCCGTTCGAAGGCGGAACACATCCACGGTTGCCCCGTGCTCACGGTATGCCTTTACCCGGCTGTGTACAAATCCATTGCGATACAAATCGTCATAGCTGGGATAATGGTTGGTAAGCAGCAACACATCAGATTGACCAAGTATGTTTTCAGGTTCCAAGTCGAGGTGGCCAAGTACAAGCCGGTGAATCTTGCAGCTGCCACCGGCGTAAATGCGCAATCCTAAGCGCAGGTACCGAGTGCCATCAGCCGGCATAATTGTAACGTTACGATTGGCTTGCAGTACATCGTGTCCGAGACGCTGTTTATCTGGGCCCAAATATAAAACAACAAGTGACAAACTCAAGCCTGGATCTATCTGTAGGTGGAGCGGCAAACCTTTGCTTGAATATGTACCAAGTTGCTCCTCCAAGCTTTTCAACAACAGGTCCTGCGCCGCATAAATGTAGTCATGCTTTCCATCCAGCAGTTGCGAGTTGACTTCTAGCAATGGTCCAATTAAACGTGCACTGATGTCCTTGTTGCGGGTCAATTTCAAGCTGCGCTCCTCATCTTTGGAGCCAGCCAGGCCATGTCCGTTAAGCCAAGCAAAGGGCTCACCAAGCAGCGCATGCGCAAACTGAGCGCCATCTAGCCAGGGAGCGTGCTCCAGATCACTCTGCATAGGTTCAATGGTTTCTGCCATTGCGCATAGATCGACCAGGGGGACACCCTCACTGACCTGGACATCGTCCACTTCCTCAGTAACCTTAATGCCCGGGCTATTACCAGCACCTTCACAATAGTTGTAGCTGTCGATTGCCAGTTGGCCGCCGGCCTGGTATTTCCAGCTTTCCAGGCCATGCAGCCATACCTTAACGTTAAGTGTCTGTGCGAGGGCCGGGTGTATGACTGCCCGCCGGGCAGCCAAGTGATGACCTGTATGATAAGCCTGGTTAGCGTTGTGATGTACCAGCCCGGTTTCCTCGCTCACGCTAAAGTATGCCGCTTTGCCGATTACCTGAGCATCGCTATAGCGCGTAGCCAATGCAATATCCAGCAGATAGCTAGCTCCGTAGTAGTCTGCCGCGCACATGCCGCATACCCAGCGATGCTCACCTATCAACTCCCTATGATTAAGCTTGGGCAGTGTCTTCTCTGCTATCACTTTCCCTTTGAGAGTGCTATTTTTTAATATTGCCTGGGCAGTAGAAACCTTCAACGATTTATCACAGACCAATAGCAGCTCAAGTTCAACACTTTGCTGCCGCAGCACATTGGCGATAACGGCCTGCGCCTCTTCCTTGCTGTTTGCGAGAGCAATAACAGTAAACGCAGGCAGCTCCCGAGTTCTGATCACACCAGTGATTTTTTCCAAGATGTAATTCATACGATCGGCATAGGTATGCTCACACATCACTTTGCGCAAGCCGGCTAGTCGTAACCTATCCACAACTGAGCCAGTTTCGAGCTGCTCGAGCCGGCGGCGTATTTCGCTGCCGCTATCGCTGGTCACTACCAGGTCGCCGAACATCAGGCGTAGACCACGTGAATAATTGCTGATGGTTAACGTATTGGAACCCAACAGCTCATATACACGCCGGGCAAACATAGTTTGTGACTGCTTGATAGAATTGAGATTGATGGCGTAGCGATAACCCTTGTATGCCTTATCGATCTCACTGAACGGCAGAGTGCCTACAATATGCGGCTGATAGGCTTCCGGAAACTGGTAGTTAGGGTCATTTTTTCCAAAATTGCGATCGTAAATATCCAACGGCCGGTAGCTCGGAAGCTCCTGTACAAAGCTTTCTAAGTCGCGAGTACGCTCCGGGTAACGCACGTAGTACGCTCCAGCAAAGCAGAAGGCCTCCTTGCGTGCGTATTTTTCGATAGGGTTATGTACCGCTGGTTGGCAAGCAAACGGCAGGAAATAGACTTGCTCATGTCCAAGAGCTGCCTTGTAGCGGTGGATACAGTCCATGTCCGTGGTGAATACGAAATCGAATAACTGGGCAGTGGTGAGGAAGGTTTCGAAGTGAACCGGGTCTTCCTTGTTCCAAAACAATGTCGGAATATGGCGTTCACGGCACCAGGCAATGATACCTTGAATCTCTTGACTGCAATGACCGACTTTGTTACCCCATTGCTCGTCCTTGCCGCGCCAGGCTGATTCGATAAACAGAACCTCCGGCTGGAAGGCTTCAAGCTCTTGTTGCCAATATTTTGGCGTTAACTGGTAAAGCTCACACTCAGGCTGATACGACCCATAGGTGAAGTCGTCCATGATGCAGGCCATGCGGACTTGCCTACGGGGCTTGTCAACCAAGCTATTTGTATACAGGCTAGTGTGATCAATTTTGGCAGCAGGCTGCAGCATGATCGGATTGCTCTCGCTTTTGAGGCCCGCACTAAGTTTCTTCTGCGCTGCTAGCTTGTGCAGCCGCCACAGACGAACGGGCAGCTTGAGCGCGTCCTTGACTGAGCCGCTTGCTGCTCGAAAATGCGTGCCCGCCTTATAAGTCAAACTGCTGCGCATAGCTGACAGCGCACGTTGCGCTGCAGCTTTTTCTTCTCTGCTCTGCTTCAGTTCACGGTTGAGAAATTCGGCACGTTGTTGCAGCTTCCGTGCTCGCTCAGCTTGCGAGTCAAGCTTTTCTTTGAGTTTCTGAAGAGTCTGCCCGGAGAGATCTCGATATTTTTTATTTGCAACTTCAAGCTGTGCCTTTTGAGCGCTCAGCATTTTTTCCTGTTCTGATAATTCGCGCTGCTGCTCAATCACACGCTCATTCAACTTATACGCTTCTTGCTCTAGACTAACGCGATCTTCGGAGTGAGTTTTTTCTTGTTCTTTCAGTTGTTCCTTCAATTCTTCCACCTGGACTACGTGGGCCTCAAGCTGCGCTTTCAACTCTGGCAATTCACGTTCAGTAGCAAAGCAATATTTTTTTCTTAACTGTTCGTAATCACCTTTTATTATTTTCAACTCCTTCAGTTTAGCTTCCATTTTTATCTTGGTTTCCACTTGCAAGGCACGTAAATCGAGAAGCTCTTTCTCTAACTGTTTTTTTGCACTGTTTTCATTACTATAAATTCTTTCAATCAGCCTCTGCTCAAGTGAGGACAATGCTTTTTCACGTTCGTTCTCATGTTTGTCCAACAACAACTGGCAGTTCTGTTTTTGCTGATTGATTTTTTCCTCAAGCTGTTCTTTTTGCTTTTTTAATATTGATACATGCGCGGTAACTTCTCTATATTTTTCATTAGCCAAATCGAGTTTATCTTTGATATTGTTGTAGTTACCGCTTAAATTTCTATATTTTATATTTACTTCTTCCAGTTCTTTTTGGATTTTTTGAGCGCAGCTCTCAACCTCTTTGTTTTCCTCTGAAAGAAATTGCTTCGGCGCCCATTTGAAAAAAGGAGGCTGCCTCCCCTCCACAATGTCTAGGTAGTTGACGGGGAGCAATACCAGTTCGTGTCCCATCGAACGAATTTCATAATCTTGCTGAACTAATTCCTGCTGGTACGATTCAGGAAGTATTACTTCTTGCTCGTTAATATATATAAACGGAGAGCCAATATTTCTTAAACCACTATCCAACAAGCTTGCCAATATCTCTTGAGCTTGATTTTGTATAATTATTGCCGCCACATTGTAAAAACTTTCCAACTTAGGCAATTCTGCCTTCAGAGTCACACTACCCAAGAGATTATTTGTTTTTATCGAATTTTCAAGGGCTTCAAGCTTTCGTTTATCTTCCTCAATAGAAACAACTCGACAGCTAGATGTTTCAGCCAAATATAAGGTACAATTCCCTACCTGAGCGCCGATATCAAGCACTAAGTCATCAGGTTGTAATCGAGACGCCAAATCCCTCAGCATTTTAAGTTTATATGGCTTTTTTTCTTCTGCAATTTTTTTTTGTGCTGGATCGTTTTTTATGTCTGTCAGCCATATAACATAACTAGCTTCGGCTAGTGAAATTTCCTGCGCAATCATATTATTACCTTATCACAAAGCAACTTACAACCACAACCCGCGGGTATCAACTACAGCCAACCCGCGTGGCGCAACAACATTCCTAAACTGCTTATGATCAACTAACAAAACTAAGATATCAGCTTTATTTAAAGCCTCTTCACAAGAAATCAATCGAAATGCCGAAAGGCTGGAAGGCAGATACTCTACGTTAGGCTCGACTATCAAAGTGGTCCCTGGATGCTGTTCGAACAATTGTTTAGTTATGGCTAGAGCAGGACTTTCACGCAGATCGTCAATATCCGGTTTGAATGCCAAGCCGAAGCAAGCGATGGTAACGTCCTTGGCGGTCTTTTCAGGATGGTGGCTCAGGAATTTACCTACAGCCTCGTTGACTTTGTCGATCACCCACTGTGGCTTGCCATCGTTCACTTCACGCGCGGTACGAATCAAACGTGCTTCTTCCGGGGTTTCGCTCACGATGAACCAAGGATCAACGGCAATACAGTGGCCACCCACACCAGGTCCTGGCTGCAGAATGTTGACACGTGGATGCCGGTTGGCCAGGCGAATCAGTTCCCACACGTTGATGTCGAGCTTATCGCAGATGATGGAAAGCTCATTGGCGAAAGCAATGTTCACGTCGCGGAAGCTGTTCTCGGTGAGCTTGGCCATTTCGGCAGTACGCGCCGTAGTGGTAATGCACTCCCCTTCCACGAAGATTTTGTAAAGAGCTGTAGCCGCTTCAGAGCACTTGGCCGTCATGCCGCCGATCACCCGATCGTTTTCAACCAGCTCACGAACCACATGGCCGGGAAGTACGCGTTCGGGACAGTGCGCTACGCGAATATCCGATTCTTCCCCATGGGTTTGGGGGAAGGTGAGGTCGGGCCTGGCTTCTGCCAGCCATGCCGCCATTTGCTCGGTCGCCCCAACCGGCGAGGTAGATTCGAGGATGACCAGGTCGCCTTTTTTCAGCACCGGGGCAATGTTCTTGCTTGCCGCTTCGATATAGCTGAGATCGGGCACGTGACCATTACCGTTCTCGGCCTTGAAGGGAGTGGGTACGGCAATCAGGAAGGCGTCCGCCGGCTCCGGCTCGGTGGTGGCGCGCAGGTAGCCTTCCTTTACTGCGGCATGCACGATGATGTCCAGCTCGGGTTCGACAATATGAATATCGCCGCGGTTGATCGTTTCCACGGCGTGCTGGTTTACATCGACGCCAATCACCTTCTTACGGCGTGAAGCAATAACGGCGGCTGTCGGCAGGCCAATGTAGCCCAAGCCAATGACAGAAATGGTGTTGAATTTCATGGTTCCATCCAAGAGAAGCGAAGAAGCGAAGATTTATTCGAGCTCAAGGTTTACTTTATATTTGCCAGGGCATCCAGAATGCGCTGGCACGCTTTGCCGTCCCCATAGGGATTATGAGCGTAACTCATTTTTTCGTAGGCAACCTTGTCCGAGAGCAAGGTATGCATTTCCGTGACGATACGCTCTACATCAGTGCCTACCAGCTTGACGGTGCCGGCATCCACCGCCTCCGGCCGCTCGGTGGTGTCTCGCATGACGAGTACCGGCTTGCCAAGGGAGGGCGCTTCTTCCTGTACGCCACCGGAGTCGGTGAGAATCAGGTGTGCACGGTTCATCAGGTAGACGAACGGCAGGTAGTCCAGCGGCTCGATCAAGTGAACGTTGTCGATGTCGGAGAGCAGCCGGTTGACCGGCTCCCGCACGTTGGGATTGAGATGCACGGGATAAACTATTTGAGTCTCGGGGTGGCGCGCCGCCACATCATGCAGCGCCTGGCAGATACGCTCGAACCCGCCGCCGAAACTCTCACGGCGATGCCCAGTTACAAGGATCAACTTACGCTCATTGTCAAGGAAGTCGAACTGCTCAGTGAAGCGCTGTTGGAAAGCCTGGTTACTGTCGAGTTTTTGGACCACATCCAGCAAGGCATCGATCACTGTGTTACCCGTGACAAACACCTTGGCGGGCGCCACACCCTCATCGAGCAGATTCTGCCGAGAGCGTTCGGTAGGCGCGAAGTGCAACTCAGCCAGCGCGCCGGTCAATTTTCGGTTGGCCTCTTCCGGCCAAGGCGAATAGAGGTTGCCGGTACGCAAGCCAGCTTCCACATGCCCTACAGGTACTTGCTGATAGTAGGCGGCCAACGTGGCGGAAAGCGTGGTAGAGGTATCCCCATGCACCAGCACGATATCCGGCTTCTCTTCAGCGAGAACACTCTTCATGCCCTGCAGAATCGCCGTGGTTACGTCGGTGAGGTCCTGCCCCGGCTTCATGATGTTAAGGTCGTGGTCCGGCTCAAGCTCGAACAGTTCCAGCACTTGATCGAGCATTTCCCGGTGCTGCCCGGTTACGCACACCTTGGCATCGAAGCGCTCGTCGGCGGCGAGAGAAAGGGCAAGAGGTGCCATCTTGATGGCTTCAGGCCGCGTGCCGAATACGCAGAGAGTTTTGATAGTCATAAATTGTGAGTTGCTAAGTTAAAAGTGGGATTATTCCACCGTTACCGATTTGGCAAGGTTGCGTGGTTTATCTACATCGGTTCCCTTTTCCAAGGCTACGTGATAGGCCAATAGCTGCAATGGAACGCTGAATACGATGGGAGCCAGCAGGTCGCTCACCTTGGGGATGAGCAAGTTGTGCATGCCATCTTCAGTCTCCAGGCCTGCATTCTCACAGACGAAGTTGAGTAGCTTACCGCCACGGGCTCGTACTTCCTGCAAGTTGCTCTTGAGCTTCTCCAGCAGCTCATCGCTCGGAGCAACGGTTACCACTGGCATTTCGTCATCCACGAGAGCCAATGGCCCGTGCTTGAGCTCACCTGCTGCATAGGCCTCGGCATGGATATAGGAGATTTCCTTGAGTTTTAGCGCACCTTCCATCGCTACCGGGTAGTGCACACCACGCCCAAGAAACAGCGTGTGATGCTTGTTGGCGAATCGCCCTGCCAACTCGGCAATGGCAGGCTCAAGATCGAGTACCTGCTCTACCAGGCTCGGCAGTGCTTGCATTTCGGCCAATAGCGAAGACACTTTTACTTCACCCAAGCGTTCGCGACCTAGCGCAGCAGTCAGCCATAGCAGAGCCACCAACTGTGTGGTAAACGCCTTGGTGGAGGCCACACCGATTTCCGGCCCGGCGTTGGTCATCAACCTCAAATCGGCTTCCCTCACCAATGAGCTGCCCGGCACGTTGCAAATCGCCAGGCTGGCGAGGTAATCAGCCTGTTTGGCAAACCGCAGTGCCGCCAGCGTATCGGCCGTTTCCCCTGACTGGGAAAGCGTTACGAATAGCGTATCTTTCGGCACCACGACATGGCGATAGCGGAACTCACTGGCCACTTCCACCATGCAGGGAATCCCGGCCAATTGCTCTAACCAGTAGCGAGCCACCAGCCCTGCATGATAACTAGTGCCACAGGCTACTATCTGAACGTTACGGCAGCGCGCCAATACGGATTCGGCTTCCGGCCCCAGCACCGAAGTCAACAGTTTTCCGTCTGTCGTCACTTTCCCTTCGAGCGTGGCGGCCAATGCCAGTGGCTGCTCATGAATTTCCTTGAGCATGAAATGGCGATATTCCCCTTTTTCCGCTATGTGGTCGCCATGCTCGAAACGAATCAAAGGACGTTCCACGCTCTGTGGGGTATCTGCGTTGTCTGACAGAGAGTAGAGCGCGAGCGATTCCTGGTCGATCAAGCCGTAGTCGCCCTCCTCCAGGTAGATAAAACGGTCCGTCACCTGCAGGAGTGCCAAGGGGTCTGAAGCAATGAACTGCTCGTCTACTCCGCGCCCAACTACCAAGGGGGAGCCCATGCGGGCGCAGAGCAGCGCATCGGGATGCTCGATATGGACGATACCCAAGGCGTAAGCCCCATGCAGGCGAGCCAGAGTAGCACGCAGGGTCTCAAGCAATCGCTCCGTGGCAACTTCTGCTTTCGCTCTTCGATACAGATAGTGAAAGAGATGCGCTACGACCTCAGTATCCGTTTCAGAGTTAAAGACATAGCCTTGCTCTTTTAGAAAAGCCCGCTGTTCTGCATGGTTTTCTATGATGCCATTGTGCACCACCGCCACCGAGGCATCCGAGAGGTGCGGATGGGCATTGTAGCGAGAGGGCTTGCCATGCGTGGCCCAGCGAGTATGCGCAATACCTAGCCGCCCACTAACCGAGCGTGTAGCAAGCCGTGCCTCCAACTCTGCCACCCTACCTACTTCCCTCTCGCGCTGGAGCTGTCCGGCCTGCACCAGGGCGACACCGGCTGAGTCGTACCCTCTGTATTCCAGCCGCTTGAGTCCTTCGAGAAGAATGGGGGTCACGTTGCGTGAACTGACCGCCCCAACAATTCCACACATGGCAATACCTGTATCTTTATATTGGGCCGCTTTCTGTGCGGCCCGTGGCACCTGGGGCTAGCAAGCGATTCAGAGCTGCTTAAGCAACAGCCCGATGACTTCCTGCTGGCTCAGTTCTGCGGTATTGACCGTCAGTTCTGCTGATTTGGGCACCTCGTAGGGGCTGTTAATGCCCGTGAAGTCCTTGATCTTGCCTTCGCGTGCCTTCTGGTAGAGCCCCTTGGGGTCGCGCTGCTCGCAGATATCCAGCGGGGTATCGACATGTACCTCGATGAAATCGCCGTTCTGGAACAGGGCCCGCGCGGCGTCGCGGTCGCTGCGGAAGGGTGAGATGAAGGCGGTAATGACGATGATGCCGGCCTCAGCGAACAACCTTGCCACTTCACCCACGCGGCGGATGTTCTCGGCGCGGTCTTCTTCGCTCATGCCGAGGTCCTTGCACAAGCCATGGCGGATGTTGTCGCCGTCCAGCAGCATGGTGTGATAGCCACGGCGGTTCAGCTCCACTTCCAGAGCATTGGCCAGGGTCGATTTCCCCGAGCCGGAAAGGCCGGTAAACCAAACGCACTTGCCCTGATGACCGTTAAGCTGCTCGCGCATGGCTTGGGTAACGCTGGTGCGGTTCCACACCACGTTGGCCTTGCTGTCGTGCTCGCGAAATTCGTAGGGCAGTTCGCTATCCAGCGGCTGATGGATCATCCCCGCCCCAACCGTTACGTTGCTGAGGCGGTCGATGACGATGAAGCTGCCGGTACCGGGGCTGGTACGGTAGTCGTCGATGGGCACCGGCGCCGTCAGTTCGATGTGGCAGCGCGCGATGGCGTTGAGATCGAGATTTTCGGCGTGGCGGTGCTCGAGCGTGTTGACGTCTACCTGGTAGTCAATGGCGGTAACCTTACCGGCCACGGCCCGGGTGGCAAGCTTGAGGTCGTACAGCCTGCCAGGCTCCAGGGGCGTTTCATGCATCCACACGATATCCGCCTCGAAGCCATTGGCAAGCGGCACTTTGGCTTCTTCGGCTACGATCCAGTCGCCACGGGAGATGTCGATCTCGTCTTCCAGGGTGAGGGTGATCGCCTGCCCTGGGTAGGCAGTCTCTAGATCGCCATCGAAGGTGACGATTCTTTCCACCTTGGTGGTCTTACCGGAAGGCAACGCCCTCACGGCCTGGCCGCGGTGTACGATACCGGCGGCCAGTGTGCCGGAATAGCCGCGGAAGTCGAGGTTGGGCCGGTTGACGTACTGTACCGGGAAACGCAGGTCGCGCAGGTTGTGATCGTGGCTGATCTCTACGCTTTCCAGCAGCTCCAGCAAGGCCGGCTGGGTGTACCAGCCCATGGTCTCGCTCTTGTTGACGACGTTGTCGCCCTTGAGGGCCGACATGGGCACGAAGCGAATGTCGCGGGCGTGGAGCTTCTCGGCAACGGCCTGATACTCCTCGACGATCTCGTCGAAGCGTGCCTGGGAGTATTCGACCAGATCCATCTTGTTCACCGCCACGATCAGGTGCTGGATGCCCAGCAGGTCGGCGATGAAGCTGTGGCGCCGGGTCTGGGTCTGCACGCCGTAGCGAGCGTCGATCAGGATGATCGCCAGGTTGGCGGTGGAGGCGCCGGTGGCCATGTTGCGGGTGTACTGCTCGTGCCCCGGGGTGTCGGCGATGATGAACTTGCGCTTGTCGGTGGAGAAGAAGCGGTAGGCCACGTCGATGGTGATGCCCTGCTCGCGCTCCGACTGCAGGCCGTCGACCAGCAGCGCCAGGTCCACCTCCTCCCCGGTAGTGCCGACTTTTTTCGAGTCCCTGGCAATGGCGGCCAGTTGGTCCTCGTAGATCATTTTGGAGTCGTGCAGCAGCCGGCCGATCAGGGTCGACTTGCCGTCATCCACGCTGCCGCAGGTGATGAAGCGCAGCAGGTCTTTTTGCTCGTGTTCTTTCAAGTAGGTCTCGATGTCTTCCGAGATCATCGCAGAGGTATGTGACACAGTCCTTTCTCCCTCTTGCTAGGAACACGAGCGCTGCGAGCCCCGAGTCTCGGGCTACGAGCAGGTCGTGCACCCCGCATGTTCAGTGATTTTGATTTATTGACGACAGGGATTTGAGAAGGGCTCCCAGCATGCGAGACAGAGCCATCGCTTCGTTTCGCCAATGCTGCCCAACAGAATCGGGGATATAGCCGACTTCGATTCCGATCAATGCTTGTGTTGCGAACTCGCCGCACGATCCTTTTGCAATGGAGACAAAACGAAACTTCTCCTTCTCTGTGAATCTCTCGAAGCCTTCGGCAATGTTGCTGGGGATCGATAGAGCAGAGCGCGTAATCTGATCTTTGAAACCGAAGTCACGTAGGTCTCGTAGCTCTCGATAAACATCTACGCTGAGCCGTTTACTACGCTGCCAGACCTCAAGCTGTTCATGTCTCATCGACTCTTCACCCTACCCCGCATAGCCGCAGCCCGTAGCTCGTAGCTCGTAGCTCGTAGCCCGCAGCTCGTAGCCCGTAGCTCGTAGCTCGTAGCCCGTAGCCCGTAGCCCGTAGCCCGTAGCT
>MTEX01001917.1_pt3 | contig 29981 bp, 28 predicted proteins | sample 1042691 | NCBI WGS metagenome assembly MTEX01 (sample SAMN06185810, study PRJNA358809) | soil metagenome | isolation source: soil biostimulated with molasses as carbon source | place: India | collected 2015-05-23
GGGTAATCGCCGTGCTGATGTTCGCCAAGTTCGTGTATATCGCTTCGTTCACCAACTACTTCACCTTCTACCTGATCGAACATTTCGGCCTGAGCGTGCAGCACAGCCAGCTGTACCTGTTCGTGTTCCTCGCGGCGGTGGCACTGGGTACCTTCGCTGGCGGCCCGGTGGGTGACCGGATCGGGCGCAAGGCGGTGATCTGGGTGTCGTTCCTTGGCGTGGCCCCCTTCGCCCTCGCCCTGCCGCATGCCAACCTGGCCTGGACGGCGGCCCTGGCGGTGCTCATCGGCCTGGTGATGTCCTCTGCCTTCGCCGCGCTGGTGGTGTATGCCCAGGAGGCGGTGCCTGGCCGGGTCGGCATGGTCTCCGGAGTGATGTTCGGCTTGATGTTCGGCATCAGCGGCATCGGTGCCGCCGGGCTCGGCGAGCTGGCCGACCGGCACGGCATCGAGTGGGTGTACCAGGCAATCGCCTTCTTGCCGCTGCTGGGGCTGGCCACTGCGCTGCTGCCGGCAACCCGCTCGCAAGCCCGCCCCGCCCGCTGCTGTTAAAGTGGCTGGGCCAGGCAGCCTGAACACGAGGTAGCAATGCTCAAACCGCAGCATGAATTGCTGGTCGAGGTCGATGAATGGGCCTGGGAAGTGGGTAGCCGCGCAACCGACTACCCGACCGACTGGTTCATCGAGCCGCACAGCCATGCCAAGCATCAGCTGATCTATGCCATCAAAGGCCTGATGATCGTCGAGTCCGGGAACGAACGCTGGACCGTGCCACCCAGCCGCGGGGTGTGGATGCCCTGCGGCCAGGTGCACGCGATACGCTGCGTGGGCGAGGTGAAGATGCGCAGTGTGTTCGTGCGCACCGATACCGCCGTCCCCCTACCCAGGCAGAGCAAGGCCATCAGCATCTCGCCATTGCTCAGCGAACTGATCAAGGCCTCGGTGGGCTTCTGCGCACCGTTTGCCGATGACTCGCGCGAAGGCCGGGTGATGCGCCTGATCCTGGATGAGATCTGCGTGCTGCCAACCCAGCCGCTGAAGCTGTCGCAGCCCGGCGACAAGCGCCTGCGCACGATCTGCTCGGCGCTGTTCGAGCGGCCTTACGATAATGCCACCCTGGCCGACTGGGGCGTGCAGCTGGGTGTGGACGAGAAAACCATCCAGCGCCTGTTTCGCAAGGAAACCGGCATGACCTTCGGCCAGTGGCGCCAGCAGGCGCGGCTGATGCAGGCGCTGGAACGAATCGCCCTGGGCGAGCGCATCATCGATGTCGCGGTGGCGTTGGGGTATGACAGCCCAAGCGCCTTCGCCAGCATGTTCAAGCGCCAGTTCGGCACCACGCCCAGCCAGTTCTTCAAATGAGCTGAAAAACAATCATTGCATGATCTCACCCAGCAACCCGGTCATGGCGTGTACAGTAGGCTCACAACAAAGCCCAGAAGGAGCCCGGCACATGTCCGCAACGCTGTCCCCCCTGCAGATCGACTGCGATTTCGACTCCGGCAACATTCAGGTACTGGATGCCAGCAACCCGGCCCGGGTGCACCTGGCCATCCGCCCCGACACCCACAGCGGCCACTACCAGTGGTTCCACTTCAAGGTCAGCGGGCTGACGCCAGGCCAGGTCCACCGCTTCAGCCTCGACAACGCCTCCGGCTCGTCCTACAAGAACGCCTGGAGCGGTTACAACGCCGTGGCCTCCTACGACCAGCAAAGCTGGTTCCGCGTGCCCAGCCAGTACGATGGCACGGCGCTGTCGTTCGAGGTAACCGCCGAACAGCCGCAGATCTGGTTCGCTTACTTCGAGCCCTACTCGCGCGCACGCCACAACCAGCTGATCGAACGTGCCCGGCAACTGCCAGGGGTCGAGTTGCTGGCCAGCGGCCGCAGCGTCCAGGGCCGCGACATTCCCCTGCTGCGTGCCGGTGATGGCGCCGCAGGCAAGCGCAAGCTGTGGCTGATTGCCCAGCAGCACCCGGGCGAACACATGGCCGAGTGGTTCATGGAAGGGGTGATCGACCGCCTGCAGGCCGACGACGCGGTGATCCGCCAATTGCTGGCCAAGGCCGACCTGTACCTGATCCCCAACATGAACCCCGACGGTGCCTTCCTCGGTCACCTGCGCACCAACTTCAAGGGCAAGGACCTCAACCGCGCCTGGCAGGACGCCAGTGTCGAGTTCAGCCCCGAGGTGTTCTTCGCCCAGGCGCAGATGAAGCAGTACGGGGTGGATGCGTTCATCGACGTGCATGGCGACGAAGAGATTCCCCATGTGTTCACTGCCGCCTGCGAAGGCAACCCGGGTTATACGCCGCGGCTGGCGCAGCTGGAAACGCAGTTCCGCAACACGCTGTGCAGCCTGACCCGTGACTTCCAGACCGTGCACGGCTACACCCGCGACGAGCCGGGGCAGGCCAATACGACACTGGCCTGCAATGCCGTGGGGATGGCGCATGACTGCCTGTCGCTGACCCTGGAAATGCCCTTCAAGGACCATGACGACGCGCCCAACCCGGCCACCGGGTGGTCGGGGGCACGTTCCAAGGCACTGGCCGGGGCGGTGCTGGAGACCCTGGCGCAGATGGTTGACGATTTGCGTTGAGCCCCGCGGCGTTCGAGCTGACTTGCAGGTGGCACCTGCAGCTTGATGTGCCCGGGTGCGTTCAGAACTGCACGTCCAGGATCACACTGTCGGCATAACTCCCTGCCGGCGGTGTGGCCTGGTCGGTATAGACCCTGGCGTTGTAGTTGAACACCTGGCTACCGGTACCCGTGCCTGCTCCGGGGTTCACATCGGCATCACTACTGGCCCGGCGCGCCGCCCCCACCGAGCCCCAGCGCTGCGCCCCGGCGCTCTTGAAAATGTCGTAGGCCAGGTAGTCGTTTGCCGACGATTTCATGCGCCGCCGTCCGCTGGCCACGTTCTGGCCATCGTCCAGGCCCACGGTATAGGTGCTGCCCTTGGTGCACGACACACTCAGGTTCTGGCTTACCGTACCGAACCCCGCCACCACCGGCGCACTGGCGAAGCTGATGTCGGGGGTGGTGATCTGGCAGTCATTGGTCACCGTCAGGCTCACTGTCAGCGGCTTGCTGCCACTGCCGGTATCCCGGCCGATGCAGAACCCGCCGGCCCCGATCCCCGCGCAGTAATCCCAGGTCCACTCGACGTTGAGGGTTTCCTGGTAGGCGCCCGCGGCGACGTTGCTGCCTACCTGCGTGCGCATGTACAGGGGCACGTTCTTGGGGGTACCGTTGAGCAGGCCCAGTACATCCAGGATGCCGGTGGTGCGGTATTCGAAGGAGGTACCACGGGTGATCGGATAGCTGGTTGTGGCATCGGCATACAGCGTGTAAGGGATGACATCCCCGGTCGGCCCCACCAGGCCGCTGGTGGTGGCAGTGATCTTGATCTTGAAGGAATCGGTGCTGCTGAGCACGCTGAGCACCGAACCGCTGCATTGCAAGCCCGAATTGCTGCTGGAAGCCATCTGTACCGTGCTGCGCACTTGTGTCGAATTGAGCGAGCCGAACGCCGCTGGCGCAGTCACCACGGAGGTGCACTGGGCCCAGGCGCTACCCGCTGCCAGCAACAAGGCGCTGACCAACAAGCCACGCCAGCAGCCCATCACTTGCACTCCAGCGGGCCGATCAAGGGGATCGAACCTTGCGTTTCAGGCAGGTCGAACGCCACCTGGCAGTGCCCGCCGCCCGCCAGTTCCACCTGCAGGCTATTGTGCGGCGCCAGGTTTTCCAGGTACACCAGGCCGTCCCAGCCGACGACCGCCTGGCTGCCACTTTCGCTATGCGTGACGCGGCTGCCCAGCGTGAGCACCTGCCGGTTACCGTCCACCAGCTCGATACTGGCGGCCAGCACGCGCCGCAGCGGAAACTCCAGCAGATAGCCGCTGCCACGGCGCACCGCCACGCGCTGCTCCACTTCCGTCGCCAGGATGTCCGGCGGCAAGTCCATCGGGTCGATCTCGTACTTGCCGCGGTAGTAACCGCTGCTGTATGGCACCAGCAGGTGGCCGCTGGCATCGGTGCGGCCGACTTCCTGGTTTTCATAGCGCACCGGTACATCGGCGTAGCCCTGGGTGCTGACCACCACGAAGGCATCGTCGATACGGTTGGCGGCAAACAACCCCGCATCCATCCACACCAGCGAGCCGCTGGCATCGGCCCAGCGGGTCATCTCGCCGCTGCTGCCATACACCCCCGCCTGCAACTGCACCGATTGCAGGCGCCAGGTGACATCGGCCTGGCGGTAGGCGTCGCGCTCGCTACCAGCGGCATAGCCCAGGTTGTAACCGACACCGCCGCCCACAGGCACGGCGCGGCTGTAGTTCACGCGCTGCAGGCGCTCGCCGGCCTGGCTGCGCTCCAGGCTCAGGGCGAGGGTGCCACGCAGGTCGAACGGGATGACCAGTTGCGCCTGCAGCGCCCACTGGCTATCGCCCACTTCCCGGTTGGCCGACAAGTACAGGCTGCTGCCGCCCCACAGCGGCCGGCTGTAACTGAGGTTGAGCAGCCGGGTCCGCGTGCCATCGCCAGCCCGCACGTCGAAGTAGCCCGCGCCGATGTTGCCGTATTGGTCCAGGTTGAGGCTGAACGTGACCTGTTCGCTGCGCTGGCTCAGCTGCATGTCCTGGCTGTCGACACGGGTCAGGTCGGCGTAGGCGCCATGACGTTGCAGGCGCTGGTAGCTGATGCCGATGCGCTGGCTGTTGTACTGATAGCCGAGGGCCACCTGGTGGCCTTTGTCGCCCTCGAACTGGCTCTGCGCCAGGGCCGCATTGAGCACGCCGACATTACCCAGGCGCAGGTTGCCGCCCAGGCCGCCCAGCATCAACGATGCGGCGCTTTCGGCATGGGTCTCGACGGTGAAGGCGTCACTCACCCCATAGCGCAGGCTGGCCGAAGCCACCCCAGGGCCATAGGCAAAGTCACGCACGCCGTAGTCACGGCGCAGGCTGCCGGCCGCTACCGAGTAATCCGCCAGACCTGGCTGCAGCAGGCTGCTGGTGACATAGAACGGCAGCGTGGTCGACACCTGTCGGCCAAGCGCATCGGTGGTGACCACTACCGCTTCCCCGGCACCATTGATGAACGGCACGTTGGTCAAGGTGTAGGGCCCCGGCTGCAACTCGGTGGTGCTGGACTTGTAGCCATTGATGAACAGGTCCAGCGAGGTCGGCACCGCCGCCTCCCCGGCGAACGCCGGCAATGGGTAGGTGACCAGGTCGGGGCGCGCAGCGAAATCGCGAGACAACTGCAGGCCGCCGACCCGCACCGAACTGCTCCAGGGCAAGGCGCCGGTCACCAGGTCACCGGCTTCGTAGGTCAGCAGGCGCTGCTCGTCGGTGAAGCGCCAGGTGGAGTCGTAACGCAGGAAGCCCTGACGCGTGTCGTCGGCCAGCGCAGCGTTGAACGACTGGCGCCACTGCCCGGTGCTGGAGAAAGTGCCCCAACTGTCGAACAGGCGCAGTTCATTCCAGGCTGCCAGGTAGCTTCCGGCATCATCGGTGTCGTTCAGGTACAGGTCGTAGTTGAACAAGGCGCCAAAGCTGCTGCGCGCATCGGTCGCCGGGTACAGGTTGCGCTCGCCCAGCTGCTGGTCGGGCAGCCAGGCCGGTGGCACCTGCAGCAGCAAGCGCTGGTTCTGGCTGTCGTAGTCGGCATGCAACCCTGCGATAGTCTCCAGTGCCAGTTCGCCCTGCGGGTTGCCCGGTAGCGAGACACCCGCCGCCCGCAACACCTCGCTGTCCAGGTACAACTGCCCGGCGCGCTGCTGGACCGCGACCAAATCAGCCTTGGGCATCTGGTTCACCAGCAGTTCGAGGTATAGCGTGGCGTCGGTGATGGCGGAAAGCTCCAGCGGCGGTGGCGGCAGGTCGTCGGCCAGCACCAGGCCCGAGCCGAGCATGGCCAACCCCACGCACCAGCGGGGCATCGTCGTCAGCCACTTCACACACGGTTTCCAGCCATTGCCGGGTCCCCCCTGGCCCATGAACGGCATTCAGGCGCTGGCTCATTGGCCTTGGCGGATAGCGTCCGCGCTGCCCTGGCCGTTGACCCGCCCTTTCAACACACTGCCCGCCCCCGCTGCCAGCGGTGCCGGCCAGCGCATGCTGGCTCCCGGCAGCACATAGCCCAACAGGCCTTCTGCCAATGGCTTGCTCTGGCTGCCCTGCTGCACCACCACGTCGGTCAGGCGGGCATGCACCGGGCCGGTATTGCGCAGTTCCACATAGGGCTTGCCCTGCACGGTCACCGCGCGCCAGCTGAGCTGCGGCTTGCCCAGGCCCTCGGCGTTGCGTTTGCCCTCAGGGTCGGCCCTGCCCCACAGGCCTTCGCCATAGACGAACAGGGGTACCGAGTAACGCATCTGCAGGCGAATCGCCGCGGTGGTGCCAGGCTCGGCCTTGTCGACTGGGATGGCCGGCGGGATTTCGTCGATGATGATGCGGTAGGCCTGTTCCTGCCCGACCGGAGTGGGGGCAGTACGGGTCAGGCGGATCAGCTGCCGCTGCCCGGGGCCAATGCTGGCCACCGGCGGGCTGCCGATGATCTCGCGCTGGGCCTGGAACTGTTCCTGGTAATCCCCCTGGCGCCAGGCGAACACTCGCACCTGCAGGTTGGCCGCGGTGGTGCCACGGTTTTCCAGCCACAGTGCGCCGGCCTTCTGGTCAGCTTCCAGGACCGGATCGATCGGCCAGATCAGCACCGAGGTCGCCGCCCAGGCCGGCAGGCTCGCCAGCCCCATCACCGCGATCAGACCACGCCTCCATTTCGCGCCTGCCCCCATGATGCTCTCCTTGAATACTGGTCGTTGCTGCCGCTGTGTTCACCAGCTCACCGTCACTTGCACCACATCGGTGTAGGTCCCGGCCGGCAGTGTGCCGCTCAGCTGGACCCGCCCGTACACCGGCAGCTTGATCGCCGTCGGGTCGGTGTAGCTCACGGCGACGCTCTGGCCGATCCCCAGGTTCTGGCTGTAGGCCGCATCCCGATACAGCTGGTAGGCGAGCACTTGCGTGCCACCGGTACGCTTGAGGTTGCGTGTGCCGCCGGCACTGTTCTGGCCGCCATCCACGCTCATGTTCAGGGCCACCCCCGGGGTGCACTGGAAGGTCACCGTGGAACCGCCCAGCGCGGTGCCGAGCAGCCCGCTGGCCAGCGCCGATTGCGAGCCATAGTCAAGCGTCCCGTAGCTGCTCACGCCTCCCACCACCAGGCACCCGGCGACGATCTGTGCCGTCACCGCGAAGCTGCTGGTGGTCGCCGCATCCAGCGGCGCGCCCAGCAGCATGCCAAGGCAGGTCAGCCCGCCCGCCAGCCACCTGCGCATGGCTCAGAACGACAGCTCGACCGAAACCGTGTCGGTGTAGACCCCCGCCGGCAAGCCGGCCTTGCCTCGCGCCTGGCCGTACAGGTTGACGGTCTGGGCTACGCCGGAGCTGGTCGGCAAGGTGATGGTGCCGTCGATGGCCAGCAGCTGCGAGTGCCCGGCGTCGGTGTAGAAGTCGTACGGCACGAAATTGCCGGCGCCATCGGCCAGCGCGCGCGTGCCCCCGCTCGACTGGCCGTCGTTGACGCCTGCGCGCACGCGGATCACCGGTATCGTGCCGGCCGAACACAGCACGCTCATCGCCCCACCGCCACCGCCCATTACCTGGGCACCGGCGCTGGTGAACAGGGCGTCCTGGGTGCCGAAATCCAGGGTACCGAAGTTCATCCCCGAGGTGCCCGAGCTGCCATTGACCTGGCATGCCGCGGTCAGGGTCAGCGTCGAGTTGATGTTCCCGGTCGTGGCGGCATGGGCGTGGCAGGCCAGCGCCAGGCCGAGGCCGGCGAGGATGCAGCGTGAAAGGTTCGATCGCATCGGAGTCTCCTAAGCGTTGTTACCAGTCCAGGGTCACTCTCAGGGTGTCACGGTACAACCCGGCTGGCAGCGCGCGCGCCTGCGCCACTACCACACCGTAAATGGGAACCGGCACCTGGCGGGTGCCGCTGATGGTGAAGGCACGCGCCTGGCCAATGCCGTAGTGGCTGTTGCCGCCCGGGTCGACTGCCAGTTGATAAGGGATCAGTTCGCGGCCGTTGCTCAACCGCCGTATGCCATCGCTGCCATTCAGGCCGCCGTTGATGCGCACGTTGAACGCCCGCACCTCGGGGGTGCAGCTGATCTGCAGGCTGCCCTCGCCGCCCAGGTCATCGACCTGGCTGCGCAGCGGCAGGTCCCAGCCTGGGCCCCGCTCGCCGAAATCCAGCACCCCCGGGTTGCCCACCAGGGTCGCTTGCGTGCCGTTGCTGCTGACCTGGCAGGCCGAGCTGATCACCAGGCGCGCCTGGATGAAGCCGGTGCTGGTGCCATGCGCGGCACTGCTGGCCACCAGCAACGGGCCCAGGGCAAGCAGCAGGATCGGGGTTCGGCTCATGGCGTCGGGTTCCTGTGCATGGCGGCCTCCCTACCAGGTGACAGTGACTTTGAGCAGGTCGGCATACCTGCCGGCCGGGGGAACCCAGGCCAGCTTGTCGATGCGTGCGTACAACGGCAGCTCGACCGTGCCGCTGTCCGGCACCCACGCCGACTGCGCCACATTCACCGCTAACGGTTCGCGCCAGGCGGCATCGCGGTACAGCCGGTAAGGGATGGGCCGGGCCTGCCCATCGTCGCTGGCGAGAAAACGCAGCTCGCCGATACCGCCATGCTGGCCACCGTCGACGCGCACCTGATACGGGGTCTGTGGATTGCACTCCAGACGTGGCGGGCGCTGGCTCAGCAGCGCACCGCTGAGCGGCGCGCCGGGGCCGTCGAGGCGTGCTGCTGCGCCCAGGTCGACAAGCCCCAGCGCCTGGCCGCCAGCGTCGCGCGGTTGGCCGACCAGCATGCAGCCGCGCTGCACCAGCACGCGTACCTCCACCAGGAAGTCCGTCGCCGTGGCGCTGGTGCTCAGCATCAGGCCCAACAGCACGGGCAGGAAGCGCTCCGTCACCTTGATTATCCTTGTCGATGTGTGCAGAGCTGAGCGTAGCAGCGAGTTGACTTCACCGTGGTGGCATACAGCCATTTTTTTGTGTTAGCAACAAAGCGATATGCCCGCGATGAAAACAGCCGGCGTGACGTAGAACCCACCGCCACTTCAGGCCTCCAATGCTCAAGGCCGGCACTGCTGCGGATAATCTGTTAGGGTGAACCACTCTCATCCTGCACCAGGCATACCGTACGCATGGACAGACATGACAGGAGCGTTTCATCGATGACTGCAGATAGCACGCTCACCCAGGCCCTTGAACGCTGTGCCCAGGAGCCGATCCAGCTACCTGGCAGCATCCAGCCTCAAGGGTTTCTGCTGGTGCTGGACGAAGCCGATCTGCGCGTGCTTCAGGCCAGTGAAAATGTCGAGCAATGGCTGGGCATACCCGCCAGGGAAATGACTGGCTGCAGCTTCGCCGAGCTGGTCAGTGGTGAATTCGACCTGCGCCTGCACTTGGCCCGCCTGCCCGAGGACGAGGTGTTTCCGTTCCATATCGGTGACGTGCAGCTGCGCCAGGGTGCGCCGTACAGCGACAAGCTGCACCTGCTGGCACACCGTCATGACCAGGTGCTGATTGCCGAATTCGAGCCCCCGCGGCTGCCGGCGGACCTTGCCGGGCAGGGCGATTACTACCCGCTGGTGCGCAGCTTCGTCGGCCGCCTGCACCAGGCCAGCAGCCTTGAAGAGCTGCTGCAGCAAACCGTGCTGCAACTCAAGCGCATCACTGGCTTTGGCCGGGTCAAGGCCTACCGTTTCGACGCTGAAGGCAACGGCCAGGTGCTGGCCGAAGTCGCCGACCCGGGCTACCCCAGCTATCTGGGGCTGTGTTTCCCGGCCGCCGATATCCCACGCCAGGCGCGCGAGCTGTACCGGGTCAACCGCATCCGCGTGATCGAGGACGCCAACTACCAGCCCTCGCCGCTGCTGCCTGCTGCCAACCCGCGTACCGGCAAGCCACTGGACCTGAGCTTTGCCGCGCTGCGCAGCGTATCGCCGGTGCACCTGCAATACATGCGCAACATGGGCACCCTGGCCTCGATGTCGCTGTCGATCGTGGTCGATGGGCAATTGTGGGGGCTGATTTCCTGCCACCACCAGCAACCGCGCCCGGTGGACCTGCGCACCCGCACGGCCTGCGAGCTGCTGGCCAGCGTGCTGTCGTTGCAGATCGAATCACGCGAGTCCCACGCCAAAACGCGCCAGCTGCTGGAGCTACGCCAGCACATCGTGCGCATGATTTCGTCGATGGCCGACCACGACAGCGTCAGCGACGGGCTACACGATTTGCCGGACGTGTTGCTGGCGTTCGCGGGGGCCCAGGGGGCTGCGGTCATCTCGGCCGAACGTTGCGACCTGATCGGCAAGACCCCACCCGCCGCGCAGGTCACTGCACTGGTGCACTGGCTGACGCAACGAGGCGAAGAGACCGTCTTCCACAGCGACAACCTGCGACGCGACATCGACGAACTGCCCGAACTCGCGGCTCATGCCGGTGGCGTGCTGGCAGTGGCGATTTCCCAGATCCACTCGCATTACCTGCTGTGGTTCCGCCCCGAGCAGGTGCGCACGGTGAACTGGGCCGGGCAGCCGAGCAAGCAGGTCGGGCCACAGGGCAACCTCGACCCGCGCCACAGTTTCGAGCGCTGGCAGGAACAGCTGCGCGGCTACTGCGAGCCCTGGCCACCGCTGCTTCTCGAAGGCGTGCTGGAGCTGCGCACCGCCGTGCTCGGCATCGTCCTGCGCAAGGCCGAGGAACTGGCGCAACTGGCCAGCGAGCTGCGCCGTTCGAACAAGGAGCTCGAAGCCTTCTCCTACAGCGTGTCGCACGACCTGCGGGCGCCCTTGCGGCATATTGCCGGCTACACCGAACTGCTCGGCGAAATCGAAGAGCAGAGCCTGAGCGAGCGTGGCAAGCGCTTCCTGCAACACATCGGCGAGGCCGCACACTTTGCCGGCAGCCTGGTCGACAACCTGCTCAACTTCTCGCAGATGGGCCGCTCCGCCCTGCGCCTGTCGGACGTCGACCTCAACGCCTTGGTCGAAGCCGTTCGCAGCGAGCTGGCGCCCGACTACGAAGGCCGCGACATCGTCTGGGACATCGCCCGGCTGCCCAAGGTGATCGGTGACCCGGCCTTCATCAACCTGGCCTTGCACAACCTGCTGGCCAACGCCATCAAGTACACCCGCGGCCGCACCCCGGCACGCATCGGCATCAGCGCCGTGCAGCACCCGGACGAAACCGAGATCTGCATTCGCGACAACGGCGTGGGCTTCGACATGGCCTACGCCAACAAGCTGTTCGGCGTGTTCCAGCGCCTGCACCGCATGGAAGATTTCGAAGGTACCGGAATCGGCCTGGCGAGCGTGCGGCGCATTATCGAACGTCACGACGGCCGGGTCTGGGCGCATGGCAAGATCGACCAGGGCGCCACCTTCCACTTCACCCTCCCGCGCCACCCCGCGACTACCTGAGGCACCGCTACCATCATGCTCAAACCCATCCTGCTGGTCGAAGACAATCCACGCGACCTGGAGCTGACCCTCCTGGCGCTGGAGCGCAGCCAGTTGGCCAACGAAGTCATCGTGCTGCGTGACGGCGCCGAGGCGCTGGACTACCTGCTGCGCCGCAATGCCCACGCCGAACGGGACGATGGCAACCCCGCCGTGCTGCTGCTGGACCTGAAACTGCCGAAGGTCGACGGCCTGGAAGTGCTCAAGGAAGTGCGCGCCACCCCCGAACTGCGCAGCATCCCGACGGTGATGCTGACCTCCTCGCGTGAAGAGCCCGACTTGTTGCGCGCCTACGAGCTGGGAGTGAACGCCTACGTGGTCAAGCCGGTGGAGTTCAAGGAATTCGTCGCCGCCATTTCCGACCTCGGGATATTCTGGGCAGTCCTCAACGAACCACCCCCCGGCTCGCTGCGCCTGCCCCGGCGCGGCAGCAACTGAGGCCGCCGCGACGATGCAGCCAATGCCGCTGAAACTGTTGATGGTCGAGGACAGCTCGATGGATGCCGAGCTGACCCTGATGCGCCTGGAGCGCAGCGGGCTGCATGTGCAGGCGCAACTGGTATTCGACCATGTTGGCGTAGAGCACGCCCTGCGCGAGGCCCGCTACGACCTGATCCTGTGCGACTGTGTGTTGCCGGGCTCATCCGGCACTGAAGTGCTGGCGATTGCCCAGCGCCTGGCACCGGACATCCCGTTCATTTTCCTGTCCGGCATCTACGGCGAAGAGCATGCGGTGGAAATGATCCGCCTGGGTGCCACCGATTATGTGCTGAAGAAGAACCTGCCCCTGCTGCCCAAGGCGGTGCGCCGGGCCCTGACCGAGGTGCAGGAGCGCCAGCGCCGGCGTCGCGCCGAAGAAGCCCTGGCCGACGTCGAGGCACGTGCGCGCTTTGCCATCGACGCAGCCGGCATGGGCACCTGGGACATGCGCCCGCAAGAAGACCTGTTGCTCTGGGATGACCGCTGCAAGACCCTGTTCGGCCTGCCCACCAGCACCGAGATGACCCTGGACGTGTTCTATGCCGGCATCTACCCCGACGACCTGCCGCTGGTGCGCGAAGCGGTAGACCGCGCCATGCGCCCGGAAAGCGGTGGCCAGTACCGAGTGGAATTTCGCATCGCCCAGCCCGATGGCCGGGAGCCGCGCTGGTTGCTCAGCAGCGGCCAGAGCCAGTTCGTCAACGACCAGTGCGTGCGCTTTTCCGGCGTGCTGCAGGACATCCATACCCAGCGCCTGGCCACCCAGGCGCTGCGTCAGCTCAACGAGATGCTCGGTGAACGGGTCGAGCGCCGTACCCGCGAACGCGACCGCGCCTGGGAGCTGTCGCAGGACCTGCTGGCAGTGCTCAACAAGGACCTGACCCCGGTGGCATTGAACCCCGCCTGGGAGGCCAGCCTGGGCTTTTCCCGCGAGCGCCTGAGCCAGTCGTCGCTGCTGCACCTGCTGCCCGAGCCCGATCAGGAACTGCTGCTCACCGAACTGGCCGCCCTCGCCCATGGCCGCACCAGTGTCCGCTTCGTCGGCCGCGTGCTGCATGCCAGCGGCCAGCAGCGCTGGCTGTCGTGGGTGGTGGTGCCGGAAGACACCCTGCTGTATGTGGTGGCACGCGACATCACCAGTGAGCGCGAGGCCGCCATGGGCCTGGCCGAAGCCAACGCACGCCTGCGCGAGCAGATCGACGAACGCGAACGCATCGAGGCTGCACTGCAGCAGATGCAACGCCTGGAGGCAGTCGGCCAGCTGACCGCTGGCGTGGCCCACGACTTCAACAACCTGCTGACAGTGATCCTCACCGGTGCCAGCTTCCTCGAACGCGACCTGGCCAAGGGCGATGTGGACAAGGCCCGCTCCCGCCTCACGCACATCCGCGAAGCCGGCGAACGCGGTGCCAAGCTGACCTCGCAGTTGCTGGCATTCTCCCGCCGCCAGCGCCTGGAGCCGGTGCCGCTGAACCTCAACCGCACCCTGGCCGGCCTGGAGGAGCTGTTGCGCCGCACACTGGGCGGCAATGTCTCGGTGCGCCTGGATCTGGAGCCCTGCCTGTGGCAGGCACTGACCGACCCGACCCAGACCGAGATGATCATCCTCAACCTGGCGATCAATGCCCGCGACGCCATGCCTGACGGTGGCCAACTGACCCTGTCGACCCGTAACACCCATGTTGAAGCCCGCCCGCAACGCCCCGAAGACCCGGACCCGGGCGAGTATGTGCTGCTGAGCATCCGCGACACCGGCTGCGGCATGAGCGAAGAGGTGCTGGCCAAGGTATTCGAGCCATTCTTCACCACCAAGGACATCGGCAAGGGCTCGGGCCTGGGCCTGGCCCAGGTGTTCGGCTTCGCCAAGCAGTCCGGGGGTGGCGTGCACATCGACACCGTGCCGGGGCGTGGCACGCAGGTGGCGGTGTACCTGCCGGCGGTCAAGGATCAAGTGGTGAATGAACCGCTGCCGCCGCGGCTCAGCCACTCGATCAGCGCAAGCGGCGGTAACCGGACGATACTGCTGGTGGATGACGACCACCTGGTGCGTGACATGCTTGGCGACGTGCTACGCCAGTATGGCTACCAGGTGCGCCAGGCACACAGCGGCGAACAGGCCTTGGCCTTGCTGGATGAGCAGATCGACTTGCTGCTGAGCGATTTCGCCATGCCCGAGTTCAACGGTGCACAACTGGCCTTGGCCGCACGCGAACGGTATCCGCACCTGCCGGTGGTACTGCTTACCGGTTACGCGGAATTGCAGGGGCTGGAGTTGCCGAACAGCCTGGTGGTTCAGAAGCCGGTACAAGCCGATGAACTGGCCCGGGTGCTGAACGAGATGCTGGTGACCAAGACCGTGTAGGAGCGGCCTTGTGTCGCGCCTACACGGACGTGCAAAAAGCAGAAACGGCAAAGCCCGGCGCTGATCATTCAAGCACCGGACCGAAATATGTTTGAAGCAAGAAAATGGCAGGGGCGGCTGGATTCGAACCAACGCATGGCAGGATCAAAACCTGCTGCCTTACCGCTTGGCGACGCCCCTGTATCGGATGCAGCGTTTGCTGCTCTGACAATTCCAACTGAGTGACAACTGGGTTGTTGTCTTGGAATGCGCGGCACTTTAACAACAAACTTTCGGTCTGTGAACCCCCTGACGAAAAAAAATTGCCAGAAAACAGCGAGTTAGTCATTTTCGCGTTGCCCACGGCGACCATCCGTCGCTTTCCCCCCGCCTCGCTTCAACACAATCGCATTCCTCCCTTCCAATCAGATGAGGCAACTGCATTGACCATGGAGGACTCCCATGCCTGTTTCACACGATCTTTACCAGGACCTGCACTACCCGCGCGAAATCGTCCAGCAACGCCGCCAGCAGGACAAGGCGCTGGACCGGCTGCTCGACGAATACATGGACATCGACAACCAGGTGCTGGCCGCCGAGTCGATCTCGGCCGGCAACTTCGAGGACGAAGACCTGCGCCACCTGAAGGAGCGCCGGCTGGCCGTGAAATACATGATCGAGCGCCAACTGGAGCGCAAGCCCTGAACTAACCCGCCAAGGCGGACACCGTCAGGGGGTCTGGCTCGCCGTCATAGAACTGCACCAGTGCCTGCTGGAACAACGGGTTGTCGGGCGCCGCCCGGGCGAACAGGGTCAGGCACGAACGCAGCTTGAGGTCATCCGGGCTGCCGAGCATGGCCCTGGCACTCTTGTCGCCATGTTGCAGCAGCGCGGTAACGCAAGCTTGCAGCCGCGGCCCCAGCAAGGGGTGGGCCAGGTAGGCTCGGGCTGCGTCGATCCCGGCCAGCGCATACCGCTCGGCCATGGCGCTGCGGCCCAGGCCATCGAGCTGTGGAAACACATACCACATCCAGTGGCTGCGCTTGTGCCCGGCCTGCAGCTCCTGCATCACCTGGCCATACACCCGGTTCTGCGCCTCGACGAAGCGCTCCAGGTCATAGTCGCTTTGCATGCTCGCCCCTCCTCGCATCGTGCTTTCCTACCCCCTTCACTGTACGCCTGCAGTGCCGACCTATCTCGCCAGGCGATGATTGCCGCGCACTTTCTGTATTGGTCAAACTGGCCGCGCTCGGGCAAGCTGCATGCTCCCCGTCATCGCCGAAGGAGCTTCGCTTTGCCTGCCTGGATTCCTGCCCCGTTACGCCAGCTCGGCCGGCGCTTGCGTGACACCACCCCCCAGAGCGAGCTGCTCGGCTGGTTCGAAGAACAGGCACGCAGCCGCGGTTATCAGCTCAGCGACGGCCAGCGCCGGGTAATCCAATGCATGGCCGGGCAACTGGCACAGCTCGAACAAGGCCAACCGCGCAGCCTGTACTTGTACGGCCCGGTGGGGCGCGGCAAGAGCTGGTTGCTCGATGGTTGCTTCCAGGCCGTGCCGGTAGCGGCCAAGCAACGCCTGCATTTCCATGACTTCTTTGCCCGCCTGCACCAGGGCATGCACCGCCACCGCGCGCTGGATGATGCGCTGGGCGCGACCCTCGACGAACTGCTGGGCGGCTGCCGGGTGCTGTGCTTCGACGAGTTCCACGTGCACGACATTGGCGATGCGATGTTGCTCACGCGCTTGTTCAACGCCCTGTTCAGCCGTGGGGTGTGGTTGCTGGTAACGTCCAATTATGCCCCCGAAGGGTTGCTGCCCAACCCGTTGTACCATGAGCGCTTCCTGCCGGTGATCCGCCTGATCAACAGCTCGATGACAGTGCTCGAGGTCAGCGGTGACACCGACTTCCGCAGCCTGCCGGCCAACCGCGAACATCAGCGCTTCACCCGTGGTTGCTATGCCTGGCCAGGCACGGCGGCACAACGCCAGGCGCTCGGGGTTCCGCAACAACAGCCGCTGATGCTGGAGGTGAACAAGCGCCCGTTGCGCGCGCTGGCCAGCGATGGCCGGCGGGTGGTGTTTGCCTTTGCAGACCTGTGCGAGCACGCCACGGCGGTTATCGACTACCTGGTACTGGCCGAGCGATACGATGAATGGGTCATCGATGGGCTGGACGATCTTTCGCAATGCTCGCTGGCGGCGCAGCAGCGTTTGGTCAACCTGGTGGATGTGCTGTATGACCAGGACCGGCAAGTGATAGTGATCGCTAAACGGCCGCTGGAAGAGAGCCTGGATGGGCCACTTGCCGACCTGATGCGCACCCGCAGCCGGCTGGGGCAGTTGCATCGACTCGCGCCAGGCGAGCCTCATCCAGTGAGTTTTTCCGAGCTGTCAACTGCCAGTTCTACCAGCTGACCGATCTTCTGCAGCAGCTTCTAATGCACTTTCATACCTATGGAGGTGCCTCCCATGTCAAGCAACCAAGCCCAGTGGACCCGCATTGACCTTCAGCTGCCGGAAGATGCCTCGAGCGAACTGATCAACCGCCCGCCCTATCTGGTGGGTGGTTTCTACTTCAGCTCCAAAGCCTCTAAAGATGACTTAGGTGCACCCACCATGGTACTGACCAAGCTCACCCTGGATGGCGCGGTCGTCGAGGCATTTGGTGAAAATGGCAGCGTGCGGATCAGGATGCCGTCAGAACCTGGCTCATGGCTATGCTTCGTTGAAAACGGCGATTACCTGGTGTGTAGCGTCGCGCTTCGAGCCAATGAGCAGTTCGGCATTTTCCGCCTCGACAAGAACTCAGGGGCGCAGGATCCGGCGTTCGGATTCAAGCTGGTTCCTTGGCCAGAGGAACCGGGCAACTCCTCCCATCAAAAATCTAGCCAGGAAGATACTGACGGATACGCCGGCAGCGTTCCCCAGTTCCCCGATGGCAAGCTTCGCCAAGCGGTAAACTCCGGGCTTGCGCAATTTGATCTGCAAGGGAATCTGGACACATCGTTCAATCACGTCGGGATGCGCAGGTATTTCACCTGGGAGGGCCGCGATCTATACACCCTCGCAGTAGTTGCCCGGTATGAAGGGGCGGTGCACGCTGGCTTCTATTACTGCGGTATGCATCGAGTAGGCGGTGATGATGTGCAGGCTTGGGTAGGCGCTTGCGACAAGCATGGCGCAGTCATCTCCGGCTTTGCGCAGCAGGGTGTGTGGATTGTCAAACGCTTGCCAGGCCACCCGGACATCGCTCATCTGGCCGTTCATTCTGCGGTGCAAGCACATGAGCGCATTTATCTGGTGGGTGATGCAGGAGGCAGCACCGGGCAAAGTGGGTTTGTGCTGCGCCTGAAACTGGACGGCAGTGTCGACCCCAATTTCAACGGCGGCCAAGCCGTCATTTTCAATCGCCCTGAGTTCGACCGGACGAAGGCATTCGCGGTCACTGCGCATGGCAGCGGTACCCTGATCGGCTGCGGCCATGGCTTGCAGCTCGGTAATCAATTGCCAACGGCAATCGTTCGCCTGGACGCAAACGGCAAGCTAGACACCTCATTCGGTGATAACGGCTGGTTACTGACGCCAGCTTACCCAGAAAGCAAGACCCTGCTGACCCTGACCCACGACGGCCAGCAAGCCATCGAGTTGCGGGGCGAGAAGTTCGTGGCCCGCTATACCCTGTAGCACTCGAGCGCGTCAGCCGCTGATGGGCCCGCTCCTGGAGCGGGCCCATCAGTGCCTCACGCAACGCGGGCGCTGCTCAGCCAGCCCTCGGCAAGTCCGCCAGCACCGCTTCGATCTCCCCGAGCACCGCCGGGTCATCCAGGGTCGAAGGCGGCAGGTAGTCCTGCCCGTCGGCAATCTTGCGCAGCACGGCCCGCAGGATCTTCCCCGAGCGGGTCTTGGGCAGCCGCTTCACCAGCCGCACCCGGTTGAAGCAGGCCAATGCGCCAATCTCTTCGCGCACGCTGCCCACCAGCTCCACCAGCAACTGTGCCTCGGCAATGCCCTCGCCATCCTTGAGCACCACCAGGGCCAGTGGCACCTGCCCCTTGATTTCGTCATGCACGCCGATGACTGCGCACTCGGCCACTGCCGGATGACGCGCCACCAGGTCCTCCATCTCGCCGGTGGACAGGCGATGCCCGGATACGTTGATCACATCATCCGTGCGGCCCATGATGTAGACGAAACCGTCGTCATCCAGATAGCCGCCATCGCCAGTGTGGTAGTAGCCCGGGTAGGTGCGCAAGTAAGCCTGCAGGTAGCGCTCGTGGTCGCCCCATAGCGTCTGGCTGCAGCCGGGTGGCAGCGGCAGGGCAATGACGATCGAGCCCTGGTGGTTCGGCCCCAGCAAATGCCCCTCGTCATCCAGTACCTGCACGTGGTAGCCCGGCACCGCCCGGTTGCTGGACCCCGGCTTCGCCGCGCTGCCCTCCAGCCCGACGCAGGGCGCGGTGACCGGCCAGCCGGTCTCGGTCTGCCACCAGTGGTCGTGCACCGGCTTGCCAGTGACCCGTTCCAACCATTCGTGGGTGCTGGAATCGAGTTTCTCGCCCGCCAGGAACAACTGGCGCAGCGAGCTCAGGTCATGCTTGCGGATCAGCTCGCCATCCGGGTCTTCCTTGCGGATGGCGCGCATGGCGGTGGGCGCACAGAACAGGGCATTGACCTTGTACTGCTCCACCACCCGCCAGTAGGCCGAAGCGTCCGGGGTGCGGATCGGCTTGCCTTCGTAGAACACCGTGGTGCAGCCACTCATCAGCGGCCCATAGACGATCAGCGAATGGCCAACTACCCAGCCGACATCGGAAATCCCCCACCACACGTCGCCCGCCTGCATGCCGTAGATATGGCGCATGGCATAGCACAGCGCCACGGCATTGCCGCCGTTTTCCCGCACGATGCCTTTGGGTTTGCCGGTGGTGCCCGAGGTATACATGATGTACAGCGGGTCGCCCGCATCCAGCTCCACCGGTGGCACCGGCTCGGCCTGCGCCAATGCCGCCTGCCAGTCCAGGTCACGGCCGGCCTGCAGCTCGGCGCAGGCTTGCGGCCGTTGCAACACCAGCACCTTGCGCGGCTGGTGGCGGGCCAGCTGCAGGGCGCGGTCGACCAGCGGCTTGTAGGCGATCACCCGGTCGAACTCCAGCCCGCAGGAGGCCGTCAGCAGCAAGGTTGGCCGGGCATCGTCGATGCGCAAGGCCAGTTCGTTGGCGGCAAAGCCACCGAACACCACCGAATGCACCGCTCCGATCCGCGCACAGGCCAGCATGGCCATGGCCGCCTGCGGCACCATGGGCATGTAGATGATCACCCCATCGCCCTTGTTCACCCCCAGCTGGCGCAGCAAACCGGCCAGGCGTGCCACCTCGTCACGCAACTGATGATAGGTGTAGGCCTGCTGCACGCCGGTCACTGGCGAATCGTAGATCAGTGCCAACTGCTCGCCCCGGCCTTGCTCGATCTGGTGATCGAGGGCCAGGTAGCAGCTGTTCAGGCGGCCATCGGCGAACCAGCGGTGGGTACCGTCGGCGTTGTCCTGCAAGGTCAGGGCTGGCTTGCGGTGCCAGGCCAGGTGCGCGGCCTGTTCCGCCCAGAATGCGGCAGGGTCGGAAATGGAATGGGCGTAGCTGTGCTGGTAGCTCATATCGAGGAATACCCGGTACTTGTTGTTATTGAAGGGCGAAACCTGAGTATGGACCGCTGCAGCGGCACCGCCATGGGACTAAAGTCACAACCGACCTGCAAATTTGCAGACAGCGCAAAAGCGCCCCATAACAGTGCAAAGCCTCTAGAATAGGCCACCCCTTCAACCCACGAGCAGTGCATGGACATCGATCAGGCCCGAACCTTTCTGGAAATCGTGCGTTGCGGCAGCCTGGTTGCCGCCGCCGAACGTCTGTTCGTGTCACAGACGGCAATTACCGCCCGTGTCCAGCGCCTGGAGCAGCAACTGGGTTGCCAGCTGTTCGTGCGCAGCCGCAACGGCGCCAGCCTGACCAGTGACGGCGAGGCTTTTGTCAGTTACGCCAACCAGCTGGTGCAAACCTGGGAAGCGGCGCGCCGCGACCTGCCGCTGCCGCAAGGCTGCCAGCAGGTGCTGCATGTAGGCGGTGAAGTGAGCCTGGGCAACCCGATGATGCTCGACTGGGTCAGTGCCCTGCACCAAGAGCTCCCCAGCCATGCCATCCGCAGCGAGGTGAGCGACGGCGAGTCGCTGCTGCGCAAGGTTGAAATGGGCCTGCTGGATGCCGCGCTGGTCTACCAGCCGACCTATGGCCCGGGGCTGCAGGTAGAGCAGTTGATGGAAGAAAAGCTGATCCGCGTGCGCCGGGTCGACCGCCCCGAGCCGTACATCTACATCGACTGGGGCGAAGCCTTCCGCCGCCAGCACGATGCCGCCCTGCCCGATTGCGCACGCCCGGCGCTGAGTTTCAACCTGGGGCCGCTGGCGTTGCAGTTCATTCTCGACCAGGGCGGCAGTGGCTACTTCCGTACCCGGGTCGTGCAAGCCTACCTGGACAGCGGGGTGTTCGAGCGGGTACCGCAGGCGCCGGAATTCACCTACCCGACCTATCTGGTGTACCCGCGCAAACGGGACAGCGAGGCCCTGCAACAAGCCTTCGCCATCCTGCGCCGGCTGGTAGCCGCCGGCGCCAGCGACTGGTCACAACGCTGGGACCCGCTGATCTGAAGCTTCGGTTCGGCTGAGCAACTGGCGCTTGAGGCCGGCGATCAGGTCGGTCTGGGTGATCACCCCCACCAGCTGGTCGGCTTCCAGCACCGGCAGGCAGTGCAGGCCCTGCTCGCACAGCAGCGGCAGCAACCGCTCCAGCGGGTGCTGGCTGCTGACGCTGATGACCCGGCGGCTCATTATCTGCTCCATGCGCACCGCCTTGCGGCCGAACCAGCCGCGCCAACTGAAGCGGCCCCGCTGCATGGCCGGGCCGACCAGGTCGCTGAGGCTGACGATGCCCACCAGCTTGCCGTGCTGCAGCACCGGCAGGGTTTTCAGGTGATGGCTGGCCAGCATCTGCCAGGCCTGCTCCAGGGTGGTATCGGGCGAGGCGAACTGAACATCGCGGGACATGACCGAAGCGGCGGTGATGCCGCCGAGGCTGCGCTGCAGGGCGTGCTGTTCGGTGGCCAGGATGATGCGTTCCAGTTCGTCACGGGTGACGTCGACGAACTCGCCCAGTTCTTCCAGTGCCTGGTCCAGGTCTTCGCCACGGATGCCGACCCGCTCGCTGGGCAGCGGGTCATGGGTATGGTGCAGGTCCTTGCGCGGCGCGGCGCCTTTCGGGTAACGCACGCCGGTCAGGCGGTTGTAGAGGATCGCCACTGTTACCAGGATCAGCGCATTGAGCAGCACCGGCTCCAGCAGCCGATCGCCCATCGCGGTCAGCCCCGAGTCGGCCAGCACCGCGCTCAGCGCCACGCCGCCACCCGGTGGGTGCAGGCAGCGCAGCAGGCACATCACCAGGATCGAGATACCCAGGGCAGCGGCGGCCACCCACAACTCCGCGCCGAAGCCCTGGCGCATGGCCAGGCCGACTGCACCGGCCACGGCGTAGCTGCCCAGCACCGGCCAGGGCTGGGCCAACGGGCCGGAATGCACGGCGAACACCAGCACCGCCGAAGCCGCCAGCGGGCCGAGCAGGTGCAAGGCGATGCCCGGGCCAAAGGCCATGCTGGTCAGCCAACCGGCGAGGAACAGGCCGAGCAATGCACCGATAGCGGCACGCAACCATTCTCTGGGGGGAATATTCAGCGGCGCAGGCAACAGCCGCTGCAGACGACTTTCGGAACGCGAGGCAGACATTTAGATAATCAGGATCTTTGGTTTTTCTGGTAGGAAAGAAAGCCCGGTACTGACGGCCGGTTTCGTGCAGGGGATTTTGCCGGGCAGGTTGAGGTTGGGCTAATAAAAAAAAATGCGGCTGTACTGCAATTTTTTTGCATTGGTGATATCACAGCCCATCGATTCGCCCCGTAGAAGCGGATTTTATCCGCGATGCAGACGACGCGGTGGATGGCACCAGCTTTGCCGGTGAGCGCGGCTGAAGCCGTTCCTACAGGTACCGCGTCAACTCGAGGCCGGCATAGATCACACCTGTAGGAGCGGATTTATCCGCAATGCAGGCGACGCGGTGAATGGCACCAGCTTTGCCGGCGAGCGCGGCTGAAGCCGCTCCTACACGTTTCGCATCGATTCAAAGTCAGCGCTCTACCTGTGGGCCGGCAAGCCGCGCCGGCATTATCGAGCCTTGCGCGGCAGGTCGATGCTGACCCGCAGCCCACCCAACGGGCTCTCCAGCAGCGCCAGGCGCCCGCCCCAGGCTTCGATGATATCGCGCACGATGCCCAACCCCAGGCCATGCCCGTCAACCTGCTCGTCCAGCCGCGACCCGCGCTCCAGCACCTGTTGCCGCTGGCTGTCGGGGATGCCCGGGCCATCGTCATCGACCCATAACCGGTAGCCCTCGGCATCCACCGCGATGCCCAGGCGCACCTCGCTGTCGGCCCACTTGCAGGCATTGTCCAGCAGGTTGCCGAGCAATTCGAGGAAGTCCTCGCGGTCCCATGGCAGCAACAGCCCGGACGGTACATCGCTGGCCAGCAACAAGCCCTCACCATGAATCAGCCCCAGCGTCGCCAGCAGCCCCGGCAATTCGGCGTCACAGTCGAACTGCGCACCCGGCAGCGCGTCACCCGCCAACCTTGCCCGGTTCAGCTCGCGCGCCAGGCGTTGCTGGATCTGCTCCAGTTGCTCACGCATCTGCGCGCGCACCTCGGGCAATGCGTTCAACCGCTCGCTGGCGGCCAGGCTCAGCAGCACCGCCAGCGGCGTCTTCAGCGCATGGCCAAGGTTGCCCAGTGCATTGCGCGAGCGGCGCAGGCTGTCTTCGGTATGCTGCAACAAATGGTTGATCTGCCCCACCAGTGGCGCCAGTTCGCTGGGCACCTCGGCATCCAGCTGCGAGCGCTGGCCCTGCTGCAACTGGGCGATCTGCTGACGCGCGCGCTCCAGTGGCCGCAGCGAGCGGGTCACGGTGATGCGTTGCAACACCAGCACCAGAACCAGTGCCACCAGGCCCATGCCCAGGCCGATCTGCTGCATGCGCCGGAAACCGTCGCGGACCGGCGAATAGTCCTGTGCCACGCTGATCGAGATGTCCTGCCCCAGGCGCCGGTAATCGGCGCGCAAGGCCAGCAACTGCTGACCTTCCGGCCCCAGTTGGTGGCTGTCGGAAAGACCCGGCGCAGCAGGTTTGGGCATGTCCAGGTCCCACAGCGAGCGAGAACGCCAGGTACCTTTATCGAAATCGATGCGGAAGTAGTAGCCGGAAAACGGCCGCTGGTAAGCCGCCGAGATACGCCGCTCATCCAGCTGCAGGCCGGAAGGCCCGCGCACCAGGGCGACCAGCAGGTTCTCGCTTTCCTTGCGCAGGCCGTTTTCCAGGTAACGCTGCAGGCCAGCCTCGAACAGCCACAGGGTCAGTTGCGCCAGCACTAGGCCAACCACCACCAGCACCGCCACCAGGCCCAGGCTAAGGCGCGCCTGGATCGACTTCACGCGCTGCTCCCGGCGTAGATATAGCCTTGCCCGCGGCGAGTCTCGATGACGCTGCGGCCCAGCTTGCGCCGCAAGTGGTTGACGTGCACTTCCAGCACGTTGGAATCGCGCTCGGTCTCGCCGTCGTAAAGATGCTCGGCCAGGTGGCTCTTGGACAGGATCTGCTGCGGATGCAGCATGAAATAGCGCAGCAGGCGGAACTCGGCGGCGGTCAGCTGGATATCCACGCCGTCGCGGCTGACGCATTGGCGACTTTCGTCCAGGTGCAGGCCGGCCGCCTCCAGCGTCGGTTGGTTGGCCAGGCCACGGGCACGGCGCAGCAACGCCTGGATGCGCAATTGCAGCTCTTCGGGGTGAAACGGTTTGCTCAGGTAGTCATCGGCCCCGGCCTTCAGCCCTTCGATACGCTCGGCCCAGGAGCCGCGCGCGGTAAGGATCAACACCGGTGTGGCCAGGCCGGCAGCGCGCCACTGCGCCAGCACCTCAAGGCCCGGCAAGCCCGGCAAGCCCAGGTCGAGGATGATCAGGTCGTACGGTTCGCTCTGCCCCTGGTACACGGCATCGCGCCCATCGGCCAGCCAGTCGACAGCGTAGCCCTGGCGTTGCAGTGCGCTGGTCAGTTCATCGGCCAGCGGCACGTTATCTTCGACTAGCAACAGGCGCATTCAGTCGTCTTCCTCGTCCTTGAGCAGGGTACCGGTGCTGGCATCGAGCTTGACCTCGCGCACCACGCCTTCAACCGTCAGCAGCTCGACTTCATATTCATAGCGATCGTTATCTTCCTCCAGTTCGGCCTCCAGCAGGCGTGCCCCGGGGTGACGCCCCAGGGCAGTTTCCAGCAGATGCTCGAGTGGCAGGATGACACCCTTCTGGCGCAATTCCAGGGCTTCGTCCTGGTCAAGGTCGCGGGCCATGGCCAGCGAACAAGCGGCCAGCAGCACCAGCGCGAGGTAGCGTGCCGACCGCGGTAGGTGAATCATCAGTTGTCCCGCTCGTCCTTGAGGACTTCACCGGTCTTGGCATCCAGATCGACATCCCACTCGACATTCTGGCTGTCGCGCAGCTCGACCTTGTAGATGTAGCGACCGTATTCGTCTTCCAGCTCGGAGTCGGTGACCGTGGCGCCCGGGTGCTTGGCCACGGCAGCGGCCTTGAGTTCGTCCAGAGACTTGATGGTCTTGGCGTTGACCAGTTTGACCACTTCGTCGGGCTGCACGTCCTTGGCGAAGGCGGCGTTGGCGCCGAACGCGAGGGCGGCGGCGGTGAACAGGGCAGTCAAGGTTTTCATCGTTCTTCTCTCCTGAGAACTGTACAAGTTGTCTACGGGGTTAAGATTACCCAGCGGTCCTTAATTCAACCTGAAAACAACTGCCGGCATGATAGCGCAGGTCAATAGGCCAGCGGCTTGCTGACCTGCACAGATACCTCGCAGCGTCCCTATAATGCCCAGTCACCGCCCAAGAGACCCGTCATGAGCGCCATCCACGTCAAGTACCCCGCCCTCACCTTCAAGGCCGGCCAGCGTGCCCTGCGGCAGATCCGCGAGCGCGGCTTGCAGGCGGCCGATGTCGGTGTGCTGCCGGGCGCGGCGGGTGGACCGAAGCCGCTGGGCATCCAGGGCCTGGACCTGGCACTGTTCGGTGAATGGCTGCCGTCGGCGCCCCGGCAGCGTGCCCTGATCGGCGCTTCGATCGGTGCCTGGCGCTTCGCCAGTGCCTGCCTTGACGACCCGGTCGCAGGCATCCGCCGCCTGGGCGAACTGTATACCGAGCAGGATTTTGCCAAGGGCGTCACGCCCTCCGAGATCAGCCGCAGCTGCCAACGCATGCTCGATGACCTGTTGCAAGGCCGCGACGGCGAGCTGCTGGCCAACCCGCACTATCGCCTGAACATCCTGGTGGTCAAGAGCCATGGGCATCTTGCCCACGACCATCGCGCGCGCCTGGGCCTAGGCCTGGGTTCGGTGGTTGCCAGCAACCTGCTTGGCCGTGCGCGCCTGGCCCGTCACTTCGAACGCATCATCCTCCACGATGGCCGCGCCACGCCGCCGCTCGACGCGCTCACCGATTTCCCCTCGCGCTGCCTGCCGCTGGACCTGGCCAACCTGCGCCATGCCCTGCTCGCCTCGGGCTCCATCCCCATGGTCATGGAGGGTGTGAAAGACATCCCCGGCGCCGGTGCCGGCACCTACCGCGACGGCGGCCTGCTCGATTACCACCTCGACCTGCCCTACCGCGGCGACGATTTGGTGCTGTACCCGCACTTCACCGACAAGGTCGTGCCTGGCTGGTTCGACAAGGCCCTGCCCTGGCGCAGGGGCGATGCCACGCGCCTGCAGAACGTGCTGCTGATGACGCCCTCGGCGCAATACCTGACCGCCCTGCCCTACGGCAAGCTGCCCGACCGTAACGACTTCAAGCGCTTCATGGGTGATGCGCCAAGCCGTAAACGCTACTGGTACAAGGCCATTGCCGAAAGCCAGCGGCTGGGCGACGAGTTGCTGGAGTTGCTCGCCACCGGGCGGTTGCATGATCAGCTGCAAGCCTTGTAGCGGCCATGCTGGTAGACTGCGCGCATTATCGATTCACACAGAGTTATGACAGCGTGGAAATCTTCAAGGAATTCACATTCGAATCGGCGCACCGCCTGCCCAACGTCCCTGCCGGGCACAAATGCGGTCGCCTGCACGGCCACTCGTTCAAGGTCGGCCTGCACCTGACCGGCCCGCTCGACCCGCACACCGGCTGGATCCGCGACTTTGCCGAGGTGAAGGCGATCTTCAAGCCGATCTACGATCAGCTGGATCACAACTACCTGAACGACATCCCGGGGCTTGAGAACCCTACCAGCGAAGTCATCGCCAAATGGATCTGGGACCAGGTAAAGCCGCTGATGCCTGAACTGTCCAAGGTGCGCATTCATGAAACCTGCACCAGCGGCTGTGAATATACCGGCGACTAAAGCGTCGTGAATGCCGGCCCTGCGCGCTCATCGCAGGGGCCGGCGGCCACGCTCAGATCTCACCGTACTGGTGGGGAATGCTCAGGATTTCCATCGCGACGCGCCCGGCGTCACCTTTGTTGGTATTGAAAAACAGCGCGCCTTCACTTGCGTAACGCCGTAGCTTTCCACCATTTGGCGTCGACAGCAGCACGTTGAAGCGGCGCTCACCTTCCTGCATTTCCGGCGCCAGGCCATCGATCGTCCATAACCGGGCGGAAGCGGGCTTGCGCAGGGCGCCTTGCGCTTCATCGGTTTCCCAGATCCCCACATAGCCCGACCAAGCGTTCGAATCCAGTGCCCAGCGGGCAATGTTCCATTTCCGGTCAGCAGGCCTGATCTCGTAATACAGGCGCTTGCCCGGCCCCGCACTGCCCTTGGTATAGGCACCGAACCAGAACAGTTCGAAGTAGCGCTGGCTCGGTGAAAGGTAATCGATCGGGTCAAGGCGTTTTTCCAGCACGCCGTTTCCCTCGCTCTGCAGATAGTGATCCCAGTGGCCTCGATTGCCCCGGCTCCCGGTTTCTACCCACATCGCGGATAGCCGGTGTTTCTGATCGGCCCATGCCTGCGGCTCGATGCGCTGCGCCGAAGCTTGCCACCAGCAGCGGGCCAGGAACGTTTCCCGGGAGTTAAATAGGTATTCGCTCATGCTGACGCTCCCCGTCAGTTCAAAGAGCCTCTACGCTATGAACCCGGGCCTTCGCAAGGCAGAGGGAAGCTACTCACCCAAGGCCTTGTGCAGGAAGGCCGGCGCGATGTAACGCTGGTAATGCGCTTCGGACAAGAGGAAAAATTCGCGATCGATGGCATCACGCAGCTGCGGCAGCTCCCAGTCGCGGAACTCCGGCAGCAGCACCATGCCGTAAGCCTCCAGGTCGCGAATCATCCGGGCCCCGCGGGCAATCAGCTGGTACGCCCAGCAATACTCGGACTGCTGCTCGACAAAGCGGATGGAGCGCTGCTCCAGTTGCTGGCGCAGCAGGGCTTTGTCGAATACTTCCAGCTTGGCCATCATCACCTGCACCAGCAGTTGCTCCAGGCGCAGCCACACCGCACGCTTTTGCGCATCGTCGTAGCCGTTCCAGTGGATCACTTCATGGTGAAACCGCTTGCAGCCACGGCATACCGTGTCGCCATACACCGTTGAGCAAAGGCCGACACAAGGGGTCTTGATGGACTTGTTGGACATGAAAAACAACAGCTTGGCGGTGGAACACAGGCCCATGTTAGCCCTTTGTCTAACCAGGGTCACTCGTTAAAGTCGTCTTCGCCGCCTTACCTTCGGGCTTTTTTTGCCGTAGAATCATCCGGCCTTTTCAAAGGCAACAATGTCCGTTGGAAGCTGTTTTCAAAGCGTCACGAGCACAGTTCATCCGGTAGAACGGCGTTGGCCCGGGCCATGCATCCCTCGCATGCCCGTGCCAGCCCTCATCAGCTTTCCGTTCTGCAGGCGTAAAACTTTGAAAGCAGCTTCTGTAAGGATTCCTTGCGACTCTGGCTGGGCGGCCCACAAAGCCGTGGCAGCGCATGGGTGCTTTGAATGCTGGATGAGCGTCCCGGACCCCCTTTAGGGACCACTGATGAGGGAAATAACTGTGCTTGAAGCCTACCGCAAACACATCGAAGAGCGTGCCGCCCTGGGTATCGTGCCCCAGCCGCTGAACGCCGAACAAACTGCAGGCCTGGTCGAGCTGCTGAAAAACCCGCCGGCCGGCGAAGAAGCCTTCCTCGTAGACCTGATCACCCACCGCGTACCACCAGGGGTCGACGAAGCCGCCTATGTCAAGGCTGCCTTCCTGTCCGCCATCGCCAAGGGCGAAGCCAAGTCGCCACTGATCGACCGCAAGCACGCCACCGAACTGCTGGGCACCATGCAGGGCGGCTACAACATCGAAACGCTGGTTGCGCTGCTGGATGACGCCGAACTGGGCGCCGTCGCGGGCGAACAGCTCAAGCACACCCTGCTGATGTTCGACGCCTTCCACGACGTGGCCGAAAAGGCCAAGGCCGGCAACGTTCACGCCAAGGCCGTGCTGGAATCCTGGGCTGCCGGCGAGTGGTTCACCTCGCGTCCGGCGATCGCCGACAAGTACACCCTGACCGTGTTCAAGGTGCCTGGCGAAACCAACACCGACGACCTGTCGCCTGCCCCGGACGCCTGGTCGCGCCCTGACATCCCGCTGCACGCCCTGGCCATGCTGAAAATGGCCCGTGACGGCATCGAGCCGCAGCAGCCTGGCTCGGTCGGCCCGCTGGCGCAGATCGAAGCAGTCAAGGCCAAGGGCTTCCCGGTTGCCTACGTCGGTGACGTGGTCGGTACCGGCTCCTCGCGTAAATCGGCTACCAACTCGGTACTGTGGTTCTTCGGCGACGACATCCCGTACGTACCGAACAAGCGTGCCGGTGGCTTCTGCTTCGGCACCAAGATCGCCCCGATCTTCTACAACACCATGGAAGACGCCGGCGCCCTGCCGATCGAATTCGACTGCACCAACCTGGCCATGGGCGACGTCATCGACGTTTACCCGTTCAAGGGCGAAGTGCGCCGTCACGGCAGCGACGAACTGGTCACCACCTTCCAGCTGAAGACCGAAGTGCTGCTGGATGAAGTCCGCGCTGGCGGCCGTATCCCGCTGATCGTCGGCCGTGGCCTGACCGAAAAGGCTCGCGCCGAACTGGGCCTGGGCGCTTCCGACCTGTTCAAGAAGCCGGAGCAGCCTGCCGATTCGGGCAAAGGCTACACCCTGGCGCAGAAGATGGTCGGTCGTGCCTGCGGCCTGCCGGAAGGCAAGGGCGTGCGCCCAGGTACCTACTGCGAGCCGAAGATGACCACCGTCGGTTCCCAGGACACCACTGGCCCGATGACCCGCGACGAGCTGAAAGACCTGGCGTGCCTGGGCTTCTCCGCTGACCTGGTGATGCAGTCGTTCTGCCACACCGCGGCCTATCCGAAGCCGATCGACGTCACCACCCACCACACCCTGCCAGACTTCATCCGCACCCGTGGCGGCGTGTCGCTGCGCCC
>MTEX01000485.1_pt1 | contig 29837 bp, 25 predicted proteins | sample 1042691 | NCBI WGS metagenome assembly MTEX01 (sample SAMN06185810, study PRJNA358809) | soil metagenome | isolation source: soil biostimulated with molasses as carbon source | place: India | collected 2015-05-23
ACCTCGAATGGCGCGAGGACCGCCTGCGCGCGGCCATCGATTCGGGCATGTACGCGACCGACGTGGCGGTGGAAGCGGCGGTGGCGGGCATTCCGTTCCGCGAGGCCTACCGGGCGGCCGCGGCCGCTGCCGATACGGCGGGGCAGGGGCGCACGCCCGAAGGCAGCCTGGCCGCGCGGGTCTCGCCCGGCGCCGCCGCCGACCTGCGGCTGGGTGCCCTGCGTCGGCGCCTGGACACGCTGGAGGGCTGAACCGTGCCGCCGGTCAGTCGCGCCAACGCCGAACACTACGCGTGGGGCCAGGGTCGCGACGGCTGGCACCTGCTCGAGGATGCGGGCCTGAGCGTGATCGAGGAACGGATGCCGCCGGAACAGGCGCACCGGATGCGCAACCGCGGCGATGTCGAGAACCGCTTCCTGGTGATGTCCTCGCCGCGCGCGCATGGAAATCTCGAGCCCGTGCCGCTGGCGGGCCCGGAGGGCGAAGCATGACGACCCGTTACCTGGTATTGGCGATGCGCACCCCGGCTTTCCGCGACGACGTCATCGCGCCCCATCACGCCTTCCTCGACGGCCTGCGCGAAGCCGGCGTGCTCGAAATGACCGGCGGCTTCAGCGATCGCACGGGCGGTGCCTATGTGCTGTCCGGCGTCGCCTCGCTGGAAGAGGCGCGCGCCATCGCCGCCCGCGACCCGCTGGCCATCACCGGCAGTTCTCTCCTCACCGTGCACGAATGGAACACCCGCTGAGTCCGCCATGAGCCAGGCTTCGTCTCCTTTCGCCGAACAGATCCTGCCGACGTGGAAACGCGCGGTACTGAAAGTGGGCAGCAGCCTGCTGGCCGCGGACGGGGAAGGGCTGAGCCCGCGCCATGCACTCAACCTGGCGCAGTTCGTTTCCTCCAGCCTGCAGGCCGGGCGCGAAATGGTCATCGTGTCGTCCGGCGCGGTCGCGGCGGGGCGCGGACTCCTGCACCGCAAGCCGGCGACCGGCGTTGCGATGGCCGAGCGGCAGGCCTTGGCGGCGCTCGGCCAGGCGCAGTTGATCGGACTGTGGCAGCGGTTCTTCGAGCGCCCGGTCGCGCAGGTGCTGCTGACCCACGACGATCTGCGCAATCGCCGCCGCTATCTGAATGCGCGTGCCACCCTGCAGGAACTGCTGGCGCTGGGCGCGCTGCCGGTCGTCAACGAGAACGACACCGTCTCGGTGGACGAATTGAAGCTGGGCGACAACGACAACCTGGCCGCGGTGGTGGCGGCGCTGGTCGATGCCGACATGCTGTTCATCGCCACGGACATCGACGGTTTCTATTCGGCCAATCCGCGCACGCGTGCCGATGCGCAGCCGATCCTCGACGTCGAGGCGCTGACGCCGGCCTTCTTCGGCATGGCCGGCGGAGCCGGCAGCGGCGTGGGCACCGGCGGCATGCACACCAAGCTGGAAGCCGCGGCCAAGGCGGCGGCTGCCGGTATCGAAACCTGCCTGTTCAACGGCACGCGCGCGGACACCCTGGCCGCGCTTGCGACGGGCCGCCTGCATGGCACCCGGTTCCGGCCGGCGCAGAACCGCCTGGCCGCGCGCAAGTACTGGCTGCGCAACGTACCGGTGGAGTCCGGTGCGATCCTGGTCGATGCCGGCGCGGCCGGCGCGGTGCGCGAACGCGGCGCCTCGCTGCTGCCGGGCGGGGTGGTGGGCGCGGAAGGCGATTTCAGGCGCGGCGACATGGTGGAAGTGATCCTCCGCGACGCTGGCGACCATTGCATCGCGCGCGGCGTGAGCCAGTACTCGGCCATCGACATCCGCCGCATCGCCCGCCGGCATTCGCGCGAGATCGAGGGCATACTCGGTTACAGCTACGGCGAGAACGTCGTCCATCGCGATGATCTGGTCGTGCTGTGAGCCTGTCATCCGCAACCCCGCAACGGAACGGAAAACGATGAGCGAGATCCAGCAACAGGCCCTGCAGTGCCGTGACGCCGCCCAAGCGATCGCCCAGCTCTCCACCGGGGCCAAGAACGCGCTGCTGCGGGCGATGGCCGACGCGCTGGAAGAAGCGCGCGACGCAATCCTGGCCGCCAACGCGCGGGACATGGAAGCGGCCGCCGCCAAGGGCATCGCCGGCGCGATGCTCGACCGCCTGAAGCTGGACGCGCGGCGCCTGGCCGGCATCGCCGCGGCGGTGCGCGAGGTTGCCGATCTGCCGGATCCGGTCGGCCAGATCACGCGCGAGCAAACCCGCCCCAACGGCATCCGCATCCAGCGCGTGCGGGTGCCGCTCGGGGTGGTGGCGATGATCTACGAAGCGCGTCCCAACGTCACCGCCGATGCCGCCGCGCTGTGCCTGAAGGCCGGCAACGGCGTGATCCTGCGCGGCGGGTCGGAAGCGATCCATTCCAACACGGCCATCGCCGCCGCGTTGCGTGGAGCGCTGCGCGCGAACGGGTTGCCGGAGGCGGCGCTGACCCTGGTGGAGGATCTGCGCCGGGAAACGATGGTCGAACTGCTGCAGCTCAACGATGTCATCGATCTGGCGATTCCGCGTGGTGGAGAAGGCCTGATCCGGTTCGTCGCCGAACATGCGCGGGTGCCGGTGATCAAGCACTACAAGGGCGTCTGCCACCTGTTCGTGGATGCCAGCGCGGATCCGCAACTGGCCCTGCGCCTGTTGCTGGACGGCAAGGCTTCGCGGCCGGGCGTCTGCAACGCGCTGGAGACACTGCTGGTGCATCGCGGTATCGCGCCGGCGTTCCTTCCGCTGGCCGCCGCCGCCCTGCGCGCGCGTGGCGTGCAACTGCGCGCCGACGCGGAGGCGCGGGCATCGATCCCGGATGCCGCGCCGGCCACCGACGACGATTACGCCGCCGAGTTCCTGGACCTGATCATCGCGGTGAAGGTGGTCGACGACCTGGAGCAGGCGATCGCGCACATCCGCCGTTTCGGTTCCGACCATACCGAGGTCATCGCGACCGGCGAACCGCGGCATGCCGAACGCTTCGTGCAGGCGTTGCGCTCGGCGGTGGTGATGGTCAATGCCTCGTCACGCTTCAGCGATGGCGGCGAACTCGGCCTGGGTGCCGAAATCGGCATCTCCACCACGCGTCTGCACGCCTACGGCCCGATGGGCGCCGAATCCCTGACCGTCGAGCGCTTCGTCGTCCACGGCGAAGGCCAGGTCCGCCACCCCGACCTCCTGTAGAGCGGAACTCGCTCGCAGCCTTTGACGGGGAGCGTGGGGCACGTCGAACCGCCGAACAAGCTCGGCTCCACACTCTGCCCATTCCCGAATCCCGGCTTCCCTACCAGCTATCCTCGAGGAAACGCGGCTTGCAGGCGAGATAGCCGCCGACCAGCAGCACGCCGATGCACAGCAGCAGGAAGCCGAACGGCCAAGTCCAGCCGTGGGTGTGTTCGTGCAGCAGGCCGAACATCAGCGGGCCGAGACAGGACAGCGAGTAGCCAACGCCCTGCATGAAACCTGAAAGTGCGGCCGAACCGCCCGGCGTGCGCGTGCGCAGGTTGATCATCGTCAGTGCGAGCGGGAACGTGCTGGGCCCCATGCCGAGCAGCGCGACCCACAGGGCCGGCGCCGCCATCGGTGCCCACAACAGCCCGGCGAAGGCGGCCAGGTAAAACGCCACGCAGGCCAGCACCACCGCGTAGGGATTGCGCATGCGTACCGCCAGTGCGGGCATCGTCAACGATGCGACCAGGCCGAGCGCGGAGAACAGGCCGACCATGGCGCCGCCGAGCGCTTCGCTGCCGCCGGCCTCGATCAACAGCTTGGGCAGCCAGGTGAACATCGAATAGGTCACCAGCGAGGTCATGCCGAACATCAGCGCCATGCCCCAGGCCACCGGCGAACGCCAGACCCGACCGCGTGCCGGCGGCGAGGACAACTCGGGCGCCTCGTCGGCGGCCGTCACCGCCTGGTCGTGTGCCTGCGCCATCGGTGTGTCGTGGCGCCGCTCGATCCACAGCACGCCCATCCAGGGCAGTGCCGCGGCGACTGCGAACAGCGACCACAGGCCCAGCGATACCTGCCAACTGCTCGCCGCCATCACCGGCACCGCCAGCAGCGCGGGCAGGATGGTGCCGGCCTGCAGCACGGTGATGTAGAGCGTGCTGACCGTGCCGACGCGATCGGCGAAGTAGCGTTTCACCAGCGGTGGCAGCACGATGTTGCCGATGCCCATGCCCGCCAGCGCGACCGCCGACGCCGCCAGCAGCGCGCCACTGCCGCCGGCCAGGCTGCGCAGCAGCAGGCCGATGGCGGCCAGCGACATCGCCAGCAGTGCGGTGCGTTCCAGGCCGATGCGATGGGCGATGCCCGGCGAGAGCACGCCGAACAGGGCGAACGCGGCGGTCGGCAGCATGCCGAACACGCCGGTCATGGTGGGACCGAAGCCGAACAGATGACCCAGTTGATCCAGCAACGGGGTGAGCGAGGTCACCGCCGTGCGCAGGTTGAACGCGGACAGCACGATGCCCGCCAGGATCAGGCCACGACCGGACCAGAGCGATGCCGGAGCGACGACGGGAGTGGAGCCGGGTGCGGGGGAAGGGTGTTGCGGGGATTTCATCGCGCGCATTATCGCCGATCGCGCGCGCGGGACGGCGTGCCGCACGGGCGACACACCGTCCTGAAACGAGCGCCGGATCAGCCGGCGGCGTGGGCGACGTGGGCGGTGAGCGCCGGGGTGCTCATCGATTCCGGGATCGCCTGGTCGTTCATGTGCAGCAGGGTGACCTTGGACTGGCCCAGTTGCTGCGCCAGCGCCGGCGCGACACGGAGGCGGCGCGCCACTTCGTCCCGGGCGACGTCTTCCTGCGGGCTGCGGCGATCGCGCCTGGCGAACCGGTAGCGGTTGTATTCGGCCCAACCGATGAGCAGCACGGTGCACAGCGCGGCCATCACCGGAATGGCGACGATCAGGAACGGCTCGATCTCGTGCTTGCGCGTATACAGCTCGAAGAACGCGGTGCGCACGCCCAGCAGCCACAGGATCAGCGTGATCAGCGGCAGCCACAGGTAGATGTACAGCCCCCAGAAGGCGGCGGTGACGAAACCCCAGGCCGCGCGCTTCAGGCGCGGCTGGGCATACGGTTTGCGGATGAGACGGGAATCGTATTTCATCGGATACCTCGATCAGGACTGACCCACGTGGCGCGCTTACCGCGCCGTTTCAACAATGTCTTGGGAAGCGCGACCACGGTGGTGAACAGGCTCAGCAGCCAGTACGCCATGGGATACCAGATCATCCAGAAGTAGTTGCGGCCGACCTGGGTTTCGTAACGGCGGTCGATGATGATGCTGCTGGCGAACTGCGCCATGCAGACCATCGCCAGGATCACGCCGTGCCACGAGGGCAGGATGGTGTGCACGTACAGCGCCGGCGGCAGGGCGATGAACTTGCCGAGCGCCCACAACACGATGATCGCCAGCATGGTGTAGGCCCACAGCACGCTGAGCAGGTATTCCAGCATCACGCCCCACATCCGCCGCTTGCGCCAGCTGAGGAAGTCGCGGCCGTGGCGCAGCAGCACTTCCACGCCGCCCTGCGCCCAGCGCAGGCGCTGCCGCCACAGGCCCTTCAGGGTCTCCGGCATCAGGATGAAGCAGAGCGCGTTGGGCTCGTAGCGGATGTCCCAGTGGTCCAGTTGCAGGCGCCAGCTGATGTCGATGTCCTCGGTCACCATGTCGTCGGCCCAGTAGCCGATGCGGTGCAGGGCGGTGCGGCGGAACGCGCTGATCACGCCCGACACGGTGAAAATGCGCCCGTACACGCGCTGCGCGCGCTTGATCATGCCGATGATCGAGGAGAACTCGCCCACCTGCAGGCGGCCCAGCAGGGTCGAACGGTTGCGGATGCGCGGGTTGCCGGTGACCGCGCCCACGCGCGGGCCCGAGGTCAGGTGCCAGATCATCCAGTGCGCGGCGTACTCGTCGAGCAGGGCGTCGCCGTCGATGCAGACCAGGTATTCGGACTGGGCGGCGAGGGCGCCCATGCGCAGCGCGTTGGCCTTGCCCAGGTTGCGATCCAGGTGGATCACCCGCAGCCGGTCGTGCCGCTCGGCCATCGCATTGAGCACCTCGGCGGTGTTGTCGCGGCTGCCATCGTTGATGGCGATGACCTCGAAGTCCGGGTACTTCTGCAACAGCGCACTGCCGATGGTTTCCTCGGCGTTCTCGCCCTCGTTGTGGCAGGGGACGAGGATCGAGACCTTCGGGTAACTTTCCAGCGGCGGTGGATCCGTGCGCGGGCGCGCATGGCGCTCGCGGCGGAAGTAGTAGTACAGCCCGCCCGACATCCAGAAGAACGACATGATGATCGGATACAGGAAGGCGAACTCGAACAATACGGCGAGGATCTTTTCCATGATCAGCGTTCCTCGTACGGGAAGCCGCGGGCGGAAATGCCGGCGCGGGCGTCAGGCATGCGCGGCAGGTCCGCGATGAAGTCGTCCGGATACCAGCCCAGGTGGCGCACGCCCTGCGCCTGGAGGCGCCGGATCAGCGCGTTGATGCGCTGGCCGGGAATCGGCTTGCGGGTATTCCAGTCGACGGTCTGCAGTTCGAACAGGGTCTGCGAGAGCTGCGGATCCTGCCGGCGCACGGCGGCCACCAGTTGATCCAGCCACTTCTCCGGACGCCGGCTGCCTTCCATCCACGGCATCGCCATCAGCGCGGTGTGATCGTAGGCGCGGTTGAACAGATCCAGCCGCTGCGCGAACCACGCCTGGCTCTGCGGTTCCAGCACCGGCCGCGCATACAGGTTGCGGATGGTCTTGAGCTTGGGACGCCAGCGTTCGGCCGCATCCCGCAGTTCCAGGGTGAAGTCGATCAGTGCCTGCGTGCGGGCCTCGGTATTGCCCGGGGCGAGCGCGGGGAGTTCCGTGTCGCGCAGGTAGGCGTCGTCATGGAACAGCAGCCCTTCCATGTAGGAAGCCACCGCCAGATCCTCATAAATTCCGGCGATGATCCGGCGCACGTCCGGGCGGGTGAAGTCCAGGCGCGGGATGCCATCGGCTTCCCGGCTGGCGATCGCCATGTCCGGCGCCTGCTGCGGCAGCTTGTAGGCCATCACCGGCAGCCAGGCGAACACCTTCACGTGGGCGCGGGTGTACAACTGCCAGGCGACCCGGTTGTACAGGTCCGCGCGCACCGGCAGGAAGCGGTTGGGGAAGTACAGCGCATCGGCCGCGCCGTCGCCATCCGGATCCGCGAACGCCTGCAGGAAGACGTGGGTCGGGCCGATGCGGTTGACGCGCTCGATCAGCGCGTCCAGGTTGCGCGCCTGCTGCTGCGGGTCGGCGTCGTACACCGCGTCCAGATCGATCTGGAGCGCGCGGATGCCTTCGGCGGCCGGATTGTGGCGCAGTTCGTACGCCAGTTCGGCGACGGTGGGGTTGTCCATCACCAGCAGGCGGGCGAGGCCGTGCAGGTCGCGGGTCACCGGCGTGCTGGGGCCTTCCAGGTCGAACGACACCGACATGCCGAGGGTCTCGGCGATGTCGTTGCTCACGCTGCTGTAGGCGGCGTACGGCCACACGATCGCGCGCGGCGCCTGGCCCAGGTGCTTGCGGATCAGGTCACTGCTGATCGCCAGATCCGAACGCACGCGCTCGCGGTATTCGGCCTCGGTTTCGTAGCGGCCGGCGGCCGGATCGTAGATGCGGGTGATCGCGGCCGGCGTCTGGTTGCCCTGCGGGTTCGACTGCACGCCCTTGTGCATGGCGTTGGTGTGGCTGGCGATCTCGACTAGGCCGCTGGCCTGCATTTCGCGCAGTTGAGCCCAGGTGACGAAATCGTCGCGGGTGAACATGCGCGGGCCGTAGTCGATCTGCTGGCCTGCGGGCATGTCGACCCAACCGGTGATGACCGCGGCCAGGGCCGGATAGTTGTAGGCGCGCAGCAACGGGAAGGCATGCGTGTACAGGCTGCGCAGGCCGTCGTCGAAGGTCAGCAGCACCGGCTTGGACGGCAACGGCGTGCCGCCGCGCGAGGCTTCCACCACCTGCGACAGCGACACCGGGTGATAGCCGTGGCCGGCCAGCCAGTCCAGGTGCGCGGCGAAGTTCTGGGTGCTGACCGCATAAGCGTCGGCATCGCCCTTCTTGGCGACGTCGTCGCGGATGTCGTGATAGCTCAGCACCAGCAGCGGCTCGGCGGCGCGCGCGCTGAACAGCGGCGCCAGCAGGGCGAGCGTGAACAGGCCCAGCAGGAGCCAGGTTGGACGTACGGATTTCATCATCATCATTCTCCCCACCGCAGTTCGGCATCGAAGCCGAAGCGTTCTTCACGGACGCCGTCATAGACCGGGCGCGACCAGTTGATGCCATAGGTCAGGACCCGGCCCAGGCCGAACTGCCATTCGTGCTCGTAGCGCAGGCTCGGCACCCAGGCGGTGCCGAAGCCTTCCTGCCAGTAGCGCCCGGCGGTGGCGGTGAAGCGGTGGCGGAAATGGCGTTCGTACTCGCGCCATACCAGATGATCCGCGCGCAGGCCCAGTTCCAGCGTGCCGTCCCGCGAGGGATTGAAGTACGGGGTGTCCTGGCGGCTGGCGCGGCTGGCATACACGCCGGCCAGGCCGTCGAGCAGGAAATGCGGACGGGTGAACAGGCGCTGGCGCGCATCCAGATTGAGCGCCGTGCGGCGGTTGCCGTCCTCGTAGCGCCAGTGGGTCAGGCCGCCGCCGAACGCGGTGCGTTCATTGCGTTCGTAGATCAGTTCGACGGACGCGCCGTCGGCGGTGATGCCGGCATCGCGCGCCTGCAACGACGCGTCGGGATCGTTGCGGCGCAACGACAGGCGGCCATCCAGCGTATCGCTGAAGCGCCAGCCCAGGTCCAGGCCGATGCCGGTGCCGCCGACGCGATCGCTGGCGTGGTACACGCCCAGGTGCGTGTCCAGGCGATCGTAGGCATAGCGCACGCCCACGCCCTGGCGGCGCTGGTGGATGCGGTCGCGGTCGAAATCGGCCCAGCGGTCGTCGACCGTGGCGGTCAGCCGCCAGCGGTCGTCGATCAGCGGGGACTGCACTTCCACGCCGTACTCGCCGTCGCGGTTGCCGAACGGCGTGTTGCCAGTGCCGCCGCGGCTACGCGCGCCCGCCACGTAGGCGCGCCACTGCCAACCACGATGCTGGCGCCAGAGATCGTCCATGCGCTGCACGTTCGGCTGGTCGCCGTATTCCTTGACCAGCAGATCGTGCAGATCACGGGCTTCGTCGTCGCGGTTCAGGGTAACCAGTGCTTCAACCTGGCCGACGCGCGCGTTGACGTCGCGTTCGTCCAGGGTGGAAGCCATGCGGAACCGCTCCAGGGCGCGCTCCGGCCAGCCCCGCATCATGTAGACCTGTCCGAGCGAGGTCTGCATGCCGGCGTTGTTGGGCGCGATGCCGAGCATGTCGGTCAGCTCGCGCTCGGCGGTCGGCAGATCCTCGGAGAAGGCGCGCAGCATCGCGAGCGTGCTGTCAGCGTCGGCGCGCCGCCAGTTCTGGCTGCCCTGGCGGGCGCCGGGCGCATACAGCCACGCCGGCTGGGTTTCGCGGTAGGCCTCGAGCTGGCGGATGGCGACGGTGGGCTGCTCGCTTTCCAGATGCGCGTAGGCCAACTGCATGCGGATGTCGCTGTTGTCCGGGTCGGCGCGCAACGCCGCCTCCAGCACCGGCGCGGCCTCGACCGGGCGCTTGAGCGCCATCAGCGAATCGCCGACCCCGGGGAGCGCGTAGGCGGGAACCGCTTCGCCGCCGAGCGCGTGGTATTCGTCGACGACCTGCTGGTGGCGGCCCAGCTTCGACAGCAGCAACAGGCGGTCGTAGCGGATGCGCGTGGGCAGCGCCGGATCATCGGCGGGCGACAGGCGCAGGTATTCCTCGATGGCCGCATCGGCGACCCGCGCCTCCGCCAGGCGGTTGCGCTCGTTTTCCGGGTAGGCCTGCGACCACAGGATCAGGCGGGCGAGATAGTTGGCTTCGAAGCGCTCGCGTTGGGCGGCGTCGAACAGCTCCGGCCGCGCGCGATACATCGACCAGGCCTGGTAGCTGTTGCCGATGTCTCCCAGCGTCAGTGCACGCAGCCGGTACAGGTTGGCGTCATCCGGACGCTGCGCCTGCAGGCGTTCGAACACCGCCAGCGCATCCAGCCAGCGCGATTCGTCGCGCAGGCGGGCAGCCTGGGCGAGCGCGGCGTCGTAGTCCGCGGGAACGGGGGAGTCGGGAGTTCCGCTGGGCGCCGCCGCCAAAACCGGCAGGCCGGTCGCACCCATGGCGCATGCCAGCGCCCAAGACAAAGTGGTTCTTTTCAAAGCGTTCCGCCTCTGTAGCTAACAGAAAGGCCTCCGGAGGGAGACCTGCTGGGAGTCCATGATTTGTGATGGGAAGCACAAATCTTGCCAAGTCTAGGAAACGATCCCCCAAGGGTGCCCGAACGCCGTCTCACCTGTTAATAATTCATAAATTTATGTGACGTATATCAATAAAAATCACCTTTTATTCAGCAGAATCACCTTCTCGAAACGGTAAATCGGCGGATCGGCGCCCGGAGCTGGTCCATATGAGCGACGCATCAAGGAAGCGCCACGGCGGGTTGGGGAACGCTCCGGACGGACGAATGCCGAGCGCACGTTTTCCGGCATCGCCCGCGCACGGCAGGCCTGGCCAAAAAGTGACCTTTTACGTCACAAAATTGTGATCCCAAACACTGCCGCCGTCCCGCGCCGCCGTCGCACGGGGCATCAGCGCCTCGAACCGGCAATCCGGCGGAGGCAAGCGGCCGGAAGCCAAAACCATCTTGCCGCGGCGCACGGCTGAAATCGCTCCATGCATTGCCTTGTCCGGACTAACTCCGCAGGCTGGCGGTCAGCCTGCAGTTGCGACTGAAAACCGCGTTCGCCTCGGGCGGCCGGCGTGAAAGCAGACTCGACGGGAGCGGCGAAGCAAGTATCGCGACGCGGATGTTCCGGAAGTTCACGGCGCCTGCACGCGTTCCTCGCACACTGACCCGACTTCCCCCGCATGCGTGGAGTCCATGCCGGTCTTCGACCTACACGGCAAGCGCGTCGAGTTCACGGGCGACTACGCCGGCAGCTACGACTGCATCAACAAGGGACGCTTCTACGAATTTCCATTCCTGGAAACGGTTCGTGGCATGGCGCTCCAGGGCATCTATCTCGATGTAGGTACCAACGTCGGCAACCATGCGGTGTATTTCGCAATGTTCTGCGAGGCGACGAAAGTGATCGGTTTCGAACCGATGGCGCGCTGGCGGGCGAGGGCGCTGGACAACATCCGTGCGAACGGCTGCGAGCATCGTGTCCAGGTGTTTCCGGATGGGCTGCTCGATCGTCCCGGGACACTCGACTTCAATCCGCACGGCAGCGTCTACAGGCTCGACTGCAAAACGCTGGACATCCTGCTGCCGGAGGTCGAGGGCGTCGTCTTCGTCAAGATGGACATCGAGGGAAGCGAACCCAAAGCCCTGCTTGGCGGCAAGGAGTTCTTCCGGCGCAACCGGCCCGTCATCGCGGCGGAGGTTTTGGGCAGCACCGATGAACTGGCCGCCGCCGCGGAGACCATTGGCTATCGAATGACCGGCCGTGTTTTTCCCAGTACGCCCGGTTCACCCATGTATGAGTTGCTGCCGGAGCGTTCGGGGAATCCGGTTGGACTCGATTGACGCGAACGGTTCGCCACCCGCGTATCGCTGTCCACGGAACGGGCTGGCCGTCGCGCGACGTCAGGCTATGAGATTTCCGCTGCGGTCCGGGTCTTCGTGGCATATCCGCGGTTAAGCGCGTGAAGCGCTGATGACCGGAGGGGCATGGGCAAAGGACAAGACCGGCCAACCGGCTTTCCGGGAAGTGGAGTACTTGTATCCACGCCCACGTTCCTCGCGAAAGCCTTCGATCTGATCTCCATTCCGCAGGACGCGGAGGACCTGGCGCATTTTTTTGCTGGAGTCCAAGGAGAAATGAATGAACCCGAATGTTCGTCGCGCCGGACGTGGAGAGAAAGCCTTCCGCCATCGACATGGTCTGGCCGCGGCCATCGCGGTATCACTTGCAATCGCCGGCCTGCAGAGCGCAAGCGCGCAGGCCACCGTGCCGGAAGGCTGGCGCAGCGAGGAATTCCTGCGTGATTGGGGCCTGGCGGCCATCGGTGCGGACCATGCCTACGCGCGCGGCCTGACCGGGCGCGGGATCCGCCTGGGCGTATTCGACAGCGGCACCGCGCTGGGTCATCCGGATTTCGCGGGGAAGCGGCATCTCAGTCTGCGCATCGGTGATCTGCTCGCCGATGGCAGCCGCTGCGCCAACACGACATTGCTGGCGGGACCCGATGCCTGCTTCGCTTCGGAAGGCGACGCGATCACCCGCGAGCTTATCCGTTTCCATCCGGACGTGCCGCAACGCATCCGCGACATCATCATGCAGGGTGGCTACACCCGGCCCGGCATCTACTACAACAGCCATGGAACGCATGTCGCAGGCACGATCGCGGCGAACCGGGATGGGCAGGGGACGCATGGCGTCGCGTTCGATTCCGGGCTGGTGGTTGCCAAACTCTTTTTCGACAGTGTCCGGGAATGGCGACTGGATAACGACGGCTATTACCGGGTCCTGCCGCTGGCCGGCCTCCGTGCCGACGCATCGGCGTTCGCGGATCTGTATGCGCAGATGAATGCCCACGGGGTGGGGGCGATCAACCACAGTTGGGGCCTGAGCAGCGAGCCGAATTCGCCGGCCCTGATGGATTACTACCTGTCCCATCCGTCCTTCCGGCCACAACTGGATGCGATCGCCGGAGGCTCGCATGCCCGCGGCATGCTGCAGGTGTGGGCGGCAGGCAACACGGTCAGTCCGAATGCCAGTCCCCAGAGCGCGCCGATTGCCGGCATGTACGCCACGCTGCCCCGTGCGCGTCCTGATCTGGAACCGTACTGGGTCAGTGTCGTCAACCTGGGCAAGGATCTGACCCTGAGTTCCCGATCGAACCGGTGCGGCCTGAGTGCGGACTGGTGCATCGCCGCGCCCGGTACGGCCATCACCTCGACGGTCTATGACGACGGTTCGCCCTCGCGGGGCGACCTGATGCTGCGTCCCGACGGAAACCTTGAATTGCGTCCGGACACCCATCAGCCGGGCTTCGGATACGCCGACCTGTCCGGCACCTCGATGGCCGCGCCGCACGTGACCGGCGCGCTGGGGCTGCTGTTCGAGCGGTTCCCGTATCTGTCCGGCGCGCAGGTACGCGACGTGATGCTGACCACCGCGACCGATCTGGGCGCGCCCGGCGTGGATGACGTCTATGGCTGGGGTCTGCTGAACCTGCGCAAGGCCATCGACGGTCCCGGCCAGTTGCGCGTGGATACCGAGGTGGTGATGGATCGCATCGCCGGAGGCATCAGGACGTGGCAAGGCGGTGCCTGGGACGACTGGCGCAATGACATCGGCGGACCCGGTCACCTGGCCAAGGCCGGCGCCGGCTGGTTGCGCCTGAGCGGCAACAACGCGTTCGGCGGCGCGACCGTGCGGGAGGGATTGCTGGAACTCACCGGTATGAACCGCCTCGGTACGCTGCAGGTGGACGGCGGCGCGCTGCAACTTTCCGGCACGCTCGATGCGACCGACCTGCGCGTCCGGGCGGGCCTGGCGATGGTGGATGGCCGCGTGATCGGGGGACGGACCTGGGTGGGGCCGGAAGGCTTGCTCGCAGGCAACGGTCAATTGGGCGACACGCGGGTGGAAGGCGTCATCGCACCGGGCGATGGCATCGGGACGCTGCGCGTACAGGGCAACTACGTGCAGACGGAGGGTTCGACCTATGTGGCGGAGGTCCAGCCTCCCGGCGCCTCCGATCTGCTCCATGTCAGCGGGCACGCGGAACTGCAGGGAGGCACCCTGCGAATCGTGCGGCGCCCCGGTGTCTTCAGCCTGGGGCAGCATTATCGGGTGTTGCAGGCGGACGGCGGCCTGAGCGGCCAGTTCACCCGCGTCGATCAGGAGGCGATGTCGCCGTTCCTCAAGTTCACCGCGCTGTATGCCGCCGACGGCGTCAATGTCGACGTGACCCGCGGCGAACTGCTCGCCGCCTACGCGCGTACCGCCAACCAGCACGCCGCGGCGGTGGCGGCCGATGGTCTGCCGATTTTCCAGGGCTTGCCGCAGCCGCTGACCGAACTGTTCCCCGAAGCGGCGATGACCGCGCTGGAACAACTGGATGGCGAGATCCATCCGACTTCGCAAGCCGTCCTGCTTGCGGCCGCCGGTCACGCGCGTGACAGCGCCTTTGCCCGCGCGCGACTGGGGCAGGACGGATTCACCGCGCAGGCCGACGACGACGCCACGCAGGGTGCATGGGTGGAAATCCAGCGCATCGGAGGCTCGCTGGCGGGTGACCGCAATGCCGCGGGTGCACGGTACGACGGCCACGCCCAGTTGGTGGGCGTGGATCATGGTTTCGAGAGTGGCTGGCGGATCGGTGTGCTCGGTGGCGTCGGGCGCACGGATCTGGACGTTGGCGAGCGTGGCTCGCGCGCCAAGGTGGACTCGCGCCAGGCCGGTCTCCATGTGGGCAAGGCCTGGGGTGGATTCGGACTGCGTGCCGGCCATGTCCAGGCCTGGCACGACATCGATACAACCCGTCGGATTGCCTTCACCGGATTGAATGATTCCGCGGTGTCCAGCTACGACGCGCGCGTCCGCCAGGCCTTCGTCGAGGCCGGCTATCGAATTGGTCGCGGCGCCTGGCAATGGGAACCGGTGGTGCAGTTCACCCGGCTCCGTGCCAGCGGCGACGCCTTCGCCGAAAGTGGTGGCCCGGCCGCGTTGCGCGGGCGCGTGGACAAGACGGATGTCGACTTGGCTGCCGTCGGAGCACGCTTCGACATCAGCCTGCGCGGAGCGCGGCAGGAGCAGAGCTGGTTGAACCTGCACGGTGCGGTGATGCACCGCTATATCCACGGCGACGAGACGCCCGCGGCGCAGGTGGCGTGGGCGCAAGGGGCCATGTTCGCGGTCCAGGGCGCACCGCTGGATCGGCGCGCCACCCGGGTGGATCTGGGCGTGTCCGCGCGTACCAGCCGCAACAGCCAGCTGGCGCTCGGGTACCAGGGCGAGTTCGGCGGGAACGCCCGTCATCACGGACTCAACGCTCGCTGGTCGTTGCAGTTCTGACGGAAGCAGGGAAGACGGCGGAACCTGGTTTCCGCCGTCTTCCGCTGCTTGCGTGCGTCCTCGGCAATTGGCTGTCCGAACCGGGGATACCGCTGACCGCGGTGATGTGCCGGGGAGCGGTACGAGTCATCAAAACTGGCAGGGTGTGCGGTGATTGGCACGAGAATCCGGCATCGCACCGCCCACGCGCGCACAAAAAAACCGGCTGTGGGCCGGCTGATTCGTAACCAATTGATTTGATTGGTCGGGGAGACAGGATTCGAACCTGCGACCTCTACGTCCCGAACGTAGCGCTCTACCAGACTGAGCTACACCCCGTGTGAGCCGGCTATTCTATTCAGGACGCCAACGGACGGCAACAGTTTTTTGCATGCCTGCCCGGGCGCGCCGTTCAGCCTTAGAATGGCCGGCCTCGATAACGCTCGTTTCCCCGGAGTTTTCGCTTGATCAAGCCACGCACGCCGCCCGGAGTGATGGAACTGTTGCCGCGCGAGCAGATCGCGTTCCAGCGCATGCTGGACACCATCCGCCGCAACTACGAGCGCTTCGGCTTCCTGCCGGTGGAGACGCCGGTGTTCGAGCTGTCGGAAACCCTGCTGACCAAGTCCGGCGGCGAGACCGAGCGGCAGGTCTATTTCGTGCAGTCCACCGGCGCGCTGGCCAAGAACGAGGCGGGCTCCACCGAAGGGCTGCCGGAACTGGCGCTGCGTTTCGACCTGACCGTGCCGTTGGCCCGCTACGTGGCCGAGCACGAACACGAATTGACCTTTCCGTTCCGGCGCTACCAGATCCAGCGGGTCTATCGGGGTGAGCGCGCCCAGCGCGGCCGGTTCCGCGAGTTCTACCAGTGCGACATCGACGTGATCGGCAAGGATGCGCTGAGCATCCGCTTCGATGCCGAGATCCTGGCGGTGATCCATGCGGTCTTCAGCGATCTGGGCATCGGCAAGTTCACCATCCAGCTCAACAACCGCAAGCTGATGCGCGGCTTTTTCGAAGCCCAGGGCATCGCCGACGGCGAGCGCCAAGCGCTGGTGCTGCGCGAGGTCGACAAGCTGGACAAGCGTGGCGCCGACTACGTGCGCGAGACCCTGGAAGGCCCGGATTTCAACATCCCGGCCGAGGCCGTGGCGCGGATCCTGGAATTCGTCGCCGTGCGTTCGACCAGCCATGCCGATGCGCTGGCGCGGTTGGAAGCGCTGGGGCAGGGCAACGAGACGCTGGCCCAGGGCGTGGCCGAACTGCGCGAAGTGCTGGAACTGGTGCACGCGCTCGGCGTCCCCGAAGACGACTACTGCCTGAATTTCTCCATCGCCCGCGGCCTGGATTACTACACCGGTACCGTCTACGAGACCCAACTGGACGACTATGCGCAGATCGGTTCGATTTGTTCGGGTGGCCGCTACGAGGATCTCGCCAGCCACTACACCAAGTCGAAGCTGCCCGGCGTAGGCATCTCCATCGGCCTGACCCGCCTGTTCTGGCAACTGCGCGAGGCCGGATTGATCGCCGGCAGCGACGAGAGCAGCGTGCAGGCGATGGTGGCATTGATGGATGACGGCGCGCTTGCCGATTCGCTGGACATCGCGCGCCGCCTGCGCGTTGCCGGCATCAACACCGAAGTGCAGATGGAAGCGCGCAAACTGGCCAAGCAGTTCCAGTACGCCTCGCGCGCGGGCATCCGGTTCGTCGTGCTGGCCGGCGAGGACGAGCGCGCGCGCGGTGCCGTCACCGTGAAGGACCTGGTCCGCGAGCAGCAGTTCGAGGTCAAGCGCGAGGAACTGGCCAGCAGCCTGAAGGTCGAGTTGGAACAGGCGCGGGCATTGGCCGGGCGATAGGGATCGATCTGCGCCGGCAGGGCGGGGTCTACCATCATCCCGGCGAAAGCCGGGATCCCCTTTCGCGGAAGTGAACCAGCCGATTCCCTCACATCCCCATCCGCCCTCCGGGCACCTTCCCCGCGAGCGGGGAAGCGCTGTCATTACAGCGTGCGGACGCAGTCGCGGCCTTCGGCCTTGGCGGTATAGAGCGCCTGGTCGGCGACCTGCAGCGCGGAGTCGATGCTGTTCTTGTGCACGTCCACGCAATGGACGCCGATGCTGGCGGAAATCGGGATATCCAGTTCGCCACTGCGGCAAGGGCGGTCGCGCAGGCGTTGCCGCAGTTCCTCCGCCACCGCGCTGGCCTCCTCCAGATCCATGTCGGGCAGCGCGGCGATGAACTCCTCGCCACCGAAGCGCGCGACCAGCGCGCCGTAGGGGCGCAGGGTCTCGGCCATCGTATTGGAAGTCCAGCGCAGGCAGTCGTCGCCGACCAGATGGCCGTAGGTGTCGTTGATGCGCTTGAAGTGGTCCAGATCGATCATCAACAGCGAAATCGGCTGTTCGGCATGGCGCGCCTGCGAAAGCAGGTGCTCGAATGCTTCTCGGAAGTGGGCGCGGTTGTAAAGCTCGGTCAGGCCGTCCAGCCGGCTGAACTCGCGCAGGCGTAGGTGCGCGGCTTCCAGTTGATCCAGCGCGCTGCGCAGTTCGGCGGTGCGCTGCTCGACCTTGATTTCCAACTGGTCGCGCGATTCGCGCACGATCCGTTCGTTCTCGTTTCGCAGCGATGCGTAGCGATAGCCCAGCGCCACCGAGAGCAGCAACATTTCCAGCGCCGAGCCGATCTGCACGCTGTACTCGGTGACGAAGTTCTTCGGCAGCGCGCCGAACGCGACCATCGCCACCATCGCGATGCCGGCCAGGAACATCGACCAGGCCAGCAGGAACAACTTGGCCGGCTTGTAGCCGCTGCGCATCGCCACCACCGCCTCGACCGCAATCCAGGCCACGCTCAGGATGACCGCGATCACCGCCAGTTGGGTGGACAGCCGGATCGGGATCCAGGTGGTGGCGATGCCGAGCACCACGAACAATCCGATCATGCCCAGGCCGACGCGATCGCCCAGCGGCCAGCGCCGGCCCAGGCCGAGGAAATTGCGGGCGAACTGCTGCATGCCGATCTGCGCCAGGCAGATGGACAGCGGCACGGATTTGTCCGCCAGCCACGGCGAATGCGGCCACAGATATTCGAAACCCAATCCGTACAGGGTGAACAGGACCAGCCCGAACGCGCTGATGTGGAACATGTACCAGAAGTAGCTGGCGTCGCGCAGCGTCAGCCAGAGCACCAGGTTGTAGGTGAACAGCGCCAGCAGGATGCCGTAGTACACACCCATCGCGAACTGCGCATCGCGCGACAACTCGGCGAATGCGGTGGGGGTGTACAACGCGAGCGGGACCTGCATCGAGCTCTGGCTTTCCACCCGCACGAACAGATCCGCCGGTTGTCCGGGCGGCAGATCCAATTGGAAGTTCGGATGGCGGTAACGGACGCTGCGCTGTTCGAACGGATGATGATCGCCACCCGCCTGGTGAGACAGGCGGCCGTCCGGATGGCGCACGTATACGTCGAGGCGATCGCTCAACGCGTACTGCTGCACGAGCAGCCAGCGCGGCTCCTGCACATCGCGGTTGATCAGGCCCACGTGGAACCAGTAGGCACCGGGCTGGAAACCGAACGAGGCGTCATCGCCGGGCAGCGGCTGGAAGCGACCGGTCCGCAGCGCGGCCTCGATGGCATCGAGGTCGGCGCGGCCGTCGATATCGTGGAAATAGGCCGTGTGGGCGGCGAGGGGATAGGTGGTCGCATCGCCGGACATCACCAGCGGCGCCGTCCCGCGTGGCTGCGCCTGAACGAGCGCGGCCAGCAGGCATAGACCGGCCAACAGCCAGCGAACCCCGCGAATGGCTTCCCTCATCCGGTCCGTTCCCCGTTCTCGATGCCCGCCCAGGCCGGCGGACCTGCTCCCAGTTTAACCATGCGACCCCGGCCGGCAGGGAGGGGCAGGAACGGACTTGACGGCCGCCCTTGGCTCGAATAATGTATTAACGCATTAATACATTGTTTTCCTGCCCGCCCACGTTCCTGCATTTCCCATGAAACGCCGCCCCGCCGCCCCCGACGAACTTGCCGACAGCGCCTCCCTGCAGGCGCTTTCCGAGGCGCTGGCCAGCCTGGCCGAGGCGGGGCAGGTGCGCGCATTCCTGGAAGACCTGTGCACGCCGGCCGAGCTCGAGGCCATGGCGGACCGCTGGCGGGTGGTACCGCTGCTGCTCAAGGGCGTTCCCTACCGCGAAATCCACGACCTGACCCAGGTCAGCGTCACCACCATCGGGCGAGTCGCCCGCACCCTCGAACGCGGCACCGGCGGTTACGCCACCGCGTTCCAGCAGCAGCAACCGCGCGCCAACGGCGCCTCCCACTGAGTTTCCTTCCATGAGTCCCAGGGCTGTACCCGCGACGCGCGATCGCCTGCGCATCGCCATCCAGAAAAGTGGCCGTCTCGCCGAACCGGCGCGCGCGCTGTTGGCCGCCTGCGGTTTGAGCTGGCGCGAGAGCCGCGACAAGCTGTTCTGCTACGGCGAATCGCTGCCGATCGATCTGCTGCTGGTGCGCGACGACGACATCCCCGGGCTGATCGCCGATGGTGTCTGCGACTTCGGCGTGGTCGGCCGCAACGAACTCGACGAGCAGGCCGGCGAACGCGCCCGTATCGGCCTGGCGCCCGCGTACCGGGAGCTGCGTCCGCTCGGCTTCGGCCAATGCCGGTTGATGCTGGCGGTGCCGGAGCAGTGGGAATGGAAGGGGGCGGCGCAGTTGCAGGGCCTGCGCATCGCCACCAGTTATCCGGCGATCCTGTCGGCCTGGTTGCAACGCCAGGGTGTGGAAGCCGGCGTGGTGGAACTGTCCGGTTCGGTGGAAATCGCCCCGCGCCTGGGGACCGCGGATCTGATCTGCGATCTGGTGTCCAGCGGAGCCACCCTTGCGGCCAACCAGCTCAAGCCGGTGGAAACGCTGCTGGACAGCGAAGCGGTACTGGCCGGCCCGGTGCGCGAATTCGAAGACGAGCGCGCCGGTCTGGCGGCGATGCTGCTGCGCCGTGTCGATGGCGTGCTCAAGCTCAAGGACAGCAAGCTGCTGATGTTCCGCGCCCACAGCGATACCGTGGCCGAACTGGCGCGGTTGTTGCCGGATGCGGACCCGCTGGTCCAGTTGCCGGGTTCCGGAGACGGCCGGTTGTCGCTGCAGACGATGTGCCACGGCGCCATCACCTGGCAGCGCCTGGAGGAACTGGAACGCGCCGGCGCACAGGGACTGATGGTGCTTTCGGTCGAGAGGTCGCTGGCATGAACCGCCTGATCTGGTCCCGGCTCGACGACGAACAACGCCGCAACGCGCTGCGCCGACCGGTGCAGGCGGTGGCGCAGCGCACGCGCGATGCGGTCGCCGCGGTACTGGCGGAAGTCCGCCAGCTCGGCGATCCCGCGCTGCGCGAATTCACCCGCCGTTTCGACGGCGTCGCATTGGAGGAATTCGAAGTCGGCGCCGCCGAATTCGCTGCCGCCGAAGTTGCGGTGGAGCCGACACTGAAGCAGGCGATGCAGGAAGCCGCCGTGCGCATCGAGGCCTTCCACCGCGCCGGCATGGCGCAACCCTATGCAATCGAAACGGCGCCAGGCGTGCTCTGCGAGCGCATGATCCGGCCGATTCCGCGGGTGGGTCTGTACGTTCCCGCCGGCAGCGCGCCGTTGCCCTCCACCGCCTTGATGCTGGGCGTTCCGGCGCGCCTGGCCGGTTGCCGCGAAGTGGTGCTGTGCACGCCGCCGCGCGCCGATGGCAGTGCCGATCCCGCCGTGCTGGTCGCGGCACGCCTGACCGGCGTGACCCGGGTATTCAAGCTGGGCGGGGCGCAGGCGATCGCCGCGATGGCGTTCGGCACCGCCAGCGTGCCCCGCTGCGACAAACTGTTCGGTCCCGGCAACAGCTACGTGACCGAGGCCAAGCAGCAGGTCGCGCAGGCCGGCGCGGCCGCCATCGACATGCCGGCCGGTCCTTCGGAAGTGCTGGTGATCGCCGATGCCGGCGCCGATCCGGCGTTCGTGGCCGCCGATCTGCTCTCGCAGGCCGAACACGGCCCGGATTCGCAGGTGCTGCTGCTGTCGGATGCGTCGGTACTGCTCGATCGGGTGGCCGTTGAACTGGAACGGCAGTTGGCCGTGCTTCCGCGTGCGGCGATCGCGCGCCAGGCGCTGTCGGCGTCGCGTCTGATCGAAGTGGATCGACTGGACGATGCCTTCACCATCAGCAACGAGTACGCGCCGGAGCACCTGATCCTGGCGCTGCGGGATCCGCGTGCGTGGCTGGAGCGGGTGGAGGCGGCGGGCTCGGTGTTCCTGGGCGACTACACCCCGGAAGCGCTGGGTGATTACTGCAGCGGCACCAACCACGTGCTGCCGACCAGCGGCGCCGCGCGCGCGTACAGCGGCGTGAGCGTGGCGAGCTTCCAGAACTTCGTCAGCGTGCAGGCCGCCAGCCGCGCCGGCATCGGTCGCATCGGCGAATGCGCATTGACGCTGGCGCGCGCGGAAGGCCTGGACGCGCACGCGAACGCGGTCGCGTTGCGGCTGGAGGCGGTATGAACGTCTCCATTGCCGATCGCAAGGACGGCGGCGTGCTCGCGCTGGTCCGGCCGGACCTGCGCGACTTCGGTGGCTACCGATCCGCGCGTACCGAATCACTGCGTGGCGATGTCTGGCTGAACGCCAACGAATCGGCCTGGGCCAATCCGGCCGATGCGGACGCGACTTGCCGGCGCTATCCGGAACCGCAGCCGGCCGCACTGCGCGCGGCGCTCGCCGATCTGTACGGTTGCGCACCGGAACAGTTGCTGGTGGGACGAGGCAGCGACGAGGCCATCGATCTGCTGGTCCGCGCGTTGTGCGTGCCGGGGCGCGACGGCGTGGTGATCAGCTCGCCGGTGTTCGGGATGTACGCGGTGTCCGCGCGTTTGCAGAATGCGCCGCTCATCGACGTGCCGCTGCGCGATGCCGCAGCCGGCTTCCTGCCGGACCTGGACGGGATCGCCGATGCCGCGCTGGCGAACGGCGCGAAGCTGGTGTTCCTCTGTTCGCCTTCCAATCCCACCGGCCATGCCTGCACGCTGGACGAGATCGCACGGTTGGCCGCCCGCCTCGCCGGCCGCGCGTTGTTGGTGGTGGATGAAGCCTACGTGGAGTTCTCCGACGTGCCGTCGGCGACCGCGTTGTTGCCGCTGTGTCCGAACCTGGTCGTGCTGCGCACGCTGTCCAAGGCGCATGCCCTGGCCGCCGCGCGGATCGGTGTGGCGATCGCGGCGCCGGAACTGATTGCGGTATTGCGTGCCTGCCAGGCGCCGTACCCGGTCCCCGCGCCGTGCACCGCGCTGGCGCTGGCCGGCCTGGCGCCAGCCGCGCTGGCCCAGACGCGGCAGCGGATGGAGCGGGTCCGGCAGGAACGCGCCCGCATGCGCGAAGCGCTGGAGGGATTGCCGGGCGTGCGCCGGGTGTATCCGTCGCAGGGCAACTACCTGCTGGCGCGTTTCGAGGATGCCGACCGTGCGTTCGCCACCCTGCTGTCCACCGGCGTGGTGGTGCGCGATCAACGCGCCGCGCCGCAACTGGGGGACGCACTGCGGATCAGCATCGGCAGTCCGAGCCAGAACGATCGGGTGCTGGCGGCGTTGGCGATGCGGGAGGCGGCGGCATGACCCCGATCCTGTTCATCGATCGGGATGGCACCCTCATCGAGGAGCCGGCCGATTTCCAGATCGACGCCTACGAGAAGATCCGCTTCGTGCGTGATTGCATTCCCGCGCTGTTGAAGCTGCGCGATGCCGGTTACCAGTTCGTCATCGTCAGCAACCAGGACGGCCTGGGCAGCGAAAACTATCCGCAGGCCGCCTTCGACGGTCCGAACGACCTGATGCTGCAGATATTCGAAAGCCAGGGCATTCGTTTCCGCGAAGTGCTGATCGATCCCAGTTGGCCGGAAGAGAACCGCCCGACCCGCAAGCCCGGCATCGGCCTGGTCCTGCACTACCTCCAGGATCGCGGCATCGACTGGGAACGCTCGGCGATGGTCGGCGACCGGCCGACCGATCTCCAGTTCGCCGACAACCTGCGCATCCGTGGCTTCCAGTTGAAGACGCCGCAGTTCGGCGGCGAGTGGGACTGGCCGGCGATCGCGCACGAACTTGCCGATGCGCCGCGCAGGGCGAGTGTCCAGCGCGACACGAAGGAAACCCGCATCCGGGTGGACGTGGATCTGGACCGGGTGGCCGAGCCGGCCATCCGCACCGGCCTGCCGTTCTTCGATCACATGCTGGAACAGATCGGCAAGCATGGCGGTTTCGCGCTCGCGATCGACGCGCAGGGCGATCTGCACATCGACGAACACCACACGGTGGAAGACACCGGCCTGGCGCTGGGCCAGGCGTTGAAGCAGGCGCTGGGCGACAAGCGCGGGATCGGCCGCTACGGCTTCACCCTGCCGATGGACGAGACCCTCGCCAGCGCGGCGCTGGATTTCAGCGGCCGGCCGTACTTCGTGTTCGAAGGCGAATTCCGGCGCGAGCGCGTCGGCGATCTGCCGACCGAACTGGTGCCGCATTTCTTCCGCTCGCTGTGCGACGCGGCCGGGCTGAACCTCAACCTCAGCGTGCACGGCGACAACGACCACCACAAGGTCGAAGCCTGCTTCAAATCCCTGGCGCGTGCGTTGCGGCAGGCGATCCGCCGCGAAGGCGCGGAACTGCCGTCGACCAAGGGAGCGCTGTGATGCGGGTGGCCCTGGTCGATGCGGGCGGCGCCAACATCGGTTCCGTCCGTTACGCGCTGGAACGGCTGGGCGTGGAAGCCACGCTCACTGCGGACGCGGCGGTCATCCACGCGTCGGAACGGGTAATCCTGCCTGGCGTCAGCACCGCCGCCACGGTGATGGCGCGGCTGCGCGAGCACGGACTGGTGGACGTGCTGCGGGAACTGACGCAACCGCTGCTCGGCGTCTGTGTGGGCATGCAGTTGCTGTTCGAGCATTCGGAGGAGGACGACACGCCCTGCCTGGGCCTGCTGCCGGGCAGGGTGGCGCGATTGCCGTCCAAGCCCGGCATCCGCGTGCCGCACATGGGCTGGAACACATTGCAGACGCGGCGCGGGTCCGGCCTGACTGTGGGGCTCGACGGAGGCCATGCGTATTTCGTGCACAGCTACGCCGCGCCGGTGGGCGCGGATTGCCTGATGAGCAGCGAACACGGCCAGCCGTTCGCCGCGGTGGTGCAGCGTGGCCGCGTGGCCGGCGCGCAGTTCCACCCCGAGCGATCGGCCGAGGTGGGCGCGAGGTTGATCAGGAACTTCATCGAAACAGGATTGCAGTGATGGCCGCGGTATCGACAGACCTTTGCCAGGCGCAGGATTTCCTCGCCTATCCGGCGATCGACATCCGTGATGGCCGGGTGGTGCGGCTGGCGCAGGGCGATTACGCGCGCGAGACGCGCTACGGCGACGATCCGCTGGCGGTCATCCGCGGCTACGCGGAGCAGGGTGCGCGCTGGCTGCACCTGGTGGATCTGGATGCCGCGCGCGCCGGCGGTTACACCCTGACGCCGTTGCTGCGCGGCATTGCGGCCACCACCGACCTGCAGGTCCAGACCGGAGGTGGCGTGCGCGTGCGCGACGATGTGGCCCGCCTGCTCGACGCCGGTGCTTCGCGGGTGGTGATCGGATCGCTGGCGGTGCGCGAACCCGGCCTGGTGCTGGCATGGCTGGGCGAATTCGGTCCCGCGCGGATCACCGTCGCCCTCGATACGCGACAGGATGCCGGCGGCGTGTGGCGCCTGCCGGTGCACGGCTGGACCGAGGACGCGGACGCGACGCTGGACGAACTCGCCGCGCGGTTCGAGCGCGCCGGGCTGATCCACCTGCTCAGTACCGACATCGCCCGCGACGGCATGCTGTCCGGCCCCAACCTCGATCTGTACCGGCACCTGCGCGCGGTGGCGCCCGGCCTGCGCGTACAGGCGTCCGGCGGCGTGCGCGCGCTGGATGACATCGCCGCCGCGCGCGCGCAGGGCTGCGCGGGCATCGTGCTTGGGCGTGCCTTGCTGGAAGGCCGCTTCAGCGTGGCGGAGGCACTGTCGTGCTGAGCCGTCGCATCATTCCCTGCCTGGATGTCCGCGACGGCCGCGTGGTCAAGGGCGTGCGCTTCCGCGATCACGTCGACATGGGCGATATCAGCGAACTGGCACTGCGCTACCGCGATGCCGGCGCGGACGAACTGGTGTTCTACGACATCGGCGCCAGCCCGGAAGGGCGCTCGGTTGATTACGCCTGGGTGGAACGGGTCTCGCGCCTGCTGGACATCCCGTTCTGCGTGGCGGGCGGCATCCGCGACGTGGACACCGCGCGGCGGGTGCTGCACGCCGGCGCCGACAAGATTTCGATCAACACGCCGGCGCTGGAACGTCCCGCGCTGATCGGCGAACTGGCGCGTGCGTTCGGCGTGCAGTGCGTGGTGGTCGGCATCGACTCGGTGCGCGAGGACGACGGCGAATGGCGGGTGCGCCAGTACACCGGAGACCCGTCGCGCACCCGCGCGCTGCCGGTGCGTACGCTGGACTGGGTGGTGCGGGCGCAGCAACTTGGCGCCGGCGAGATCGTCCTCAACTGCATGGACAGCGACGGCGTGCGGCACGGTTACGACCTCGAGCAGCTTGCCGCCGTGCGCGCGCGCTGCGGGGTTCCGCTGGTGGCGTCGGGCGGAGCCGGCGAACCCGCGCATTTCGCCGAGGTGTTCCAGCATGCCGACGTCGATGGCGCACTGGCCGCCAGCGTGTTCCACAGCGGCCGGATCGCGATTCCGGATCTGAAGCGTTTCCTGCGTGCGCAGGCAATCGAGGTGCGCGATGGCGTTTGATGCGGGACGACTGGACTGGAGCAAGGGCGACGGCCTGCTGCCGGCGATCGTGCAGGACGCGGCCACGCTGCGCGTGCTGATGCTGGGTTACATGACCCGCGAAGCGCTGGAGGCGACGCTGGCGAGCGGGAAGGTGACGTTCTACAGCCGCAGCAAGCAGCGCCTCTGGACCAAGGGCGAAAGCTCCGGGCATGTGCTGGAAATGCGCGCCATCGAGGCCGATTGCGACAACGACACGCTGCTGATCCGCGCGGTTCCGCACGGTCCGACCTGCCACCTGCAGCGCACGAGTTGTTTCGCCGACGCGCCGGGCTCGTTCCTGGCGGAACTGGATGCGCTGGTGGCGCGCCGCGAACGCGAGCGCCCCGCCGGCAGTTACACCACCCGACTGTTCGACGAAGGCGTGCGCCGGATCGCGCAGAAGGTCGGCGAGGAGGGGGTCGAGACGGCGTTGGCCGCGGTGGCGCAGGACGAAGCGGCGCTGCTCGGCGAAAGTGCCGACCTGCTGTACCACCTGCTGGTCCTGCTTCGCAGCCGCGGACTCGGGCTGGGCGACGTGGAAGCGCTCCTGGCCGCTCGCCACGCGGGCTGAGCGGACCCGGGGCAGATATTCGGCTATCCCGTTTCATCGCCGCGACCGATAATCAGCGGATTCGCCTGAAAGGCGCCTGCCGGGAACCCGCTGTCCATGTCCACGCGCGCGTTGTGCCTGCCCATCCTCGTCCTGTCGTTGCTCGCCGGCGTCCGCGCGCAGGCGGCGCCGGAAGCCGCCGTCCTGCCATCCCGGACCACGCCGGAAGCGGCGCGGCCCGCGCAGGTGACCGGCATCGTCTACCTGGACGCGAACCGCAATGGACGACGCGACGGCGGCGAGCGGGGGCTGGCGGGCGTGAAGGTGTCCAACGGCCGCGAGGTCGCGATCACTGATGCGCAGGGACGCTACGGCCTGCCGGGCGGCACGCGGATGACGGTGTTCGTGATCAAGCCGCCGGCGTACGCGGTGCCGCGCGGCGCCGATGGCTTGCCGCGTTTCTGGCAGCACGTGTTTCCCGGCGGTTCGCCGGCGTTGAAGTATGGCGGCATTCCCGCTGGACCGGTTCCGGACTCGCTGGATTTCGGCCTGCTGCCCGCCCCGCGTCAGGCGCGCGATGCGGCGCTGGAAATGCTGGTGTTCGGCGATCCGCAGCCCAAGACCCGCACCGACGTGGACTATTACGAACGCGACATCGTGGCGCCGCTGGTCGGCCGCCACGACGCAAGGCTGGGCCTGAGCGTGGGCGACATCGTCAGCGACGACCTCGACCTGTATCCGCACATGAACCGCGTCACCGCCAGGCTCGGCGTGCCCTGGCTGCATGTGGCCGGCAACCATGATCTGGATTTCGACGCACGCTCCGACGAAGACTCGCTGTTGACCTTCCGCCGCGTCTACGGGCCGGACACCTACGCCTGGGAAGAACCGCAGGCCAGCTTCATCGTCCTGGACGATGTGGTCTATCGGCCGGACGCCAGGCCGTCCTACGTCGGCGGCCTGCGCGAGGGGCAGTTCGATTTCCTCCGCGCGTATCTGGCGACGCTGCCCCGGGACCGGCGGGTGGTGATTGCCGCGCACATTCCGTTCTTCGATCCGGTGCCCGGTGTGGAAAGCTTCCGGCGCGCGGATCGCGAACGGCTGTTCACCCTGCTGCGGGACCACACGCAGGTGCTGCTGATCAGCGCGCATACCCACAACCAGCGCCACTACCGGCATGGTGCGGACACCGGCTGGCACGGTGCCCAACCGCTGCACGAGTACAACGTCGGCGCGACCTGCGGGGCGTTCTGGTCCGGCGTCAAGGACGAGCAGGGCATTCCCGATGCCACGATGAGCGACGGCACCCCGAACGGCCATGCCTGGCTGACGATCCAGCCGGACGGGCAGTACGCATTGCGGTATCACGTGGCGCGCGCCCCGGCCGGGCAGACGATCGGCCTGCATGCGCCGAAGGTGCTGCGCCAGGGCGCTTATCCCGCCTATGGCGTGTACGCCAATGTCTACATGGGCGAAGCGGACACGAAGGTGGAGTACCGCGTCGACGGTGGCGAATGGAAACCGATGCGGCGCGTCCTGCGGCCTGATCCGGCGCTGCTGGCGGAAAACATGGCCGACGACTCGGCCGCCGCGCTGCGTGGTTACGACCGTTCGCCGGAGGCCGATGTGTCCACCCATCTGTGGCGTGGCGCGCTGCCGACGGATCTGGCGATAGGCGAGCACCGCGTCGACGTGCGGGCCTTTGATCGCTGGCAGGGCGAGCAGTCCGCGTCCATCCGCTATCGGCTGGAACAGGCCGCGGAATAACGTTTCTCCCACCCGCTCACTTCATCGAAGACACCGCCGATGGCGACCGATGCGCTCGATCTGCCCGTCAAGCTGTTCCGCGATGCGGCCGCCTGGGAATCCTGGCTGGCGGCGCATCCCGCATCCGCCGGCCTGTGGCTGCGGATCGCCAAGAAAAACGCCGGCATCGCATCGGTGAGCTATGCCGATGCCGTGGACGTGGCGCTGTGCCACGGCTGGATCGACGGGCAGCGGCGTGGCTTCGACGAGGACAGTTTCCTGCAGCGGTTCACGCCGCGGCGCCCGCGCAGCCTGTGGTCGCGGATCAACGTCGACAAGGCGGAAGCGTTGATCGCCAACGGGCGCATGCGGGAAGGCGGTCTGCGCGAAATCGAACTGGCGCGCGCCGACGGACGCTGGGCGGCGGCCTACGCGGGCGCGGCGGCGATGGAGGTTCCCGTGGAACTGGCCGCGGCGCTGGCCGGGAACGACCGGGCGGCGGCGTTCTTCGAGACACTGGACAAGGCCAACCGTTACGCCGTTTGCTGGCGCGTGCAGACGGCGAGGAACGAGCCAACCCGCGCCTCGCGCATCGAAAAGCTGGTCGCGATGCTGGCGCGCGGCGAGAAGATCCACGGCAAATCGCCGGGCTGAAATGAAAAACGCCCCGCTAAAGGGGCGTCATCGGGTCCCGGCTGGCTGGCGGAGGCTGGCGGGCGGGACGTGCTGGCGAGCGGAAGCTGGCTGGCAACGGCGCGCAGTCTACCGATTGCGGCCCGCGGATGATGGAATGCGAATCGCTCGCAACAAGTCAGTGCGGCAGCGTGATCGCTTCGAAGCTGGCCACGCGGGGATGGTCGTGGGCGGCGCCGTCGAGGCGCGGCTGCGGATAGTCCTGCGGACGGTCGATCAACTGCGTGCGCATGCCGGCTTCGCGGGCCGCGTCCAGTTCCTCCACCACGTCGGAGAGGAAAAGGATCTCGCCGGCCGGCGCGCCGATCCGTTCGGCGATGCGGCGGTAGCTGTCGGCCTCGCGCTTGCCGCCGACCTCGGTGTCGAACCAGCCCGAGAACAGCGGGGTCAGATCGCCGGCGTCGCTGTGGCCGAAGAACAGTTTCTGCGCCGGCACCGAGCCCGAGGAGTAGACGTACAGCGAGTAGCCCTGTTCGTACCACTGCCGGAGCGCCGGCGCCGCGTCCGGATAGATGTGCGCGGTGAAGTCCGCGTCGCGATAGCCCGCTTCCCAGATCATGCCCTGCAGCGCCTTCAGCGCGGTGTGCTTGCGGTCCTGATCGATCCAGCCCTGCAGCGTCTCGACGATGACGTCGTCGCTGCAGATCGCGCCGTGCTCGGTGGCGACCGCATCCAGCCAGCGCCGCACGTCCGGTTCCTGGCCGTGCGCGCGGACGAAGCCGGGCAGGGCGCGGCGGGCATAGGGAAACAGCACGTCCTTGACGAACGAGATGCTGCTGGTGGTGCCTTCGATGTCGGTCAGGATGGCGCGGAGCATGGGGCG
>MTEX01011208.1_pt1 | contig 29499 bp, 30 predicted proteins | sample 1042691 | NCBI WGS metagenome assembly MTEX01 (sample SAMN06185810, study PRJNA358809) | soil metagenome | isolation source: soil biostimulated with molasses as carbon source | place: India | collected 2015-05-23
TTTCACGACCGCCTTAGTCGCCCTAGTCGGCAGGGGTTCATGCGCAGCGCAAGCGCAGAACCCTGAAGACGAAGGAGCGAAAGCCATGAGCGAACACATCAGGATCTACGTTGCCGACCTGGCCGCCTACAACGCAGGTCATCTGCATGGCGTCTGGATCGACGCCACCCTGGAGCTGGACGACATCCAGTCTCAAGTCAGAGCCATGCTGGCAGCCTCGCCGGTCGAGGGGGCGGAGGAATACGCCATTCACGACTTCGAGGGCTTCGACGGCTACCGCCTCGGCGAGTACGAGGGCCTCGAAAACGCCCATGAGATCGCCTGCTTTATCGAGGAATACCCCGCGTTCGGCGGTGCCCTGCTCGCGCATTTCAACGATCTGGAGCAGGCGCGCAAGGCGGCCGAGGAAGATTACTGTGGCTGCCATGCCTCGCTGGCCGACTACGCCCAGGAGCTGACCGAGGAAACCACCAGCATTCCGCAGCACCTGTCCATGTACATCGACTACCGCGCCATGGCCCGCGACATGGAGTACGGCGGCGACCTGTTCACCCTGGAGACCGGCTTCGAGCAGGTGCACGTGTTCTGGAATCGTTAGACCAGCGGAAGGCACCGGGGCGACCCGGTGCCTTGTTTTTTGCGCCCCTGCCCTGCCGGCCACCCGCGCGCCCCACCCGGAAGGCTGATGCACGGGGACGCGCACCCGGCGATCAGCCTGGAGCAACCACGTTATGCTGCCAGTTGATTGAGACCGTTACGGTCTTACGGTTTTGCCCAAATCCGTCGATCCGTATCCACGGATTTACGGATTGGTGGGGAAGCGGATCTGCGCTTTTACGGATCTACGGAAATCCGCCGATGCGGTTTTCCGGTTTTGTGGAAAGCCGTGCCCGGTAAATCCGTATGGCTGCGCGCGCGGAGCTTGGCGTGCTTGGGCACCGTGGCCGGTCACTCGCGTAGATGGGCGTACCCGGTCAGCGTCCAGACCTTCCCGGTATCAATCCTCGCCCCTCCTGCCTGCGCATTCGCCCAGACCCAACCCGGCATGATCGAGCGCGACGGCTGCCGCACGGTGCACCTCCCACGTCAACGGAGGACACACCATGTCGCACTCAATCGATCTTTCCCGTCAGCCGCGCCGCATCGATCTCGATTCGTCGCTGCACCGCAAGGCCGGGCCGACGGCGCATGCCATGCGGCCCGTGGAGGGCGCTATTGAGGCGCAAGCGCCACAGGCCTGCCCTGCCCCTCGCTACCTCACCAACAGCGAAGCCGCTGCCTTCCTGCGGCTTTCGCCACGCACGCTGGAGAAGCAGCGGGTGATCGGCGGCGGGCCGCGCTTCCACAAGTTCGGCCGGCGGGTGATGTATGCGCTCACCGATCTTGAAGCCTGGGCCGGTGAGCGCAGCTTCGAGACCACCTTCGATCCCGAGTACCTCGACCGCCACCCGGGAGCGCAGCGTGATGAGCAGTGAAGCCCTTGTCCATGAGCCGCAACCCTCACGACTTGCCTGCCCAGAGCGGCCAGCTGGATCTGTTCCGCGCGCTGCCGGGCGACATGGCGCCGCGCGACGCCCAGGACCTGATGGCGCATCCGTTCTTCTCGCTGGCCAAGTCGCGGCGTACTGTGCCGATCGACTTTCGCTCGGGCGAAGTGACGGTACGCGTGGAGGGCACGCTGGAGCATGGCATCGCCACGATCTGGGATGCCGACATCCTGATCTGGGCGGCCAGCCAGCTGGTCGAAGCACGCGATGCGGGCATCCCCACTTCGCGCCTGATGCGTGCGACGCCCTACCAGATCCTGCGCTTCATCGGCCGTGGCACCTCGCTGCGCGACTACCAGCGCCTGAAGGCGGCGCTGGATCGGCTGCAGTCGACCAGCGTGGCCACCTCGATCCGCGAGACCACTGGCCGGCGCCTGCACCGTTTCTCCTGGATCAACGAGTGGAAGGAGCTGGCCGCGGCGGATGGCCGGCCACTGGGCATCGAGCTGATCCTGCCGGACTGGTTCTACAGCGGGGTGCTGGACCAGGCCCTGGTACTGACCATCGACCCGGCCTATTTCCGTCTCACCGGCGGCATAGAGCGCTGGCTGTATCGCCTGGTGCGCAAGCATGGCGGCAAGCAGAAGGACGGCTGGCAGTTCGACTTTCGCCACCTGTACCGCAAGTCGGGCAGCTCGGCGCGCTACTCGGACTTCGCCCTCGACCTGCGTGCGCTGGCGGCTCGCCAATCGCTGCCCGGGTATCGCCTGGAAGTCGTGCGTCTGTCCCGCTCGACCGAACTGCTGGCCTTCCGGCGCGTGCCGTAGACGGCACGGGGATATCTTCGGGAAAAGCTGTGAATCTCGACGTGCTTTCAGGCGCACGCCGGCCCGTGCTATCAGGAGCGCGGCGCACGTGCCTTCAGGCGCACGAACTCCGCTGCAGGCCACGGCTGGCGCGGCTTCCAGCCCTCTCTAACATTACTAACTTAAAAGCTCTAACTTGTTATTGGGGCAGCGCCCGATTGTGGACAGGTGCCGAACGGGGTGATTTGGCCGGGGAGCAACAGCCATGATCGTCGCCCTGCTCAACCAGAAAGGCGGGGTGGGCAAGACCACCCTGGCCACCCATATCGCCGGTGAACTGGCCCTGCGCGGGCAGAACGTCATCCTGCTCGATGCCGACCCGCAGGGCTCAGCACTGGACTGGACGCAGCGGCGCAGCCAGCAGGGCTTGCCCAGGCTGTTCAGCGCCGTCGGCCTGGCGCGCGAGACGCTGCACCAGGAAGCCCCGGAGCTGGCTCGTCGTGCCGATCATGTGATCATCGACGGGCCACCGCGCATCGCCGCCCTCGCCCGCTCGGCGTTGCTGGCGGCGGATCGCGTATTGATCCCGGTGCAGCCCAGCCCCTACGACCTGTGGGCCAGCGCGGAGATGGTCAACCTGATCCGCGAGGCGCAGGTGTTCAGGCCAACGCTGCGCGCGGCATTTGCCATCAACCGCCGCGTCAGCACCACGGTGATCGGCCGCGAAGCGCGCGGCGCCTTGGCCGACCAACCGCTACCGGCGCTGCAGGCGGAAGTACGCCAGCGCATCGTCTTCGCCGAGAGCGTGGCAGCCGGTCGTCTCGCGCGTGAACTGGCGCCGGACAGCGCCGCCGCGCGCGAGGTCAGCAGCCTGGTCGACGAGCTGCTGAGGTGGTCGCCATGAGCGGCAAGCGCATCGGTATCGGCGCACGCCCCTCGGCCGACCCGCAGGCCGAAGCCTGGATACGCCAGGGCGCTGGAATCGACAACGGCAAGGTCGAGCGCTATAGCGCCCGGCTGACGCTGGACGTGACGCCAGCGCTGCGCACGCGCATCAAGCTGGCGGCCTTCGACCGCGGCGTGACGATGGCGGAGATGCTGCGCGAAGTGCTGGAGCGACAGTTTCCGGAGGCTACTTCATGACCTTGGGTGCTCGCGGCGCGAGGTGGCCACTGGCGCTGCTAGCCGGCAGCTTGTTTGCCCTGGGTTGGGCAGCACTCACAACGTCGCCACCATGGCTGGTCTACAACGCCTCCGACAGCGTGTCCGTCGGTTGGTACCGCATTTCGCCAGCCAACTCGTTGGCGTCTGGCGACCTGGTGTTGGTTCGCCTGCCGCCAGAGGCAATGTCGCTGGCGTCGCAGCGCGGCTACCTGCCGGCGAACGTGCCGTTGCTAAAGACCGTGGCGGCGATGGCGCCGCAGCAGGTATGCGTGGTGGGCAATCAGGTGCGCATTGATGGCGTCCTTGTGGCCAGGCGCTTGAGGTGGGATCGACAGGGCCGCGCGCTGCCAACCTGGCAGGCCTGTCGGCGCCTGGTTAGAGATGAGCTGCTCCTGCTCAGCAACAGCAACCCGGCGTCGTTCGACAGCCGCTACTTCGGCCCGGTATCCGCCGACGCGGTGATCGGTCGGGCGCAGCCCTTGTGGCTGGAGTCGCGTCGATGAACAGGCCTTCTCCGTGTCGATCCGCCATCCGACTGCGTGCGCTCGGTGTGCGCACTCGCGCGCCGCCAGGCTGCAGGTACTTCTGCCCTCGCCTGCCGGCCAGGGGCTTTGGACGTCGGCGTCCCGCCTCTCCTGATTACCCAACTCAGCAGCGCAAAGGCACGGAAAAAGCGGAGGGCAAGATAAAAGGGGGCGGCACTTCGTTGGCCTGGAAAGCAGTCTGCACGGGGGTTAGCGGCGACACCGCGCTGGTGTCGCCAGGTGCCGAAATCGTGTTCGCCCCACAGCAGCAACTGTCTGGGAGCGTGCCTGATACGCCGTACTGCGACCAACTTGGAGGAGTCAAAACATGAGCAAAGGAAGCCGTCCGGACGACGAATTGTGCTTTCGCCCGCAGCCGGGCAAGCCGCAGCAACGCGGCCAACCCTTCATCAACCAGGCGCTGCGCCAGGCCAACAAAGCCGGCACAGGCAAGCCGCGCAAGGCGGGCCACCAGCCTGGCGCCCGCCTCGGCCGCGGGCATGTCGCCGCTCGTTTCAGCGCGCAGCAACTGCCGTCCAACGCCCGCCGCGTCACCATCAAGACGCGCCTGGTGAACCTGCGCCGGGCCGGCAAGCGCTCGACGCTCAGCCACCTGCGCTACATCGAACGCGACGGCGTCAGTCGCGAGGGTGATCCAGGCAAGGCCTACGGGCCATTGACCGACCAGGCCGACCTCAACGCGTTCGAGGAACACGGCCGGGACGACCGCCACCAGTTTCGCTTCATCGTCTCGCCCGAGGATGCCGAGCAGCTCGACGACCTACGCACCTATACCCGCCACCTGATGAGCCGGATGGAGGCCGACCTCGGTACGCGCCTCGACTGGGTGGCGGTCGACCACTGGAACACCGACAACCCGCACACCCACATCGTCCTGCGCGGCAAGGACGACACCGGCAAGGACCTGGTGATCGCCCGCGACTACATCGCCGAGGGCATGCGCAACCGCGCCTCGGAGCTGGCCACCGAATGGCTCGGCCCGCGTACCGAACTGGAGATCCAGCGGAGTCTGCAGCGCGAGGTGCAGCAGGAGCGCTTTACCAGCCTGGACCGCACCCTATTGCGCGAACGCCAAGCCGGCGTGCTCAGCCTGAAATCGCTCGCCAACCATCCACGTCGGCAGCTGCTGATCGGCCGCCTGCAGCAGCTGCAGAGGCTTGAGCTGGCTCGTGAGGTTCGGCCAGGACAATGGATCCTGCGGGAGGACGCCGAGGCGACCTTGCGCGCCATGGGCGAGCGTGGCGACATCGTGCGCACGATGCAGCGGGCCATGGGTAGCGTGCAGCGCGAGCTGGCGGTCTTCGAGCCGGGCAAGGATGGTCCCGAAGTGGTCGGTCGGATCATGGCCAAGGGGCTGGCCGACGAGCTAAACGACCGTGGCTATTTGGTTGTCGACGGGCTCGACGGCAAGGCCCACTACCTGGCCCTGCCTGCCCGTGCGGAGCTGGCCGACTACCCCATCGGCGGCGTGGTGGAAACACGCAGTTTGGGCGAGCCGCGCACGGTGGATCGCTCGATTGCGGCGTTGGCTGCGGACGGCCTTTATCGCACCGATTATCACGCGGCCCTGGCACGATCACAGGCAGTCGAAGGACAGGATCCCGAGGCATTGGTTGAACGCCATGTGCGCCGCCTCGAAGCCCTGCGCCGGGCCGGAATCGTCGAGCGGCTGGACGAGAGCGTCTGGCGGGTGCCGGCCGATCTGCCCGAGCAAGGCCGGCAGCATGACGCCCGCCGCCTGGGCGACGTCGCCGTCGAACTGCGCACGCCGCTGCCCCTTGAGCAGCAGGTGCGCGCCGTCGGCGCGACCTGGCTGGACCAACAGCTGATCGGCGGCAACCGCGAGCTGGTCGACACGGGCTTCGGCAAGGAGGTGCGCGAAGCGCTGCGGCAGCGCGCGGACTTTCTGGTGGAACAGGGCCTGGCCGAACGCCAGGGCCAACGCGTGGTGCTCGCACGCAACCTGCTGGCCACCCTGCGCAGCCGGGAGCTGACTGCGGCGGCGCGCGAGATCTCGGCGCAGACGGGCCTGCAGTACCGCCTGGCGGTCGAGGGCCAGCGCGTCAGCGGGATCTACCGGCGCAGCGTGCAGCTGGCCAGCGGCCGTTATGCCCTGCTCGACGATGGCATCGGCTTCAGCCTGGTGCCTTGGAAGCCGGTGATCGAGCAGCGGCTCGGGCAAAGCGTGTCGGCGGTGATCCAGGGCAACAGCGTCTCCTGGCAACTGGGTCGCCAGCGCGGGCCGTCGATTGGTTGAGCAACAAGCGCCGGGGCCTAGACCAGCGCCGGCTCCTGCTGCAGCCACTGCTCGAAGGATCGGCTCTGCGGCTTGCCCTCCTTGGCCGCGTAGTAGACCAGCCGCAGGTGGCGATCCTCGTCGATGGTCAGCGTGGTGTGTTCGAACACCACCTGGCCAACCGCTTCGATGTGCAGGTGGCGTATCCCCTGGCACGGGCCGTGGATGTCTTGCTGCCGCCACCAGTCCCTGAAGTCCGGCGAGGCCTTCTCCAGGTCCTTCACCAGCGCAGCGATATCCGGATCCTGGGTCGCCCGCACGAAGTCGCGGCGGAAGCTGGAGAGGATCTGCAGCGCCTGCTCATCCCAAGGGTCGAATAGCTCGCACATGGCCGGGCTGGTGAACAGCATCCACAGCAGGTTTCGGCGGTCCGCCGGCAGCGCGGAGAAGCCGAACACCCGATCCGCTGCGGCGTTCCAGGCCAATACGTCCCAGCGCAGGTTGAGTACGTAGGCCGGACGTGACGGCAGGTCGGCCATCAGCCGGTGAATCAGCGCAGGCACCGTGCACCAGGTCTTGCCCGGCTCTGGCGGCAGACGCTGGTGAGCGAGCAGGAACAGGTGGCGGCGCTCGGTGGCATCCAGCTTGAGCGTGCGCGAGAGGTTGTCGAGGAAGGTCGCGGACACGCTGATGTCCCGTCCTTGTTCCAGCCAGGTGTACCAGGACAACCCCACCCCGGCCAGGGCTGCGACCTCCTCGCGGCGCAGCCCGGGCGTGCGCCGCCGACTACCGGCGGGCAGGCCCACCTCCTCCGGCGAAATGCGTTCGCGGCGACTACGCAGGAATTCGGCCAGCTCTACCCGGGTGCGTTCAGCTGTGCGGGGCGCGCTCATCCGGTTACCTCCAGTACTAGGATAAACAGTCAAATTGTAACCCCTATAAATCCCGAGAAGAATACCCCGACCTGGCCGCGAATGCCCGAGCCAGGGCTCTTGCTTGATGAGGAACCACACAGAGACGTGTCATCAACTCGCTAAGGAGATAAACGGATGTACCAAGCACTTCTTCGGGAACAACTGGAGACATTGAAGTCCTCCAACCAGTACCGCACCTTCACCACCCTCAGCCGCATCTGCGGCCAGTATCCCCTGGCCAAGCTGGACGGTCGCGAGCAGGAACCGGTGGTGGTCTGGTGCAGCAACGACTACCTCGGCATGTCGCAACACCCCGCCGTGCGCGAGCAGATGCACGACGCGCTGGAGACCTACGGCGCCGGCTCCGGCGGCTCGCGCAATATCGGCGGCTCGCACGAGCTGTACGCCAGCCTGGAGGCGAGCCTGGCCGACTGGCACGACAAGGAAGCGGCGCTGGTCTTTCCCACCGGCTTCGGCTCCAACGATGCCACCCTCCAGTGCCTGCTGCGGCGCATCCCCGACTGCGTGGTGATCAGCGATGAGCTGAACCATGCCTCCATCGTCAACGGCATCCGCTCGACGCCCAACGAGCGCAAGATCTTCCGCCACAACGATGTCGCGCACCTCGAGCAGATCCTCGCCAGCTACCCGCAGGGCCAGCCGAAGATCGTGGTGTTCGAGTCGGTCTACTCGATGGACGGCGACATCGCCCCCATCGCCGAGATCGTCGCGGTCGCCAAGCGCTACAACGCCCTGACCTACCTCGACGAAGTGCACGCCGTCGGCATGTACGGCCCGCGCGGCGCCGGTATCGCCGCCGAGCTGGGCGTGGCCGATCAGGTCGACATCATCCAGGGCACCATGGCCAAGGCCATCGGCGTGATCGGCGGCTACATCGCCTCGGACCAGGTGATCGTCGATGCCGTGCGTTCCTTCGCCGTGGGTTTCATCTTCACCACTTCGCTGCCGCCGGCGATCACCGCCGGCTGCCTGGCCAGTGTCGAGCATCTCAAGGCCAGCAGTATCGAGCGCGATCACCTGCATACCCAGACCGCCAAGCTGCGCGAGCGGCTCAAGCACTATGACGTGCCGGTGATGCCCTGCTCGCAGACCCACGTGCTGCCGGTGCTGGTGGGCGAGGCCAAGCGCTGCAAGGCGGCGGCAGAACGCCTGCTGCATACCCATGGCGTGTACCTGCAGCCGATCAACTATCCCTCGGTACCGGTGGGCACCGAGCGTTTCCGCGTCAACGCCACGCCGAACCACAGCGATACGCAGATCGAGCACCTGGCGCGGTCGCTGCGCGAGACCTTCGAGCATTTCAGCATTCCGCTGGCCTCCCAGGCGTTCGCTGCGGAGGTGGCCTGAGATGGAGCAGTCCTTCCTCACCGTGCGCCCCGCGACCCAGGCCGACCTGGCCAGCCTGGTGGAGCTGCGCGCGCATCTGCTGGACGGCACCACCGCCAGCTATTCGAGCAAGACGCCGGAGGACGCGGCGCGCTGGCGGGCGGCCTACCGCACCTGGCTGAGCAACCGCCTGAGCGAGAGCGATTGCGTGCAGATCCTCGCCGCCGAGTACAAGGAATCCGGCCAGGTGCTGGGCTGCGCGACGGCCATCATCGACCAGCGCGCGCCGGCACCGGGCTGCCTCAACGGCCTGTCCGGATGGGTGCAATCAGTGGTGGTGGAGCCACAGTGGCGGGGCCGCGGCATCGCCCGGCAGCTGATGCAACACCTGCTGCGCTGGTTCGCCAACCGCGGCGTCGGCTGCGTGGTACTGCAGAGCACCGAGGCCGCGGGCACGCTCTACCAGGCCCTGGGCTTCGTCGCCAGCGACGAGCGCCTGCTGATCCGTCAGGAGGCCTCGGCATGAAGATCCTGATCATCGGCCTGGGCTACGCCGGCAACCGCTACCGCCGCGCCTTCGAGCATATCGCCACGAGCACCGGCCTGCCGCTGTCGCTGGCCTATGTCGGGCGCCGGCAGAAGACGACCGAGCTGCCCTACTTCGACAGCGTCGGCCGGGCGCTGCAGGTGTTCGAGCCAGACATCGTGGTGGTCAGCGTCAACGACCACAGCCATGCGCCCGTGCTCAAGCAGCTGGCCGGCTACCGGGGCTTCGTGCTCTGCGAGAAGCCGCTGGTCACGCCCAGTGACGACTTGGACGAGTTGCTCGCCGCACTGGAGCAGGTCGGCGGCTTTGCCCTGGATCTGGTGGAGCGTTACTCGGACGCAACCCAGCAGTTGCGCGACTGGGTCGAGCGCCATGACTGGCAACTGGTGCGCGCCAGCTTCCACTGGGGCAAGGACCGCATCAACGACTACCGCCCCACCTGCGGCGTGACCAGCGAGGTGATCCACGCCCTGGACCTGCTCGGCTGGATCTGCCCGCGCGCCGGCCTGCTCGAGCTCGATGGCGTGCTCGGCGTGCGCTCGGATTTCTCCATCTCCGGCCCAGAGGTGCTCGATACCGTGCAGCTCACCGCCAGCCTGGGCGAGGCGCGGGTCACCGGCTACGCCAGCTTCGTCAACATCGTGCGCCAGCGCACCGTGGATTTCAGCTTCGTCGATCGCGATGCTCGGCTGATCCATGCGCGCCTGGTGTTCGACACGCCGCGCTGGGATCACGACCAGCTGCGCATCTGGACGCGCGGCGCCAACGGCAGCGAGGAGCTGTTGCACGCGTTCGCCACCGCCCCCGACGAGCCTGGGCTGGCCACCCTGCACAAGCTCTCGCGGCTGTGCCGACAGGTGGTGCGCGCCGTGGCGCTCAAGGAGCCGCCCCGCCAGCCCTTCGCCGGCCTCGACACCGCCTTGGCGCTGCAGCGCCTGCTCAACGAGCTCGACACCCATGCCCAAACCCCAGCACCGGCGCGCTACGTCCATGGCGAGGCGCGCGTACTGCTGGCCGAGGACAGCGACCTGGAAAGCCTCGGGTAACCCAATCACAAGGAGAACGACTATGTGTGGAATCGCTGGATGGCTGTCCTACAGCCAGAACCTGGAAACGCAACGCGACACCCTGCAGCGTATGACCGACACCATGGCCCTGCGCGGCCCGGATGCTGGCGGTCTGTGGATCGAGGGCCCGGTGGGCCTGGGCCATCGGCGCCTGTCGATCATCGACCTGGAGGGTGGTCGCCAACCGATGACCGCCATGCACGGTGGTCCGCGCGAAGCCGCCGCCATCACCTACAGCGGCGAGGTCTACAACTTCCGCGAGCTGCGCACCGAGCTGCAACGTCTCGGCCACCGCTTCGAGACCCGCAGCGACACCGAGGTGGTGCTGCGCGCCTATGTCGAATGGGGCGAGGCCTTCGTCGAGCGGCTCAACGGCATGTATGCCTTCGCCATCTGGGACCTGCGTTCGCAAGAGCTGCTGCTGATCCGCGACCGCATGGGCGTCAAGCCGCTGTACTACTTCCCCACCGCGGACGGTGTGGTGTTCGGTTCAGAGCCCAAGGCGCTGCTGGCCAACCCGCTGGTACCGCGCAAGGTGCGTGCAGACGGCCTGCGCGAGATCCTGGAGATGGTGAAGACGCCGGGCCATGCCGTGTTCGACGGCATGCGCGAGGTGATGCCAGGCGAGATCGTGCGCATCAACCGCCAGGGCCTGGGTCGCCGCCACTACTGGAAGCTGGAGGCGCGCGAGCACGCCCACTCGCTGGACGAGACCATTCGCCATACCCGCGACCTGCTGGAGGACATCGTCGATCGCCAGATCGTCGCCGACGTCCCGCTGTGCAGCCTGCTCTCCGGCGGCCTCGACTCCTCGATCATCACCGCGCTGGCATCGAAGAAGCTGCTGGCCGCCGGCAAGGAGAACATCCGCTCCTTCTCCGTCGACTTCGTCGATCACGGCAGCGGCTTCACCGGCGACGCCGTGCGCGGCACCCCGGATGCACCCTTCGTGCGCGACCTGGTGGAGAAGATCCGCTCCAGCCACCAGGAGATCGTCCTCGACAGCCGCGAGCTGGCCGATCCGGCGTTGCGTGCGCAAATCGTCCGTGCCCTCGACCTGCCACCGGCGTTCTGGGGCGACATGTGGCCGTCGCTCTACCGGCTGTTCCAGGAGGTGCGCAAGCACTCGACGGTGGCACTGTCCGGCGAGAGCGCGGACGAGGTGTTCGGCGGCTATCGCTGGTTCCACGATCCGGAAGCGATCCAGGCCGATACCTTCCCCTGGCTGACCTCGGTGACCGGCAAGTACTTCGACGGCAAGACCCTGTTCGACCCGGGCCTGCTGACCCAGCTCGACATGCACAGCTTCCTGCGCGACAGCTACACCCAGGCCATCGCCGAAGCGCCGGTACTGCCTGGCGAGAGTGCGGTCGACCAGCGCATGCGGCAGATGAGCTACGTCAACCTGACCCGCTTCGTGCAGACCCTGCTCGACCGCAAGGATCGCATGAGCATGGCCGTCGGCCTCGAGGTACGGGTGCCCTTCTGCGATCACCGCCTGGTTGAGTACGCCTTCAACATCCCCTGGGCGATGAAGGCCTTCGACGGGCGGGAGAAAAGCATCCTGCGCGCGGCGACCCGCGACCTGCTGCCCGAATCGATCAGCGAGCGGGTCAAGAGCCCCTACCCCTCGACCCAGGACCCGGCCTACGAGCAGGCGCTGCGTGATGCCCTGGCCGCCATCCAGGCGGATCGCAACGCGCCGGTGACGCCCCTGCTCGACAGCGGCCGTATCCAGCAAACCCTGGCCAAGCCGCTCGGCAGCGTCTCGCCCATGTACGAGCGCATGGGCATGGAGCTGGCGGTCGGCCTCAACACTTGGCTGAACGAGTACGACGTCAGCCTCGAACTCTAGTCCCCAACCGGATGCGGCCCCGGTGCGGGGCCGCATCCCTTCGCTGTACCACCCACGCGTTCCTGCAACGCAAGCGAGTCCGAGCATGCACACACCCAACCAATCCCCCATCTACCTCATAGCGCTGGGGGCCTTCGCCCTTGGCATGGCCTCCTATGTCACCGCCGGGCTGATCCCGATGATCGAGGCTTCGTTCGCGGTCTCCGTCGCGGTGGCCGCACAGCTGGTCACCGCCTTCACCCTGGCCTACGGCCTGGGTTCGCCGATCTTCGTTGCCCTGACCCCGGCGCATCGTCAGCGCGCCGGCTTGTTGCTGGCCCTGGGCCTGTTCGTCATCGCCAACGCCGCCAGCGCGTTGGCCGAGAGCTTCACCGCGCTGATGGTCTGGCGCGCCATCGCCGGTATCGGCGCCGGTGTCTACCTGGCCATGGGCATCGGCGCCTCGGCCGCCGTGTCTTCTCCTGAACGCCGTGGCAAGGCCATCGCCATCATCATGGGTGGCATGGCCAGTGGCGTAGTGCTGGGCGTGCCGCTCAGCCTGTTGATCGCCGAACAGCTCGGCTGGCAGGCCGCCCTGTGGCTGGTCACATTGCTTGGCCTGGTGGCCTTCTTCGGCCTGCTGCTGAAGCTCCCTTCCCTGCCGGCGGCCACTGCCACCACGCTGGGCCAGAAGCTGGCGATCCTCGGCGACGGCCATGTGCTGGTCATCCTGCTGGTGTCGCTGCTGGCCGCCATCGCCAGCCTGGGCATGTACACCTTCATCGCCCCGCTGCTGGCTGACCCGGCCTACGGCGCGGTGCGTTCGGTCACGCCCTATCTGTGGGTCTGGGGCATCGGCGGTGTGCTGGGCAGCTTCCTGATCGGCCCGCTGGTGGATCGCATCAAGGGCCCGGTGCTGACCTTCGCCATCATGCTGATCCTCGCCGTGTCGCTGTTCGTGCTGCCGCTGACGGCGGCCCTTAGCACCTGGCTGGTGATGCTGCCCATTGCCCTGTGGGGCGCGGTCGGCTGGGCGCTGCAGGTACCGCAGAACAACGAGCTAATCCTGGCGCGTCAGGCACAAGGCGACGGCAACCTGGCCATCGCCCTGAACGAGTCGGCGCTCTACCTGGGCAGCGCCATCGGCGCCGCGGCCGGCGGCTTCGTGCTGCTGTTGCAGATGCCCACCTGGACCCTGGCCGCCAGCGCCGGTGGTGTCGCCGCCCTCGGTGCACTGCTGCAGATCGTCAACCTGCGTCGCCAGCCAAGCTGGAACGGCGACGTGCAGGCCGAACCCTACAACTGACGGAGGAAAGGCCGTGGAACTGCGCCACCTTCGCTGTTTCATAGCCGTCGCAGAAGAACTGCACTTCACCCGTGCCGCCGCGCGCCTGCATATCGAACAATCGCCCCTGTCGCGGATCATCAAGGAACTGGAGTACCGCCTGGGCGTGCAGCTGTTCGAGCGCACTACGCGGCGCACGCGCCTGACCTGGGCCGGCAAGGTGCTCTTGGAAGAGGCACGTCGGGTGCTGGCCGTGGTCGACCAAGCCAAGGCCAGCGTCAAGAGTGCGGCTGCCGGCTACCGCGGGCGAATCCGCGTTGCGCTGTCCGACGGTATTCCCCAGGCGCGCCTGGCTGCCCTGCTCGCCCAGTGCCGCGAGGAAGAACCGGAGGTCGAAATCTGCCTATCGGAAGTCACCTTTAGCGAACAGGTCAGAGGCCTGAACGACGACCTGTTCGACATCGGGCTCGCCCAGTCCGACGAGGTTGGCGATGGGCTGGTGGCCGAGCCGGTCTGGTTCGATCCACTGGTAGTGGCGGTGCCGACCCGCCACCCGCTGCTGACTTATCGGCGCGTGCCGCTCGATGAAGTGGTGCGCTACCCGCTAGTGCTCTGCGATCCGCAGGTCTGCGAAGGCTTCTGGCAACAGTTGCAGCGGGTGCTTGGCACCGTGGATACGCGACTGACCATTGCCGACCGCGTTCCCACCCTGGACCTGATGATGGCGCTGGTCGCCGCGGGGTACGGGTTGGGTTTTTCCAGCCTGGCGCGAATCACCGAACTCAACAACCCGGACGTCGTCGCCCGGCCGCTGGCCGGCTGCCCCGCGATGCTGACCACCTACTTGGTGCGGCGCGAAGGCGAACCGACCGAACAACTGGCCCGATTTATCGGGCGGGTGAGCCCAACGGAAAGCCAGGCGTTGCTGCCAGATCAGACATCTCAGAAGGAGATCGCTTGATCGCCCCAGGCACAAGCTTCCTCACAGCGCCCCCCCCCTCAGAAGAGCGTCTTCGCGGCAGCCCAGCCAGGCTGCCGCATTTCTTGTATCTGGCCACCTGCTCATTTCTTGACAAGAAGACACTCGCCATTAAATATACGCAAATAGCGCATACATATGAAAGCATTGTTCGTTGAGCTGTCACCCTTTGAGCGCAACCGAAAAGCCCACCTGGATGACGACGAGTACTCTCTATTCCAGCAGATGCTCTTGGCCAACCCGGAGGCAGGCGCAGTCATCGCCAACAGCGGTGGTCTGAGGAAGGTCCGCTTCGGATCGGTCAGGCGCCACAAAGGGAAGCGCGGTGGCGTTCGGGTTATTTACTACTACTGGCACAGCGGTCTGCAGTTCTGGCTCTTCACCTTGTATGACAAAGACGAACTCGATGACCTGAGCAGTGACCAGCGTAGGCAGTTGAAAGCGCTCCTTGAACGCGAAGTGAAGGCGAGGCAAGCACCATGACCAAACGCGATATTTTTTCCGAACTGATCGAAGGTTTCGACGACCTGGCCGCAGCACGTGAAGGCAAACGTACGCTGCGTACCCACAAGGTCGAATACAAGCCAATCGAACCCGCGACAGGCGCGGAAATCGTCGCACTGCGCGAAAAGCTGCAGATGTCCCAGGGTGTATTTGCCCAGGCCATTCACGCCAAGCCAGCGACCCTCAAGAACTGGGAACAGAACCGCTCAAAGCCCAACGACCAGGCCACCGTCCTGATCCGTATCCTGAGCAAGCACCCAGAGCTCATTCGCGAACTGGCGTAAATCAGGAAGCGCTGCCGGGCCACTGCATCAGCAGAACTGTCCCGCAGGTCATGCTCAAAGGTAAGGAACCAAGGCTTCACTGCCAATCTGATAGATCAGAGCCGGTAACCGGCGCCATACGCAGCCCTCATCGATAAGGGCAGCCTCTGCTTCCCTTCTTCCCAGGAACTAGACATCTATCTGGCGCCTGCTGCGAGATGGCCTAGACCTTCTCTTGAATCGCTCCACCATTTGATCCGCAGACGCACAAATGCTAATTTTGATTCTGAGGATTTATTGAGAGACTGACCATGACCGTAGCAGCTATCCAAGCTCAGGACTTCTCGAAAAGCCAGTGCGCAGCCGGCCTGCGTACTGCGCTGAACATCCTGGACAAGTGGAAGGCCTCCTGCGAGCAGGCCTGCCGGGTGCTGCGGATTTCCCGCAGCACCTACACCCGCGCCAGCCAGAAGGATTCGGCGTGGGCGGTGAGCCTGGACTCCGATCAAATGCAGCGCATCAGTCTTGTGCTGAACATCCACGCAGCACTGCGCGTTGTGTTCGACAACCCCGAGAACGTCTACGGCTTCCCCTCGATGGAGAACCGCAACGAGTTCTTCAACGGCCGCGCGCCGCTCGACATCATGGCGCAGGGCGACATGATCTCGCTGTACGAGACATTCCGGCGGATCGACGCGCTGCGAGGCGCCCAGTGGTGATGCTCGGCGAGCTTCCGCCACTGGAAGGTGAGAGCCTACAGGCCTACCGCTTGGTCAACTCCAAGTTTCCGCCCATTGCCCTGTTCGACGACGTCGCCGACGCAGAGGACTTCGAAGCTCTCTATCAAATCCAGGCGCTGACCAATCCACGGCTGCAGAACGAGATAGGCCGCCTGGAGCTAATTCCGCGCGACCAGATCCCATTTGGTATCCCCGGGTGCTCGTATGCGACAGCGCCCTTCACCCACGTCAACCCGGCCGGCTCGCGCTTCAGCAACGGCAGCTTCGGCGTGCTCTACCTGGCCGACAGAATGGACACCGCGATTGCCGAGGTGCGTCACCACCAGGAGCACTACTGGTCGAATGTGCCGGAGCTCAACTATGAGCGTTTCGTCTTCAGAGGCCTGACCGCCAGCTTCAGCGACAGCGGGATGAGGGACGCCACCGCACTGCCGCTTTCAGACCCCATCTATGCGCCGGACGACTACGCACACTCGAATCGATTGGGAAGCGAAGTGAAACGATCAGGATGCATGGGCCTGTGCTACCACTCGGTTCGCGCTCCAAGCAACATCTGCTGGGCGCTGATGACGCCGCGACCTGTTACCTCGATCATCCAGAGCGCACATTTTGAAATGATCTGGAGCGGGCAAGTGATTAGTGTCAATCAGATTACAACGCTTCTAGCCACGTAGCTGAAAGCGGGCTGAACAGCCTAGTCCTCCTCTGCAAGCAATCACAACCCGCTGAAATCGGCCCATTGCAGCCGGTGAAACAGGCAGAAACCAGCCAAAGAGGACGTTGGCTCATGGTGTTGCCAGCCCTGCTCAATTTGCTTCGCAATCAGTGCGCCCAGATCATACAGAGCGCGCCGCAAGGCGTATGCCCGTCGTCACCACCCACTGATAGAGCGCCGGTAGCAGACGGAGAGTGAACTCTACCGCATAGGCATCCGCGCCGATCAGAATGCGACGCCGGTTACGCTGTACGCCGCGCAGAATCACCTGAGCGGCCTTCTCCGGAGTCGTCCGCAGCATTTGCTCGTTGAACACTTGGCGGGTAGCACTGACTCCCTGACCGGTGACGCGCGACATACTCTCATTCATCCGAGCGCGATTGCCGATATCGGTCTTGATGCCCCCCGGGTGGACGCAGCTCGCCGAGACCCCACAACGCTCCAGGTCAAGCTCCTGGCGCAACGCTTCGGTAAAGCCGCGCACGGCAAACTTGGTGGCGTTGTATGCGCTCATTCCCGGCTGGGCGAACAGGCCGAAGATGCTGGAAATATTCACCACATGACCATCACCCGACGCCTTGATATGCGGAAGAAACGCTTTGGTTCCGTGTATCACTCCCCAGTAATTGATGTTGGTGATCCACTCGTACTCATCGTAGCTGCTGCCTTCCACGGTACCCGCGTGAGCAACCCCGGCATTGTTGAAGATCAGATTCACCCTACCATGTTGCTTGACCGCACTTTCGGTCCAGGCATGTACCTGATCTCGGTCGGCAACATCCACCACGTCGGTGGTCACCGATAGCCCCTGAAAACGTTCAGCCAGGGCTTTTCTGGTTTTTTCAAGCCCCTCGGCGCTGACATCGGACAGCGCGAGATGGCAGCCCTGAGCGGCCAATTCGAACGCCAAGGCCCGACCGATCCCCGATCCAGCCCCGGTAATAGCAGCAACCTTGTTGTTGAATGATTTCATATCAGTAGCTCCAGAATGGAATGAGAAGGCAGCCATGTCCTGCCAAGCGTGAACCCACGCCGCAAAATTCAATGGAAAAAGGGCGAGCGGGATTCAGGGAGCGTTAGGGCTGGATAGGCTTTTCTCGGCGCACTTCGACGAGATCCACTCGGCGACCTCGTGGGCACACTGTTTCCAATTGGACTCACCGAGCAGCCAGTGCCCATTCGCCGGATACTCGCGGTAGTCCAGCCGTGCGCCATACCAGCGGGCCATTGCACGGCTCACCGATACGGGAATGATCCTGTCCTTGCCTCCGGCCAGGCCCATCATCGGGCAACTGATGCGGTCCTTCTGCACACGGTTCGACTGCGACAGATTCAACCGTCCGAAGCCGACTTCGTAGGCCACCTTGCCGGACTCGGCGATCAGCAGCTCATAGAGCGCGACCTGTTCGGCGGGCGCTACCCGGTTGAACACCAGGTAATTCGCTTCCCAAGGCGACAGTCGAAAGGTCTTTCGCCACAGTCCCCACTGGCTGAAGTGACGCACCAGCCCTGGCAGCATCGACGCCCGCAGAGGAAATACCTGCCCCGGCGCGGCGCTATTGATCATGACCAGCCCTGCAATATCGAGCCTCTGCGCCGCCAGCTGCCCAATCAGGCCGCCCAGCGAGTGGCCGATCAGAACGGGGCGCGGCAGATGCTCTGCAACCGCGACCACGGCATCTACGTAGCGGTCGAGCGACATGCCCTGCAACAGCACGTCCGAGGCCTGCGCGTCGTGGCCGGGCAGCTCGATGGCATGGCAGGTGTAACCGAGACCTCGATAGAACGAGAGCCATTGATCCCAGACAGTGGGGCGGGACCACATCCCGTGGATAAATACGATATCGGGCTTCACGCTCATGGTGTTCACCAAATTTTTGACCGAGAACTCGCTTCGCCCCCACCGCTCCGTTCACCTGGGTAGGGGGAGCCCGCGATACCAGCTGACCTTATTGACCTATGCGCGCTGGAACTCCAGCGCAGCATCTTCAATCGGTTCCCCCAGCAACATCTGCCGATCACGCTCAAGGTTATGCAGCACTCGCCAGGGCAAGCTGCGCCCCTGGCGCGGGAGGGTGGACTCGCCACGCTTGATGTAACCCGACTGCAGCGAGCCAAGAACCGTTTCCTGCTCCTGCATTTCTCCCGCCGGGGCTCGAGGGATGACCACCTGCAGATTGCGCCCACGCATGTAATCGAACAGACGGCAGAGATAACTTGCCGTCATGTCCACCTTGAGCGTCCACGGGGCGTTGGTATAGCCAAAGACGTAGCCCATGTTCGGGATGTCCTGCAGCAAGGCCCCTTTGTAGGTCATGAGCTTGTTCACGGGGCGGAGCTCACCATCGACGAGCAGATCCATTCCGCCGCAGGTCTGCAGGTTCAACCCGGTGGCCGTGATGATGATGTCGGCTTGCAACTCCTGCCCCGAGTGGAGCCGGATGCCATTCGCGGTAAAAGACTCGATGGTGTCGGTCACCACAGAGGCCTTGCCCTCGCGCAAGACCCTGAACAGATCGGCATCCGGTACGGCACAGATGCGCTCGTCCCAAGGCTGGTACCTGGGCGTGAAATGGCGCATGTCGAAGTCTTTACCCAACTGTTTGCGTACACCCGACAGCAGTCGCTGCCTGGCGAAGTTGGGCCACTTCTTTGAGGCTTTGTAGATAAGCCGCTGCAGCAGGATATTGCGCTTGCGCGCCAGGCCGTAGACCAGGGCATCCGGTAGCAAGCGCCGCAAAACGGCAGAAAGCCTGTCATAGGCCGGAACGGAGAAGATGTAACTGGGAGAGCGCTGCAGCATGGTTACATGGGCGGCCTTGTCGGCCATTGCCGGCACCAGTGTGACGGCCGTGGCGCCACTGCCAATGATCACGACGCGCTTGCCGCTGTAATCCAGATCTTCCGGCCAGTGCTGCGGATGAATCTTGAGGCCCTGGTACTGATCCTCTCCAGGAAATTTCGGCAGGAAACCGGCATCGTGGTTGTAGTAGCCGGTGCAACTGATGAAGAACTCACAGGTGTACTGCTGTTCTTCTCCAGATGTCTCATCCAGGGTATCAAGGGTCCAGCGTCGGGCAGCGCTGGACCAGTTGGCGCGCACGATTTTCAGGCCGTAGTGAATTTTTCGATCCACCGCGAACTGCTTGGCCGTATCGGCGATGTACTGACGGATCGCCGGGCCGTCAGCCAGCACCTTCAGCTCATTCCAGGGGCGAAACTGGTAGCCGAAACTGAACATGTCGGAATCCGAGCGAATGCCCGGATAGCGAAACAGATCCCAGGTCCCCCCCAGGCTCTTGCGCCGCTCCAGAATGGCCAGGCTCTTGTCGGGAAAGGCTCTTTGGATATGACAAGCCGTGCCAACACCCGAAAGACCTGCCCCCGCAATCAGAATGTCAAAATGCCGTAACGCCATGTCTGCCTCCACTAGTCGACGTGTGCTCAGTGCTGTGCATGATGCAGGCACAGACATGGCGACTCTTGATCTAACGAGACATAGTTTTTACCCTACGAGACATGAGTGCACTTCTTCGATCTGCGGGCATGAAAGGCTATACCGAGCTGCTAAAACGGCTTGGGTTCGACCCACGGCCGATATTATCCAAGCACGGCCTGCCGCTGGATTTGGGGGAGAACGAGAATGCCATGGTGCCCATGCGGGCAATTATTGCGCTTATGGAAGAAAGCGCCGCGGTAACAGGTTGTGCCGATCTTGGTCTGCAACTGGCAACGCTGCAGGACATTCAGATTCTTGGCCCGCTGGCCACGGCCATCCAACACTCAAGCAATGTCCGCGAGGCGTTGCACACCTCCTCACGCTATCTCTTCGTGCACAGCCCCGCACTGCTGTTCAGCGTACTGCAACCCAGCCAGGTGTTCCCGGAAGCGGTTGAGTTACGCATTGAAATTTCACTCTCGCAGATCGCCAGCAGGCGACAAACGATCGATCAATGCCTAGGCGTCCTGCATCGACTGGTCGCATTCTTCGCCGGCGAACACTACAGGTTGCATGCCGTCACGCTGCCGCACACCCCACTTGCCGCGCTGGAAAAATATGTGCGGTATTTCAATGCCCAGGTTTATCCCGACCAGGAATACGCCGCGCTGCATGTCTCCCCACAGACTCTCAGCAGCGGGCTATATGACGTCAACTCATCCCTGAGAAGCATTGCGCTGGAGTATCTGGAGCGGCACTACGGCGCGCCCAATCAAACGATGGCAGAACGAGTGAAAAGAGCGCTCCAATCCACCCTAAGCTCGACAGGTGGCGGGAAAGCCACCGTTGCCGATCTGCTGTTTATGCACCCCAGAACGTTGCAACGAAAGCTCACGGCTGAAGGCACAACTTTCGAAAGCATTCGGGACTCGGTTAGGCGGGAAGCCGCCGAACGTTATCTTATGGAAACGCGTATTCCCCTGGCTCAGCTCGCCAGCTTACTGGGCCTGGCCGATCAGTCCGTGCTCACGCGCTTATGCCTGCGCTGGTTCAATATCCCACCGTCGAAAATGCGCCAGCAACATGCGCGTCAATAAAAACAATAGATCGCACACATATGGGCCCGTTGAGCCTCTTGTGCGAGCAAACGGCCGATCAATGGCGCCAGAGTGCTGATACGAGTCAGGAGGAACAGGTGGCCACCGGGCACCTCGAAGGCGATGACTTCCATCTCCGCGTCAAGTGCGGGAACGAAGGGCAACACAAGCTCCAAGTTGGCGGCGATGCAATTGAACACCAGCAGCGGGGGTACTGAAGACGTGCCCGAGCGCATTTCCATATCATGTGTTGACAATGCGCGCCAAAGGCATAACTTCAACGCACAACAAGATGAAGCAGAATCTAAAGTACTGCCATGACCGACTATGCCCGCGCCTCTGCCTTGCACGGCCTTGTCCACTTTGCCTCCAGCCAGAACCTAGACGCAGTAGAGCTGCTCAAGAGCGCGGGGCTACCAACCGATCTTCTGGATTACCCAGAAAGCCTGATCGCCTACCGCAGCATTCTCAAAGTGCTGGAACTCGGGGCCCTTCGCTCCGGTAACCCGCTTTTCGGGCTACAGCTTGGCCTCCACCAAAGCGTTGCCGGCACCATCGGCCCACTTCTTTACCTGGCACGCAACTCAGCAACCGTTGGCGAGGCGCTGCATGAGCTGAGCCGTTACTTTCACGTACATACCAACTCATCGCGGGTACGCCTGGAGATCGAGGGTGAGCATGCCCTACTCCACTATGACCCAACCGACTCGACAGACCTGGCAAACCTGCGTCCTATCACCGAGCTGGCGCTCGGCGGTGGCCTGCAAGTGATGCGGACCCTCCTGGGAACGAGATGGCAACCCCAGGCCCTGATGCTGCAGCACGCTCCCGCACGCGAGCCACAGGTATACAACCGCCTGCTGGGGCTGACACCGACCTTCAATGCTCCATTCAATGCCTGGGTCTTCGATGCCAAATTGCTGCAGATTCCGCTGAGCTCGGCAGACCAGGAGCTGCATCGCCTGGTCCGTCAACACCTCGATAACCTGGAGCAAATCTCCGTCCAGGATCTGCCGACCCATGTACAGCAGATAGTTCGCAACTTTCTACCGCAGGGCCGAGTGTCCATAGAACATGTCGCCGACTACCTGGCGCTCAGCTCGCGCACCCTACAGCGCTACCTGGCCGAGGAAGGCACCTCGTTCAACCTCATCGTCGACCAGACCCGCCAAGCCATGGCGAGCCGCTACATTTGCGACTCGTCCATCAGTTTTACGCAGCTCTCAGACATGCTCGGCTATGCGGAGTTGAGTGCCTTCTCCAGAGCCTTCCAGCGCTGGTATGGCATGAGCCCGCGAGAATGGAAGAAAAAGCAGGTGCAGAACCCAACCCAGCGCCGCCTGATAAAGCCTCGGAAGTAGTGCCAGAGACCCACGCTCAGAAGCGGTAGCCAATTCCGAGCAGCGGCCCTGACATTTCCAGCTCATAGGGCACTTCGGCACTTATCTGGTCGGCATAGAGATGGCGGTAGCCAAGGCTAGCCGACCAGCTGTCGCTTAGTCGGTAGGTAAGAGCAACCACGACCTGCCAGGTTCTCTCTGATGTCTCGTTGAGACCAAATCCACCGGCATCGAACAGGACTGCGGCTTGCCAGCGCTCGCCAAGGTTTGCACTGGCTCGGAGCGCCAGCAACGGATCGACCCAGGTGTCGCCGGCATCGATGCTTCGATCATCTCGTGCGACGCCCTGAAGGGTAACCTCGATATCACTGGACAGTAGGCGCCAGCCCACGCCGGTATCGGCGATACACCCGATAGAGCCCGTAAGCGGGCAAGGAAGTCAGCCTCGTACGCGAGTCGACTGAGGAGAAACGCTTGCCGAAAGGCGTTCGCTCGCGGAAGGACAGATCCAGATAGAAGAAGTCACCAAGCACGAACCAAGGCCCACGATGTGCGAAGACGCCCAGCATCACCCCGACATCCAGCGCGTCTAAAGCCTCACGGGCGTCGAGGGCGATGCTGACGGTTCCCAGGCTGGTGTCAACACGGGTCTGCGTCTGCGCGAGCCACTCATAGGACGAGGCATCGAGATGCCAGCCACCGCCATCCGCCAGTACAGGCCGAGCGCATAGCCCCACCAGCAGGACAAGAGTTGCACGGGGAAAGCTCATGCGGGCTTCCTCGTTAGTGACTGGCCAAGGCATAGGCCGTTGCAGTGGCCGCGACCGCGCCAGACGACTCGCTCGGCAGAGCGATCCGGCCGCACCGCCATACGGGCGATGCGGCTCGGTCCTACGTAGACGAGGCCACGCTAGTCAACGCGCTTGACTGCCGGCGGCAACCAACGCCCATCCAGTGCCTTGGCCTCAGGCCAATAGAGGCGCAGGTTCATGGTGAACTGCCCCTGCGCCGGCGTCGGCAACCAGTTCGACTCCTTGTCGCTACCCGGCGACTCGCGCTGGATATAGACATCCAGCGAGCCATCCGCATTGAGCTGCAACTCGTCGCGATCACCAATCGAATAGCGCCCGATCGGGTTCTCGGTAAACAGCTGCCGCTCGTCATACATGGCCAGCGACCAGAACGCCTTCACGGGCGGAATTTCATCCTTGTCGAAGTGCAATACATAGCGCCGGTCGCTCCGGAACGGTTGACCGTCCGCATCGGCAAAGGCGGTGGGATAGATGGCATCCTCGATCACGTTGGCACCCAGTCCGGCATAGGCAACACCCGCGCGCCGCAGATAGTCGGCACCATAGGTGCCGATGGCCGTCATGTTGATACGCCAGCCATTGACGGACGTACCGGACTGCCGAAACGCATTCTCGATCAGATCGAGCGCGGCGGCTGGGGCGGCACTGATGGCTTCCTGCACGACCGGCGATGCGGCGTCGAACTCGAAAACGGTACCAGGCTCGATACCAATCCTCTTCATCCGGTCGAGTATCGGATAGTCATTGGCATGCGGCGGGTTGCTCTTCATCAGTTCGGCGAATTTGGTGAAGAATTGCCGTCCATCCATGGCCCGTACCTGCAAGGGCGGGGCAGTCATATCCTGCTTGTCCCTGACCACGCCAAGCGCCGGCTTGTAAGGCTTGCCGTAGGCGCTGAGCGGATACGCGCGCATGCCGTTCTGAAACGCATGGACAGCGGCGTAATCCGCCTGGCCGTTGGTTTGCACGCGCCCGATCATCAGCCCCGAATCGGTCGGGCTGCGGTACTCCCTGATCCCCTCGGGCAGGTTTCCGTTCCACTTCGCCCCGACAATCGCGAAGCTCTGCGCGGCATTTCCTGTCGTGCGCGTGCCCGGCGACATGAAAATATCGGTCCAAAAATCCAGAACCGGCATCAGATAGTAGCGGCCATCGGACTCCGGAATCTCGATCACCAGCGGCTCTTCACTGACGTCATAGGTGATCGCCGTGTAAAGCGTATCGGCATTGGGCCGGACAACGACCGTGAAATTGTGATCGGGGAAGCCGCGTGCATGGGTGAGCCGGTTGACCGGTGCGGTCAATCCCTTGGGCTCCGCAACATTCGTGCTCACCTCTCGGGTCACCTGCATCAGCACCAGCGGATAACCATAGATGTAGGCGTCTCGCGCAATCTCATGCGCCTCTTCCCTTGAGAGGGTCTGCTGTGGCTGGGCCATCAGCGGCGACGCCAGCCCTCCCCAGCAGGCGATTGCCAAAAGCATTTTCTTCATAAGTACTCCTCGACCTCAGTATCGAGCTCTCAAGTCGCCAGGGCCGTCGCGCTGGCGAAACCAACAGGCGAACCCTCGTGTACCGAGCAGTGCCGAGTACCGATGGTTTAAGCCTGATGCAGTCAGGGAGCTGGGCTATAAGAAAAAGCCGCCGCAGAGGGCGGCCTGTACGCAAGCTGCGCAACTGCAGAAACCAGAGCGTCGACACCGGTCTCTGCTACTGCTCAAATCGCACGGCTCGCCCAGGGCAGAGCCGCCGGGTTCCCTACCGAACGCCGGCCGTGCGCAACGCCGCCGGGGTATATTCCTTGGCCGAGGCCTGGATGCCGAACTTCACCCAGTTCTTTTCCTCGTTGATCATCCCGTACACTCCGTAGCGCCCCGAGATCAGGTCATAGAGGGCCTCGAACGCATACCAGGGCGTCTGCGCGTTGTACTCGTGCAGGTGCATGGCTTGGCCGACGCGCCAAAGCTGTCCGCGACCGTCGTACACTTCGGAGCCGACGATGGTCCAGGAGTCCTCGTCGATGTAGAAACGGCGCTTGGCATAGACGTGGCGCTTGCCTTCCTTCAGGTCGCCTTCGACCACCCAGACGCGGTGCAACTCATAGCGCGCGAGATCCTGATTGGTATGCCCGGGCTGGAGAATATCGGCGTACTTCACGCTGGGAGATGCCAGCTTGTAGTTGTTGTAGGGAATGTACATTTCCTTCTTGCCAACCAGCGTCCAGTCGTAGCGATCCGGCGCACCGTTGTACATATCGAAGTCATCCGAGGTACGCGTGCCGTCGGCATTGGAACCGGGGCTGTCGTAGGCCACCTGCGGCGCCCGCCGTACTCGCCGTTGTCCGGGGTTGTACTGCCAGGCCATGCGCGGTTCGCGCACCTGGTCCAGAGTATCGTGCACCAGCAGCACATTGCCGGCCAGACGTGCCGGCGACGTGGTGACCGACTTGAAAACCAAGAGGGTATTCTCGGCTTTGTCTTGCGGCATATCCGCCAGCCAAAAGGGGAACGCTACCTGATCGTGCATCCGCACCAGGGTGTAATCGCCATTCTTCTGTGGAAAGGCATTGGTCGACTCGCGGAGCACGTTGCCGCCCTTGTAGCGCGTGATGTGGTTCCAGACCACTTCCAAGCCATTCTGGGGAATGGGGAAGGCAAAAACGCGGGACTCGGCAAACCCCTTCAGCCCGGTACCGCCCTCGATAAGGGAGACCTTCTCGGCACTTACACGGGTGGCTGTGTAGATCTCCTGAGGCATCCCTACACTGCGATGGCTGGGGTAGACCGGCATCTTGAAGGTTTCGGGATAGCGCTTGAACATTGCCAGCTGGCCTTCGGCCAGCTTGTCCCGGTATTGCTCTGCGTTCTGCGCGGTGATGACAAAAAGCGGCTTCTCCCCTGCATAGGGGTCGCCCAGAAAGCCCTGGGCATCGACCGGCGCAGCATCCTTGGACAAACCACCGGTCCACTCGGGGATGCTACCATCGGCATTACCCGCCTTCTCGGCGCCTACAGGTGTGAGAGTTGTACCAAGCTTGGCCAGCTCCTGCGGGGAGGCGGCGGCCAACACGCAAGAGCCGAGCAAGGACAGAGTGAGAGCACTGAACAGCTGTACTGTTGTTTTCATGGAAACGGTTCTCTCGAAGCAGAATTAGAAGCTCACGCCGACACTGAATGCCAGGAAGTCGCGATCGATCTGGTTGTTGTATTCGCCACCGAAGAAGTCGGTGTAGGAGAGGCTCGCCGTGTAGACGCTGCGATAGTCGGCATCGAGCCCAATGCTGATGGCCTTGGCCCCTTCGTTGAACGTTGGCCCATAACCGTCGACGTCATGCGACCAGGCGACGTTGGGCTTGAAGTTGATGCCAGCGATCACATTGCTGTACTCGAGGATGCCACGTGCGCGGTAACCCCAGGACGTACTGGTATAAAAACCCTCGTCATGGCTCGGACTGTAAGCCCCCACCTCGGTGATTCGGCCATAGCGCAGCTCGCTGCGACGCTCCAGCCCACCGATCTGCGTCGCCCCCAGTTCACCCACTAGGATCAGCCGGTCGGCCCCCATCACTCGCTCGAAGAAATGCGTCAGAGTCGTCTGTACCTGAATCACCTCCTTACGCTTGTAGGCGCTCAGATCCTCGCTGGCCGCGGCAAGAGCCCCGGCGATGCCACCGGACAAAGCGCCATCGATTACATGCAGCACTGGGCTATTGGTGGCATCAATGGCGTTAAAGGCCAACGGCATATTGGGTCGATAACTGAGTTCACCCGACCAGGCCGTACCATTGGCCAGGGTGGTGGCGAAGCTCACGCCGTAAAGGCGGATATCCTCGGGGTACTCGAAGAAATACTGGCTGTTACCCAGCAACGAGGACGGCCCCAGCGGCCCAGCCAACCCTCCCAGGGGCAGCCCCGCAGCCAGGCCGATACTTGCCGCGTCGGGCGTGGTGAAACCCAAATAAGGTAGGCGGCTGTGGTAGTTCATGGCATACACGCCGTACTCGGTATGATCGCCCAGCCAGCGCAGAGCCAGGCCCCATTGCCCACCATCGCGCGCGTCGCGATCACCGCCTCGCGGCACGATCAACCCCTCTGGCTCGATGGTGACGCCCATCAAATCGGCAAAGGGCGTCAGTCCGGCAACGCCTGCTGGGGTACCGACGGTGAAGTTGCCGTCGCAGCCATCGGCAATGGTGTCAGCACCGAAGAAGGTTCCGCAGTTGTCGACCACCGTCTGCTCCCAGTCCAACTGGTAGAAGGCCTCGGCAGAAAGTTGATCGGTGATGCCCTGGGAAACGAACAGCATGTTGACCGGGATCAGCCCTTCCTTGATCTCCGCACCTGGCCGACGGAAAGCAGCGACGTCGATAGGGTTGATGGCGTTGATGCCGTTGCCGATAAAGGTGCTTTCGCCCCAACTGACGACCTGTTTGCCCAGTCGAACGCTGCCAGGAAGGTCATCGATGCTGTAGTTGTGGTAGACAAAGGCATCGAGTAACTCTAGGCCCGAGGATTGCGCCCCCTCTTTGCGATTGTGATCGTCGATATCCTTGTGCGGACGGCTCTCGTCCTTCAGCTCGAAGTCGTACCAGTACTTGCCACGCAAGAACACGCCGGTATCGCCGTACTTCAGCTCAAGGTCATGGAGGCCCTTGAAAATCTTCGAGAAGGTCTCGCCCTTCTTGAAGTTCAGCCGGCCATCGTCATTGGCCGTGGCGGCGGTCTTTCCGCCATTGGTTGCACCTACCAGATCCGGATCGGCGCTGCGCATGGACCAGCTTGCGCCTAGCGACAACGAAGAATCCAACTGACCTTCGATTTCTCCGAGATTGAAATTGACCGCCTGTACGCCGGGCGCTGATAGCCCCAGAGCAATAGCAACGGCGAGAGGGTTAGGCAGGATGCACCCGGGCCATTTTGTTTTTGTCATACGGCTCTCCGTGAATCATATCGATGTATGTAAAGCAGCGCGTAGTGCCTGGATAAATCGATCCACGCACTCGACTGACCTAACTGCCTGCCAGCCATGAACGACCGGCTACGCGGCTGATGAGCGACCCGAACCGTATCCGCGGCACGACCACAAAAGCGTGTTTGAGCAAATCCAGTCGCCCAAAGGTTGCACGGCTGCCAGTGTTGCAGCAGATACACCAGGAATTCTGGATATTGCGCGCCATCGACTTATCATTTCACGCCAAGCTCGGCGCCTCCCCTTTCGTCCCATAAAAAGCGTCCGTCGGACGGCTAAGGCGAACGGAAACGATGCCCGAGCAGCGCCTGCTCATCGCAAACGCGAGAACGGGGGGACAACAGGGAAAAATCGAAGAACAGCTGTCAGCCAGTCGGATGGGCAATAACTGAAAGGACGCGGCATACCCTGACCAGACTGTGCGCCCTGATCGCCACGCGCACAGTCCTTCATAGGGGAACCAGGGCCGGCCCTCTCAGCGGGGTCAGACGTCGGTGGTGTAACGCGCCGCGCCGGGGCTGATGTATTTCGCCGGCTCCAGGCCACGCTCGCGGATAAGATGGTCGATCATGGTGATGATCTCGCTGGCATCCAGAATCCCGAGGTAATTGCCCTCCGGATCGAAGTTGATATTGGCGCCAGTGACGACCATAAGCAGCTCGGTCGGCTCGGTGTTGTCGGCCGGAGTCACAAACTGGTGAATGGAGCCGCCCGGCTCGTACAGATAGCTGCCGGCGGTCTGCGGCTGATCGGGATACTCGACATAGTTCCAGCGCCCCGACAGGGTCCAGAGGTGCACGGTGCCGGTATGGAAATGCCTGGGCAGCACGATTCCGGGCTGGAAGATCACCCGCATCACCCAGACTCCGCTGTGCGGGTCGATGAACAACGGCTGCGAGTCGATTCCCGGCACGCCGGGCATCGCATCCTTGTAGACCGGCAGGTCGTTCATGTTCAGCGTAAGCAGTTCTTTATGGTCGTAAACCACGTTGGGGATGGGCATCGCAACTCTCCTCATGGGGCTTCAGGTTCGGTTGGCCCCATACTGCCGAGCAGACACCGTCAAAACTTGACATTAAACGCCAGAAACTTGCCATCGCCTCGCCCGGATCTTTACCGTCTAGAGTGCCAACATGAAAACCAACCCATGCCCGCCGCTGAATAGGCTCGGACAGATGCTCCAAAGCCATGCATAACCCGACGCTCAAACCCAGCAAACTGCGTCCGCCCCATCTGCCGCCCACGGCCATCGTGCGACCACGGCTGCTGCGGCAACTGCACGATGCAGCCGCGCGTGGCTGCTTGCTGTCCCTGCTGAGCACGCCGCTCGGTTATGGCAAGAGCACCCTGCTCGCCCAGTACACCACCGAGCTCTCCACACCCTGGGCCTGGTTGCGCTGCGATAGCGGC